>Ga0210394_10004697_pt1 | contig 15761 bp, 13 predicted proteins | sample IncBWC12MmetaG_FD_160121 | JGI IMG/M metagenome (GOLD analysis project Ga0210394, IMG submission 160121) | Forest soil microbial communities from Barre Woods Harvard Forest LTER site, Petersham, Massachusetts, United States - Inc-BW-C-12-M | ecosystem: Environmental > Terrestrial > Soil >... | reverse complement strand
GTAATGCTGCACCCGGATTACCAATACGATCCGACACTTCTGCCGGAAATCATCGCCCCAATCAAGGCGGGCGACGCGGACATCGTACTAGGTTCTCGATTCCTGGGGGGGAACACACTCGAGCAGGGTATGCCGTGGTGGAAATTTATTGGCAACCGATTTCTGACAGGCCTGGAAAATTGGACGCTGGGACTCAAGCTGGCCGAATATCACACGGGCTACCGAGCTTATAGCCGGCGCGCTCTCGAGCAGATCCCCTTCTCGTTCAACTCCGATAACTTCGTCTTCGATCAAGAAATGCTCGTCCAGGCAACTCACCTTGGGTTTCGGATCAAAGAAGTTCCGGTCCCAACCAAATATTTTCCGGCCGCTTCCAGCGCCAGTTTTGTCGATAGCATAATCTACGGATTGAGCATCCTCTTCCTCCTCGGCCGTTTTCTTCTGCACAAAATATCGCTCGTCGAGTTCCGGCAATTCCAGTCTCTCCATTCTCGCTATAGGAGAGTGAATTGAGCTCTTCACGAGACTTACAGGACGGCTACGTCTTCAAGAATTTCAAATACAGTAGCCATTACTGGATTTTGAAAAAACTGGAAGAGGAATCAGAGCCCCTTCGCATTCTCGACGTGGGCTGTGCCGCGGGCTATCTCGGAAAAATCCTGCGCGAGAGAGGTCACTACGTCGCTGGTATCGAAAGCGATGCGGCTTCAGCAAAAAAGGCCAGAGCCTATTACGACGTTTTTCACCTCGCCGATATCGAAACTTTCGCGTTTCCTGATCGCCAGGAGTTCGATTACATCTTGTTCGCGGATATTTTGGAGCATTTGCGCGATCCCGCCGCGGTATTGCGGAAGGCGATCCCTGGGCTCAGAGATACAGGCAAACTCATCATCTCTGTGCCAAATGTCGCGAACTGGATCGTTCGCCTGAGCCTGCTCTTTGGAAATTTCGACTCTGCAGACCGCGGCATCCTCGATAAAACCCATCTCCATTTTTTTACATTGCGGACTTTGACAAAGATGATGGCCGAAGTTTCCTGTCGAGTTCTCGACGTGACTCCTACGACGCTACCCGTACAACTGGTATTTCCATTTACGGAAGGAAAAGCTTTCGCGCCTCTCCACGCCCTCCATGACGCGCTAACGGGTTCGTGGAAGACCGTCTTCGCCTACCAGTTTGTCGTCACAGCCGCGCCGAGCGGCGTGGCTGCTCTTCCCGCCGCTAACCGCATGCATGCCGAAATCATGAAATGAATCTGAACGCCACCATCGATACCGAAACGCATCAGCAGCGCGAAGTTGCGTCCGGAATGCCGTCAGGCGAAGCCGCGCGTCCCAGCGGCTTCATCGAACGCTGGCTTCACGCTCACCTCACAACAGTTGCTCTCGTGGTCACCGCCGCCGGTTTTGTGGCCAGGATCTTCACCGCGACCAGAAGCTATCTCAATCCGGACGAGGCGCTTCACTATCTGCTGATCAATGAGCCTTCCCTCTTTCTTGCTTACAAGGCCAGTCTGACGAATGCACATCCGCCACTGATCTATCTGGTGCTCTATTTTTGGCATTTTGTGGGTCGCTCCGAGCTTATGCTTCGCCTCCCTTTGATCTTTGCCGGAACAGCCTTCTGCTGGTTCACGTTCAAATGGATCCAAGTGCTTTTCGGCGAGTCAGCGAGCTTAATCGCCCTCATTGTTGTCGCGTTTTCGCCTACTCTGATCGCCCTGTCCGCTGAAGTCCGACAGTACGCACTATTGCTCTTTTGTATGACGGCCGCCCTCTATTTCCTGGAGCGGGCGTTGAAGGAAAAATCGCTCGCCATAATGTGGCTGTTCTCCATTTTTCTCTACTTGGCCATTCTCTCCCATTACTCCGCTGCATTTTTTTGCCTGGCCACTGGAATTTACGCCCTAGCGCGAATTGCTGACTCCGGATGGCCGCGCAAACTGGCTTCTGCGTGGGCCGTCGGGCAACTGGGAGGGGTAGCGATTTACGTACTGCTGTACGTGACGCATATTTCGAAAATTAGAAATAACATCTCCGTGTGGGCTACGCCGTTCGGCAATTCATTCTACCGGTTCGATCAGTGGGATATCTTTCATTTTACGCGCAAGAATACTTGGAGCATTTTTCAATATATGTTTGTGCAGCGTTACGTCGCTGGAGCCATGCTTATTGGTTTTATCGCCGGCGTTGCGATTTTCTTTTTCCGCGAATTCATGCCCGCTCCTCGGAATTATGGCTCTCGGCATATTGGTATTCAGCTTCTGTTTCCGTTTGCCGCAGTTTGGGCCGCGGCCATCGCGGGGATTTATCCTTACGTTGGCAGCCGCCACACCATAGTCCTGGCTCCCTTTGCAATCGCGGCGGCGAGCTTCTTGTTTGCGGCCATTTGCCGCCAAAAGCTGTGGGCCGCGATCTTAGTTGCAAGCCTGCTGGCGGGAATATCGAATTCCGATAGAAATCGCCCGGAACCCGGCATCGCAGAAGCCGATCAACGCCGAGAGTTGATGACCGAGGCGATAGACTATTTGCACCAGTCCGCTCCAGAAGGCGATCTCATCTTGACGGACCTGGCAGGCAGTCTACCCCTTGCCTATTATTACTGCGAACCTGAGAAAGAGCTTTTCATGAGTTGGTCTCAAGCGGGCTTCGATCAATTCAGTTGCAATGGACACTTGATCGTCACCCTCCATTTTTGGCTCTTGAGACCTGATGGCCTTGACTTCCCGTTCAAGAAGATTGTTCACGAGCGGGGATTAAAACCCGGGAAGCGGGTTTGGATCTTCCAGGCGGGATGGGGAGGCAATCTCCTCGCGGATCTGCCGCTGCTCCCGCAGTTTCGGTGCGTCACACCTAGAACTTTCGGGAATAATATCACCATCGTTCCGCTAATGATTGGGCCTGATCTTTCACCCGTCCCGCAGGCGAACTGTTCTAATTAGGCGAAGCCTTCAGGTTCATATGCCTGCCGGAAAGCGAAAGCATTTCAGTTAATCCAGCGCGATCGGAAAGGAGGGTTATTCCCGTAGATATTTCCCGGGAACCGTGCGCGAAGCGGTGCCGCTGGCTGAGCAATAGTCTACTGAATTGCAGCTAGGGCTTGGACGGCGCTTGCGCCTGCCGCCGCCCACTTGCCGTCCGCGGCCAGCGTGTAGCAGGTGTGGCCCGCAACCGCGAGGCTCAAACCTCCGCCATCGACTACCAGCACCGGGGAATTGAGGCTCGGCAGCGGACGATCTCTGTACCGCAGGGGCGGATTCACCACAAAAGCGCTGTAGTAAACGCCGCCGGCCGAGAGTCGCAGAGTCAAATCCGGAAGTTCAGCGATCTGGCTGGGCTGCTTGATGCGCGTCCAAGCCAAATGCAGCCATGCTTCGACTTGGCAGCCTCGGCTCTCGAGGCAGCGTCGCACCAGTTGGTCGCGCGCCGAGACCGCCGAAGCGTCCCGCGTCTCCAGCCCTTCGGCTATGCCCTGCAAAAACGTTCGCACCGCCACCGGGCTCTCTTGCTCGCTTGCGCCCGCGTCAAGAACGTACTTGCTCGCGACGTATGCGACTGTAGTTCCCTGCTGCACGAGCGCAGTCTTGGCCGTCGCCTTCCACACATACACGGAACTGCCGCAACTGAAATGCGCGTAAGCCCTTATTCCGAAGCCGGGCTGTTTATATCCGGGCGCGGTCTTGCCCGCCGGGCACCCGGTGATCAAAGCCGTTCCGGTTCCGGATAGGTCCTGGGCACGCGCAGAAGCTGAGAAAAAACCGATCGCGGACGCGAGAGCAAGCAGGGGTATGAGTTGGGAACGTTTCATCATCTGGCGCCAGGCACCTCAAAAGAGGTCCCTACTCCAAGCCTAAAGACCGCCCCGGCCCCCGGCAACTTCTTCGAGGTCCCTCAGCCGCGAACCTATAACCTGATCGAAAGGAGAGACCCGTTGCCGCCCTTGCGTACAGGTGGGGGTTGTGCGGAAGGCATGAGCTGCAGCGCAAACAGGCAAGCTTCTTTCGAGCCACTCAGCCGTTTGCGCAACGCCAACAAACAAAGGCGATTCGCCTGTGCTGCGATTCCTAATTCCAATTTCGCTTCAACTGTACCTCACTTGTACGGAGGTACAGTATCGGCCAGTCGCCCCTTTCTTTAGACTGGTATCCGAATCAACGCAGAAAGGCCCCCGCAAAAAAGATATGTATCATCTCGACTATGTTTCTTGTTTTCTTACGATCCTCTCCACGATTCTCATCGGAAAGCGGCTATGGTTCGGCTGGATTATCGCAGCGCTGAATAGCCTCGTCGTTTGCGTGATCGGCGTTCAGACGGCTCAATATGGTTTCCTTCCCGGCAATTTGTTGTGCATCGTGCTCTATGCGAATAACCTCACGAACTGGCGTCCGGCAACCCAAAAAGAAGCCGCTCCCAATTCAGCGATGCCCAATTCAGCTATGAATGACAATCGGGAAGCCGCCTAAGAATCCGTTTCTACGTCTCTTAGCTTCGCCAGCTACCGGTCCTCGCCGTAGACGAGCTTTACGTCGGCAGCAATGCGCTCTGCTTGGCCATAATCCGGATGCTTCGCGTGCAGCTCGTCGGTCAGCAGCTTCCCGGCTTCTTCCGCGGACTTGCCCGCGCGCTTGAGTTCCAGCGCGCGCCCCTGAAGCTCCGCCAGCATTGCGCGTTCTTTCCCGATCAGCGAACCGTCTCCCAATTCGCCGTGATCGGGCACGATCAGCTTAGGCTTCAGCGGCTCGAGCTTATCCAGCACCGCAATCCATCCCTTCATCGTGGACTCTTCCGGCATGATCGGAAAAAGCTTGCTCTCCACGATGTCTCCGGGAAGCAGCACGCTATCCTCTTCGACGAAGATCAGCATGTCCCCCTGCGTGTGCGCCGGCCCCAGCAGAAATAATCGCGCCGTCACACCGCCCAGATCGAGTTTCATTTCACCGTTGAAGAGAATGTCCGGCGTTCGCATCCTCACGTCCGCCAGCAGCTCCTTGTTTTGCACGGACATTTGCCGGAAGCGTCCCATGTGTCCCGGCAGCCGCTGCTTCAGCTCTTCCTGCTGCACCACTGGCCGAATCAATATCGTATTCGCCGGAAACGCCTGTTCCCCGGTGACGTGCTCGGAGTGATAGTGCGTGGTGGTGAGGTAAAGGATCGGGCCGCGCGCCAGCTTCTGCTCCACGCGCATGATCGTCGCGCCATTGCGCTCGCCCAAGCCCGTATCGATCACCAGCGTCGCGCGATCGCCCACCACAATCCCGATGTTCGGCCATCCAACGATCGCATAGACGTGCTCCGAGATTTTCGTCAGCCCTTTCTCCGACAACAGCGGCTGTTCCGGCAACGCCTGCGGCATCTGCCCTTGCCCCGTCTGCGCTTGCCCCGTCTGCGCTTGCCCCGTTTGCGGTTGCGCCGTCTGCGCCCCCGCCGCCAGTAGCAACACCAACGCGGTCGCTATGCAGAACACTGCGACCCGCCCCCGCGCCGCCGCAGGCGAACTAATGCCCTTGCCCAATCCAACGTGTCTGCTGTTTTGAGGAAAGCTCATGCGCGCACCTCGTTGCTGCCCTTATACACCCGTCTCCCCCGCTGTGCACCAACCCGTCTCCCGCCGCTCCTCGACTTTGAAGGGGGCTCTTGTAGCCCAGGGCGCCCGCGACCGGCGCGAAAGCGCACGTCAGAACAAAAGAAGTCGCGGGGCCCTGGGACCATTGCGCTGTTTTTGCATTTGCTGTCATCACGAGGAGCGCAGTGACGAGGGATCTGCTTTTTCTTTTGCCTTTCGCCTCTGCGGGTGCCCCACCCTTCGGTTTTAAGGGTGGGGTCTTTGTAGCCCAGGGCGCCCGCGACCGGCGCGAAAGCGCACGTCAGAACAAAAGAAGTCGCGGGGCCCTGGGGCCGTTTCGCTGATTGCATCTGCTGTCATTCCGAAGGGCCGGCTTCGCCCGAGGGATCTGGTTTTGCTGTTAAATGTAGCGCCGCCCTTCCGGGCGGCATCTATTGCCTTTGCGCCGTCGGGCGGGGAGCGCCCGGCCCCTGTCGGAACCCGACTCTAATTTTGGCTAGAATGCCACCGAGGAAAAAGAATGAAAATTGCTGCCCTGATCTCCCGCATCTTGCTTGGCTTGGTCTTCGTTGTTTTTGGATTGAATGGCTTCTTGAACTTTATTAAAGGTCCCTTACCTTCAGGAGTCGCGGGCCAGTTCCTCGGCGCACTGATGCAGTCCCATTTCGTCTTCGTTCTGTCTGCGGTGGAACTCGCGGGTGGCGCACTGCTGATGGCGAATCGCTACGTACCGCTGGGGCTCGTACTTCTAGGCCCTGTGATCGTGAACATTTTCTTCTATCATTTGCTCATGGACCGCAGCGGTCTGATCATCGCCATCGTCGTCGTCATCCTGTGGGGACTTGTCGCCCTTCGTCACCGCCAATATTTCTCCGGCCTATTTGTGCAACGCGCTTCGTAGTAACCTAACCCGCATCAGTCTCCGCTATAAACAATCGGAGGAGGCAACAATGAAAATGAAAAAGTTGGCGCTAATTTCTGTGCTGTCTCTCGCGTGTATCTCGCTTCTCTGGATGTCCAGGGCTTATAGCGCGGCGAACGATGACGCCGAAATCCGGCAGTTGCTGGACCGATGGAAGAAAGCATTCGAGGCTAAGGATTTGAACGGGATCATGTCTATCTATGAACCTGGACAAGCTCTGGTCGCCTACGACATCGTGCCGCCGCTGCAATACAAAGGTTTTGATGCCTACAAAAAAGACTATCAGGAATTCCTGGGCCAGTTCGACGGTCCAATTGGTATGGAGATACGCGACCTAAATATCGTTGCCGGTGACCGCGTGGCCTTCGCTCGCGGGCTTGAGAGGTTGAGCGGAACCCTGAAAGGCGGCCACAAGGTCGACATGTGGGTGCGCTTTACTGAATGCTACCGGAAAACCAACGGCCATTGGCTGGCGATCCATGATCATGTCTCTGTGCCCGCTGACTTTGACACCGGCAAAGCCGTGATGGACCTCAAGCCTTAGCTTTCCTGGGTTCCGTCACAGCCGTAGGGGCTTGTCGCGCTTTGTCACGGCCAATACTTGGCCGGCATATTCGTGCAGCGCGCTTCGTAGCCGACGCGCCATCTCTGTAGGACGTCCCTGGTCGCAAGCACCTGCTCTCGCAGGCTGGAATCCTGCGATGTACGATTAACGTTTAGGACCACGTCCAGCGAAGGAAGCGAACCAAGGTGATTACTAAGCCCGAGCAACACGAAACTAACCGGGCCGGAAAGCGCCTTCTTCGCGAAGTACTAGAGCCGCTCGGCTGGGTTGTTAATGACGTACAGGAAGATTACGGCATCGATTCGTACGTTCAGATTTTCGACGGAAGCTCCCCCACGGGCGCATGGTTCCACGTTCAGCTAAAAAGCTCCGCATCATCTGATTATTCTGCTGATCGGACGTTCGTTTCCCAGGAACTCTTAACCGATCATGCCAGGCATTACGCCTTAGAAATGCGCCAGCCCGTTTTCTTGATTCACGCCGATACAACGGCACGAAAAGTTTACTGGTACGCGCCTCAATTAGACCAGCGCCTTGCGATGGTACTCCGTCAAACTGGAGCGCGACTTATCACGGTGAGAATTCCAACTCGCCAAGAACTCCCCGGAACGGCACCCGAGCTTCTGACGAGCCTCAACGATGCCCACCTTCTCCTCTCGACCCGGGAACTTACTGCAGCCCCAACTGAGTCCTTTGCGGAATCGCTGAAACATTTCCCCGACCAGGAACCACTCTACCGGGCGTTCCAGGAGAAAAATGATACGCTGAAGCTCCGCCGTATCCGTGACCTGTTCGTGGAGAGGAAGCTCGACGAAGCCAAACCGCGCGCCCAGGCCCTTCTAACCGATCCCGATTCTGCGATCGAAATCAAGTTCTGGGCTCAGATCCAACTAGAAGCAATCGACTACGCCAAGACAATCCATGCTGGACGACCTCAGAATGAAATCCCGAAACTGCTCCTCGCAAATGCCAAAGCTCTCCAGAAACTGACCAAGTCCGGACCCAAATACCTTAAATTCTTTTCCATCATTTCAAGACGGGCGGCTGAACTGGAGGGCCTTGCTCACGAAAACTTCGGTCTTTATATGACGCTTCAGCAGCATCTCGAGGGCGGGGGCCAGCCTATGATGGTCCTCGGTCTCTATGCGAAGCGATCCGAAATCACAAGGAGAATTGTTTTTAAGTACAATCAGTGCTTGCGGCTGGTACGCTACGCAGCGAATTATCCAGACCGATGGGTCCTCGGACGCGCCTTAACTCGGGTCGTAAATGGAATAGGTCGATATCTAGTTACCCTCCGATCAGAAAACCAGCTCGAGGCAGAACAGGCATTCGCCAAATCGGCACTGCAAATATGCAAACTCGCTGTCTGGATATGCTCCGAGACCGGTGATCCCGAAGGGGTCGTCATGGTCATCATCAGTGCACTGTTGACCACTCAATCCGAAAATTCGGATGCTTACCGCTGGGCAAGTTCGCTTGCGGAGAGCGTGGTAGATCCCGAACTCCGTGCCGATGCCCTGCGTCGACTTGAGCGAGCTAAGAGGCGGTGGCACGGCGAGGCGGTCGACGGCGACTACCAAGGCGACCCTATCTGGCAAGCCATCCAGAACATGGCGACCGCGCTAGGCATTGACGTGACCGATGAGAGCAATCCTCTAGTTCGCGGGCTCAAGGTCGCCGCGAAAGACAACACACCGGAACGGGTCCTCGTTCAGTGTGAACATCTGCTTGTCAGCCAAGGCGCGACTGGACCGGTCGCACGACGGATAGGTCAGCTTTTCAATATCACGACGGCAGGATCGAAGGTAGTCCACTGCACTCTCCACGATTTTCACCTCGAAGCGAAAGATCAGGACACAGCCTATGCCGAATTTAAGCGCGCGCACTGTGACAATTGCCCCGATCAGAAACCCCGCCCTGACGGATGGCAATACACTGAAGAGGAGAGGCAAAGGATTCAAGCGAAGCACCGACCATTGGTCGCGCGTCTAGCGGGCACCCCTTTCGGCCTTAGATATACGAATGAGGATTAGCGATGCCCCGCCCCTGCGCTTTCGAAGGGTCTGTAAAGATGACCACCGCCTCTTCGATCGTCAGGTAGCTAGCCTTCTGCGGTTTCCGTGTTGAAGGCTTCCTTCTGTTTCATTCGAACGATACTCGGAATTCCGTACAAGTCAGTTGTTCGAATGAATCGTTAAGTAAATAGTTGTTGATTTCTATTAACTAATAAGGTAGCATCGCGTATGTTCGCGTCTAAACCTGCCCCGAGAATCTCTCCGCGCTTTTACCTAACCAACATCTCCAACAGAACTACGAGTGCGCGTTTAACTGCTAAGTTCTCTGGAATCTGCACTTACACAAATCGCGGAACTAACACCTGCAAAATCAGCACTTGCAAAATCTTTAGACTTAAAACCGTTCAGAATCAACACTTGCGAAAAAAATTTGCGGGCGAGGCATTCCGGTACGACGGAATGTTCAAACGGCGGCTCGCTCTGCGCTCCGAAGGGACTTTGAGGCGTACCGCTTGGTCATTCCCAAATTCGAGTCGCACAAAAATGAGGGCTCGTGCACTGCGCGACCTAAGCCTTTTTAGAATGAACACTTACACAAAAAAGGGGGAGGGGGTGGCGCCTTGCAACGCCATGACGTTAACCCATAGCGCGAGGCAATTCGTTAGAATCGGAGGCATGGGCCTTGCGATCGAGTGCCGCGGCCTGCGCAAAACCTACGACGGCAAGGTGGAAGCCCTGCGCGGGCTCGATCTGGAGATTCGCGAAGGCGAATGCTTTGGCCTGCTCGGACCGAACGGCGCGGGCAAAACCACGGCCATCGAGATCCTCGAGGGCTTGCTCACGGCCACTTCGGGCGAAGTGCGCATCCTCGGCCGCACCTGGCAAAGCCATCCGCGCGAGCTGCGCGAGTGGCTGGGCATCTCCCTGCAGGAGACGCGCCTGGCGGAAAAGCTCACCGTCCGCGAAACCATCGAACTCTTCGCCAGCTTCTATCGCCAGCCGCGTTCCGCCGTCGAGGTGCTGGCCGAGCTCGAGCTCACGGAAAAATCGGATGCGTGGGTGGGCAAGCTTTCGGGAGGCCAGCGGCAACGGCTTGCGGTGGCCACGGCGCTGGTGGCGAATCCGCGCATTCTGTTTCTCGACGAACCCACCACCGGACTCGATCCGCAAAGCCGCCGCCAGCTTTGGGACATCATTCGCGAATTTCAGCGCGGCGGCGGTACCGTGCTCCTCACCACGCACTATATGGACGAAGCCGAGCGCCTCTGCGATCGGCTCGCCATCATCGATTACGGCCAGATCATCGCCGGGGGAAGTCCCGCGGAACTGATCGAACGCCTCGGTGGCCAGCACATGGTCGAGTTCGCCATCGACGGCGCTTCGTCCCACGAAGCCAAGAAAACGGCGAACGGCAAGCATATGCAAGAAATTTGGCGCAGCCTGCCGGGAGTGGAATCCGTGCACGCCGATAACGGACTGATCTGCTTGACGGTGCGCCAGCCCCACGTCACCATTCCGGCGCTGCTCGAAGCGGTTTCGCAGCAGGGCGCGCGGCTGCTGCACCTGACCACGCGGCAGGCGAGTCTCGAGGACGTTTTCGTGCGGCTTACCGGCAGGCACTTGAGGGAAGAATCATGAGCGCTACATTGAGAACAGACGAGGCCGCCAGGGCCCACGCCACGCCTTCCGGCATCGTCGAGGGCGGCGCCCGAAAACCCGCCGCTGTCAGGCAAAACGGCCGCTGGTCGCCTTATTGGCATCTGCTTGCCGCTCGACTCAAGGAAATGAAGCGCGAGCCGGAAGTGATCTTCTGGGTCTTTCTGTTTCCTCTGCTGCTGGCGTTTGGATTGGGAATCGCGTTTCGCTCGCGGCCCGCGAGCGTTCCCAACGTGGCTATCGCGGCCGGCCCCGGAGCGGACGCCGTGCTGCAGATGGCCCAGCGTTCGCCGCAATCGCTGCACGCGCAGATCGTGCCCGGGGCTGACGCTTTGGATGGATTTCGTCTCGGCAGGTACGATCTCGTGATCATTCCTGACAGCGGCCCCGGTGGTGGCCTCGAATATCGCTACGATCCGGCGCGGCCTGAAAGCGTTCTCGCGAAAGCGCAGGCCGATGACGCGTTGCAAGCCGCAGCAGGGCGAAACAATCCGTTACCAGCTACGGAGCGGGCTTTTAGCGAGCCCGGCGCGCGTTACATCGATTTTTTGATTCCGGGCCTGCTCGGCATGAACCTGATGAATTCGGGCATGTGGGGCATGGGTTTTGTTCTGGTGGATTACCGCCAGCGTAAATTGCTGAAGCGTTACGTTGCGACGCCCATGCGCCGCAGCGATTTTCTGCTGGCGCTCGCGAGCAGCCGCCTCATTCTGATGGTCCTCGAGCTTGGATTACTTCTCGGCTTGGGCATCGTGTTCTTTCATATGCGCGTCGTGGGATCGTGGCTGGCGATTGTGCTGCTCGGAGCGCTCGGCGCGGGCGCATTTGCCGGCCTGGGTCTGCTCACCGCAAGCCGCGCGCAAAAAATCGAAACCGTCAGCGGATTGATGAATCTGGTGATGATGCCTATGTGGATTTTCTCGGGGGTGTTTTTTTCGTATGAGCGCTTCCCTGCCGTGCTGCAGCCGCTGATTCGCGCGCTGCCGCTTACGGCGCTCAATGACGCGCTGCGCGCTACGATTTTACAAGGCGCGCCGCTCGCGGCGCAGGCGGGCCATTTGGCCGTGCTCGTCGCATGGATGGCCATTTCCTTTTTGCTGGCGCTGAGCTGGTTCCGCTGGACGTAAACATTAGTAATAGCATCTAACAGTAACGATATGCTCGACTACAAAATCCGCTGTCTCGGGACGCCAATAAATCTGCTGGCGCTGGCTCTTCTGATCTTCGCAACCGGCTGTTCGGCAACCAAGATTTCCGCGATCAATAACGATCCCGCGAAGTACATGGCGAAAGACGTCACCATCGCGGGGCAGGTCACCAACTCGTTTGGCGTCGCCAACCAGGGCGCGTTCGAGGTCGATGACGGAACGGGCCGTCTGTGGGTGTGGAGCAGCGGCTTTGGCGTGCCCAGCCAGGGTGCGCACGTCGTCGTCACCGGCCGGGTTCAGGCCGGTGTCGCGGTCGCCGGCAGATTTTTCGCCAACGTGCTCCGCGAAACGCAGCCACACAAAACCGCCTGACAAAATTGTGGACGCGCCGGAAGAAGGCTTTTTCTAGCGGTGAGAAACTTGAGAACTAGCGTTTTCCGATGGTCACGATGGAGAAGTTGGCGAGAGAGGCAGCCGTGTGGACCCTGCCTCCCTCATCCATTGAGTTTCGCCGATCAGTGAGTCGGAAGCGTCAAGATGGACGCCGTGGGGCTGCCCAGGCCGGTGACGTCATCGTAACCGGGTGTCGTCTGCAAGCTGAGCGTCTGATTCGCCGTTCGCAGGACGTGGGCCAAACCAGCGCTTGCATCTATGCTGTTGACGTAGTTCGTGCGCACGACAGCCACAGTGGAAGCAGGGCTCGTGACGTCGGTGAATGCTGCGGCATTTGCGTAGAAGACCGGATTCGCGAAGCCATGCGGTGCTCCGGCAGCCTGGTCGGCCAATGCCATAATGCCCGCCACCAATGGAGATGACAGGCTGGTTCCTCCAATGCGGTACTCGGAATATTTGACCGTACCGTCCGGGAACGTCTGGCTTTCGCCAATCAAGTAACCGGCATTCGGATCAGCGTTGGCGGAAATGTCCGGTACCGCCCGCCCGGTGCGCCCTTGCGCTGTGAACACCGAGTTCGGTACGACGCCCTGCTGGTAACTGGGTTCGGCAAAAATCCGGCTCACTCCGCCGCCGCCGCCGTACAGCCACGTTCCAGGCGGCGTCGGTGACCACGCGGTACCCGTCCAAGAAGACGTATAAGTGCCCCAGCCCGTCTCGAACAAGTAATTATTCGAGGCCCCGACAGCCAAGGTCGTGCCACCGACAGCGGTCACAAATGGGCTGGATGCCGGCCAGTCCGTTGTAGTGTAGCCTTCGACCAGCGATTCGTCGCCGTTGTCTCCTGAAGAGAAGTAGATGCCGATGCCCTCAACCACGCCCTGCAGAATCGTGTCTTCGACGGGCTTGATGAATCCACCGGGCAGCAACTCCGTATCGAATCCATACGAATTGCTGACAATCTGCGCAAGAGCCCGGTCGACCACATGATTCAGGGCCGCATCCAGATCCTGGAAGTTGTTGGGAGCGCCGACGAACACGATGTCTGCCCCAGGCGCCATCCCGTGCACGGCTTCAACGTCAAGCGTCTCCTCGCCGTACCAGCCTTGCGGATCTTGCTTAAGTCCCCGTTCGGGATGATGGTACGTGCCCGGAGCGACGACCTGCGTGAACTGGTTTGCCTTCATCGTGGGCAAGCCGCGATTGATCGACCACTGGTTCACGTCACTCACAATTGTTGGCGCCGCGTATGCATCAATGATGGCAACCGTCTGGCCACTGCCATCGAATCCTGTTGAGCCAAGACCATACGCACCTTTGATTTGGGCTGGAGTATATCCACAGGGTGCATAAGGAAGTGTGCCCGCGCCATAGGGATTCGTGAATCCTACAGCTTGGTTTTCTCCCCAATAGTTGGAACACGGCTGTGCGCTGACGAATGCAGCCGGCGGGGGCGCATCGCCGGTGGTGTGGTTCGTGTGCACAAGCTGCGCGCTGTCGTCCAGACCAACTACTCCGGACACAACCCCGGCTAGCGAATTCGGGACCGAAACTTCGGACGAGGGCGATCTCAGCGTCAACCCCTGAATGCTATACATCCCAAAGCTCGTGCCGAACGCGGCTGCAGCTTGGGCTATCGTTCCCTCGGCAGAAACATAGTGATTGTTCTGTGGCGTGTACTCAACCGCAAATCCCTGACTGCGCAGCCAAGCCTGAACGGCACCTACTTGCGCCTGCGAAGGCGCAAATTGCTGCCGGAATTGCTGCGGAGTAAGAAAGGCCCTGTAGCTGGAGCTGGAGGGGTTGGATACGGCCTGTGCCAGGGATTCAACTGCGGCCGGATTGTTCCATCCAAGATATACGCGGAATCCGATGTCATCGCTAGGATCGGCTGCTGAGACAAAGTTTTTTGCATTGGCCCAGGGCGGCACGCTTCCGGGAAGCTTCTTTTGAGCTTGCGCCGTTATCGAGAGAACGAAGGTTGCGAGCAGACATACCAACCGTGTCGGAACACGCTGCATACTACCTCCTCGAATGTTTTCTCTGCAGGCTGGCAGAAATTTGCTGGGGACGAACGCACGAGCATCCTATCCGAGTTGATCGAATTGTCAAGTTTGCCAATTCGGTGCTTTTGACTCGGAGAGATGAACTGGAATCCGCAAGCAAAAGGGCCGCATTGACAGCGGCTCGCGACCGGCACTAGCATTGCGCCGCAGCGATCGCGCTGGGCAAGTTCTAACCGAAGGCACAACCAGCAAGGAGGAACGTATGAAGCGGCGGGCAATCATTCTGGCGGCACTGGTGTGCCTCGTGGCTGCGACGGCATCGGCGCAGGACGTTCGCAGCGTGTTGCAGGCTTCCGCGAAAGCGATGGGGCTGACGAACCTGAAGACCATTCAGTATTCCGGCAGCGGATGGTTCTCCATGATTGGGCAGACGTACGGCCTCAACGAAGACTGGCCGCATTACGAGGTGAATCCGTACACACGCACGATCGACTACGACGCCAAGTTTTCGCGCGAAGAGTACACACGTAAACAGGGCAGCTATCCGACGTTGGGCCGAGTGCCCATGCCCGAGCAGCGCATCGTCACTTTGCTGAATGGCACCTCCGCCTGGAATGTGGAGGGCGACAAAGTTGTGCCCCAGACGCGGCCGTATCTCGATGGCGTGCCGGTCTCCGATCTGCGGCAACTCGAAATCGTGCTGACGCCGCACGGATTCCTGAAAGCAGCGCTCGCGGCGACTGACGCAACGGCGATCTCGCAGCCGATCGTAGGCGCATCGGATTTCGGCTTGTCGCAAAACGGGCGCAGGGTGACGATCGTTTCCTTCACTGTGATGGGAGGGAAATACAAGATCAACGGCACCATCAACGACCAGAATCTCGTGGAACTGGTGGACACGTGGTTTCCGAATCCCGTTTATGGCGATATGAACTATGAAATGCGCTACACGCAATACAAAGATTTCGCCGGGGTCGAATTTCCGACGCTAGTCCACGTCCACCAGGGCGATCCGGTACTGAATCCAGCGCACAATTATTACGAAATCAAAATGACGAACGTTCAGGCCAACGTGAAAGTGCCCGTCGAGGCAGTCCCGGACGCAGTGCGCACGGCCAAGGAACCGCCGCTTACAGTCCAGACGCAAAAGCTTGCGGACGGCGTGTGGATGCTGGGCGCGGCGAATTACAACAGCCTGGTAATGGAATTTCGCGATTTCGTCGCGGTGGTCGAGGCTCCCGTGAATGAGGCGCGTTCGCTGGCCATGATCGATGAAGTGAACCGGCTCGTGCCGAATAAACAAATCAAATACATGATCAATACGCACCATCATTTCGACCATGCCGGTGGGCTGCGCACTTTCCTGGCGCAGGGAACGACGATCGTGACTCACGAGACGAACAAGCAGTATTACCTGGACATTCTTTTTCATCCCGGAGGATGGTCGCTGCAACCCGACCGGCTGGCGCAATACCATCCGATGTACATGAT
>Ga0210394_10004696_pt1 | contig 15764 bp, 17 predicted proteins | sample IncBWC12MmetaG_FD_160121 | JGI IMG/M metagenome (GOLD analysis project Ga0210394, IMG submission 160121) | Forest soil microbial communities from Barre Woods Harvard Forest LTER site, Petersham, Massachusetts, United States - Inc-BW-C-12-M | ecosystem: Environmental > Terrestrial > Soil >... | reverse complement strand
GCCGCAGCCAGAAGAATCAGGAGCGTCGGGCGCGCGCCGTGCGTCAGCTCCTCGCGCAACGGCGAGGCTGCCGCGGCATAGCCCATTTGCTCCGGATACGACTTAGGATATTCGGACCTCAAGCGATCAGATATCGTCGCCAGATCCGCGCGCGCTTCCCCGATCGAAACCCCTGGCTTCACCCGCGCGAACGCTTCCATCATCCGCGAGTCGCGATTTTCGATAAAAGCCTTCGCAGAACGAAAAGGACAGGCTGACGTGGGCATGTAAACGTTGCTTTCCTCGGGATATTGCGGCACCGGAGGCAGCACGCCGACAACCGTGTGGACTTTGTCGTTCAACTCAAAGGTCTTGCCGACAATGTCAGGGTCGTTCCCGAAGTTGGTCTTCCAGTAGTCGTAGCTCAGGATCAGGACGGGAGGAGCGCCCAGCGTGTCGTCATCCGGCAGGAAGGTGCGCCCCAGCAATGGCTTAACGCCAAAAAGGTCGAAGTAATTCGCGGAAACCACTGCGGCACGAACGCGATCCGGATCGCCATGGCCAAATAGAATGAACGACATGTTGTGATATTCCACCAGACCCGACAGCGTTCGATTCTGTTCGCGATAGTCCTCGATCTCGTGCACGGAAAACCCGATGTCGTCGATGCCTTCCCGCTGGGCTTGCTGGCGGACGAAGACCAGTTGCTGCCCCTGCGGATAGGGGAGCGGGCGCAGCAGCACCGCGTGCACCACGCTAAAGATCGCAGTGTTCGCGCCAATGCCGAGGGCTAGCGTCAACACCGCGATTACCGAGAAACCGATATTTTTTCGCATCATTCGGAAGGCATAGCTGCAATCCTGCTGCAAAATGTCCCAATGCTCGCGCGGAGCCGTGTGGAATATTCCGCTGAGGGTCTCCCACCACAGTTGCAGAAAATCCAGCGGCCCTCCGCGCTCTTGCACATCGCGTCGCTGTTCCGCAAACACGCCTTCCATTTCATGCCCGAAGTTCGCGCGAAAATCTGCAGGCAGCGCGCGCAGCAGCCCGCGAAATACTCGCTGGGAGAGCGACAGGTTCGATGGAGGCGTCGTACGGGTCATGCTGTTTCCTTTCGCGCGGCTCTGTGCTGCTACGCCAATCTCGGCTTGCGAAACAGTTTCTTCGCGCGCGCCTGCGAGAGCGCCGCGTCCATTCTTTCCGCTTCCGCAATCGCCACTTCCCTGCCGAAATCGGTCAATCGGTAATAACGGCGGCGCTCGTCATCCAGACCCACGGCCGGCCGCGCGTCCGACTCGACGATCAGCCCAGCACTTTCCAAACGCGCCAGGTTGCCGTACAGGGTCCCCGCGCTCAAGCGCACTTTATCGTCCGTTCGGCGTGCGACTTCCTTCAAAATCGCGTAGCCATGCTTTTCGCCGTCTGCCAGCGCGATCAGCACGTGAAACATGGCCGGGGTCATCGGCAAAAACGATTCGACATCCTTGTTCCTGGTCATCAGATTCCTGCCTCCGCTTGGGTCGCTCCGCTCCGCCGCACCTGGGACTCTATCGCGCTAAAGAGGACTATACCGTCGCACGGTATAGTGCTTGGCACGTTCGCGGCCATCGTTGCGTGCGGATAAGTGCTGAAAAATCAGAGGAGTTGCGCGGCAGCTCTGGCGAGGCTTTCGCTCGGCTGTGCGCTCGTGGGACGCCGGGATTCCGCCAGCGGACAGCGGCTAGCGCTTGACGGTTGTGTCCTGGATTTACTTGGCGGCCGAAGGCAGACCGAATGCGCGGGACTGAAATTCGAACGATGCGGGCAGATGCTCGGCGAAATAATCCCAATCGTGGCCGCCCGGATAGAGATGGAAGTCGTGAGGAATGCCGCGCGCCGTCAGCAACTGATGGAATTGCTCGTTGCCCTTGTTGAAGCCAAACTCATCGTCCGTGCCGCAATCAAAATAAATTTGCAGCCCCGCCGGCCGCGGCCCATCCTTCACAATCGTAAACGGACTTTGGCGTTCCCAAAACGCCGCGTCCACAGGAGAACCGAACGCCTTGCCCAGCACCTCCGCGACGGCCGCAGCCTGATCGCGCGATACTTTGATGTTCGGCAGCGTTTCGATCAGCGCGGGGCTGTGTGCGCTCACCGCCACAAAAAGATTCGGATAGCGCAACGCAAACCGCAGCGCGCCATACCCTCCCATCGAAACGCCGGTGACTCCGCGCGATTTTCTTTCCGCGCGCACGCGGTAGTGACTTTCAATGTACGGCAGAAATTCGCGTATAAAGAAATCCTCGTAGCGCACTTTGCCGTCGCGCGAATCGATGTAAAAGCTCCGGCCGCCATCCGGCGCGATGATCAGAAACTCCCCGATCCGTTTCTGGTCGCGCAAATCCTGAATCATGTTCATCCCGCCGGAGTTCAGCAGCAACTGCTCGTTCTCGCCGAGCCCGTGCAAAAAATAGAGCGCGGGATAATCGCCGGCCTTGCTGGAGTCGTAGTCGGAAGGAAGAATCACGCAATACGGAACGGGATGCCCCAGAATCTTGCTCGGCGCCGCGCGGCACTCGGCCCTTCCGGGCGCGGCCTGGATGGACGAGGCCGTCAGAGCGGCGCAGGCGAGAATCGCAACCGCCAGACCGAGCGCCCGCAGGCGCGCCTCATTCATAGCGCAGCGCCTCGACGGGATTCAGCCGCGCCGCTCGCGACGCCGGATACATCCCCGCCGCCAGGCTCACGAAAAATGAAAATGCAATCGCCGCCGCCACCATCCACCAGGGAATAGACGACAAATCAATCGGCGGAAGCTCCTGCCGTTTCAAGTAAACGTTGGTTCCAAACGTCAGCGCGCGCCCGATCGCCCAGCCCAACCCCACGCCCAGCACTCCTCCCAGCAATCCCATCGCGCCCGCCTCGGCAAAAAACAGCCGCCGCACATCGCGATCCGCGGCGCCCAGCGCCTTCAGAATGCCAATCTCGCGCCGCCGCTCCAGTATGGCCATCACCAGAGTATTGATAATCCCCAGCGACGCAACGGTCAGCGCCAGGCTCCCGAAAATCCCCAGCAGCAGGTCGAACACTGTGAAGAACAGCCGCAAGTTTTTCGTCGCATCCAAAATCGAAAACGTTCCGAAACCCATCCCCTTGATCGCATCCGCGACGGCCTGTACCGCTTTCGGCGAGCTGACGCGCACGGTCAGACTTTCATAACTTGGCTTGCCGCTGTTGCCGCGCAACATTTCGCGCATGTCCGTGGGCTGCGCGATGCGCAAATTCTGCGCGATCTGCAAAGGGATCAGCAATCGTCCGCGCCCGAATCCGCCGAATCCCGTGGCCGGTTCCGTTTCCACCACGCCAATAATGCGCAACTGCAACTCGCGCGGGACCAGCGAGAATCCCCCGGACGCTGCGGCGTCGTCTGCGGCAGAATGATTCGCCTCCGGCGCCGGATCGTCCGCGGGCAGCGCTTGCTTCTCCGCATAACGCAACACCAGATCCTTGCCGACGAGCGAATCGGTCTGCCGCGAAAGGTCCCGCGCGAATTCGATCTGCAGAATCGCTTCCTTGGCCTCGGGGCCGGAGAAAAACGATCCCTTCATCTCGTCGAACGCGCCGTCGGCGCGCGCCGACGCCGGAATCCCTGCCACCGTGGTCATATACGGCTTGCCCTCGAACTGCACTTCCGTCGGGAATCGCACTTCCGGGTACACCTCGACCACGTTCTTGATTTGCGCCAGCTGCTGCCGCGCGTTGTCATCCAGCTTTCGCGCCGGCTGCGTAGAAGTTCGCTCCATCGCGCGCGGCGGCCCACCAAACGCTCGCATGTTCGACTGCGTCGTCACGAACACCGCATCGAACAGCCCAGAACGCGACAGCCGCGTACTAGCCAGTTCCTGCAATCCCACCCCCAGCGAGAGCATCGCCACCAGCGATGCCACGCCCACCGCGATTCCCAGCGTCGTCAACGAATTCCGCAGCAGAGCTTCCCGCAGATTGCGCGCCGCCAGTTCCGTCAGGTCACGCAATTTCATCGCTCACTCCCTCCGTCACGAGTTTCCCGTCGCGCATGGTAATGATTCGATGCGCGTAGCGCGCGGCCCGCACTTTGTCGTGCGTCACCATCACAATCGTCATTTGCAGATTCCGATTTATTTCTTGCAGCAGATGCATGATCGCGTCGCCCGTCACGCTATCCAGGTTTCCCGTGGGCTCGTCCGCCAACAAAATCGTCGGCCGGTTCACCAGTGCGCGCGCCAAGGCCGCCCGCTGCTGCTCCCCACCGGAAAGTTCACTAGGACGATGGGTCAACCGCGCCGCCAGGCTCACGCGCTCGACCGCCTCGCGCACACGCGCCGGACGTTGCGCGCGGTCCACCTCTGCCAAACGCAGCGGCAGCTCGACGTTTTCTTCCAGCGTCATGCGTGGCAATAAATTGAACGCCTGAAACACCATTCCCACGGTGTGGCTGCGATGATGCGCGAGCTGCTGCGAATTCATCTCCGCCAAGTTCTGTTCGTGCGCGTAAATCGCGCCGGAGGTAGGTCGATCGAGACCCGCCAGCAGATTTAGCAAAGTGGATTTGCCCGAACCAGAGCTCCCCAATAGCGCCACAAACTCCCCGGCGCGCACCGCGATCGAAACGCCGTCCACCGCGTGTACCAGCGCCTCGCCCATCGCATACTGCCGCGACACGCGCTCGGTGCGCACAGCAAATCCGTTCGAAGTCCCAGTCATATGACCCACACTATTATTACGCACACCCGCCACCGTTCGTTACACGCAAAGAAGAGCTGCCGGCCAGCCTGAAGACAATTCCATGCACGCCGCTACAAATTCAAATCCGAATATTTCGCAGCCGTCGTAACCCGCGCGTGCTCGTAAAGTTTCTGCGGAGTCTTGCCCTGAGGATTCGCCCAGCGCCCCGGAATCGCGGCATCACATTTCGGGCAATGCCCATCCTGCAAACGGTTCAACTGCACATCGTGCCAGGAACGCTTCACCAACAAAGTCTGACACGTCGCGCAGGAAGTGTGCGCCCCGTCGCTATAAACATTCCCCTCGTACACGTAATGCAGCCCCGCCTCCCGTGCGATCCGCCGCGCCGCGTGCAAAGTTTCGGGCGGCGTGCGCGGCTTGTCCTGCAATTTGAAATCGGGATGAAACGCCGTGAAATGCAGCGGCACATCCGGCCCCAGATTCTCGAGGATCCATCCGCACAGCTCGCGCGTTTCTTCCGCGGCGTCATTCAAAGTAGGAATCATGAGATTGGTGATCTCGAACCACACATTCGTTTCATTCTTCAGCCAAAGCAAGGCATCCAGCACCGGCTGCAAATGCGTCAGCGTGATCTTCCCGTAGAATTTCTCGGTGAACGCCTTCAGATCAATATTTGCCGCGTCAATGTGATCGTAAATATCGTGGAACGCATCGTAGGTGATGTATCCATTCGAAACCATCACCGTATTCAGCCCCGCCTCTTTCGCCGCGTGGCAGATATCAATGACATATTCGCCCCAAATCGTCGGCTCGTTGTAAGTGAACGCAATCGAATCGCAATGATTGCGAATCGCGAGCAGCGCCACGTCTTCCGGCGGCACATGCGAGGAGCCCACCTGATCCGCGCGCGATTTCGAAATGTCCCAATTCTGGCAGAAGAAGCAGCCCATGTTGCATCCCGCTGTGCCCATGGAAAATACGCGCGTGCCGGGAAGAAAATGGTTCAGCGGTTTCTTCTCAATGGGATCAATCTGCATTGCCGCGGGATGCGCGTATCCCAGGCTGTAGAGTTTTCCGCCCTGGTTCGCGCGAATGTAGCAGAAACCCGCTTGCCCCTCGCCAATATGACAATGCCGTGGACAAAGATAGCAATGCACCTTGCCGCCTGGCTCCGCGTCCCACCAGCGCGCCTCGTGCAAATTCGCCGATTTTTGCAAAATTTTCAGGTCCGGCATCACATTCACCCGCTGCCGCAATTATACGCTTTAACTAGGCAATGGGATTTTGCCTTGCGCATCGTGTTGCACCCCGCCGGCAGCGGGCGTAGGGGCGGGTCTGGGTCCCGCCGCTGCCTTTGGTGCCATGCGCGCAGGTTCACGGGGCGCTGCTCACCTGCCGCAGACAGGCGGCACCGCAGCTTGCCCGAGCGCCAGCCCATCTGCGTGTGGCATGGTTACGTGGCAGAATCCATTGTCGGGTGCGGCGGCTTGCTTGCCCTGCGGTCCCGATTGGATCGGGACCGCAGGGACGCCGCTTTCGCTGGCGCGAGGCTCACCTAGCGTGCCTGTGGTCGTCCCGCGATTACTTCGGCACCGCAAGTTCCCACCCCTGTTGCCAGTCTCCGACGCCGCGTTATATCGTGGCGACATGGAATTTCGCGCAGTCCTGCACCCGTTGCGAGTCGCCCGCTGACCATGAAACTGATACCGCCACTTGCGTGTTCGGTCGCCGCGGCCTGCCTGCTGCTCGCACCCGTTGCGCGCGCGCAATCCGAAGGCAACGCCGGCAGAATGCACGACTACAAGGACGACGTCGCTCTCTCCACCGGACAAATCCGCACCGGCGACGTCTGCGTGAATTTCATTCCGGTCCTGCAATCGCTCGGCTTCTTCAACGGCCTGGAACGAATCGACACGCCGCAAGGCTCCGAATTCCGCCGCAATTCGCGCACCGTGGACTTCTTCCCCGATTACCTGACCATCGAAATCAATATCCGCATCGAGGTATGCGACGCCAACATTTACACCCCGGCCAAAACTCCGGACATTATCAAAGGGATGCAATTTCGCGTGCAGTGGAAGCGCGGCCTGTATCTGCGGCCCGCCGCCAATGTGACCATGGAGCGCAAGCCCCTGCAAATGGAAGAAGGCGACAACCGCATGCTCTACGTAATCAAACTTCGTGACCACAGCGTCCCGCTCACCGATCATTTAATTCTTTCGGTAATCTCCGCCAACGGCAAACTCCTGTCGCGCATGTCCGCGCGCCTATAGAGTTTGCGGAAAAACCCACAAGCTGTCATTCCGAGGTCGAATTCTGCCCGAGGAATCTGCTTTCCCCGTTGCATACGTACGAAAAGCAGATCGCTCGCTGCGCCCAGGATGACACCCGCTGCACTTTTTCCGCAGACTGTATAGCCGGAAAACTGCATTTCTCTGCGTCGCAGCGGTAAACTCCTCTATCTTTCGCAGATGTTGCTCTGCCGTTCCTCCGGGCTCTCGGTATCGAATCTTTTGACGTGCTGGCCGCATGTCTAAAACTTCTGCTCCCGCCGCCGTTCGCCCACCCACTCCAAGAACCGCTCCATCCTCGCGCGCTCTCTCCACAGCAACCGCAGAAACTTCCCCGCATCCAAATCCGCGCCGTCCTTCCCAAAAAAGGTTTCCAACCTCCAGCGAATATAAGGAGAGGCCCAAGGCTGCAGCCGGTATCCCCTCGCAATGATCCAGTAATAGCGAAGGGCGTTCAACATGGCAGCGTGGGTGCTAGAATCACAACGTGAACAGCCAGCATCCTCAAAAGGCGGAAGACCATTACTACGCAGGCATAGATTTCTTCGGTGAAGGAAAACTCCCGGAAGCAATTGCGGAATACACGCGCGCGCTCGAACTCGATCCCAAATTTAGCGACGCGCTGCATGGCCTGGCGCAAGCCTATCACGCCCTGCAGGATTTTGACCGCTCGATTGAAACCGCCCGGCGCATCCTGGCCCTTGACCCCGACGACATCCTCGCCTGGACCACCATCTCCCGCGCCTACCAACGCAAAGGCATGGTCCCCGAAGCCGAAGAAGCCGGCAACAAAGCGCGCATCCTTGGCTGGAAGCAACAGTTGAAGGAACAAAAAGCAAAGGACAATGGTGTATAGCGTTCTGCCGGAGCAGTGACAGTCATGCGCGTCTTGCTACCCGTCTTCTCGTTCGGCCTGTTCTGCGGGACTGCGCAATGTCACGGACAGCCAGAGCCCGTCCTGCGATCTTCGCTGACGCCGACCGCTCCTCCGGTAGCGGCTGTCCCGCGTGTCACTGGCGACGCGAGAGGCTCGTTCCGGTTGGGTGCCGATGGAAATGTTGCTTCGGTGGAAATTATTTCTCGACCGGCCCTACTGCGCGATGCGACGGCGAAAAACAACCGGAGATGGAAATTCGTGCCAGCAACCGCAAAATCAGCTGCCAATAGCAGTTACGATACAGCGTTCTATACAGAATTCGGTCGCTTACCGCTCGGGAGAACAACAGGTGGATCACGGCGAGCAGGGGTTCCTTTACGCGATCGAGATTACCCCGGATGGTCCGTCGGTGATGACCTCAAGCGACGCCAAGGCCGCTCCTTCGACTAGCGCAGCCGCGACTGGCCGTCAGTAGCCTGCCGGGTAGCTTTGGGTTGCCGTGAACGGCGAAGTGCCTCGGCGACGAGCGCCGCGTTGCTTGGAGCTTGGCTGCCGTCCGGCAAAGTGAGCACATCCTCAAACCCAATGCGTGTGCCGTACCCCCGCTGCGCCGCCACCTCAATAAAGTCCCACGCCGTGCGATTCAATCCATGCAAAATAATCGGTAAAGCAATCCCAGCGCCACGCAGCAATGCCTCAATCTTCTCCACCACCGCTACCGCCGCATCCATCTCCTGCTGTTCTGGCTCGAGCAACACCCACCGGCACCGCAGAGCGAGCTTGCTCTCCAGAAATTTCTCCGTCGCGAGAACGCTGCCCATCCCCGCTTCAACGCCCAGGCCTTTTGCCAGCAGTAATTCCGCCAGCGCGATCCCGCCTTCTTCATTGAAGTTGACCGATGCGAAGTCCGGAAGGGTTTTCCAAGCCGTCACCTTCTCCTGACGTTCCCGCGCATTCCGCACCATCCACAAGCCAGTACTCACGCCAAACGGAATCCCCGGAATCGCAGCGCGCACCGCCTGGACCGCGCGCGCCACGTCGTCCGCATCCACGCTCTCGCGCCCATCGGCTGCGCGCACATGGAAGTGCGCCGCTCCCGCCCCCGCCGCCACCGCTTCCTTCGCCGCAGCGGCCATTTCCTGCGGTGAACAAGGCACCAGGCGATGCTCCGCACGCGTCCTCGCGCCGTTCAATGAAACCTCAATCAACATAAATTCCCCTGTGGATTCCCGTGGCTTCTGAATCGCACTGCAGCGCGATTCAGACTGCGATCCGGCGGTGCCGGATCACCCGGCCACCCGGTTCTCTCGCCCCAGGCTTGCCTTGCGCCAACAGCAAAACAATACAAAAATAAAAACAGCCGAGCAGCCCGCGCTCGGCTTCGGTATCGATTCGTCAAATTTCAAAAAGGCGTCGGTAAGGGCACAGCGAGCCCGGCCCCTACCGACTCCGATTCGCTTAGACGCGCAAAGAAAACTACAGCGCGGCGCAGACCGACTTGACTTCCGTGTAATGCTCGAGCACCTCGTGTCCCATCTCGCGGCCCCAACCGGACTGCTTGTAGCCGCCAAAGGGAAGCGACGCGTCGAACACGTTGTAGCAGTTGATCCACACCGTCCCGGCCTTGATCTTGGACGCCACGCTATGCGCCTTCTTGACATCCCGCGTCCAGATTCCGGCAGCCAGGCCGTAGATCGTGTCGTTGGCAGTCGCCACGATTTCTTTCGGATCGCTGAATGGAATCGCGGTAACCACCGGCCCGAAAATTTCTTCCTGCACCACTTTCATCTTGGGGTTGGTGTTCACGAGCACAGTCGGCTTCACGAAGTAGCCCGTGGTGCCTTCGCGCGAGCCGCCGGTGACAGCCTTTGCGCCTTCCTTCGCACCGCTCTCCAAATAACTGCACACGCGATTCAGCTGCTCTTCGGAAACCAGCGGGCCCAGATCGCTGTCCGGATCAAATCCCGGCAACACGCGAATCTTCGCCGCGTTCTCCGCCACGCCCTCGACCACCTTGTCGAAAGCCTTCTTCTCGATGTACAGGCGTGAACCGGCGCAGCAGCACTGCCCCTGATTAAAGAAGATCGCGCTGGCCGCTCCCGGTATCGCAGAGTCCAAATCCGCGTCGTCGAAAATAATGTTCGGCGACTTGCCGCCCAGCTCGAGCGAAACCTTCTTCAAGTTCCCCGCCGCGGCTCGCAAAATCAGCTTGCCCACTTCAGTCGAACCCGTGAACGCAACCTTATCAACGTCCGGATGCGCCGCCAGCGCCGCCCCGGCCGTCTCGCCGTAACCCGGGACGATATTCACCACTCCATCCGGAATCCCCGCTTCCTGGATCAATTCGCCCAGGCGCAGCGCCGTCAGCGGCGTCTGTTCGGCAGGCTTCAAGACAATCGTGCAACCGGTCGCCAGCGCCGGTCCCAGTTTCCACGCCGCCATCAACAGCGGAAAATTCCATGGAATGATCTGTCCCACGACGCCCACCGGCTCGCGCAGGGTGTAGGCGTGGAACATGCCCTGCTTCCACCCGGACATCGGAACCGTGTTGCCTTCAATCTTCGTCGCCCAGCCGGCGTAATAGCGGAAATGATCGATGGACAAAGGCAGATCGGCCACACGCGCAATCTTGAGCGGCTTGCCGTTATCCAGTGATTCCAGTTGCGCGAATTCCTCGAGGTGCTTTTCCAGCAGGTCGCCCAATCGCCAGATCATGCGCCCGCGCTCGGAAGGTGAAATCTTCGACCAGGGCCCGGTCTCAAACGCCGCGCGCGCTGCCTCCACTGCGCGATTGATGTCTTCCTTATCGCCCTCGGCCACGTTCGATAGCACTTCGCCCGTAGCCGGATTGTAGGTCTTGAACGTCTTGCCCGAAGCCGCGTCAACCCACTTACCGTTGATCAGCATCTTGCGCGTCTTGGTGACATACCCGGTCACATTTTCATGCGGTCGTACAGCTGCGGATGCAGTTGCCATTTCGTGTTCCTCCTTCAGTCTTCGATGATTATCCGGAAATCCTAAATCTCAGTATGGCGCTGCCCAACCTGCGCTATTGTTCGAATCCGCGTGGTCCTGACAGCGGAGACAAAGATACCGTTCTTTTTGCAATTGGCTGGAAGCTGCGCGAAGCAATCGAGGCTTTCTGGACCATTCCAGTCACCCTGCGGGGGCAGCAGCGCCTATGATAGTCGCCCCACCCGCTCCGTTGCAATAGCCCAAACAAATGCGATGGATCATTTATTTCTATGGCGCTGCTGCACAGCCGTAGGGCACCTCATCCCGTGCCGGCCTTGCAAGCGGTGTGAGAGTTCGAAAATCTTTGTGGGTGGTGGCTTTCGCCACGACATAATCGGCGCATAACCCGTGCGGCTTTGGCCGCCGCAGTTCCGCCTTTGCAGTTGTCACATCAGCTGCGCTATGAGAAACGCCCAACCGCTAGGAATTCGCCTCCCGCACCCACACGCGCTGCGTCGCCGGCTTGCCCAGATGAATCCGGGCGGAATGTCCGGCGACGGACAAAACCATGGTCTCGTCGTATTCGCGCTGGCGTACCCGCAGCTTGGTCCCGGGATGCAAACCCAAACCCGTCACAAACTCCAAAAACTTCGGGTCCTTCTCATACACGCGCAGCACTTCGTAAGTCTTGCCCACCGCCACGTCCGACAACCGCACCGCGCCAAATTTCCGCCGTAGCTTCGCCATCCCTCCCAGCAGCGGCACGCCGTGCGGGCAACGGCTGTCTCGCCCAAAGCGCTTGAGCAGCAGCCCCGCCACTTCCGGCGAAATCCCGTGCTCCAGCCGCTCTGCCTCTTCGTGCGCGCGCGCCCACTCCAAGCCGATCACATCCGTCAGCAGCTTTTCCGCCAGCCGATGACGCAGCACCAAATGCCCGGCGATCTCCTGGCCTTTCGCCGACAGCTCGATGTGCCCGTCGCGCCGCACGCGCAAATATCCGCCGCGCGTCATACGCTTAAGCGCCGCCGTTACCGCCGGAGGAGTCACGCCCAAATCTTCAGCCAGCCGCGCGCTGATCGGCGCCTGCTCTTCCTGCACCAGCTCCCAGATCGCCTTCAGGTAATCTTCCTGGGAAACGCTCGTAGTTTCGCGCCGCATTCTTCCCCGCCAAGTATCGGGTTAGGTTCCCGTCACCAAGTCAATCAGAACTCGACTGTCGTATCTCGCAAGTCTGAATCAACAGCAAGCCTTGCGTGCCGTAGGGCGCATTTATTTCCAAAAACTGAAAACCCTGTAGGCGCTTCGTCCTCAAGGAATCTGTGGCCCGCGGAGCATCGACATCCACGCTGTACCATTCCGCCATGCCTGCGTCGGTTCAATCAGCGGTGCCGCGGAAAAGCAGGCGAGGATGACCTGGCCCTGCTTGCTACCGGAAACTGCCGGCGCAGCGACTTCCTGCAGCGTCAAGACGAACGATTTGCCGTCTTGTGTTCTAAGAAAGAGCTGCAGCAGTTTGTTTGGGCCAATCCGTAGTCCGTCGCAATCGCTGTTGTGGAAATCTGGAATATTCATCGCAGCAGCTCTGCGCGCAGATTTTACTATCGTCCTCGCTAAGTTCTGCTGAGTCGCCTGATCGACGACTGGTTTTCCAGCCCGCCCCGTGCTCTGGACTTGCCTAACAGGCGCTCGCGGCCCGCGTCCGCAAACGCGCGGCGAGCAATGTCACGCGCGCCTCGATATCATCGAAAGTCGCGCGATGCCGCTCGATATCCTCGCCGAACGGATCCTGCACCGCCCAGTCCTGCACATCATGCTCCGGGAACAGCGCCTTCCCCTGAATGCCGGACATATTGATCACCATATCCGGTTTGCGCAGCTTGTGGCTACGCAGTCCCTTTGAGAATTGTCCATCAAACGGAATCCCGTGCTCGCGCAACACTGCTTGCGTAGTCGAATCAATGAACCCCAGCGGCGAAACCCCCGCGCTTTCCGCCAGAATAGCATCCGCGCAGCAATGCCGCGCGATCGCCTCAGCCATCTGGCTGCGCACGCAATTTCCCACGCAGACAAAGAGCACTTTCACAGGAGCTTTCATGTGGGCGACAGAATCTCACAAATAAAGGAAGGTTTGAACCGCAACTTCTGCGGGCTCAGGGCGCAACGGTGGCGCCATTCCGCGCCATCCGTACAAAATATTCGTGCACAGCCGTATCGTCGCTCAACTCCGGATGAAACGTAGCCGCCAGAATCTTCCCCTCGCGCACCAAGACCGGATGCCCTGCATCCTCCGCCAGGATCTCCACGGCGGCTCCCACCGACTCAATAATCGGCGCGCGAATAAAAACCATCTCCAGCAGCTGCTCGCGCAATTTCGTCTTCCCCCAATGCACATCGCTAGCTAGCTGCCGCCCATATCCGTTGCGCAATACCGAGGCGTCCAGCAACCCCAGTGACGCTTGCGCCGGACCATGCACTCGCTTGGCCAGCAAAATCGTCCCGGCGCAGGTACCAAAAAACGCCCCATCCGCCGCTGCAAATTTCTGCAGCGCAGCAAACAATCCCTCTTCGGTCATCACTTTCAGATGCGTCGTGCTCTCTCCGCCAGGAAGAATCACACCCGCAAGCCCCGCCAGATCCGCCGGCGTGCGCACAAAGGTATACGAAACGCCCAAGCGCTCCAGCACCCTGGCATGAGCCTGGTAATCACCCTGTATCGCAACAATTCCGATTTTCATGAGTGTCAAACGGAAGACCTAAGGCACTACAGATTCAAAGGCGCGACAGATGAAACCCGCCATCGATGATTACAACAAACCACCACGCGCTGCTCACCAATCACGCCTCACAGATCACGAATCACGGCTCACCAGCCACGCCCGACCCATCACGACTCAGCAAGCACCAATCACCCGTAGCGTCCGCTCACCACCCACGAGTCTGCAACAGATCCTTCTCCTCCATCTGACGAATATCCAACCCCTTCATCGCGTCGCCCAACTCTTCCGACGCTTCCAGCACCACTTTCGCATCCTTGTAATGCGTGGTCGCTTTCACAATCGCCCGCGCCCGCACCGCCGGATCGCTCGACTTGAAAATCCCCGACCCCACAAACACCGCCTCGGCGCCCAACTGCATCACCAACGCCGCGTCCGCCGGAGTAGCAATTCCGCCCGCCGAAAAATTCGGCACCGGCAATTTGCCATGTTTCGCCACCCAGGCCACCAGCTCGAACGGCGATCCGAGTTCCTTCGACTCGTGCACCAATTCTTCCTCGCCGAGCAAAGTCAGCCGTTTCATCTGGCTCACGATCGTGCGCATGTGCCGCACCGCTTCCACAATATTCCCCGAACCCGCTTCGCCCTTGGTGCGCACCATCGCCGCGCCTTCCGCAATCCGCCGCAGCGCCTCGCCCAAATTCCGCGCTCCGCAAACGAACGGCACCTTATACCCGTGCTTCCACACGTGATGCTCTTCGTCTGCCGGAGTCAGCACTTCGCTCTCGTCGATGTAATCCACTTCCAGCGCTTCCAGCACCTGCGCTTCCGCAAAATGCCCGATGCGCACCTTGGCCATCACCGGAATCGAAACCGTATCCATAATCTCGCGGATAATCCGCGGCGCCGCCATGCGCGCCACGCCGCCCTCCTTGCGTATGTCCGAAGGGACGCGCTCCAGCGCCATCACCGCGCAGGCGCCAGCGTCTTCGGCGATCTTGGCCTGCTCGGCGTTGGTCACGTCCATGATCACGCCGCCCTTCAACATCTCCGCCAGCCCGACTTTCACCCGCCACAAATTATTGTTCATCAGTTCCATCAGCTCTCTCCCTCGGTCTCACGTGCAAATTTCACTTCTCGAGCGGCTTGACTGCCAATCCCTCCGGCGCATCGCTCGTCGCGGCCCGCTTCGGAAAAATAATCACGAACCGCCCCTTGCCACGCGCCAGCACCTGCCCCGCAACATTGCGTATCTCCCCGGTCATAAACAGATTTCTGCCGGTCATTTCCACTTCGTACCCTTCGACAACCAGGTCCACATCCACCGGCACCGGCTTTAAATACTGGATGGTCAACTCCGCCGTCACCGCGCGCACTCCGCGGAACCGGCACACCTTGCCCATCGCTTCATCCAGCACGGTAGCTATGATGCCGCCATGAACGAACCCCGCCCCACCTTGATATACCGCACCCAGCCGAAAATTGCCGCGGATGCGTTGCGCCGTATCGTCCTGCTCAAAGGTGAGGAGCATGCCGCGCTCATTCGCGCCGCCACAGCCAAAACAGCTATTGGTCGGATTGGGTTTCAGCAGCACGGTTCGCTTAGACCAACGCCACCCGCGAGTGCAATTCACTTCGTGCTCCGCGCTGCCGCTTGCGAAACTCCGTTTTCACCACCTCAGCAAGCGTTTCGATCCCCCGCGCGATACGCTTCTCGTCCAGGCTCGCAAACCCCAGCCGCAAAGTATTCGGCTGCGGATTCTGATGATAAAAATACCGCCCCGGCACATACATCACCCCGCGTTCCCGCGCATGTATCAGCAACTCCCCCGCGTCAAACCCTGCCGGCAAACTCAACCACACCGACATTCCGCCCTCGGGCCGAGTCCAGGCCGATTCCTGCGGCATAAATTTCCCAAGCGCTGATTCCATCGCCTCCAACCTGCTGCGAAACACCTTCTTCATCTTCACCAAATGCCGCGCCAAATGCCCGCGCCGGATAAATTCCGCCAAAGTAGCCTGCGCCAGCTGGTCTGTATGCAGATCCGTGGCTTGCTTCACCAGCCGCAAACGCTCGATCACGCTTTCCGGCCCGATGCACCACCCCACGCGCAATCCTGGAAACGCGATTTTCGAAACGCTATCAATCTGAATCACGCCGCCCGTTCGATCGAGCGAACGCAGGGAAGGCGCCGCCGTTCCGCGCAGCCGCAGCCGCCCATAAATGTAATCTTCAATCACCGG
>Ga0210394_10004694_pt1 | contig 15765 bp, 22 predicted proteins | sample IncBWC12MmetaG_FD_160121 | JGI IMG/M metagenome (GOLD analysis project Ga0210394, IMG submission 160121) | Forest soil microbial communities from Barre Woods Harvard Forest LTER site, Petersham, Massachusetts, United States - Inc-BW-C-12-M | ecosystem: Environmental > Terrestrial > Soil >... | reverse complement strand
TTTTTCTTAGACGGGTCACAGGGACACCTCCTTGTGACCCAAACTTATCTCAACCGCTAGGCAACCACCGCTCCCCTACCTCACGCGAAGCGTCCGCCGCCGGGCGGCTTGGTTCAAACGGGGTTCTGGGACAGGGAGTTAGGCCCACCTGGGCGCCCTCTGCTATCTCGGTTATGCTGCACAACGACCGGTACCGCGGCATTGTGGTCTGGAATCGTACCCGCAAGTTGCGTGACCCACGAACAGGCCGACGCGTTCAACGTCTCCGGCCGCAATCTGAATGGAAGATCCAACAAGCACCTCATTTGCGGATAGTCGGCGAGCAGGTGTGGCTGGCCGTCCAGAGTCGCTTGTCCCCCGTGAAGACTGCATTTGCGAACGGGGAGGCAAAGGGCCTTTGCACCCGGGCATACTCAGCGCCCTATCTGCTTTCCGGCTTCCTGAGGTGTGGGCTCTGTGGGTCGAAAATGGTTGTGGTGTCGGGCCGTGGGCAATCGGGCCGCGCAAGGTATGGGTGTCCGCTGAAGCACGCGCGCGGAATTTGCGCGAACTCTCTGCACGTCAGGCAGGACCATCTTGAAAGGGAAGTGATCGAGGGCCTCCTGCGCGAGGTACTTCACGAAGACGTGGTGCGCTATGCGTTGGCAAAGTTCAAAATCGAGCTTGTGGAACGACTCGATAGCGCGCCGTCCCATTTGACGGTGTTGCGAGAGGAACGGGAGCGCTTGAAAAATGAAATCGGCAATCTCGCCGGGGTAATCGCCGTGGGGCGCCACTCACCGGCCCTTCTTGCCGAACTCGAAAAACGAGACGAGTTGCTCGCCACAGACGGTCGTGGAATCGACGTTCGACTCAAGGAGATCGAGGCCTTTGTCCTGAGCGAGCTGCAGAATATTCAGGGCCGACTCGCCGGAGAGACTCCGAGGGCGAAGGCGGAAGTCGCGAAGCACTGCACGGAAATCACACTCACCCCAGAAGGGGACACTTACAAGCTAAGCGGGGAGTGGGATCTGCTGGGTGATGTACGTTCGGATGGTGCCGGGGGCCCGGATCGCAACAGTCGTGTATTCGCGTTTAGCGCGTCACTGGCCGCCTGATGAGTTCACCGCGGACGAATCTAAAGTTTAGAGTTTTTGCGAAGGCTTGGTTGATGGACCCTGCCCGCGGTTGAGTAAACTGAGAAATTCTATCGGCCCGTACCGACGCTCGCACTCTTTGGGATACGCCTCCCACAAAGTAGTGAGGGGTATGGAAAGAAAGTCCCGCGGGCGCTTTAACCACATTGGAATGCCCACACTCTTCGTCCTGACACTTCACGCGCCACATTCTGGTCTTGGAGTCATAGCGCTTCAATTTGGCCGGATGCCAGGCGATCACGATAATTTCCCAACACTCTTCACCGCCGCACTTGATCGCTTCTTGGACGCTGTCGGGTTGTTTTTTGAGCTCGTTCTTGTGGCCCTCAGTTAATCGGTGAGATTCCCACACCCTCAAGTACCAGGTGACTTTGTTACTTGACGACGCGACCTCCGCGTGTAGACTTGCAGTTGTGAACCTGGGAACGGGTTCATCTTCGGCGCGGAAGCGCAGAGCCCGGAAGGGTTGGAGCACGGAAGTGCCGTTGCAATTCATGGGCGGAAGCCCTGGAGGAATCCGTGGTAGACACAATCAATGAACTCTCCGATCTGTCCCGCAGACTGAACGCGAAATCTGACAAGACCAACGCAATAATTTCAAAGATCAACGAGAAGCTCGCTGCCATGAACTTCGGCCTCGAAGTGTGGTACGAGCAGGACATCGAAGGCGACAATTTTCGCAAGGTTTATCCAGGCCAGCAGGGCCTGTTACCTCGTGAGAAATCGGTGACCTATCTCGGTTACTGCAACGTGGAGGATGGGTGGCAATTGGCCACAAAGACAGGCCAACTCATCGAGGACTACGACCAAGACTCGCAAGAAACATTTAAAGAGTTGACGGACGTGGATTTCAAACCACTGTTGAGAGAATCTCGCGAAGTCCGGGTCAAAGCAGTGCCGCTTGTGCCACGCCTCCTCGACAAGGTGAAACAACAAGCGGAGCTTCTGATCAAGTCAATTGAAGACGCCGAAAAAGCTGCAGATGCACTCACGATTCAAACGGTTGAGACCGATGGGAAGCTAGAACTGCGCGAGTTTGGCCGCGTAAGTACCGGTGTGGTTGCGGGCTCTGGCGACGTTTATCAGTACACAGTGAAGGGGCTACCGCCTGGGCAAGAAGCTTCGATCGCGAACATGGGGGGCCGGAACAAGCCATCCTGGCGGATCCTAAGAACTCAAAATGGGGTTCAGGGAGAGTGGACTGGCGCGCATGAAACGGCCACGCACGCTTTGGCTGCACTTCAGGCGGAGCTTCGTCATGCTTCCTTGTCGCTCGAACGAGAACCAGATTACCGGATCGAGCGTGACAGGCACATCGTAGTACTAGTGAGTCAGCGAGCGACACAGAGGGGAACAGGACCGAAGCCCGCAATGGGAGCTCGTCTTGCGTTCAAAACAGTGCATGATGTTCTGGACTTCGTCAGGGCAGGTGAAGCCGAAGGATTCGTCTTTGCCGGCAAGGAGTTCCTCAAATAAATCAGGAGCCCCTTCCTGAATCAACATCACTTGGGGCGATGTCCCGGCGGAATCGCTCCGAGTGATGAACTACCGGGCATAAATGCGTCTCTATTATCGGTATCATACATCCAAGGCCAGATGATTCGAGCTACTGCAAACGCGGACGGCGCACTCTTCACGCTCAATGCCAGCGTGAGTGGCCCCGTGGTGTCGCTCGACAACTGGGCATTCATCAACCTCGCCAAAGGAGAGCTGTCACGCCGGCAGAGGTTTCTCGGTGCCATCCACTCCGGTGTTGATCTTTTGTTCTCGGTGACAAATGCGGCCCAACTGTCTGGGCCGCAGGGTCGGTCAGCTGATTTAATTAGAGCTTTTCTCGACGAGATTGGGCCGCGCTGGTTTCCTGCGAAGCACGACGTAACCGCGGTCATTAAGTTAGAAATAGAGGGCAAGAGTCCGGACGCCGCTTGCATCGATCAGGATTTCCTCAAGTCTTATGTCGCTGACCTGTTGCGTCACTATACGCCGGGTTGCGGGAAGGTCATCGGTCTCTCTGATGATTTCTTTCGCCTTGGCCCAATAATGGACCGTCTTGGTCCCCAACGGGAGTCGATCTATGAGTCGTCAAAGGGCTTTGACGAACTCCTGAAGAGTAAGATGAGCGCGGTTCGCGCAATGTCGAAGCGTGATCCGCTCCTATTGGACAAAAAGTTTCCCTTGATACCGTTCAACCCTGCTCGGCCAGCCTGCTTTGCTTATTTCAATCTGTTGAGGATCATGGCTATCGACGCCAGTTCCTTGAAGGGAGGCGATGGGATGGATTTCTGCCACGCCGTAATGGCGACCGCGTTCGCAAGCTTCGCAACACTGGACAAGCACTGGAAGCGGCGAGTAGATAGTTTGCCAAAGCCAAACCAGCTTGCGCGGGTCTATGGCCCTTCAGAGCTCGACCAACTAGTTACAGACATGGAGTTGTGGTTAAAGAGTCGCGCGGCGTCTTAACGGGCGGAAACGTAGGCGGACAAAATCTTTTCTTTCGAGATTATTCCTCGTCGGGTTCTTCCTCGGGCTCGATCTTGGGCGCGCGTCGAGGCTTCAATTTCGGGAACTCACGTAGGATGGCGCGGATGCGGAGGGTGTCGCCGATTTCTGGGTTCGTTGAAGCCCGAGTCACATAGATTAATTGAAGCAGACCGAAGCCAACCAGGAACCACGCGAAGACATAAAACCACCACGTGCGGAGGTCGGGTGCGAAGAAGGTCGCGGCCAAAGCGCTCCAACCTGTGGTGTGCGCTGTAAATATCATTGGATCCCCGTAAAGCTCTTGGCTCGTCGGTGCTGTGAGCACCTCGCGCATAGGTTGCCAGTTGCTGTCTGGGAACTGTTCCTCCTTCATTCCGTATCGCGTGCGTAGCAGGTGCTTCGCGAGGGCCCGCCACCAGAGAAAAGCGCTCCGCCGGGTCTCTGAAACGATGGGGAAGTTGGAAATATTGACCTTATTGACGTTGCGATTACGCCAGTTGAGGAGCCACCGTGGCTTGTCCTTAGGTAGGGGGAGCAGGACCAGACGGTCGAGAACTGGGAGTAAAAGGTGTGCCCGATCGCGCCAGATTAGGTGAGCACGGATTAGTAGGTACTGAATGAGCGATACGAGCAAGACGAACGCGGTGCCCAGGACGAAGGCGAGGAAGACAGCGATGAAGAGCGTTCCAAAGGGACCAAACGGAACGACGAACTGCAACTGGGCAGCCAGTTGGGCAGCGGGGTAAGAGTTTCCGAGCGCTATGCAAACCAAGAAGAAGAAGCCTGGGATAAGGGCGAGTAGATGGGCGAGCACGCCGATCGGTAAAAGTCTGCCGAGATCAATTCTGATCATTGGGGGAAAATGTAGTGGACTACTACACATTTAGCAAGTGTTTTGGGTACTACCTCCCTTGGCGACAAATACCTAATGTCCAGGGGCACGATTCTCGTAAGCCCTGACCAGTGCTGAGTTGCCGAGGTGCGGGGGAAAACAATCAACTGGTTTCGGAACCTGATTCAGGCGTTGATCTTTCTCTGATTCTATTCAGTTTGGAGGTGTTGTTCTGCAGGGGTTTTCGGAACCTGCACAAATTCTGGGGCGTTTTTGTGGCAGTCATTTGGGCTATAATGAAATCGATGAGACGCGATGAGTTGATTCTGGCGGCGATGGCTCCTGGCGGGGGATACGAGTACACACCTGTCCAGGTTCAAAAACTACTTTTCCTGATCGACCGACAGATCCCGGAGCACGTCGGCGGACCTCATTTCCATTTTGAGCCCTATCACTACGGTCCGTTTGACAGGAACGTCTACACCCAGCTTGATCTATTGGCATCGCGAGGACTGGTCCACATCGACCCCAGTCTATCCCCCCGCAGGTTTGCCCTTACCATGGAAGGGCTAGTGGCGGGGAACGCAGCGCTGAACACGCTGACTCCACTCACGCAGGACTTCATTGCCCGTACTTGCCAATTTGTTCGCACGCAAAGTTTTTCCTCTCTGGTTTCCGCCATCTATAAGGCGTTCCCGGATATGCGTGTGAATAGTGTTTTCCAAGAATAGGCTGACGGATGACGGCTATCGTTGGTGTGCTCTGCCGCGATGGACTCGTCATGGGTACGGACAGTTCGATGACTCTCGGCTCTGGCATGGGAGATCGAACCATCGAGCAACCGACCGAAAAGCTGAAAATAATCTCCGAATCAGTAATCGTTGCCGGAACCGGGCAGGTTGGCTTGGGGCAACGATTCACCCAAGTCATTGAGCAAGCATATACAGATAAGGTGTTCCTCGGCACGAAGCATTTCACTGCGGTCGGTAACGAAGTTTGCAAGCGCGCGCTCGCAGATTTTGGTTCAACAGGAGTTCGGACCGGGCAGTACGGCGCTCTCGTCGGGTTTGTGCTGGGAGACAAACCCCATCTCTGTGAGTTTCCAGTGTCAGATTTTCAGCCTGAGTTTAAGACCGAAACGATGTGGTATTGCTCCATGGGGAGCGGCCAGCCAATTACCGATCCTTTCTTGGCACTAATGCGTGAAGTCTTCTGGGATCACGGCCTACCGCGTATCCAAGATGCGACATTTGCCGTCACATGGGCGCTCGACCACGCAGTCAAAATAAATCCAGGCGGTATCAACGGACCGGTGAGAATTGCCGTTCTGGAGAAGAATGGCGGGAAATTTCGTGCCAGGATTCTGGATGACGCGGACCTAGAAGAACACAGGCAGAATATAGACCAGGCCAAAGAACGACTCCGATCATTCCCGGCATCACAGAGCGCAGACGCACCAGGTACTCCGGATGTGCCGAAGCCTGCCCAACCCGCGAAATCCGGGGCTTAAAGTAGCAAGCTACTTGCGAAGTTCAAAAAACCCTTTCCCGAGTTTTGGAACCCTCTCTGGCGAGCCGATAGAGTGTTCCGACAGCAATCCCCGTCTCTCGGATCGATCTTCTTCCAACCGACCCACGAAAAATACAACATTACTCTCTGGTGGAAGAGGCTTTTCTTGGGAGACCTGCGAGTGATCGGTGGGACTTACGCTCGCGGGATGCAACAAAACGGCAATTCTGTTGCAAGGAACAGGTCGTGGTACCAAAAGCAAGGCCGACAACCGGCAATCCAATCGATGAGGTTGTGAAATATGGCTTCGACACAACAAAAGAGAAATTTTGATTGGGACAAGTATCCTACTCTGGGTCTCGATGGGAAACCCGTTGATTTCTATGGTCGTCCGTACTTTGAGGATCTGCGCTGAACCCGGCGGAAGGTTAAGCAATATCCCCCCGCAAATCCATTCGGTGTTCGACTGATCTCAAAACGCCCGGCGATGCTGGCATAAACTTCGACATGACGCCGTTTCAGATGCTTGGGGTGATTCGCGTTCCGGGAGCCAGGCGATTTCGATGTCCTATGATTCCGTGCACGGAGCTAGGGGCAGATCACTGGTCAGCTAGCTTTACACCGGTCTGGCTCGCCATGTTACATGACTGTCCAGAGATCGTTAACTCCAAGTTCGCCGATGCTGCCACGAACTCAATCTGCTTGGTACAAATGACTCTGTCGCCAATGAAGAGCATCATGAGATACTTACCTGGAACTACATGGTAGAACCGCGCCGTGTGGGATTCAGAGTTGATCTTGTCGACTTCAGTGCGATCAACATATGCGCCGACGAGCTTGATCCAAGCCCCGTTCGTTAGTTCCGTTTCTTGTGTGGGCCTGACGGCCACAGTGAGTCTAGCTTCTGGTCCGGTGACGTAATCTCCGAGGTTCAGCCAAGAAGCCAATACAAGGAACTCATCGGACCTCCCGACGGATACGAGAAATGTTCCGCCCGCCCGCTGGTCTGCACACTTGACGTGTGCTCTATAAGTCAGTCCGTACGGAATATCTCTCCCCACCGTTCCGGTGAAGTGGTCTAAGTAGTCTCGCCCACGCCCTTCATCAAGTAACACGAACTCGCGAAGATGACAGTCGGACTGTGGTTTCCCGAAAGAGTCCAGAACTCGGAGCGTGACGGTAGAGGCTTTCTGTTGGGGGGCTGATTGGATACAAAATGTTGCCCCTAGCCCAGACACAATCGCAAGTGATAACCATCTTAGGATTCTCACGGTTTCGCCCCCGAAAAACAATCTTTGCCAAGTTTTTGTGAGATAGCCGAAGAATTTGTCGCTCCGGTAATGCCGAGCGCACCAATCAGGCCTTGGTCCGTTCCAGACGACGATCCAGGATTAGCGAGATGAGCATACTCATGTACCAATGTCCCCAGTAGATCGCCGAACGACGTTTGCCAGAAGTTGTTAGAATTGTATGCAATAGTAGGGACCATTTCAGTCTCCACAATCGCGAAGTCAGCGTTCGGCTCCATTGCCCTTAAGGCTCCTGGTTTTGCTAAGGCGTTAACCATAGAAACAGTATTCGCGTCTAGTTGAATCTGGCTTGATGTCAAGCCCACGGCCATCAGGTCCTTGATGCAATTAATGTTCTTGGTCGAGAATGTTTTCAGTCGATTTATTGCACCCGTGAGGGTTCCGCCACCGAACAAGATTGGTCCCTGGCCGCCGCCGAAGCCGATGAGATCGCCCCCGCCCTGGGATGGGTCCATGAAGCCTATTCGGCCAGGTCGTCGGCCAGCAAGTCCCCGCGTTGCTCAATCGGAATTGTACGCAGCGTTTCGCGAATGCATTGTTCATCCTGGTAGCAAAGGTCTGCGCGGTCCCGGATGTTTCTGAGCAAAGTCCTGACAACCGGTGATACGGCCTGCCAGCTCTTGATTTTTTCACCCGTAAGCATGTCGTGATAGACCAAATAGGTCAGAAAATCAGCGGCCTGCAGCGCGGGTGTCTCTTTCGCCAAAGGAAACCCAATTTGTCCAAACCGGTCGGCATAAGGGTGATCGGGATTCCCCTTTAAGGTGGCATACAGTGCTTCGGCATATTTTCCGGATGGCCGATCTACACCGAAGAAGAAATGTCCCTTACCGCCAACCGGTGCATAGCTGAGCACTCTTTTGATCACCTGCTGAAACGGAGCGAAGTAAGGCTTGCTGGCATTCCCGCTCTCTTTAATCCGCCCATCCGGTCTCAACGTGGCGCCGGTCAAGAATCGACGTTCAACGAGAGAGAACTTGTGAAAGTCGCTCACCAGAACACCTTGCGCAACAGGATAAATTTTGTGTGCAGCGACCGCGTTGGCGAGTCCGGTCTGAAGCTCTAAGGATTTTTCGGCGCTCCAACCATGGAAAAACCCGCGACATTTCACCATGTCCGTTGCGTGGAACTTCTCCGTGGGAACATTGAAACGTTTCAGGGTCTCCTCCCAAGCCCTCTCGACCCTCTTCCACTGACCCCGTCCACCGAAATACCCGGCGATGACACACGCTTGGGCGCCATCGTGGATTCCACTCTCATCCAAATAGGCATCGATCATGGCGAATCCTCACACTTGCTCTTTATTAAGTATGCGCCTAGCCGAAACTGAGAGCCAAAAAAGGAACTTTGGCCAGGTTCTCTGCAAATGTGAAGAGAAAATCAAAAATTGGCAAACCGGTTCCCCCCGATCACAAAGTGGGGCTTGACCTTCATCGTCCAAGGATACAGACCACAAGCGCGCTGCCGGGGGAATTTCCGTTACTGTCTGCAATTCCGGAAAGGGAAAGAATGGACTAGAATACCGGCTCATGGAACTCGCACTTGGCAGCATCATCGGGGGCGTTCTAGCCTTTTTGCTTGGAGCGGTCGTCAGGCCGTATGTGAGCGCATATTCCACGAAAAAGGGCGAAAACCTTGCGACGCACGAGGATATCGACAAACTCGTGAATCAGGTGAAAGCGATAACGATAACAACGGAAGAGATTAAAGCGGAAATATCGACGGGCCTTTGGGACAGGCAAAGGCGTTGGGGTATGAAGCGTGAGGTCCTTTTCGAGGCAGTGAAAAGGTTAGCTGAAATTGATGACGCCTTATTAAGCGCGTCCATCGCACTGAAGGAAGATCGCAAGAGGCAGGGACTACAGAAAGCACAAGGATCGTCGCCGGAAGAAGAATTGAGCTGGGGCGAAATAAGAGCGGAGCGAATGACACGGTGGACTAAGGCATCAATGGAGTTTGACGGAAGTCACGCGTTCGTGACGACCGTATGCAGTAGAGAAACCGGAAAGGTGTTCTGGGAGTTGGGCGCATTTATCAACAAGCTTGCTGCAGACATGACGAAGGACATTGGCGCCTATGACGATGCCCGGCCGGAACTGTTCAAGAAGATACTCATGGCGCAGATGGCAATACGGAAAGAACTGGAAGTGGACGTTATTCCTCCAAATTCCGCAAAATAGGACCTGAATTTGGGCAGTGGGTTAGTTTGAACTCTGCGAGCCGCCACTCTTTAAATCTCTTACCTTTTTCTCGAAATCTCTGGAGCTTCGTATGGGCCCGCACTCCAAAGAAAACTGTCAATACGCTGGATGCAAAGAACAAGAAAGATTGACTCTTCAATGTTAAAACGGTCTCAATGGGAATTTGTCGAACCTACAGCCGTTGGATGACCGCGCCGCTGAAATCATCCACCACCACAACCTCATAGCCTTCTTCTTTTTTCTCCCGAAGAATGGACGGGATCATGTCAGCGAAACCGTTCCCAGTTGTGCCCATCAAAATATCGCGGTAAGTCGAATCCTTAATTGTAATCGTCATACATCTCCACCTCGGGCCGATTTTACCACCACAGGGTAGCAAGGGGGGATTGGATGCGCGCGGCTCTCGGCAACGGGGGCCGCGTTTTTATTTTGGTTGATTCCCCCCTTGTTGCGCAGTAGGGTTTGAGCCAACAAATGAAACCAGCAATACCGATACTCATGGCAATTCTGCCGGCCTTATTCGTCGGCTGCGGAGATGATTCGGCAACCACTAATCGCAAGTTGATGGATTTGGCGCTAGAGCGAAAAAAAGAGACCGACGCCCTCCGCCTTGAACACCAGAAATTGGAGCTTGAGGTTGTGGAACTCTCACAAGGACGCCTTGCTGCGTACGCGCTGCAGGGTTGCTATCTCGGTGGTTATCCCGACACCCCCAACAAGGACTTATCCCGTCGAAAAATAGCCGAGTGTGATGCCATCATCAAATCTCAGGAACGCATACACGCCCGACAAGATGCTGCGGAAAAAAGAAGAGACGCCGAGTACGACAAAAAGCATCCAGAATAGTGCGGGTTTTATTTGGGCGTTATAATTGGCAGCTCGGAGGCCAGCCAAAAATGGGAGCGGTCGAGAACATCAAGGAAGTAGCTGACCTGGTTAAGAAGTTCAACGACATCGAGCTAAACCGGAGCATTCTGAAGCTCGAAGAAGAAGTCATTGACCTTACGCGGGATAAGCGACGGGCGGACGACAAAGTGGAAGAGCTTGAACGGGTGCTGAAATTCAAGAGCGAACTGAAGTTCAAAGACCCTTATTATCGGCTTGATGGCGATCCCTCGCCATACTGTCCGGCATGTTGGGATGCCAAGAGATTAGCGGTTCACGTCGTCACGGTGACACATCCGATGCTCCACCACCAAAAAGTATGCCCCTCCTGCAAGCACGTCTATGAGGGGGGGGCGGATCAATCCCTGAGCTACGGTTGGACCCCACGCCGTAACAGGTTGTGATGCGACCCTACCCCGCCTGATCTCGGCAAACAAGAGTCTCTTTGGTCCGTTGGCAAGTCCAATCAATGTTCAGCCGCTTCTTGGCATCACCTGAAAACTCTACGTCCATAACGTACATCCTGTTTCGCGGGGTGTCGGATGCTTGAAGGTCACAGTCAAGGTGGGGGAGCTTACTGGCGGGATCTTCTCCCACCAGCGCGCAGTTTCGGTATTCGCCAACAGACCAATGTTCGGGGTAGTAGGCGGTCACGCGGCGCGATTCGCTTGCCTTGTTGCAGCCCAGTAGAAGGATTGCGGTCACACATAATGAGCTTTCTCAAAATCGCATCGTCTCCCTAGCGGGCACCGATGGTAACTTTTTGCTCTGCCTGTTGAACCTGCCGTCTGAATTCTTGCGGAAGGACTACGTTCTTGAAACGTTCCGGCGTGCCCCCGGTACCCCGGACAACCGCTGAACCGTATCCGAGCCAGCGGCCCATCAGGCCCTCTTCAACACCGATGCTCTCAACCTTCGACAATAGCAGTTCAAAGGTCTTCCGGTTCAGTAGGCCGGCCTTTACCACGATGCGCTTGTTGGTGACTGCAATTTCCGTGGCTTTCCGACTTAGATAGCCGAGAAGAACGAACACGCCACCCGCAATCAGCCACACCAGCCCCGCTATCACCGCGCCTGCCGCATTCTCACCTCTCAGGGTGAACGACCCCAAAAGAGTGGACAAGCCGGGTAGAGCGAACAAGGCCGCGAAGAACACGGGCCAAAAGAGCGCGATCCAATGCAGCCCGGTCTCGTAGATTACCTGTTCGCCCGGCGTGAGATTCTGTTCGACGTAGCTCAAAGGCTTCCTCCTTGGCGGGAATCGGTTGGGTTGAAAGTAGTGGAAAGTATCGCCGAAGTCAATCCACCGAAGCGCGGTCCTCCACAACGGGGCCGCGTTATTTTTTTGCCCCGAAGTTCGGGATGTTCAGGTGTGGCTTTTTTGGTAACTACTCGCAACTGGTGGCCCAGAAAACGTGCCTGAGCTTTCTGGGATGAAGCGGATCGGAGTAATCAGTGCCTTCGTGTTTGTATTCCACCGCAGCGCAACTAGCTCGCATGGTGGGCCTGGTGTTACCGGTTGCGTAGGCCGTTTCTCCGTCATTGGGACACGTGGCGGTCATTGGATAAGCCCACACGGGTCGTGGAAAGGCCAAGAGCCAAAACCGCGCCGACTTGGACCGGCCCCCTTACTTGTCCGGCTTTTTGTTGACAACGCGCTCTGTCAGCTTATTGCTTCCATCCATGAATCGTCGAACGATTGCTCGGGAGTGGTTGTTCCTGTCGACGGCGATCCTGTGGGCTTTCGTCTTGTTCCCAGTGGTCTTCAGCCTGGTCTACCCAACACGTGGGACATTTTGGCGGACCTTGTGTCGCATATTACCAAGCTCTCGCTGGCCGTGACCCAACGGTATTACTGGTTGCTTGTGGCCCGTACATATTGTTTCAACTCGTCCGCTCGGCTATGTGGTCACTGCGGACTGTTCGCGGGTCGGGGCAACCCTAGCAAGTATCACGGATTGTTGGTCACTCATTGTTGACCGCTCTCCAAGTGTCATCGTTCGCGATCCGCTCCGCTAGCGTGTGCCCGAGTTCATCAACGAGCACATGCCGCAGGTGGGCCTTACCCCCATCCCCTGGCTTCTCCTGCACGACAACATCTCTTCCGCACTTCTCGCAGTGGAGTGTTTTTGGATTCTTATCGCTTTCCATTTGCGACCTCCAATAGTCAACGATAGACCCTTGACGCTTGCTGTTGTCAAGGAGGTGAGTGCCGATTACACGTGCTTCATTTTCTTCGGGCCTAAGACACAAATTCCTGCGGCGCGACGTGCATTAGGATTTAAGACAAGCTCCTACCGCGCCTGAATTGGAACGTTTTGGGACGTAATCGGCTTTTGGAGGATTTGTAACTTATTGAAAATATGTTGCCGGGGGACGGAATTGGACCGAACGCTTGCCGGTAAGATTTGTGTGGTTGGCAGCAGCGTGAAAAGAGCCAGAAACCCTTCCTGCATATCTCCTTCGGGCGGTTTTGGTCCGCTAAGGCTGCAGTTTCGGCAGAGAACGGTGCATAGCTGGCTGCAAGATTTTTGACGTTGCGTTATGGCTCTACTCAGCTAACCTTCTTGACAAAGAGGACACAGACAATGCCAGACGCAAACGAAGCGGCCAAGCGCGTGTTGATCGCTTATCAGCAGCTCGGCGAGGTCGTAAAGGAACACCTTCACTTCGGCAACGCACCGGCCTACCTGGCGAGCTATAACCGAATCTTGGATACTTTGAAAGAATGTTTCTCTCTTGATCCAGACTTCCAGAGCGCCATTCAACATCTCGCCCACCTAAGAAACGGCGACAACGACAAGCTTCCCAATCAGATGGAGTGCGACGCCAAAATCTTGCGCGCAACCGCGCACAGCTTCATCGAGTTGTATCTCTCGCCTGAGGAAAAGAAGAAAACGATAGGATTCCACGGCTAAAAGGGGCTGACAGTCCAGTCTGCCACTGCCAGTCCGCAACGAGCCAAAGAATTCCGACAGAGGTTCGTCTCCTTCTTCCTCTCACTGGCCACGCGATGAGTTCGCCCGCGCGGCGGCTGGCCCGGATTCGAATATCCATGGCGCGGAGTTCCGCTCGCGTTATTCCTAAAACTTGAGCTATGATTTGCCCGCCGCACTCCGAAGCGAGGTAGAAGATGGCCAGATGGGAACTTTACGTAGAGTACCTATTTAAATGTGAGTACTGTCGACTTGACGGTACGACGCAAGGAGCTTGGTGGATATTTACTGATGATCATATCGTTCCGATCGAGCTTGGTGGAACTGATATCCCCCTAAATCTGGCCCTGGCTTGTTCTGGGTGTAACAGCACCAAGAAGCATTTCGATCCGACGGAAGGTGGCCGCGATCCACTGACGCCAGAATCAAGGGGTCGACTAATAGAAAAGGCACGACAATACGTCGCTCGAATGCGGGCAAGACAGTCAGAGGACTTTCGCCGCCTGGTGTTGGATAAGTTGACCTGAGGTTCACACGCGGCACGAATCGAACTCTCGCACGTGGCAATGGTTTCAGATATTCACGCCCATGCGCCGAATCTTTCCCTGAAAGAAGCTGAACATTCTGAAATCAACCAGACGAGTGTTCGCATGGCTTTGACAACGGAGTGAATCTAAAGGTTTAGATACTGAAGTCAGCGAGGTGCCGTGGCTAGCTTCGGCAATTCCTGGACAACACAGCTACGCGGCGCCGTGGAAGGTTGAATTGGAATTCCACGGTGTAAGCGCCTTACCGTTCGAGTTCGTTCGTCTACGAGCGGTGTCTTGGGAGACACCGCCATACCTGACAGCCGTCAGGACTCATTTTCCGGGTCTTTATCGCGTTCGACCAAATGCGGCCGGCTTTGTTCCCGCTTCGAGGCTTCGAAGCCCCAGTGAATCAATTTGCTGATGTGGCGCTGGTGCTCTAATGCGTTGAGGGTCTCCGGTGGCTCGGGCGGTGGCGCGTCGGGATCGAAGGGCTCATTGGGTTCGTCATCCTCTGAGCGAACCGGCGGCATGAACCATCCGCGAGGAAGTTCGCCACCATTCTCATAGCCCGTCAGCGCCGCTTCACATCTTGACAGATAGTTCTCTGGGGCGCCGCGCATGCCGTCTTCCCACATCAGCACGATTGTGGGATAGCTGCCCAACTCGTGCTCCTGCCACTCGATTTCCAATCTCATTTCTGGGGGTGGTTCGCCACAGACTTTCACCAGGTGTTTGATCGCGAGCTCACACTCGGCAACAATCCATTCACGCTCTGCGCCAGGAGTACCAAATTCGCCGATGATTTCGACGGGCATATTAGCCTCCGCCTTGGCCATCGTACACCCTCTTGGGGTAGACGGCCGAGCCGAACGGTTGAGCGGAATACCGGCAACAAACTCTGAGGGAACGCTGCGCCGGAACTGGAAGTCGGAACTACTGGTTGCCTCAGACTCGGTGGGCGGAAGAGTTCATCGAAGAGTGCGCTGCTTTCCCGAACGCGGCTCACGATGACATGGTGGATGCATGGAGTCAGGCGGCTTGTCGGTTTCGGACTTCAACGAGCGGGATCGTGGAGCATTACTGCGGGGAGGCGGCTCAGTTAGCGATGGCGGGCAACACAGCCGCGGAGTCCGCTGCGTTGGTGTGATAGCATCGGCGCGATTTCACTTCGAGGTGCCTCAATGAAGACCCTATCTGCCGCTGCCACCGCGATTATCGCCGTCGTTTTGCTATGCGCGCTCACGACGGGCGGGCAGCAAGCCGTCAGCCCTGATCGGCTGCCATCTGGCTATGACCAGAGAGTTGCGACCATTCCGACCGTGAAGGGCAAGCTAGATGCGCTGGCGAATGCGGCTGGCATATTGCAAGCCCAGATTGACTCGCGGGATAACCTGACGAACCAGCGGATTGATCTGGCGTTTAGTCGAATCGCCGCTCTGGAGAAGCACGACGATGAGCTTACCAACGTGGTGAACGGGAACGCTGCGCTAGTGGGCAACGTTGATAGCAGGCTCCTGACGATAACGAATCAGTTGGACGATTTGAAAAGAGAACTGGATAAGTTCAAAGATGCCGCCTGCCCTGTACTTCGCAGAGCCGCAAAGGGGCCTGGAAGAAGTTGGGACGACGTGGCGGGCGCGGCGGCGGATCAAAGCGTTCAGATGAGGCTCGATACCATTTGCGGGCTACGCTGATGATTCCTCGGGCGATGCAGTTTTCCACGCTGACGGTTGGCGGCGTCCATCGCCTGGCACGCTCTCTCGTGAGGGGAGTGTTCAGTGTGAAGTTAGGGTCCGCCAGGTGCTCCAGAAGTTCGATGTGAGCGCTACGTGAAGCACAGGGTTCAGGAATCGAGAGGGGGTATTCCCAAAGCCTCGCATCTGGCATCGTGAGCTTGTTTCCAGCGGTCAGGGAGCCAGGCGTCGAGGTCACTTGCCGGCCACGA
>Ga0210394_10004693_pt1 | contig 15767 bp, 13 predicted proteins | sample IncBWC12MmetaG_FD_160121 | JGI IMG/M metagenome (GOLD analysis project Ga0210394, IMG submission 160121) | Forest soil microbial communities from Barre Woods Harvard Forest LTER site, Petersham, Massachusetts, United States - Inc-BW-C-12-M | ecosystem: Environmental > Terrestrial > Soil >... | reverse complement strand
CGAACGCGGCCTGCCCACCTGCGACCGCCACCGCGACCCGCCACTTGCAGTGCGCAGCCCAGGACTTCGGCGCCGCGGTGAAAGGCGCGCATGTCTCATCCGACGACCTGAACGACGATACGGAAATGCGGGCACGGGCGCTGTATTGCGGCGCCACTTTCGTGTCGCGCGCGGACGGTCTTCCCAACGTGCGCGAAGCGGCGCGGGAGCTCGATACGTTGACCGCCAATCCGGAGCGCGACCAGCTGGCTGCGGCGATGGCGCTCTATGTGGCCAACAGCGACCAGCTGTCGGCCACCGATCGGTGCACCGCGGCGCAGCTTGCCGTCAACCGCGCGAACCGCGGCTTGCAGGCCAACCCCCCCGACAATCTTCAGCAGGGATTGTCGGATACGCGCGCGCATGCTCTCAGCGTGGCCGGTCAACTGACCGGCTGCAGGGTACAGTAGCCATGGAATACACACGCGTACTGAGCTATCAGTTTCCCCTGATTCGGGGCGAGGATGTGCGAGCGGTGCAGCAGGCGCTGATGGCGCTGCATATCCAACCGCCGTGCGGCTCCGCGGACGGTGTCTTCGGATTCATGACGGCCGCGACGGTCAAGTCGTTTCAGGCACAGTACAACTCCGTCGGACGCTCGAGTGGGGAGGTGCTCGACGTCGACGGAAAGGTGGGCGAAGCAACGTGGGCCGCCGTGTTCAACCGGGCAGTCGCGGTCAATGCGACCGCTGCGCGCATCCAGTCGGCCGCGCAGTCGCTCGCTGCCACCGGACCGGTTCCGGGCAGTTCTATCAAACCCGCTCCCTGCTTGACCGCGAATCAAGTCAGGCAGGTTCGAGATTGGATGTCGGGCCATTTCCTGGCCGATATCACCGCGGCGACCAAGGGATCTGCTGTGGACGCCGATCTGGTCTATGCCATCGCGTGCCAGGAGAGCGCCTCGGTTTGGCTACCGTGGATCAGTACGATGACTCCCGATCAAGTGCTGGCTCACTGCGTGTTCGATGCGAGCGGCGACGCCCCAGGGTCGCAAAGAGAGGCATTTCCCGCCAATACGGCCGCGTTCCGCGGCAAGTATGGCGACGATCTCACGCAGCAGCTGATCGCCGCGGCGAATGAGACACGCGCTCTTCGCAAACTGCCGGCGGCGCAGTGGGTGTACAAGGGGTATGGAATCTTCCAATACGATTTGCAGAACATCGTCGACGATCCTGATTTTTTCAAGAACCGCCAATGGTCGGACTTCCGCTCCTGTCTCGACCGATTGATGCGCGAATTGAATGAAAAGCTGACTGCAGCCGGAGGGAACCTGCAGGACGCCATACGGCGCTACAACGGAGCAGGCCCCGCCGCGGAGCTCTACGCGGCCAACGTCATCCAGATGAGAGAGTGGAGCGGCACGGCGGCAGCGCCGCTCGCTGCATGAGAGCGCCGGGCGCGTCCGAGTGCCCGGCGCTGCCCCCCTTTGCGCTGCGGCAACGTCCTGCAAGACATTAGGGGTGCAAGTCTGTCAAGTCGGCGCGATACTCGCGCACGATCGTCCGGCGAGATCATACCCGCGACTACATCATCCATAGCGAGGGACAAAGCCATGGCTAAAGTTACTCTCAAGGGAAGCGAGCGCGTTGCAATGCCCGGCGCACGAATACTCGCTCCGGCCGATCCAAAGGAGCGGCTTGAAGTGAGCGTGATCGTCAGACGCAGCGCCCGCCAGTCGCTGCAGGCACGAGTGGCGGATCTTACGGCCGGAAATCGTTCGGCCGAATTCATGAGCCGGGAGGAGTTCGCCCACGAGCATGGTGCCGATCCGGCCGATCTGGCGGCGGTCCGCAAGTTTGCCGCCGCGCATGGACTCATCGTGGCGCTGCAGCACGCCCCACGCCGCACCGTCGTTCTTTCCGGCACGGTCGAACAGTTCAGCGCCGCGTTTTCGGTTCAATTGCATCGGTACGGCGCGGATTCGGGCGCCACCTATCGCGGCCGCACGGGAACCATCCAACTTCCAACGGAGCTGGACGGAGTCGTCGAAGCCGTACTGGGACTTGATAATCGGCCGCAGGCAAAACCTCATTTCCGACTACGGCCCGATAGCGGCAAGAAAAAGCGTGCCGCGGCGGCCGGGTCCGTTTCTTTCACTCCGTTGCAGGTGGCGTCGTTGTACGGCTTCCCGAGCGGCACGGGCGAAGGTCAGTGCGTTGCCATTATCGAACTCGGAGGCGGGTATCGTGCTGCGGACTTGAATGCATACTTCAACAATCTGAATGTTGGGTCGCCCAAAGTGTCGGCGGTGTCCGTCGACCACGGCACGAACGCGCCTACGGGCCAGGTAGACGGTCCGGACGGCGAAGTCATGCTCGACATCGAGGTGGTGGGATCGATCGCGCCTGCCGCGAACATCGTGGTGTACTTCAGTCCCAACACGGATGCAGGCTTTCTCGATGCGATCACGACCGCGATTCACGACACCACCAACAGGCCGTCCGTCATTTCCATCAGCTGGGGCGGCCCGGAGTCGGCTTGGACGCCGCAAGCGATGACAGCCATGGACGAGGCCTTTCAAGCCGCGGCAACCATGGGCATCACTGTGTGCGTCGCCTCCGGCGACAGTGGTTCCTCCGACGGCGTCGCCGATGGTGCGGATCACGTGGATTTTCCCGCTTCAAGCCCGTACGCCCTCGGCTGCGGCGGCACGAGCCTGCAGGCCTCTCAGACTGCAATCACCAGCGAAGTGGTGTGGAATGATGGGGCGAGCGGCGGCGCGAGCGGCGGCGGCGTCAGCAGCTTCTTCCCGACGCCCGGCTGGCAGACGGGCAGAAAAGCGGCCCATAGCGATGGTACATCCGTCCCCCTGGCCAGACGTGGAGTGCCTGATGTGGCCGGTGACGCCGATCCGGACACGGGTTACATGGTGAGAATCGACGGCACCGACACCGTCATCGGCGGTACGAGCGCCGTCGCGCCGTTATGGGCCGGGCTGATCGCCCGCATCAATCAAACCACGGGGACCAGTGCAGGGTATTTGAATCCGATGCTGTACGGCAGGCCGCAGGCGTTGCGCGACATCACCAGCGGCAACAACGGCGACTTCGAGGCAGCCCAAGGGTGGGATGCGTGCACAGGCCTCGGCACCCCGAACGGTCCGGCGCTGCCAAGTCCGAATTGAGTCTCCGCGGCGGCGCCCGCGTCAACGGCGCCGCCGACCTCCAATCTCCGGGACGAAACCGTCAATGAGCGGGACGATCTCGATGGCGAGCGGCGGACGCGGCCGGCCTTCGGCGCGTCTCATTAGGTGCGACGTCTGTCGCACTGAATGGGGAGTTCCGCCGCGATGCGCCTGCTCGATAGAGTTGCCCGCTGTCATGCGCCATTGCGTTTGGCCCTCGATCGCGTCTCCACGGTCCCGTTCGAGGTCACGGGGCCCAGCCACTATGCGTCGCGCATCGCCGATTGCCCACTGCGCTTCGTGCTCGACGACGACTTGACTCGCGCCAGTGCGGAGTTGGCGTTCGCGGACGGCGCACGGCTGGCGGGGTGCCTGGACTTGCTGCGGATGCCGGCACCGTACCTCTGGGTGGAATGGAACGATGCGGTACACAAGCGGGTGATCCACGAGAGCGGGACGGTGAGCGAATACGACACGGCCGCGTCGGGCCGGCGAGTCGGGGTTCTGCTGCAAGGGTCCACGGACGGCCACCGTGCGGTCGCGAGGACCTTTTGGGTCGATGCCGCAGCCGACGAGTCCGCGGACGTGTCCCTGTCGCCTCTCGAAACGCACATCGACCTGCGCGGCGAGCCGCCCTCAACCACCGATCTTCGCGGCGTGCTGACAGGCGGCTTCGCGACTCTCACGGATACGGCCGATTCGGCGATGACCTCGCTGCTCGACCATGTGCGATTTCGATTCGATGAGCCGTGGGCAACCTACTATCGAGCCGCGGCGACTACTCCTAAGGCGCTGCGTCATGTGGTTCATTCGTGCCTCGCGGCGGTAGCCCCGGATGTCCCCCTGCTGCTGGCGTTCTTTCTATTGCTGTCCGCCAAGGACGCGACTCGATCGCTGCCTGTTTGCCGGGCGGCACTCAATCGCAAGCGGATTGCGCATGGCCGCGCGCCCCTGCTCGATCACATCGAAGTGCGCGCCTCGCTCGGCGCGGTCCCGGAATCCCATCCCAGCGGCACCGAAACGAGCGGCCGGCAATCGCCCAGGCTGCACCACGTGCGCGGACACCTCGTGCGGCGCGATGACCGGGTGTTCTGGCGTACGCCGCATCTTCGCGGCAGCGGGTTGCGCGGCATGGTCCGCTCGCGAACCGTTTGCCTGTCCTTCGCCAGACCCCGAGGCGCCGACGCGCACGTGCACTAACACCGCCGGCGCAGGCGAGACCCATAATCGTTTAGTTATGTATCGCCGCTCGAGCGGCATTTGCCGGTTCGGGTGAACCCGGCCGGGCGCGCCACGTGCGCCATATGCGAAGTGGTTCTCAACTTAGGCAACTGCTGGCCGGCCAAGACCGAGGTTTGGGTCTTGACGGCATTCAAAATGTGATCCAAGCCATCTCGCGAAAATCCCATTTCCATGAGGATCTTGCATGTGCGGCAAGAAGTTGCCGGGTGCTGCCGGAGCCATGAAATCGCGGTGCAGCAATGACTGTCTGAAGGGATTTGCGGAGGGTAGCGGTGCAGAGCGCAATCAAGAAGAGTGAATCCACGGTGTCCGAGACCGCGGGACGAAAGACTGCGCCCGCAGCGAAGAGAGCCAAGCTCTCCGTACTTCTCGTCACCCGCGACGACCAATTGTGGCCGCAGATCGGCACGCACCTCTCCAGCGACCTGATCCTCAAGCAAGTCGATTCCATCGATGAGCTGATCACCCAGACGCCTCCGGGACAACCTGCCATCGTGCTATTGGATTCGCGAGGTCAAGCGGATCACGCCGGTCTTCTGTCGCGCCTGCAGCTCCACTCCCCGCGCTTCGCGGTCGTCGCGCTCGACGAGGTGGGCAGCGCTCAGCAGTGGACCAATCCCATCGCGCTTCGCCAAGTGATCGCTCTGGTGTCGGTGCCCGTACAGACCGACAAGCTGAAAACGGCCGTCGAGAATGCGCATGAGGAAGTCAATGCGCGCGTGGCCCTGCTCGGCGAATCCGGTGCGTCCGGCGACGCCCACTCCGCCGCGCACGGTGCGCCGAGAGCATCCGACGCATCTTCCGGCGAGCGCAAAATTCCCTGGATTCCCGCATCCATCATCGCGGCCGTTCTCATCGCCGGCGCCGCTGCATTCGTTCTATTCAGACACGGCGACAGTTCGCCGAAACCGACGGCCGCCGAGAGTGGGCAACCCGCGCCGCAAACGGCCGTCAAACCCGCCTCCGCCCCCGCACCCACCGCTGCAGCGGCCGCGGATGAGAAAGTCGATCTTCTCATCGAGAAGGCGCAGCAGGCGATGACGGATCGGCATTTCATCGAACCGGCGGAAGGCAGCGCGCTCTCGCTGTACAGAAACGCACTGCTTCTCGAGCCGGGGAACGGCGAAGCGCGCCAGGGCCTGCAGCGCCTTGCCGAGATCTTGTTCGGACGAGTGCAGTCCGCCCTGGACGAGCGGAAAATCGACGTCGCGCTGCAGGCGCTTGAAACTGCGCGCAGCATCAATCCCGACGACACCCGCCTCTCGGCTCTCGACCAACGCATCGCGACGCTGAAGGCCGAGTTCGGTCCGGCGCAGATACTGGCGGCGATCAATGCCCAGAATTTCGACCGCGCGGCGCAGCTCATCGACGAGGCGGCCCGCAGCAAATCGCTCAGCAACGCGAAACTGACCCAGCTGCGAGACGAGCTGCGGCGCAAGCATGAAGAAGCCGACGTCGCAAATCTGGTGAAGCTGATCGATACCCGCTTGCAGCAGGACAAGTTGCTCGAACCGCGCAATGACAGCGCAGCGTACTACCTCGCCCAGGCCCGGGCCGCGGGCGCAACCGCCGCCGCGCTGCAGACGCAATCGCAGGAAATCTTCAAGCGGCTTTCTCAGTCGGTGCACGACGCCATCGGCCAGCGGCATTTCGCCGACGCAGACCGGCTGCTGACCGACATGCACGGCGCCGGTTTCCCGGCCAGCGCGACGGCCGGTCTGCAGCACGACTTGAGCACGGCTCGCGCGGCCCAAGCCGCGGCGGCCGAACAGCCGCAGTATCTCGATCTCGCGCAGTCGCGCCTCACGCAGGGCAAGGTGACGGAGCCCGACAACGACAGCGCACTCTACTATTTCAATCAGCTGCGCGCCGCGGATCCGAAGAACAGCGCGCTGCCGAAGTTGTCCGCCGCCATCCAGGCGCAGATGCTGGCGCAAGCCCGCGCGGCGCTCGACGCGAATCAGCCGGACAGAGCCGATGCGCTGCTGAAGGCTGCCGGCGGCCTTGGGGCCTCCGCCGACTTGAGCGCGCTGAACGACCGGTTGGCGCAGGTGAAGCTGGCCAGCGCCGGCCCGCCCGAGGTGACCGAAGCTTCGTTGACCCGAATCAAACAAGTCGAACTCGATTACCCGAGCGGGGCGCTGCGCAAGAATATCGAAGGCTGGGTCGAGCTCTCCTTTGTGGTCACAGCGGAGGGCAAGGTCGCGAAAATCAAAGTGCTGGATGCAAACCCGACAGGGATCTTCGAAGACGCTGCGTCGAAGGCGCTCTCGCGCGTGCGCTACAAGCCGCCGATGCAGGCCGGAAAGCCCGCCGCGGTCAGCACGAAATTGCGAATTGCGTTTCGCATGGCCAAGTAGCCCATCCGACCGATGAACAAACCCGCACCAATCACCGAACGACGCGAGCCGACCATCTCGATGCCCGTGTCCGGGTCCATGGCCATGACCGGGTCCACGACCATGACTGGATCCACGACCATGACTGGATCCACGACCATGACCGGGTCCGTGCCCGTGCCCGTCCTCAAGCGCGCCACCGGCCGATGCCTGGTCGTGCATGACGATCTCGAGCTGCGCCTGCGGCTCGCGGCACTCGTGCGGCGGGCGATCCCGAAGATGGACGCCGACTGCCTCAGTACCGTCAGCTTCGACGCGCTCACTGCCGAGCGCATCACGGGCTACCTTGCGCTGCTGCTCATCGTTGAATTCAGCCTGCGCGACGACGCGGCGGATCCGCTGACGCGGCTGACCCGCGCCCGCAGCCTGGCGCCGCAAATGCCCATGTTCGTCTTCGCGCGCGGCGGCGATGAGCGCAGCGCCGCACGCACCATCAAGCTCGGAGCCAACGACTATTGGCCCATCCACGCCGTCAAGATCGGCGAGTTGACCGAGGTGTTGCGGCCGCTCGCGGAACCTGCGCGCGATACAGGGGCCGCGGCGGGCACATCGGGCTCGACGACCACCACCGCAACGATCGATACCTGGCGCCAGCCGCAAATCGCCGGCTACCGGGTGTTAAAGACCATTGCGCAGTCGACCACGGCGGCAGTGCATCTCGCGCGCAATGACGAATTGTCGCAGCCCGTCGCGCTCAAGGTTCAGACCCTGAGGGGGCACGTGGTGACCGACGCCGACCGGCAGCGCTTCGAACGCGAATGCAAGATCTTGTCGTCGCTGAATCACCGCTCGATCGCCGATGTGCTGGACTACGGCATCACCGACGAGTACTCGTATCTGGCGCTGGAATACTTCCCCTGCGGCAGCCTGCGCGAGCGCTTGAAGAATCCGGTGAGCGAGGCCGACGCGCTCAACTACGCGCGGCAGATCGGCGAGGCACTGCAGGTGCTGCATGCGGCGCACGTGGTGCATCGCGACCTCAAGCCGTCGAATCTGATGCTGACGGACGACAATCGCATTGTCTTGATCGATTTCGGCTCGGCGACCGTGCAAAGGGAGGCGAGCGACTTGTCGAGGTCGGACCTGTGCACCGGCACTCCCTATTATGTGTGTCCCGAACAGATCGCGAACCGCGATCCGGACGGGCGGGGCGATCTGTACAGCCTCGGAATCGTGCTCTACGAGATGCTGACCGGCCAGCTGCCCTATCAGGGCGAGAACCTGGGTGAAATATTCGCGGGCCACCGCTCGTCCCCCGTGCCGCGCCTGCCGCGGCAGGTACTGCGCTACCAGCCGATCATCGACCGGCTGATGGCCAAGTCGCCCGACGATCGGTACCCGTCGGCGACTCTTTTTCTGGAAGATCTGAGCGCGGTCAGCGCACCTATTCGAACATCGGTGGATGGAACCCGCCCCATGGGAGTGACTAATTCATGATTTCTCGCGTTACCAAGGTCTTGAGCCAACTCGGGAGCCCGGCGGGCCTGTTGGTGCTGGTCGTCATACTCGGCATGAGTTTCGTCGCCGTCGTGCTCGTGCCCGGACTCGAGCTCGCCAGCGAAGTGGCGGATAGCTCGACCGCGCTCAAGCTGATGGGCGAGCAGCAGCGTCAGCCGACCATCATCCGCGCGGCCCTCGAGTCCGCGCATGACCGACTGGGCGCCCGGGGTTACGTTCAGGAATCCCTGGACGAGTTGCGCGCCGCGAGCAAACAGATCGATTCCGCATTGCGTGAGATGGCGAAGCCGCGACAGGCGAGCTGGGTCTCCCTGACGGCGGACACCGGTGCGGTCGGGGCTCCCATTGCGGGCAAGCACTCGGCGATGTTGCTGGACACCTGGGCACGGGAACAGGTGGTGCTGACCCCGCTTATCGACTACCACGGCGTGCCGTATCAGGACAACGAATCCACCGGATCCAATTTCAACGAGAGCGGACGCCAGTTGGAGCGCGATGTCGCCGCCGCTCTGCGCACCAGCCACCACACCCTGCCGCTCCTCGACAGCGAATTCACGACCATCGCGGCCGAGCTCCAAGCCACCAACCTTCGCGCCGCGACCGAACTGCGCCTGGTGATGCTGTCAGGGCTCGTCATCGCCCTCTCTCTCGTCGGCCTCGTGGCCGTGATGCTCGGCGCCCGGGGGCGGCAGGAGAGCAGCCTGCGCCTGGCCCGGCAGCAAACCGTCGACATTCTGCGCACGGTCAAAGACGGCCTGTTCCTGCTCGATCAAAACCTGGTCATCGGTTCGGCCTATTCCGGCGCCATGGAAACGCTGTTCCAGCGCAAGGACATTGCCGGCGTCGCATTCGAAAGCCTGCTCAAGAATATCGTTTCCGAAAAGACATTGGCGACCGCCTTGAAGTTCGTCAAGATTCTCTGGGCTGAACGCACCAACGAGAAGCTGGTCAAGACCATCAACCCCTTAGGCGAAGTGGAAGTTCACCTCGACAGCGGCGGCGGCAAATTCGAGACGCGCTATCTGCAATTCGACTTCCACCGGGTGCGGGTCGACGGCGAAATGACCCAAGTTCTGGTGTCGGTATCCGACGTGAGCGCCCGGGTGGACCTGGCAAAAGAGCTGCAGTCCTCGCAGAACCAGGCGCAGGGCCAGGTCGATACCTTGCTGGGTATCCTGCACATCGATCCGCAGCAGCTGACGTCGTTCCTGAACGACTCGAACGCCGCGATGAAGATGATCAACGCGGTGTTGCGCGAGCCGACTCGCGAGGAAGGTGTGTTCCGCAAGAAGCTCGACACCCTGTTCCGACAAGTGCACTCGGTCAAGGGCGAGGCGGCCGCGTTGGGGATGTCCTCGATCGAAAGCCGCGCGCACGCCTTCGAGGAGGACTTGAAGTCGCTCAAGGACAAGCCGAGCCTGTCGGGGAACGATTTCCTGCCGCTCGTCATCAAGCTCGACGACTTGCTCACGCATCTGCAATCGGTCAGCGACCTGGTCTCCCGCCTGTCGCGCCTGCAGCAGCACTCTGGGCACGACGTCGCCCACACGGTCACCGCCGTGCTGGATCAGGACAAGAAGCCGAAGCCGCCGGCCGGCAACGCCGACGGCGGGCTCGCATCCACGCTGCAGCAATTGGCGGCTCGCGTGGCCCGCGAAAGCAACAAGGAGACCGTTCTGCAGTGCGTCGGCTTCGACGCGATACCCGATGACTTCCGGCGCCCGGTCAAGGACATCGCAGTTCAGGCAGTGCGCAATGCCATCGTGCACGGCATCGAGGCGCCTGCCGTGCGCCTGGCCGCGGGCAAGTCCCTGCAGGGCGTGGTGCGTCTGACGTTCCAGGACCTGGGGGAGGGTGGCTACAAGCTCATCGTCGAGGACGACGGTGTGGGTCTCTCCACGGAGCGCATCAAGGAAGCCGCGCTTAAGAAGGGATTCATTACCCCGGAACGGGCCCAGACCTTGGATACGAAGCAGACCTTCTCGCTGTTGTTCCACGCGGGATTCTCCACCCTGGAGACCGCGACGAAGGATGCGGGACGGGGAGTCGGCATGAATTTGATCGCCGATCTGACCAATCAGATGGGCGGAAAAGTTTCCGTCGCGACCAGCGCGGGGAAATTTACGCGGCTGACGATGTCCATGCCGCGCGCTGTAAAGCGCGCCGATGATACGGAGGCTGCGTAAGGGACATGGATGACGGAGCCAAACCCACTCTAAAGCTCATGATCGTCGATGATTCGAACATCATTCGACGCAGGATAGAGCGCTCGCAGCAGATCGCCCGCCTGGAGGTGGTCGGCGCCGCGAGCAATGGCCGCGAGGCGGTGGAACTGTTTCGCCGCACCCAGCCCGACGTCGTGACCATGGATCTGACCATGCCGGAGATGGACGGCGTAGAGTGCGTGCAGCAACTGGTGGCTATCAATTCCAATGTGTTGATTCTCGTGGTCTCGGCGCTTGCGGACAAGGCAACCGCGGTGGACGCCATCGAGAAAGGAGCGAACGGCTTTTTGTGCAAACCCTTCACCGATCGTCAGCTCAACGACGCATTGGAAGAGCTGTTGTCGGAGTCGTGATGCTCAAAGAAGCCGAAATTCGCACATTCATCGAGGGAGCGACGCACTACTTCGAGACCTCCGCGCAGCAGACGGCGACGGTCGGGTCGCCCTACCTCGTGACGGACGGGAACCCGGGGGCCTACGAATACACCGGCATCATCGGCATTTCCGGCAGCCGCAAGGGGGTGGTCTATTTCACCGCCCCGCGCGGCATGCTCACCGTCCTTTTGATGCGCATGCAGGAAACCGACACCAGCGACGAGAACATCAAGGACCTGGTCGGCGAGGTGGCGAACACAATCTCCGGCAATGCGCGCCGGGACTTCGGCAAGAATTTCGTCATATCGGTGCCGGTGATCATCGCGCACGAGGTGGACAAGGTCACCGCGCCGCATGAGCGCTCCTACGTGATTCCCATCAACTGGCGCACCCACTCGGCCAAGCTCGTCGTCTGCCTGGAATAACCCGGCCCCGGCCGGGTGCATTCGCTTGCTAGGGCACCGGTACCGTCAGATTGACTTGGAAAGCCCGAAGAATAGTCCTCTGCGCGGACCGTATTGCGGTGCGCCCACCCCGACGCCGGTTCCATTGCGGATCTGGTAGACCTTGTCAAAGGTGTTGATGACATCGAAGCGCGCGGTCAGCGTGCTCGACTCGGTGAAGTGGAAAATATGGTTCACGCCGAGATTCAGTTGATTGTAGTAGGGCAGGTGATCGCCGTTCGGAATCACCGAGCCGTCGGGCAATGTCAGGCTGGCGCGCAGTCCTGAGCCCTCCAGGAAATCCGCGCTGAAGGTCGTGTGGTTCCACAGATACGACACTCCACCCGAGGCAGTGAATTGCTGCTCGTGGTCCAAGTGAATGTAGTGCGAAGCAACGTAGACAAGATCGTCCGGCGAGAAATTGAACTGGGCCGACGAGAAATTCTTGCCCTTGGCACTTTGATAGGCGAGATTCAAGTAGGTGCTGAAGCCCGACAGGGTGTAATTCGCGGTGATCTCGGCGCCATACTGCTTGCCATAGGTGTAGTTGAAGGGCGTTAAGATAATAGGCGCCCCGAACTGCCCCTCGTCGATCAAGTTGTGCGATTGTTTGTAATAGGTGTCGAGGCCCACCGTCAACTGCGGCGTGAATTTCTGCTGCACACCGATATCGTAATAGTTGGCCTGTTCCGGCAGAGGCGGATCAGCCGTGGTGACGGCCGGCGCGGCGGTGGTGTTTACAAACTTCGCCACGGTTTCGTTGCCCACGAGTTCGAAGGGTGGCGGCGACAAATAGCGCGAATAGCCCAAGTGCAGCGTCGTGTCGTCCAGCACCTGCCACACGGCATTGAAGCGCGGACTCACCTGATGCGCCGCGGTGTAGGCAGTGAACTTGTCGAAGCGAAGACCGTAGTTGAAGGTCAGCGAGGGAACGACCTTCCATTCATCCTGCAGGTACAGGCTCTCGATCCACTCGGTCTTGGCCCCATTGTCGATGATGGTGGTCGGCACATCGCTGGTTTGAATGCCGGTTGTCGGATCGAGTGCAATCACCTGCGAGGTGGTAAGGCTCTTGGACCGATCGCTTTGCACGAAAACACCGCTGCGCAGGATGTGCGCATCGTCGAGTTTGTAGGCCGCATCGGACTGCAGCGCGTAGGCCACATTCTGCTTGTAGGCATCCTGTGCAATGCCCGTGAACAGCAGATCGCCGAGCGGATCGGGGGTGAAGGTCAGGCTGGAGTAGCGCGCGGTCGCGGAGGTCTGCACGTCGAACGCGCCCTGCGAGTGTTGCCAGCTCAAAACCGCGAAGTGATTGATCTCGCGTTGAGTCTCATTGAGCGCTTCACTCGGATATGTGGTTTGGCCGTCGACGGTGAGCGGCGTGCCGTCGGCATTGGTAAGGCCCGGCGTCAATCCGGCGCGATTGGGAATTTGAAAGTTGCCGGTGGAGGTGCTCAACACCGCGCTCGCGCGATTGGCCTCATCGAGGATGTACTCGAAGTAGCCGAAGCCGTGATATTGCTTGGTATGGTCATGGATGGGATCGGAGCTGCCGTCGGGCGACTCGATGCCCAAATCATTGCGCAGAAAGTCGCCCGAGACGAAGTAGTTCAAGCGACCGGCGCTGCCGCCGTAGTTGAAGCTCGGCTCCACGGTGCCGTGGCTGCCGCCGTAGATGCTCACGGAACCGCCCGGATCGATCACCCCGCTCTTGGTCTTGAGGTCGATGATGCCCGCGGTGCGCAGGCCATACTCGGCCGGCAGCGCTCCGGTGACCAGTGTGAGCGAGGAGATCAGGCGCGGATCGAGCGATTGACCGAAGACGCTGATGCCCTCCGGCAGAATGATGCCGTTCAGGCGGTATTGCAGGCCGTTGTGCTCGCCGCGCACGTGGAATTGCCCGAATGAGTCCTGGGCGACATCCGGCGCCTGCATGATCACCTGGTTGAGCAATTGATTGTCGCCGCCCGGCATCGAGGCGATCGCGGCTTCATTGATCGTGTAGATCGAGGCCCCTGTCTGCGTTTGAATGCCGTTGCGCGCCTCGTTCAAGTGCTGCGCGATGACCACCACCTCATCGAGCGCGGCCGGCGACCCGGAGCCGCCCGCGTCCGAAGCAGCGCCGGCCGCCGCGTCCGCCGGGGCGGCCTCTGCGATGGGCGCGGTGTCCGCGGTTTCGGCGAGTGTGGCCGATGAATAGAGAGTGGAAAAGGCGGCGACGGCGCCCAAGGCTGCCGCCAGGAATGGAAATCGGGACATCGGAATAACTCCGCAATAGCTGAAAGAACGCAGCCGCAACCGATTGCTCGGGCGGCAGAACGCAAGACCTGATTTCAGCTAAGGGAGGGAGGACCGCGGCTGCGCGGCCGGGGAGCGGCGGAGTCTGCGGCTTCGCAGCGCCGCTCAGGGATGAGCTCCGCCGAGGTGCGAACCAGCAGGGGGACGTGGAACGAATGGCTGAAGGCCGGGGTGACGACTTGCGCGAAGGCCGGGCACAGGGTGCAGGTGGTATCCACCACGCCGCCCGCATTGACCCGCAACTCCGCCGAACCGGTATTGGAGAAATGCCCCAGTTCGTGATCAATAGCACCCTGCTGTGCCGTCAGCAGCAGCAGCAATAGACCCAGTGCTTTGTACACGTTTCTCATTAAGTTCAACGATGGCAATCAGCCGGAACACCGGAACGCTAACAGAATGCAAGATTTTTTGCAGCAGCTACCGTCCCAAGTCCGTCTAGACAGCGGACGGCGCGGTTCGTTCGACCTTGCACATCCCCAAGCTCGCACGGACCACGAAGCCCATGGATTCGTACAGGCGGCGGGCCACGGCATTGCCCTCGCTCACGTGCAAAAAGGACCCGATGCCGCGGCGCCGGTGCCTGGCCATCAGCGCCCGGGTCAGCCGCCGCGCATGGCCCCTGCCTGCGAAGTCAGGGTGCGTGCAGACGCCGCTGATTTCTTGCAGTCCGGGCAGGGCGAGGCGCTCGCCGGCCATCGCGACCAACCTTCCGCCCTCGTATAACCCTAAGTAGAGGCCGAGTTCGGGGGTGCGCTCGCGGAAGAAATGGGGAAAGGCGATTTGGGTGAGCTCCCGCATGGCCACCCTGTCGGCGGATCCCAGGACCGTGCCTGCGTCCTCGTCGATCTGAAGGTCGCCGGCGCCCGGGAAGAGCTGCAGAATCCGGGAGCGCGACACGATGCGCCAGCCGCCGGTCAGGGAACTCGGGCAGGCGCCCACGAAGTAGGCCTGGTCGCCCAGGCCCAGTCGGTGGGCCGATTCTAGATCCGGCACGATGTCCGGAGATGCCGTCGCGACGAACGGGGCGATCGACGGCGGATACCATCGAAGCCCGCCGCACTCTCCCGCGAGGTCCCGATGCGGTCCGTTGAGTGCGGACCACACCGGGTTGTCGAGCGCCGAAGTGTCGTCATGCTCAAGTGGACTGATCGTCGATCCCTCACACCGCCGCCGAGAACGGGATTTTATATCGAGGCGCGGGCTGCCGGCGCGACAGATTCGGGCGCAAGTCCTCCCGAGCCTTGATCAGGCGCTGCCAATCGCCGACATCCGGCAAGGAGGGGACGGTGACGCGTTCACCCTGATCGAAGCCCGCGAGGGCGGCATCCACCATCTCGTCCACCTCCATCACGATCTCCGGGGGCAGATTCTTCAGTTCGACTCCCGATCCATCCCAGAGGGCTGTACGTGTTGCGCCCGGCAGCACCACTTGCACGCGAACGGCGGTGGCGCCCAATTCGAGCGCCAGCACTTCGCTGAAATGCAGCAGGTAGGCTTTCGTTCCGCCGTACACGGCGTTGCCCGGCTGCACCATTTGCGACATCACCGATGCGATGTTGATGAGGGCGCCGCGATTGCGCGCAATGAAGCCGGGCAGCACCGCGTGCGACAGCCGCGTCGGCGCCACGACATTCAAGCGAATTTCCCGGTCGAGGCGTTCGATGTCGGCGCTCGCGAGGGGGCCGAGCGTCGCCGCTCCTGCATTGTTGACCAGAAGAGTGATGCTCGAATCCTCGCGCAGCACCCGCTCCACCCGGCGCAGATCGGCATCGACCGTGAGATCCGCCGGCAGAACCTGTACACGCGCGCCGTGTTCCAATCCTAGGCGCGCCGAGAGCTTATCGAGATTGGGCTTGCTGCGGGAAACCAAGATCAGATCGTAGCCGCGCCGCGCCAGACGATCCGCGTACGTGGCGCCGATGCCGGTCGAGGCGCCCGTAATCAGCGCCGTTCCCAATTTGCCTACAGTGCTCATAAAGACCTCTTGCCTGTGAATAATGTGGATGATGATTGAAATCCACATTCAGCCTAGTCTTCGGCATTCAGGATGTCAAATAACATCCAGACAGAGACTTAGGCCGGATACTTATGCTATACAGGCGGCCATGGGACACTCCAAAGCCAGCAAAGCCAACACCCACGCAAGGTTGGTGGAGACCGCC
>Ga0210394_10004692_pt1 | contig 15768 bp, 16 predicted proteins | sample IncBWC12MmetaG_FD_160121 | JGI IMG/M metagenome (GOLD analysis project Ga0210394, IMG submission 160121) | Forest soil microbial communities from Barre Woods Harvard Forest LTER site, Petersham, Massachusetts, United States - Inc-BW-C-12-M | ecosystem: Environmental > Terrestrial > Soil >... | reverse complement strand
TGCTGCTCGAGCCCGGGCGATCCATCGTCGCGCCCGCGGGAGTGTTGTTGACGCGCGTGCTTTATACCAAGCGCAACCGAGGCAAGACGTTCGTGGTGGTAGATGCGGCGATGAACGACTTCGTGCGGCCGGCGTTATACGACGCCGTTCATCCGATTACGCGAGCGAGCCGCGCGGCAACGCCCGCACGCCGCCCGGAGCTCGTGGATATCGTCGGTCCGGTCTGCGAAACCGGCGATTGCTTTCTGCGGGACTGGCCGCTGGGGGACGTGGTGGCGGGCGATTTGCTGGTACTGTGGGGCGCCGGGGCGTACGGTTTCGTCGAGGCCTCGAACTACAACGCGCGCCCTCGCGCCGCCGAAGTACTGGTCGAGGGCAGCCGGTTCCGCACGGTGCGCCTGCGCGAATCCCGCAGCGATCTCGTGCGCGGAGAGTAGCGGTACAACTGTTTCGCAAGCGGAAAGGCTCGCCCGGCTTACCTTTCGCCCCACTTCAATTTGTCGCGCAGCACGCTGAAGTAGCTTTTCTGCTGCGCGCGCACGAGTCTGAGCCGTTCGGGCGCCGCGGCCACGGTCACCAGATCGCCCGGCGCCAGCTCGACTCCTATCTGTCCGTCTAGAGTCAGGTAGATGGGCGCGTCGCCGCCATGAAACTCCACGTCGATGCGGGCTGTATCCCGTATGACGAGCGGCCGGTTAGTCAGTGTGTGCGAGCAGATCGGCGTGATGATAAAGGCCGAGACGAGCGGATAGACGATGGGGCCGCCGGCGGCGAGCGAGTAAGCCGTGGAGCCCGTGGGCGTCGAGACGATCAGCCCATCGGCTTTGTAGTCGCATACGAACTCGCCGTCCACCCGGAGTCGCAGATCGACGATGCGAGCCAGCGCTGCTTTGTTGAGCACGGCGTCGTTGAGGGCGCGGGCGTGGTGAAACTCCTGGCCCGCGCGAGTCACCCACGATTCCAGCATGACGCGCTCGCTGTAGCGCGCCTCGCCGCTGATGGCTTGCTCGAGCACCGGATACAAATCGTCCAGCGTAACGCTGGTGAGGAATCCCAGCCCGCCCAGGTTCACCGGCAGGATGGGAACGTTTCGCTCGCCCACCAGGCGCGCGGCCGCGAGCAACGTGCCGTCGCCACCGAGCACGATGATCATGTCGGCGCGCGAGGCCAGCTCCTCGCGCGCCTGGCAGCCGGTTCCCGGCGGCAGACAGCCGGCCGTTTCCTTGTCGCACATGACGCTTACGCCGCGCTGGGCGAGCCAGGCCAGCAGCGGCGGCACCACGGCCGCGATATCCGCGCGGCGGGGGCGCGACACGATGCCCACCCGGCGAATCACGCGGCACTCCCGGATTTTCGTTTCGCGCGCATTCGGATCGCATTCTACTCCAGCGAATTACGCAGCGGCCGGGAATTCGCTTTGGGGCCGGCGATGGCGTGCAGAAAAAACTCCTGGTTTCCCTCGGCGCCCGGCACGCGGCTGGGGCGCACACCCAGGACTTGCAGTCCGGCGGAGGCCGCCGCCGCGCGGACCCGCTCGATGGCCCGTTGGTGCAGCGACGCGTCGCGCACGATGCCGCCGCGGCCGATTGCGCCGCGCTCGAGCTCGAACTGCGGCTTCACCAGGATCAGAAACTCGGCGCCGGGCGCGGCCGCGGCCACAATCCGCGGCAGCACCTTGGCCACGGAAATGAACGAGAGATCCAGGGTGACGAGCGATGGTGGTTCGGGCAGCGCGGCGGCATCGAGATGTCGCGCGTTCACCTCGATCGGCACGACGCGCGGGTCTCCCTGCAATCTCCAGGCGAGTTGGTTGGTCGTGACGTCGACCGCGTAGACGCGCGCGGCGCCATCCTGCAGCAGACAATCCGTGAAGCCGCCGGTCGAGCAGCCGGCGTCGAGGCAAATCCTGCCCTTGGGTCGGACGCCGAAGTCTTCGAGAGCCCCTTCGAGCTTCAGTCCGCCGCGGCTGACGTAGCGCGGGGCGCCGCCGGCGAGCTCGATTGCAGCGTCGGCCGGAATCATGGCGCCGGGTTTATCGGCGAGCTGGCCGCCGACGCGAACCTCGCCCGCCAGGATTACGGCCTGGGCCTTCGCGCGCGATTCCGTGAGGCAGCGCTCGACGAGGAGCAGGTCGAGCCTTTTCTTCGGGGTCTTGAGGCGCGCTGTCACCAGAGTCATCCTGTGCGGGTTGCCGCCGGCTTCAGGCGCGACGCAGAACGAGGAATTCGCCCAGCTCGCGCAGGTGAGCGGCGCGCTCGCCAAAAGCGTCAAGCTCGGCGATGGCGCGGGTGGCCAGCTCGTTCGCGAACTCGTGGGACTTGGCCAGGCCGAAAAGCGCGGGATAAGTTGCTTTCTCCTGGGCCTGGTCCTTCCCCGCGGTCTTGCCGAGCGCGGCGGAGGATTCCTCGACGTCGAGGATGTCGTCGGTCACCTGGAACGCCCACCCGATTTGATCGCCGAAGCGGCCGAGGCGCAGGAGGTCGGGCTCGACAGCGCCGCCGGCGATTGCGCCGGAAACGATGGAAGCGCGAATCAGCGCGGCCGTCTTCGAGCGATGAATGTATTCGAGCTGCTCCGCCGTGATTTGCTGGTGCTCGGCTTCGAGGTCGGCCATCTGGCCGCCGACCATTCCATTGCGCGTTCCGGCGGCGGCCGAGATGACGGCGATGATTCCGACGCGGCGCTCGGAGGCGAGCGGCGCCCCGGCAAGCGTCTCGAACGCCAGAGTCAGGAGGGCGTCGCCCGCAAGGATCGCGGTCGCTTCATTGAATTTCTTGTGGCAGGTCGGCTGGCCGCGGCGCAAGTCGTCATTATCGAGCGCGGGCAGATCGTCGTGAATCAGCGAATAGGTGTGGATGAATTCCAGCGCGCAGGCGACCGGCAGGACCGGCTCGATATCGGAAGTGAAGATGCGCGCCGACTCCAGGCAGAGAATCGGACGGACGCGCTTGCCGCCCGCGAAAACGCTGTAACGCAGCGCGGCGTGGATCGATTTCGGGCGGGCGTCTTCCGCAGGGAGGAGGCGGCCCAAAGCGGCGTCCACGGCCTGACGATCCTCTTCGAAAAATGCGGGGAGTTTCATCCGGCCGGGGCCCGCTAGGCTTCCTCTTCGCCTTCGGGCTCGAAAGGCTCGGCGGACATCTCGCCGCCGGCTTTCTTCAGCAGGATTTCGACGCGAGCTTCGGCTTGCTCGAGCTGCTTCTGGCAGTCGCGCGAAAGCTGCATGCCTTCCTCGAAGAGCTTCATCGCCTGGTCGAGCGGCAGGTTGGCGCTTTCGAGCTTGCGAACCACATCTTCGAGGCGCGCCAGACACTGCTCGAAATCCGGCTTCTTGGCCGGCTCTGGTTTTTTTCCGGTTGTGGTGTTCACGCTTTGGCCCCCGCGGACATGGGCCAGCATTCTAATGCACGGCGGAGACGCGGGACAATGAATTCGCGCCGGCGAAGCGGCCGCGCGGTCCGTGACGCCGCGGCCGCGGACGGCGAGCGGCGCGAAGTCGAAAGCGGCCCGGGGACTGGTAGAATCGGGCGAAATGATCGGGCTGCGATTACTGGCCGTGCTGGCGCTGGTGGCCATCAACGGCTTCTTTGCCGCGGCGGAATTTTCGCTGGTCGCCGTGCGCGTTTCGCGCATCCGGCAACTCGTCGAGCACGGCGACGCGCGCGCGCGCGTGGTGCAGCAGCTGCTCGGCCAGCTGGACCGCGTGGTTTCCGGCGTGCAAGTGGGCATCACCCTTACCAGCCTGGGAATCGGCGCCCTGGGCGAAACGACGTTCGCCGACATCTTCCGCCCGATGCTCGACTGGCTTCCGGGGAATCGCGCGACGATTTTCGCGCACAGCCTGGCCCTGGCGCTGGCTTTCGCGCTTTTGACCGTGCTGCACGTTGTGTTCGGCGAGCTGGTGCCGAAGACGATTTCGCTGGAGCGCGCCGCCCGGGCGTCGCTGGTGATCGCGCGGCCGTTTTCCTGGTACCTGCACACTTTTCGCTGGGCCATCGACCTTCTCGAAGGCGTGAGCCGCCGCGTGGTGCGGGCGCTCGGGGTCAGGACGCACGCCGCCGGCCACACTCTGGCGCACTCCTCAGAGGAACTGCAAATTCAGATTCGCCAGGCGCGCGAGCGGGGCCTGCTGGCGCCCGGGCAAGAGCGCTTCATGTTGAGCGCGATGGAGCTGGGGCAATTACGCGTGCGGGAAATCATGGTGCCGCGGCCCGACGTTCACGCGCTGCCGGTGGAGTCGAGCCTCGACGAGGTGTTGGCGCTTTTCGTCACCACGCAGCGCTCGCGGCTTCCCGTGTATCAGTCCTCGCTCGATCAAGTGCTGGGCTTCGTGCACATCAAAGACGTGCTCTGGCTCTTGCTGGACCGCGAACGCCGCGCTGAGGAGCATGCGCCGGTGCGGCCGTTCGATCTGCGGCGATTGTTGCGCGACGTGCTCATCGTGCCCGAAAGCAAGCTTGCGAGCGAACTGCTGGTTGAAATGCGCACGCGGCGGACCAGCATTGCCATGGTCGTGGATGAGTTCGGCAGCATCCTCGGGCTGCTGACGCTCGAGGATATTCTGGAGCAACTCGTCGGCGAGATTCACGACGAATTCGACGTGGTGGAGGCGCCGCTGATCGTCGGCACGGGTTCGGAAGCGGCGATGATTTTCGACGGAGCCTTTGGGACGCGGGACCTGGAATCGCAATTCAACATCGTGCTGCCGGAGGATCCCGCTTACGCCACGCTGGGCGGCTTCGTGCTCGCGCAGCTGGGCTTTATTCCCAAAGGCGGCGAGAGCTTTGAGTACGGCGCTTACCGCTTCACCGTGCTGGAGATGGATAGCCGGCGCGTGGCCCGCGTCAAGCTGCAGCGCCTGGGGCCAGCGAGCGAAGCGCCCGTCCCGGCGGCGCGCTAGGCGAGATCGAGCGTCACTTCGGCGCCGCGGTTGGCGCCCAGGGTGCGCGCGGCGTGGCCTTTGTTCACCGCGATTTCGAGGAAGCCGCTCGAGCCCATAATCGCGACCGGCTCGCCAGCGGGGCCTTGCGCGAAGGTTTGCGCGAGTTGCTCGACGCGCTTGCCGCCCACTTGCAGCTTGATTTTTCCGTCGGCGAGCGCCACTTGCGCCAAATCCTCCGCCGTGAAGTTGGTCATCAAGTTGCCGAACGCGTCCACACGCAGGACCACGCCCTTGAGCGCCGCGCCGGCTGGCTTGGCGCGCGGCATGGTGAAGCGCGCGTAGTCGGTGATCTCTTCTCCGAAGGCCTCGGTCTGGAACGATTTCGCCAGCCAGGCGGCCGCGGGCGCGAAAACGTCGCGGCCGTGAAACGTATTGCTGACGGGGTTGAGGAAGTAATGTTCGGCGGTGATGTGACGCACCGAGATTGCCGGCTCGCGTTCGTAGATCAGGGAGAGCACGCCGTTATCCGGCGCGACGAAGTATTGCTGGTCGCCGCTGACCAGGATCGGGCGGCGCTGCGTGCCGACGCCTGGATCCACCACCACAACGTGCACCGTGCGCGGCGGGAAGTAGCGATAGGCCGTCCCGATCGTGAGCGCGCCGTCCAGCAGGTCGAATGGCGTTACTTGATGGTTGATATCCACCACGGTAGCGTTCGGCACGATCCGAAGGATCACGCCCTTCAGGACGCCGACGAGATGATCGCTGGTGCCGTAGTCCGTGGTGAGAGTGATGATGGGATCGGACAACTCGGGGCCCTCCGTCCGCGGCCGGCTGATTTGGGCGCGGCGACTCGGCTCGTTGGCACGCTAATGGACGCACTGGGCTTTGTCAATGCAGCGTGCTTTGGCGCGCAACGGAAAGAGCAGACAGCCGTCGGCGGGACCTGCCGGGTTGTGATATGCTCGTTCCCAAGAAAACTTAACCTTCAAGGAGGCGTCTGTTATGAACAGAGTGCTCGTGGGTCTCGCGCTTTCCATGTTGATCACCTTGCCCGTGTTGGCCGCGCTCAAAGTAGGCGATAAGGCGCCCGATTTCTCGGCACGCGCTTCACTGGCGGGGAAAGAATTCAATTTTTCTCTGCAGGACGCCCTGAAAAAAGGGCCGGTGGTGGTCTATTTTTATCCGTCCGCCTACACGAAGGGCTGCGACCTTGAAGCGCATACATTTGCGGAGATGAAGGATAAATTCGACGCCGCCGGCGCCACCATCATCGGCGTATCGGCCGACAGCATCGCGCGACTCGATCAGTTTTCGTCAGACCCGGATTATTGCGCCGGAAAATTTCCGGTAGCCTCCGATGCAAGCCGCGAGATCGCCACGTCCTACAATCTGGCGGCGACCCCCGTAAAACCCGGCATGGCCGATGTGCGCGGTGTCACGATCGACCACGACTTCATCGAACGCGTCACTTTCGTCATCGGCAAGGACCACAAGGTCATCGCGACGCTTTCATCGAAGGACGACGGTCTTTCACCCGATGCGCACGTGCAGAAGTCATTGGCGATCGTACAGCAACTCACCTCCAAGTAGCGCGGCTGAATGTGGCGGGCGGTTTGATCGCCATCGAGTAGACTGTGCCGTAAAGCGGAAAAGTCAGACCCGGCACCCTTGGAAATCAAAGGGTGCGGCACACGATTCGCGTTAGGCTGAGCCACTCGCCCTGCCGAGCCCCTGATAATGCTTCTCTCGGAAACTGCCCGAATACCTGCGGCTGGGGTGGCTTGACCGGGTTTCGCGCGGTCGGTATTCTGGCGGGTGAAGATTGCGGCGCCGCCCGCGCATTTCCCGAAGAGATACCATGCATCGCGCTTACCTCGACCATAACGCCACGACTCCGGTTGACCCCGCCGTCCTAGCGGCGATGCTGCCGTATTTTTCCGCCGAATGCGGCAACGCGAGTTCGATCCATTCATTCGGGCAGAGCGCGCGCGGCGCCGTCGAGGATGCGCGCGAAGCGGTTGCCGACTTGATCGGCGCACAACCAAGCGAGATCGTTTTCACCAGCGGCGGCACCGAAGCCGACAACGCGGCCGTCATCCGCGGCGTCGGAAATCTCACCGCCGTTGCCTGCCAGAGCCCTCGTCACGTCATTACCACGACGGTCGAGCATCACGCCGTGTTGCACTCCTGCCGGGAGCTCGAGCGGCACGGCATCGCGGTTACGTACCTGCCCGTCGATCGCGACGGCGTCGTGAATCCGGAAGACGTGCGCCGCGCCCTGCGGCCCGAAACCGTCCTGATCAGCGTGATGCACGCGAACAACGAACTGGGCACGCTTCAGCCGATTGCGGAGATCGGCCGCATCGCCGCCGAAGCCGGCGTGCGCTTTCACAGCGACGCCGTGCAGTCGGCCGGCAAAGTGCCGGTGAACGTCGCGCAACTGGGCGTGGATCTGCTGTCCCTTTCCGCGCACAAATTCTACGGGCCCAAGGGCGTGGGCGCGCTTTTCGTGCGCAAGGGAGTGCGGCTCGAGCCGCTGCTGTACGGCGGGACCGCCGAGCGCGGCCGGCGCGCGGGCACGGAGAACGTCCCCGGCATTGTGGGAATGGGCAAAGCGGCGGAACTGGCTCGAGCACGTCTAAGTGAAGACGAAGCGCGGATGGGCGCCCTGCGGGACCGCCTCGAACGGGGCCTGCTTGAGCGCGTGCCGGGAGCACGCGTGAACGGCAGCACGGCGCTGCGCATCCCGAACACCACGAACGTTATGTTTCCGTTCGTCGAAAGCGAATCGCTGGTGATCGCGCTCGACCTTCAGGGCGTGGCCTGTTCGGCGGGCGCGGCTTGCTCTTCCGGCGCGGTGGATGCTTCGCACGTGCTCAGCGCGATCGGGTTGTCGCCTGCCGAAGCTCGTGGCAGCATCCGCGTGAGCCTCGGGCGCACAAGCACTCACGAAGACGTCGATCTTGCCCTGGACGTGATTCCCGCGACAGTGGCTCGGCAACGCCAACTGTTGCCAGCGGCGCGCACATTCGTGGCCTCGCCATGAGTTTCGAGACGCCCAATCCGGGCCTGACCGCCGTGGCCATGAGCGGCGGGGTGGACAGTTCGACGGTTGCCGCGATGCTGCGGGATTCGGGAGCGCCGGTCGTCGGCCTCACCATGCAGCTCTGGAATCAGCGGCGCTTGCCGTCGCTCGGGGACGGCGAGCCCGTGGGGCAGCGCTGCTGTTCGATCGATGACGTTTACGACGCGCGCCGCGTCGCCGAGCACCTGGGCTTCCCGCACTACATCGTCAATTTCGAGCGCGGATTCGAGGAGACGGTGGTGCGCCCTTTCGTGGAGGATTATCTCGCGGGCCGCACGCCGATACCCTGCGCGCTCTGCAATAACCACGTGAAGTTCGAGCAACTGATTGCGACCGCCCGGCAAATCGGGGCCGAACGGGTCGCCACGGGCCACTACGCGCGAATTCATTTCAACGAGGGCTCGGGCCGCTACGAGTTGCTGCGCGCCGTGGACACCACGAAGGATCAATCGTATTTTCTGTTTGGTTTGACGCAGGAGCAAATTTCGCGCAGCGTTTTTCCGCTCGGCCACCTGGACAAGCAGGCAGTGCGCGAAATCGCGCGCCGCGCGGGGCTGTCCGTTGCCGAAAAGCCCGAAAGCCAGGAGATTTGCTTCGTGCCCTCGGGCGATTACGCGCAGTTCATCGAGGCCTATCGCGCGGAGCGGGGCTTCTCGGCCGGGGATGACGCGGGCCGCGACGAGGCCGGCGAACTCGTAACGACCTCGGGCGCGGTGCTCGGCCGCCACAGCGGCGTTCAGCACTTCACGATTGGGCAGCGCCGCGGCCTGGGAATCGCCGCGGGTCGGCCGCTCTATGTGATTCAGATCGACGCGGCATCGCGGCGGGTAGTGGTCGGCGGCGAAGACGACCTGCGCCGCGACGGTTGCGACGTTCGCGACGTGAACTGGATTTCGTGCGAGTCGCCGGCGGGGCCAGTCGAAGCCACGGTCAAGATTCGTTACCGCCACGAGCCGGCCGACGCGGTGATTGAGCCGCTCGGGAACTCAGCCGCGCGCGTGCGCTTCAGCACGCCGCAACGCGCCATCACGCCCGGTCAGGCAGCTGTATTTTATTGCGGCGACCGCGTTCTGGGCGGCGGGTGGATTTGCTGACTGCGAAGATGCAGCGCGACGCCGATCCGCGGCGACGGCTAAATGTTAAATGAAGAGGCTTTCGTCCGGTTGTTCGCTGGGGGATTCGTGCTGACGGCGACCGCGACCGACCCGGAAGAATTCGAGGCCGACCTGAATGCCTCGGACCAGCGCGCTCACCGATTGCACCGGGCCCCACAGCGTGCGGCGAAGCTTGGCTCCGGTATCCTCGATCGTCTCGAGCGCACCCGTCAAAATCTGATCGGCGTGCACGAGCTGCAGGCGCAGACGGTCAATCGCTTCACCCATCACGCGGTCCACGCGTTGCACCTGGCCCCTGGCCGAGTGGGTGATTTCCGCGGCGTCGGCTATGATGCCGGAAATTCGCGGCTGGGCGTCCTCAACAATCGCCTGGATGCGCCCTAGGATGGGCGTCACCCGGGTTTGAAATTCTTCGGCAATTTCCTCGGCGCGCTTGCCCAGACGGCGAAATTGTAGGAACATCGCCAGAAGGATAAGCGTCTGCAGCAGAATCGCGAGACACGCGACCACCACGAAGAAGGGAATCCAGCTTTCCATTCGCTTTAGCCTCTACTGTGCTTTGGATTTTTCCCGTTGATAGGCTTCCCGGCCCGCATCGACGGCCGCGGAAATGGATTCCTTTTGTCGCGTGGCAACCTGCTTGCTGCGCTCGACCAGGTCGTCGGCGCGCTCCCGCAGCTCGCGGGCCTTACGCTGGGCATACTCCTTGCCCTCTTCCGCCTTTTGCGCCAGAAACTCGCGAGTCTCTTCGCCCGACTTGGGCGCGAAGAGAATCCCGACCAGGGCGCCAATCCCCAAACCGACGAGGAAGTAGCTGACTTTCGATCCTGTGTTGTCACCCATGATCTTATCCTCCGCGTTGACCGTAGCACACACACTTCTTCGATGCAAGGAAGTGTGCCCAAGCCACTCTTCGAGCGCGGATTTGTCGGGTCGAGCTCAGGCGCCGCCCTGGAGGTGTCCGGCGATCCGCGCCGCCAGCGAGCGCGCCACCACGCGCGACAGCTCCTCGACGCTCGCCCGGCGAACCTGCGCGATGCTGCCGAATTGGCGCAGCAGCTTCTGGGCGGTTCGCGTGCCGACGCCGGGGATCTGGTCGAGTTCGCTGCTCAGCGTGCGGCGCGAGCGGCGCTGCCGATGGAAGCCCACCGCGAAGCGATGCGTCTCGTCGCGGATCTGCTGGATCAGGTGCAGGAGCGGCGAATGGCCCGGCAGGCGGATGGGCTCGTCCTCTTGCCCCAGCACGTAGAGAATTTCCTCCTGCTTGGCGATGCTGGCCACCGGCTGATTGATGATTTCGAGCTTCTCCAGAGCCTGCGCGGCGGCGTGCAGTTGACCCAGCCCGCCGTCGATCAGCAGCAGGTCGGGCAGGGGCTTGCGTTCGCCCTGCAAGCGCCGGTAGCGGCGCTCGACCGCCTCGCGCATGCTCGCAAAATCGTCGTTGCCCCATTCGCCGCGGATGATGAACTTGCGGTACTCCGACTTCTTCATCCGTCCGTCTTCCCACGCTACCATCGACGCCACGGTGTCTGCGCCTTGCAGGTGCGAAATGTCGAAAGACTCGATGCGCTTGGGCGGCTCGGGCAGAGTGAGCGTGGCGGCCAGGGCTTCGGCAATGGCTTTAGAGCTGGGCTTGAGCACGCGGAAGCGCTGCTCGAACGAGTGTCGCGCGTTCTTCTCGACCAGATCGAGGAAGGCGTGCTTGGGCCCGCGCTGCGGCACGTCGATTTCGACGCGCCGGTAGGGCAAATCCAGCGTAGCCGCGCGCTCGGAAAGAATCTCTTCGAGGAGTTGGCGGTCCTCGAAATCGCGCGGCACGTGGATGGCGCGCGGCAAGTAGGCCGCGTCGAGATAGAGCTGCTTGAGCAGCGAGGGCAGGAACTCGTCGGGGTTGAATTCCTCGAGATCTTCCCAGTAGAAGTCGCGGCGGTCCACGACCCGACCCGCGCGCACGTGAAAGAGATTCACGGCCACCTGCGGCGGCTCGGCATGCCACGCGAGCACGTCGGTATCGTCGCCGGCGGCCGCGGCCACTTTCTGGCGCTCCTCGATTTCCTTGAGCGTGCGCAGGAGATCGCGATAGCCGCCGGCCTGTTCGTAGCGCTGCGCTTCGGACGCCTGCATCATGCGTTCGCGCAGGCTGGCGATCAGGTCGTGGCGGCGGCCCTCGAGAAAGGTGCGCGTGTCTCGCGCGGCTTCGGCGTAGAGGTCGTCGGTGGTCAGTCCCGCGACGCACGGTCCCAGGCAACGGTGGATGTAGTATTGCAGGCACGGCCGCGGATGATGGCGCGTCAGGTCCACGGTGCACGAGGGCACGCGAAAGTGCTTGTGGATGAAGTGGACGATGCGGTGCGCCAGGCTGTGCGGGAAGTAGGGGCCGAAGTAGAGCGAACCGTCCTTGCGCAGCCGGCGCGTGACGTAGACCCGCGGGTATTTCTCGAACGCGGTGAACCGGATGTACGGGTAGGTCTTGTCGTCCCGCAGCATCACGTTGAACTTCGGCTGGTATTGCTTGATCAGATTATTTTCGAGCGCCAGCGCCTCGCGTTCGTTATCTACGACGATGTAATCGAGATCGGCAATTTCGCGGACCAGCGAGCCGGTCTTGGCGTTGGCCCAGTTGGATTCGAGGAAGTAGGAGCGTACGCGCGCCCGCAAGGAGCGCGCCTTTCCCACGTAGAGGATGGCGCCCAGAACATCCTTGAACAGGTACACGCCAGCCTCGTTCGGCAAGCTCGCGACTTTTTCCGTAAGCTCCATTGCGGAGGTACAATTGTTGCGCGGGGAAGGCCCGCCGCGCGGGCAACATCCATGATAGCAAAGCGAATCGTACGAGCGTACACGATGCGAAGCGCACCCACGGGCACCGCTGGTCCCGGCCGACACGTCGCGTTCTTCTTAGCGGCGTTTGCCTGTTGGCTTGTTTTGGCCGCATTTCCCGTGAGAGCGCAAGATTCGAAACTCGCGGACGGTCCGCCCCCGCCGCCCCCGGAGGAAGGCGCGCCGCCCGTGCCCAGCGACGCCCGGACCCCGATCGATGCGCGCGCTCCGGTGAAACCTCCGCAGCCGGCCGAACCTGCCGCTCCGGCCGAACCCGCGGCTCCCCCCGAGCCCACCTTTGACCCGCTCCATGCCGGCAAGAGCGTTGACGTCGGCACGTTCTACATGAAGAAGGGGGATTACGACGCCGCGATCGACCGCTTCCAGGAGGCGGCGCGCCTGCAACCGGGACTGGCGAAACCGTTCCTGTTGATGGGCGAGGCCTACGAGAAAAAGGACGATGCCGCGAGCGCGATTGCCGCGTACCGCAAATACCTCGACCTCTATCGCGCCGCGCCCGACCGCGACAAAATCACCAAGCGCATCGAAAGGCTCGAGAAGCGCTCCGACCACAGCGCCGCTGTCGGGCACGGCCCGGGCTAACGGTCGAGGAACTTTCGCGCGCGCGCGTAGTGCGCGTACCGTTTTTCTTCCTGCCGGAATTCCAGCGAATGCGCTTCCAACCCGCAGCGCGCTGCGCGCAGTGGATGCTTGACGTGCAGCATCTCGTGGAAAAGCACGTACTCGACCGCATACGCGGGCACCGTGGCGCGATCGAGCCAGCGGTTCATCACGATCTGATCCAGCGCCGGATCGAAGCAGCCGAACTGAGCCCGCCAGGTCTGCGTGCTCCAGCCCAGCCGTGGCCGGCGCAGCCGCCCGGCGAAGTAGCGCCGGTTTAGTTGCGCAAACATCTCCGCGAGGTCGTAGACCGCGCCCTGCGGGCTGGTTTTCACGACGCGCCCGCGCACGCGGCGCAGCCGTGCAACGCGGCGGCGCGTTCCTGGCGCGATGCTGTAGCTCCGGTAAACCGCCAGCAGTTCGCGCGGAGCGCGGCGCCGGTACATGCGCGAGAGCAGCAGGGCCGCTGCGCCCTCGAAAACCTCCAGCGGCGCGTCGCGCAGCGCGTCGGAAAGACGCACCTGCGCGACCTCTTCCCTCAGGCGAATGGTGTGCATCAGGCTAGCGTAAGGGTAGAACTCGACGATGAACTGCGGAGGCCGGCCCTGGCAGCCGAGGCGCGTGTAGAGGCGTTGAAAGAGTTGCGCGCCGCCCGGGACGCTGGCGGGCTGAGCGCGGCGTTTTTTCATCACGGCTTGGGCGGCGCCGGCGCCGGTGGAGTCTGCGGCGGGTTGCGACGCGCGGGCTGAGACGGGTTTTGAGAAGGATTCTGAGACGGGTTGCGTCGCACGGGCGGAGGAGCATTTTCTTTCTCCGCGTCCGCGGCGGTGGCGAGGGCATCCGTGGTGGCCTCCACGGCATCGTCCAGGTTGTCCTTATAGTCGTCGGCGTCCGTAGTCTTGGCCGCGAGTTCCTTGAGATAAGTGAGGAACTCCGGCGCGCGGGCCTGCATGATTTTGATGCCGTCGCGGACGTCTCTCTGTTGCTCCACGCCGAGGTCGATCAGATCGGCGGCGTCGTCGATGCATCCCGTATATCCGTTGATCAGGGCATTCAGCCGTTCGGAGCGATGCAGGCTGTCGGAGGGATGAGCGAATTCGTATTGCAGTTTCTTGATGCGATCGGTGGCGAAGGAGATAAACAGCTTAATGCGCTCCGCCGGCGTTTCGGAATCGCGAATCTTCTCCGCCTCGGTATCGCTCAAGTAGTCCTTCTTTTGCGGGCGCGCGGGCGCCGCGAATGCGCCCCACCCGATCAGCAGCGCGCAGCAAGCCAAGGCGAGCGTTCGGGCGCGCATGGCCACCTCCTCAACCCTTCTTCCCATGTTTCTGATCCAGAGAAGGGAAGAGGGATTGCATCAGCGAATTTTCCGTCTCGGTAAGGTCCGATCGCACGGCCTCGAACCAGGGCCGCTTATCTTCCGGCAGCATGAGGATCAGATCGTCGAGCCGCCGGAGCGACTCGCGCAAGCCGATTTGCAGTTCTCTGAAGCCGGCGGGGTTCCGGACGGCGTTCACGCGCGTGCCGGCAAGCGCGTCGGCGGTCTTGCGGACTTCGTCGCGGTAGCGTTGAACCACCGCTAGCGCCTCTTCGTCCTGGTCCGCTTTCAGGTCGCGCACGGCCTCGTCGATTTCGGCGGGCCCCAGCTTGGCCAGCAGCCTGGCTTTGCGCACCGGTTCGCCCACGGCTTGATACTCCGCTTCGCGCTTGGCGAGGGAAGGATCCTGCGCGCTCGCCCTAACGACCGGTGAGGCGTATGTCGCCAGGAAGATTAAAGCCGCGGGAAAGAAGCGACGACCACTAGAGCGATATGTCTCACTCCAAAGCACGTTACCCCAAGTTTAGCGCAGCAGCCTTCCGTACACCAACTCGGTGCAGCCCGGCTCCGGCGACGCCGCACGGATTCAGCTACGCGCCTCCTGCGGTGTGCGCGGTTTCCCGCTCTTTGCCCGAGCCTCGGGCGCGAGTCTTGCGCGCGCCGTTGCCGGACGCCGGGCCTTGCCCGTTGGCGTGTTCCTTGAGCGCGCGAGCCAGATACTTGCCCGTGAAGGAATGCTGGTTGCGCGCAATCTGCTCGGGCGTGCCGGTGGCGACGACCCGGCCGCCCTCCGCGCCGCCTTCCGGTCCCAAATCGATCACCCAGTCGGCGGACTTGATGATGTCGAGATTGTGCTCGATCACCACGATCGATGCGCCGCCGTCCAGCAGCTTGCGGAAGGCCACGAGAAGTTTCTGAATGTCGTCGAAGTGCAGGCCGGTGGTCGGTTCGTCGAATATGTACAGCGTTCCCGGATGAACTGCGTGGGTCAGGTGCGCGGCGAGCTTCAGCCGCTGGGCCTCGCCGCCAGAAAGCGTGGTCGCGGATTGCCCCAGGCGCAGGTAGCCGAGCCCCACTTCCTCCAGAATCTTGAGCTTGCTCAGGACCTTGGGCACGCCGCTGAAAAATTGCAGGGCCTCGTGCACGGTCAGCCCCAGCACTTCGTGCACGTTCTTGTCGCGGTAGCGGACTTCGAGCACGCTGCTCTTGAAGCGCGTGCCCCGGCACTCTTCACACACCAGTTCCACGTCCGCGAGGAATTGCATTTCGACCGTCACCGTGCCGTCGCCCTGGCAGGCCTCGCAACGCCCTCCGGGGATATTGAAGGAAAAATGACCGGCGGCGAATCCGCGCTTTTTCGCTTGCGGCGTCGAGGCAAAAAGCTCGCGAATGGCGTCGAAGGCCTTGAGGTAGGTTGAAGGATTCGAGCGCGGCGTGCGTCCGATGGGCGACTGATCCACCAGGACGACCTCGCTCAGCGCCGCGTCGCCTTCGATGCGATCGCAAAGCTCCCGCAAGTTGCCGCCGGCGCGTTTGGTTTCCAGGCCCTTGTACAAGACGTCGTGGACCAGCGTGGACTTGCCGGAACCGGAGACGCCGGTGACGGCCACCATCGTGCCGAGCGGGATCATCAGGTCGATGTTTTGCAGGTTGTGGGCGCGCGCGCCGAAGATGCGCAGAAAACGCCCGCCGGGCTTGCGGCGCAGCGAAGGCACGGGAATGCGTAGCTCGCCGCTCAAGTAGCGGGCGGTCAGAGAAAGCGGCGAGGCCAGCAACTCGCGCTGCGGTCCCCCAAAGAGCAGCTTGCCGCCCATCTCGCCCGCGCCCGGACCGAGATCGAGCACGTAATCGGCGGCCATGATGGTGTCGGGGTCGTGCTCGACGACGACGATCGTATTGCCCAAATCGCGGAGGCTCTTGAGAA
>Ga0210394_10004691_pt1 | contig 15771 bp, 9 predicted proteins | sample IncBWC12MmetaG_FD_160121 | JGI IMG/M metagenome (GOLD analysis project Ga0210394, IMG submission 160121) | Forest soil microbial communities from Barre Woods Harvard Forest LTER site, Petersham, Massachusetts, United States - Inc-BW-C-12-M | ecosystem: Environmental > Terrestrial > Soil >... | reverse complement strand
GGACCGCATCGGAGATCGGCCAAGTCGTGTCGGCTTAACCGGTCGATGCAGCACCCTTCTAATCTGTTGAATCCGATAGCGTTTTTCGAGGAGACCTGATCGTTGGGCTGTACTCAATAAAACCTAAACAGGGCAGTGTTTTGTTTGAATCATCCATTTGGGTACTTGCAAAGGAAAGCCGAGTGTCGAAACTCAGTCCGCGCTGGAGGCGGAAGCCGTGACCGTGGCCTGGCGGAGGTAACGCATAGGGTTGACCGGGGCGCCGTTGATGCGGACTTCGTAGTGCACGTGGGGTCCGGTGGAGCGACCGCTGACGCCCACGTTGCCGACCGTGTCGCCGCGGTGGACCTGCTGGCCGACATGGACGTTGAAGCTGGAGAGGTGGCCGTACCACGTGGTCAGGCCAAAGCCGTGGTCCACCACCACCAGGCGGCCGTAGCCGGCATGGTCGCCCGCCTCGATCACCATGCCATCGGCGGTGGCGCGCACGCCGTCGCCGTACTGCGAGGAGATGTCCACGCCAGTGTGGAAGGCTCCTTCACCGCTGAACGGGTCCATACGCTCGCCAAAGGTGCCCGTCAGGTGGCCGATCACCGGCCAGAGCGTCGGGGTAGAGGTCAGGTCCGCTATGCCCTGGCCAGGGAGCAGTTGCATGCTCGAGGCGGGCATCTCCGCCTGCTTGACGTTGGACTCGAGGAAGTTGAACTGGGCGACAGACTGGTCGAACCCGGCGGCTGGCTGGGCGGCGGCCTCGTTCACGCCGAAGGGGCTCTCGCGGAAGCGCATGAAGCCGTAGGTCATGGCCACTTCGGTAGCCAGCGACTGCAGGGAGTTCATGCGCTCGTTATTCTCTTTTACGCTGGATTGAAGCTTTTCGTAGTTCTGCTTGAGGGTGACCTGCTGGCGGCGAAGGCTGTTGTAATTACCCACCTTCAGGAGCATGCGGGTATAGGAGCTGACCGCCGCGATCACCGTGATCCCGCCTACCATCGCCAGGATAGCCACCAAATGAAGGACATAGCCGGGAAGGGTGATCTTGCGGAAGCTTCCCTTTCGGTTGGAGGCCACAAAAAATGTATAAGCTTCAGGCTTCATCATTATGAAATCTCTAAAGCCACACCGACAACAGTGCTGTCGAAAGGAATCGGGAGCCGATCATCCCCTGAGCGGCCCGGTACCATACCTAACCACGTTTGAACCGAGAGTATTGGTTCGAAACCGAGCCCAGTCTAGTGACAGGCCTGGGCTGAGTCAACCCTTATTTCCCGGCTCCGCTGATTCAAAACCCTTACGAGAAAAGGCACCATACCCTAAGATGGGTCTATGAAACCACACAAAATGGGCTCCTGACAACTGTCCAGATGACCAGCGAAGACCAACTGATCGAAAGGGTACAGAAGAAATTCCGGGCTTCCCGGAGCGGGCTGCGGGTGGGCATCGGGGACGACGCGGCGGTGCTGCGCCCGGGCAGCGGCCGTGCCGAATTGGTGATCACCACCGACGCTTTTCTCGAAAACGTGCACTTTTTCAGAAAGGTACACGCGCCGGAGGCCGCCGGCTACAAAGCGCTGGCCCGCGCCACCAGCGACATCGCCGCCATGGGAGCGCGCTGCCGGTGTTTCTTTCTGACACTGGGCCTGCCGGAGTCCTGCTCGGGGACATGGCTCGACCATTTCCTTGGGGGCATGGCGCGGGCGGCGCGCCGCTTTGGCCTGGTCTTGGCCGGCGGCGATACGACTCGATACCCGTTGGTCGTCGCCAGTCTCACCGTGGTGGGGGAGGTCGACCCCGGCAAGGCGGTGTTGCGCTCCGGCGCCAAGCCAGGGGACTTGCTTTGCGTCAGCGGGAGGCTGGGCGAGGCGGAGCTGGGCTTGCGGCTGGTTCTGAAGAAGCGGCACAGGCAGAAGCGCTGGGCAAGGCTGCGGAGGAAGCACTATTACCCGGAGCCGCGGCTGGCGCTTGGGGAGTGGCTGGCGGCCCGCCGCTACGCCTCGGCAATGATCGACACTTCGGATGGGCTCTCCACCGACCTCGGGCATATCTGCGAGGCCAGCGGAGTGGGCGCGGCAGTTTGGGCCGCCAAGGTCCCTGCTGTAAGAGTGCCCGGAGAGTTGCAGCGGCTGGGCTTCAATCCGCTCCAGCTGGCGCTTCATGGTGGTGAGGATTACGAACTCCTCTTCACAGTGCCGAAGAGGGTTGCCCACCGCCTGCATCATACAGTGGGAGGCGTGCCCATCACCGTGATCGGTGAGATGACGCGGCGAAAGAAGGTCGTGCTCATCGAGCAGGAGGGCAGCGCCGTTCCTCTCGAACCCGGTGGCTGGGACCCATTCCGGGGGAGCTGAGGAGGGCGACGCCAAGAACCACGCGGCCCAAGAGAGTCTTGGAAAATCGCACATTTCGTTGTAAATAGTTGTCTTCTGGGTTCAGGCCATGGGTGTTTTGTACGCAATTCGGCGCTTTCGACATGCCCCCAGGATCGCTGGAACAGCGGTCCTGCTGGTTCTGGGGTTGCTTTCGCTTGCGGCTGTTCCGCCCGCGCACGCGCAAAAGCAAAAGAAGGCGAAAAAGCCGGGGCTGGACAAGAGCTATAACGAGTGGCTGGATCGCGATGTCGCCTACATCATCACCAGCGACGAGCGCAAAGAGTTCCTGAAGCTCACCACCAACGAGACGCGGGACAAATTCATCGAGGATTTCTGGGAAATTCGCAATCCCAACCCCGGCTCCCCCGAAAATACCTACAAGGACGAAATTTACCGCCGCATTGCGTTCGCCGACGCGAATTTCGGCTCCGGGGCCAATGAAGAAGGCTGGCGCACCGATCGCGGCCGCGCCTACATCACGCTTGGCCCGCCGCAGCAGAAGGAAGTGCACTACGCCGCGTCAAATATGTTCCCCTTCGAGGTCTGGTTCTATAGCTACAGTCACCCCTCGCTCCCGCCGGCCTTCTACATTATGTTTTACAAGCACGAGGGCTTTGGCGACTTCCGGTTCTACAGCCCCTTCGTGGACGGCCCGGACAAGCTTATGTCCGGAACGGAGTACATCAACGACTATCAGGGTTCGATCCAGGCGATTCAGGAATCAGTGGGGCCGCTGGTCGCGCAACTCTCGCAGAGCCTGATTCCGGGCGAACCGGTCGATCCCAGCCAGGGCCGCCCGGGTCTTTCCTCGGACGCGATGCTGGCAACGGTGAAAGGCCTGGCGAATAATCCCTTTACGCGGGAGGAGATCAACCAAAAGCGCGCCCTTTACGGAGTAGTGTCGGCCCGGCTGATGATTCCGGGGCAAAATCTGGACGTGGCGACCTTGCCGCTGCGCGATGCACGCGGCGTGACGCGGGTCGACTACGCAATGCGCTTCCGGGAGCCTTCGGACATCACGCTCGAGGCCGTCTCGGACGGGCATTACGCCTACAATCTGCAAGCCCAGGTGCGGGTCTATGACGCCGAAAAGAACAACCGGCTGATTTTCTCGCAGGACCAAAACGTCCACGGCACGATGGACCAGCAGGAGTTTAATGACATGAAGGGAAGGCACGTAGGCTACGAGGGGACCCTTCCGCTTCCGCCCGGGAAGTTTCATATCGAATTCATTTTGACCGATTGGAAGAACAAGAAAGCCCTGCAGGCAGACAAGAACGTCACGGTTCCGGAGATCGATCCTGCGGGGGTGACCATCGCCGGCGTGCTGCCCTTTTCCGCGGTGAGAGCTGCGGACCCTGCGACCCAGGACATCGCCCCCTTCACGCTGGGCGGCCTGACGTTTACACCGATCGGAACCAACCCGCTTACGTACACGGAGGATGAAACGGTCAAGATCGCCTACCAGATCTGGGCGCGTCCGCAGGACCCCGCGAACTATGCCGGCCAGAAGATGACGGTCGAATACGTAGTGGGCCGGCCTGCTCTCGCCTTCCCGCCCGCGGTGGTGAGCGAGGAGCTTGAGAAGACTCAATTCGATCCGAGCGGGTCCTTGGTCAACGGAAAGCAGCTGCCCCCGCGCGATCGTCCTCCTGGGGCGTATCTCTTGAGTGTGGCCATCGACCAGCCGGGCACGATGCAGCGCGCTTCGTCCAGCCTGCCGTTTTCGGTGCTGCCCGCGGGTGAAAGGTCCGACGTGTGGGACTTCACCGCGCCGACCCTGGAAAAGGACGTGGAGACAGGAGTCGTCGACAGGGAGCGCGGGCTGTGCCTTCTGGAGCAAGGAAAAACGGACGAGGCCCGGCAGTGGTTCCGGCGGGCGCTGGTGCGGAATCACGATGACGAAATCTCGCGCGCGCGGCTTGTGGAAGCCTACTACAACCGCCAGGATTACGCCGCGATTCAGAGCTTGTATAAGGACGCGGGCGTCAGCGACAACTCCGATTCGGGGACCATTTTGCGAATCGCGGAGTCGCTCGACAAAACCAACGCGACAAGCGACGCCATCGCGCTGGTGGAGTCCTCGCTGACCTCGCGCGGCGGCGACGGCGATTTGTACATGGCGCTGGCCGGCTACTACCGCAAAGCGGGCGACGCCAAGAGGGCCGCTGACGCCGAAGCCAAAGGCAAAGCGCTTCTCTCCTCTCCTGCCGCTCGGTAACCCCTGCACAGCGCTGCATCCTGAGGCAAAACAAAAGCAAAACCACTCTGGGATTCCCGATGTCCTAACAGAGTTTTGAATTAATTTTTGTTGACATCTCCCGAACCGGATGAATAGAATCCGCCCCAAGTCACGCCCCGTGTCCGGGCGTCTCTAATGCGTTTCTCTTGTGACCGCGTTTTTTGTCTTTATAGCCCCGTCGCTAGGGACTTTTAGACTCGCTTTCAGGGGGGCTGTTCGCGTTGCGGACGGCTCAAGTGAGCGGCTTTTTCTTAAATGCGGTAGCAATGCGGGGTATCTGTACCAGCTCCTTGCAGCGCAAATCGCGCTTCGAGGGAGGGCGTAGGCGTTGTGAAAATCGCTTTTACAGGCCGAAGGTCGCACCCGCTGGAAGGCTTCACAAGCTGGATCCCCGAACCTCGGCAACCAATCGGAGGAGCATCATGAAAGTAAAATCCCTAGGTTTGGTTTTCTTTCTGATCTTGTCCTGCTTTGCGTCCGCGAGCCTTCGCGCTCAAGACCAAGGCAGCGTCAGGGGAGAACTGGCGGGCACCGTCGTTGACTCGACGGGAGCCGTAATTTCGGGCGCCACGATCAGCCTCCTGGGGCCGACGGGCATCTCGTCGAGAACGACCAACGAGGGGGGCGAGTTTTCATTCCCCGGGTTGATTCCGGGTTTCTACGACGTGAAGGTGTCCAAGGACGGCTTCAAGGGCACGACGGTTCAGAAGGTGGAAGTGGGAATCAACAAGACCAGCGCCATCAAGGTCGCTCTGGAGCTCGGCGCGGTCACGCAAACCATCGAAGTCGTGGCGACCTCAGTGTCCGTCGAGAGCCAGAGCACGGCGGTGACGGCGGACCTCTCCGACACAGTTTATGACAATCTGCCCTTGGGGCGCAGCATCACGAGCGTCTTTTACGTCAGCCCAGGCGTAGCATCGGGCCTCGGCACGGGCGCGCAGAACCCGGCAATTTCAGGCGGTACGGGTCTTGAGAACGCGTATATCGCAGACGGTGTTTTGCTTAATGACGCGGCGTTCGGCGGTTTGGGCGTTTACCAGCGCAGATACGGAGGGCTGGGGGTTGGAATCAACTCGTCCTTTGTGAAGGAAGTTCAGGTCAGCACGGCGGCATTCGGACCGCAGTACGGCCATACGACCGGCGGCGTCGTCAACATGGTGACGAAGTCCGGAGGAAACAGATTTTTCGGCACCGTGGGCGGCTACTTCCAGGAACCCAGCATGCAAGCACCTTACGCTAACCAGGATGATTTTGGCACGGTCAACAAGGTTGGGCGCGAGTTAGGTATCCGGGCAAATGAAGGGGACTTCGAGCTCGGTGGTTACGTCCCCCTGGGTGCGCTCAAAAAGCATCTCTTCTTTTTCGGTGCATTTAACCCTACCTGGGATGTAAATTTTGTCCAGCCGGTGCCTGGAACGGGTCTTTTTACGGCGACAAACGGCGTCGTGAACCGCAATGACACGATCTGGGACTATGCTGCGAAATTGACTTGGCAGATCAACAGCAATCACCAGATCGAAGCGTCCGTGTTCGCCGACCCGACCCACAGCAATCTCGCGCCGTGGTCAACCGTGAACATCAATAACAACTCAGCCGATACGTCGCAGAATTTCGGAGGGCGGAATCTGGCCGTGCGTTACAGCGGAATCGTGGGGTCGAGCCTCACGTTCGATGCGGCGTTCACCATGAACTGGAATCAGTTCAGTGAGAGCCCGTTGCCGATTGTGAACATTACAGACGATACCCAAACCGCCGGTCTCGCAGGGCAGGCCGGGTCATTCCGTGCGCAAGGCTTCGGCAGTTTCGAAACCTACGACTCGAACCAGAAGGGTATTCAATTCGACGTTCACAAGGTGGTTACGATTTTCGGCCAACAGCACACATTTACTGTCGGCTACAACTGGACCTTTCCGACCTACGACGATACAAACGGGTATAGTGGACCAAACACCCCGATCGCCGTGACCAACGTGGCGGGTGGACACTACTTCGGCTCGAGCGAGTCAGACGTCGCGGGTCAGAATGCTGAGTACCACCTGATCCTGCAACTCGCCTCAGATGTCGCAGGTGGGCTTGGGGCAACCTGCACGTTGTGCCCGTATATGAATGTGCCGGGTTATACGACACCGCAGCAAGTGGTGCTGTTTGCGGACCGCGGCCCATACAACGCCTTCACCAGCGTGAACACAGCCAAAAACCACGCCGCCTACGTCAATGACGAATGGGAAATGAGCAAGTATGCCACGCTAAGCATGGGCATTCGCTGGGAACAGCAGCGTATGGAATCCGGCGGCGTGACCCAGGTGCTGAATGATCAGTGGGATCCGCGAATCGGCTTCAGTGTGGACCCCAAGGGCGATCGCAAATCCAAGATCTATGTAAACTATGGCCGCTATGCCTGGATCATGCCGCTGGACGCGGCCATCCGTGAGCTCACCGCTCAAGACCAAGTCCAGGGCATCTACTTTGCGCCCCAGACCGCGAACTGCAGCGGCGGCGTTTGCGGCGCTGCCAGTCCGAGCGACCTTGTGACGCTGAATAACTATGGCACGGTGACGTTTGATCCGAAAAACGTGCTCAATCAGGCCCCCGGCGGCATCGCGGCAAATCCGACGGTGCTGCTCATTTCCGGAGGCGGAGCTTCACCGTTTGCGCCGGGCACCAAGATGGAGTACAACGACGAATTCGTTGTCGGCGCCGAACATGAATTCCGGGGCGGCATTACGGCTTCTGTTCGCTATATCGACCGCCGCGTGAAGCGCATCATCGAAGATTTCGAGAGTATTTCGGTTGAACAGGGCGATGCGGGATTCACGGGAGCGTACTTCATCGGCAATCCCAGCTCCAAGACGGACGTTACCATCAACCCCAAGCCAGTCACGTTTCCCGGCATAAATTTTTCGAACGTCACCACGCAAACAGCCTTCCTGGCCGCCTTGGCGTCCGAGCAAAAAACCCCCTCCGCGGCGACGGAGACCACCTTGGAAGGTTTTGGCGTCCCAGCCGGCTGCTTCGACACCAATAATGGGCTGGCCCCCATTGTCCCTAATGAGACCAACACGTTTGGGGCATCGTTAGGAGGGGCTTGCTTCCCGTCGATCAACGGTCAACCATGGACTTCCGGTGGAGCTACCGCCCCGCTAAGTAGCGGTGTATATGGCGGCACGGCAGGGTCGGACGGCATACCGGACGGCTACCCGGACGCGCAGCGAAATTATCAAGCCATTGAAATCGAGATCAACAAGTCCCTCAGCCATAACTGGTCCCTCATTTCCAACTGGCGGATTTCGCGGCTGATCGGTAACTTCGAAGGGGCGTTCCGAAACGACAACGGTCAGAATGATCCGGGCATCAGCTCGCTCTATGACTACGACCCGGGCGTGTTGAACACCCTCGCCGATATGTACAAGCCCGGCCCGTTGAATTCAGATCGCCTGCACATCGTCAACATCTATCCCACATACTTCTTCGACAAGGGCTTCGCCAAGGGATTGGTGATAACGCCGGGAGTTAGGATTCAGACGGGGGTTCCGCTAACGAGCTTGGAGGGCCTGAAACCCTATTCTGACGCCGGAGAGATACCGCTCTTCGGTCGTGGGGATCTGGGTCGCGCGCCGGTAACCGGCACGGTTGACGTTCACCTTGATTACCCCTGGAGGATTAGCGAAACCAAGTCCCTCCACTTCGCGATCGACATGTTGAATATCGCGGACACCCGGAGGGAACTCCTGGCTGACCAGGACGTCGACCTCCAGTTCGGGATTCCGAACGCTGATTTCAATAAGCCCGGGGCCGCCTATGGAATTAACCTGAACGCAGCGGGAACGCATCTGGTGCAAGGTTTCGTTCAGCCGTTCAGCGCGCGGTTCCACGTGTCGTTCAACTTCTAACAACCGTAGGACAGGCTTACAGCCTGTCGGTTTTTCGCAACTATGGCAGCGAGAGGGCGGCGCAAGCCGCCCTCTTTTTTTGTGTACCAGGGCTCACGGCAGCGGCGGGGCGCTGCCGGTAGCCGACTGTCTGTGGGGTTTATCTGATGCGCTGGGGCCGGGCGCGCCAGCCAGGATCAGTTGGAAACCCACAGACAAAACGCGCCGTGGCGAGAACCCGTATTTGTAGCGCCCGCCTTTCTTTTCAGGCGGGCACTGCGACCGAGCCCCAGATGCCCACCTGAAAAGAAAGGCGGGCGCTACAAAGCTTCGGAGTTTTTCCGCAGCACTTTAGTTTGTGGGGTTCCAGCCGTGCTTGGCAGCGATTCGACAATCACTGCGCAGCCGCTGGACGAGCGCGCGCGCTCCGCCGCTTCCGTCCGAGCTGCCTGATGGAAACCCACAGACTGTCCTTCGCCCCGCTCAGCGTAAAAAGTCTGTGCTACTGGGGTGCTAGCTGCGGGGACCGGTTGCAGCGGTAGGAGTTTGCGGCGGAGGGACGGCTTTTGCGGGGGCCTCTGCAGGCGGCGCTGTTTCGGGCACGCTAGGCGCGGTCTGAGGCTTCTCTTCCACGGTCGTTGGGCCTTCGCCGGCTTCCGTTGGGGCGTTGTCCGGCGTGTCCACCTTTACATTCTTGGTGAGGGCGACCTTGTCGAGCGATTGGACGTTTTGGAAGGCCATGATGGGCTTGCCGTCAAGGGCGCCCTGCATGAATTCGAGCCAGATGGGCAGCGCGGCCACCGCGCCCGTTTCCGGCTTGCCGAGGGACACGGATTTATCGTCGAAGCCCACCCACACGCCCGCGGTCAGCTCCGGCGTGAAGCCGATGAACCAGGCGTCGGTGAAGTCGTTGGTGGTGCCGGTTTTTCCGCCGGCGGGACGGCTGAGGACTCGCGCGGGCGTTCCGGTGCCGCGCTGAATCACGTCTTCGAGCATGGAAGTCATGGTGCGCGCGACTTCCGGCTCGACCACATCGTGCACGAGGGGATGCGCCTGTTCGAGCAGCGCGCCGTCATAGGTGGTCACGCGGCGAATCATGTGCGGGTCGATGCGGATGCCGTCGTCGGGGAACACCGTGAACGCCGAAGTGTGCTCGAGGAGATTTAAATCGGCGGCGCCCAGCGTGATGGGCAGGTACGGCGGCAGCGGGCTGGTGATGCCGAAGCGCCGGGCCATGTCAATCACCGCGTTCATGCCCACTTTTTCGGCGAGCTTCACGGCGGGCACGTTGCGCGAGCCGTCCAGCGCGCGGCGCAGGGTGATGACGCCCTCGAATTTTTCGTCGTAATTGTGCGGCGAGTACGGCTGGCCGCCGCTCATGGTGGTGAAGGGCGCGTCGAGAATGGTGTCAAACGGAGTGAAGCCCTGCTCGACCGCGGCGGAATACACGTAGATCTTGAACGAGGAACCCACCTGCCGCTGCGCTTGCGTGGCGCGATTGAATTTCGATTCGTCAAAGCTGTAGCCGCCGACCATGGCCTTGATTTCGCCTGTGGGATTGTCGATGGCCACCATGGCCGCCTGTGGGCCGACGTTCTGTTCGAGCTGCACGCGCGCGGTGCTTCCGCTGAAGTCCTTGATATTCACCTCGACCAGGTCGCCGGGCTTGAGAATTTCCGCGGGAGACTTGTGGCTGGTCCAGGCGAAATCCGGCGGCGTGAGCGTGGCGTGGAGCGTGCCGAGCTTGATGGCCGCGGATTTGGAGTCCACGGCAGTCACCAGGCCCTGCACGTAATCGCCTTTGTTGATCGGCCAGCGCCAGTCGTCGTCCTCGTAGGAATCGAGCGTGTCGGTCTTGTCGGCGAGGATGTTGTCCAGCCTGCCGCGCCAGCCGTGGCGGCGGTCGTAGGCGTGCAGGCCGTCGCGGATGGCGCGATCAGCGGCCTGCTGCATGGCCACGTTAAGCGTGGTGTACACGCGCAGGCCGCGCTGGTGCACCATTTCCGTGCCGTAGGTGCTTTCGAGATACTTACGGATCTCTTCGACGAAATACGGCGCGAGGGTGTTGCGCGGCGAGGTGACATGCAGCCCCAGCGGCTGCGCGATGGCTTGCTTGGCCTGCGCGTCGGTGATTTTTCCCGAGCGCGCCATCAGCTCCAGTACCAAATTACGCCGTGCCAGGGCGCGCTGCGGGTGCAGCACCGGCGAGTAGCTCGGGCCGCGAATCAAACCGGCCAGCGTGGCCGCTTCGGGCAAGGTCAGCTTGCCCACTGGCTTGCCGAAATAATATTCCGAGGCCGCTTCAAAACCGTAGTTGCCGTGGGAAAGATAAATCTGGTTGCAGTACATCGTGAAAATCTGCTGCTTCGAGTAGTGCCGCTCGATTTGCAGGGCCAGCAGCGCTTCGCGGATTTTGCGGCCCATGCTGCGGTCGGAGCGGTCCAGAAAGAGCGTGCCGGACAGCTGCATGGTGATGGTGCTGGCGCCTTCCACGACGTGGCGGGCCATTACATCTTTCCACGCCGCGCCAGCCACGCGGGTGAAATCCACGCCCCAGTGCTGCTCGAAATGCTGGTCCTCGGTGTTGAGGATGGCGTCCTTCAGGATTTGCGGGTACTGCTCGTAGGTGAGCAGGACGCGGCGCTGCAGGGCGAAGTTGCCCACGACCTGCCCGTCATCGGCGTACAGCTCGGTGACCAGGTCAGGCTGAAAATCCTCGAGGGCGTGAATCTGCGGCAGATCGCTCGAATAAACAAACAGCAGTCCCGCCGTGGCGCCGACGGCGATCGAACCCAGAAGCAGCAGGATAAACGCGACGCGCCCGACGACTTTGCGGCCGCGTACCTGCAGCGTAATCTCGGGGAGATCTACCATGAGACGTTCATTCTAGCCCAATCAGAAGATGAGGACGCGCAGCTTACGAAGGCGCTGTGTCGCGGCGGTTCTCAAGGACAAACGCGCCGATGGTCACCGCCAGAGCAAGGACCAACAGACTGGAGTCTCGAATCAGCGTGAGGGGCCCGACTTTTTCATTGTTGCCGAAGCAGCCGCACATGATCTCCAGCTTCAGAATATAAGCGTGGGTCATCGCGTAGATGAAAACCGCCATGAGCGCGGTGGCGGCAAGGCCGCTCCACCGCAGTCCGTAACCCGAAATGAGCAGCAGGCCCAAGCCAAGTTCCCCCCACGGCAGAAACCGCGCCATCCATTGCACCATCGACGTGGGCAGCATCTTGTACGAATCGATGGCCATGGCGAAGAAGAAGTGGTAGTCGCCGAAATGCCAGGCGCCGTCAAAGTGCAGCTTGGTGTAGGCCGCGATGATGAAGATCGAGCCGAGGACGATGCGCCCCACGGCAAGCAACACGCCGGGCCAAGCGCAGGAGCGCGAGGAAGCCTCCGATGGGATCGCAGTGGTGGCCATGTGTTTGTCTACTGGCGCAGCAGGTAGTCCAGGTAGCTCTTCAGCAGCTTGTAATCCACACCGCCGCCCGGCAGGGCTTCGGTCTTTCCCTTTGTGGTGATGTACACCGTCGGCGTCTGGTTCACGTTGCGCTGCATGCCCAGGGCGCGGTCGCGCTCGATGGAGGCGTTGATCTCGCTGATGTGCTGCGTTTCAAAGGCTTGAAATTTCTTGAATTCCGCCGCCGAGAAGGCGCCGCCGACCACCTGGTCGATGTTTCCCCGCGTAGACCACTCGTCCTGGTGGTCGTACAAGGCACGCTCCATATCTTCAAACTTGCCGAACTCCGCGGCGGCGTTGGCCAGTTGCGCGGCCTGGCGCGCGAAGGGATGCATCTCCAGCGGAAAATCGCGGTGCACCAGGTAGACCTTGCCGGGGATAACATAGTCGTCAATCACCTGCTTGGTGGTGGCCTCAAAAAAGCCGCGGCAGGCCGGGCACTGGAAGTCGCCGAAGACTTCCATCGTAATCGGCGCACTCGGATTTCCGATAGCCTTCACAAAATTCGGGTTCACCGGAGTTGCTGGGGCTTTCGCGGCGGCCGGCGTGGCCTGCTTGGCCTGCTTCTTGGAGAATGCGGTCGTAGCCAGGACGCAAAGCGCAACCACGGCGAGCAGTCGAATCGGGCGGACCAAGAGCGGATTCACGCGGCTATCTCCTTAGGATTCGGTGAGCACCCGGCATTCTAACCCCAAATGGGTCCGTATGCACTCATAGACGTTTGAGGGAAATGCAAGGTTATCCGGCGGCCTGAAATTCCCTGCCCTGAGGCGACCGCAGGAAGGCGGTTGCTTTGGTGAAGGGGGGATGGAATGGGACTCCCACAACAGAGATAGTGCTATTTGAAGGTCCCGCCAGACCGATATTTGAGCCCATTCAAGCTGTAAGCTACTGTAAATACGACTGATAATTAGAAGTCAAAATACTTGACAATAACACACTCAATATGAATAATGGCTGCATCTAATGGACTCATGCCGGGCCAACCCGGGGGAGATATCGAGGGAGGGAGTCAGTAATGAGCAAAATTATTGGAATTGACTTGGGAACGACCAACTCGGTCGTTTCCGTGATGCAAGGCGGCGAGCCGGTGGTGATCCCTAACCAGGAAGGCGGGCGGACAACCCCTTCCGTGGTGGCTATCACCAAGTCGGGCGAGCGGCTGGTGGGGCAGGTGGCCAAGCGGCAGGCGGTGACCAATCCGGAAAATACCGTCTATTCGATCAAGCGCTTCATGGGCCACCGCTATGACGAAGTTTCGGATGAGATCAAGCGCGTCCCCTACAAAGTGATCCGCGGGCCGCACGATGACGCGCGCGTGGAGATCTTCGGCAAGGCGTACACGCCGCCGGAGCTCTCCGCCATGATCCTGCAAAAGCTGAAGACCGCCGCGGAAGACTTTCTGGGCGAGAAGGTGACCAAAGCGGTCATCACCGTGCCGGCATATTTTAACGACAGCCAGCGGCAGGCCACGAAGCAGGCCGGCGAGATCGCGGGCATGGAAGTGCTGCGCATCATCAACGAGCCGACGGCCGCGGCACTGGCCTACGGCCTGGATAAAAAGAAGGACGAAACCATCGCGGTGTACGACCTGGGCGGCGGCACGTTCGACATTTCCATCCTGGAAGTGGGCGAAGGCGTGGTGGAAGTGAAGGCCACCGCCGGAGACACGCACCTCGGCGGCGACGACGTGGACAATCGCATCGTCGATTGGCTGATTGCCGAGTTCAAGAAAGATCAGGGCATCGACGTCAGCAAGGACCGCATGGCCGTGCAGCGGCTGAAGGAAGCCGCCGAAAAGGCCAAGATCGAGCTGTCGCAGATGCAGGAGACGGACATCAACCTGCCATTCCTGACGGCGGACGCTTCCGGCCCCAAGCACCTGCAGCTGAAGCTGACCCGCTCGAAGCTCGAACAGCTGATGGAAGACATCCTGCAGCGCACCATCGGGCCAACCAAGCAGGCGCTTTCTGACGCCGGCATCACGCCGGACAAGATCGACGAAGTGGTGCTGGTGGGCGGCTCGACGCGTATCCCGCGCGTGCTGCAAATCGTCAAGGAGCTGTTCGGGAACAAGGAACCGCATAAGGGCGTCAACCCCGACGAAGTCGTGGCGGTGGGCGCGGCGATTCAAGGCGGCGTGCTGGGCGGCGAGGTGAAGGACATCCTGCTGCTGGACGTGACTCCGCTGTCGCTGGGCGTGGAAACCCTGGGCGGCGTGATGACCGTGCTGATCCCGCGGAACACTACCATTCCGACGCGCAAGTCGGAAGTGTTCTCGACCGCGGCGGACAACCAGCCGTCGGTGGAAATTCACGTGTTGCAAGGCGAGCGCAAGATGGCTCCGGACAACCGCACGCTCGGCAAATTCCACCTGATGGGAATTCCGCCGGCCCCGCGGGGCATGCCGCAAGTCGAGGTGACCTTCGACATCGACGCCAACGGCATCCTCAACGTCTCCGCGAAAGATCGCGCGACGAACAAGGAGCAGAAGATCACCATCACCGCATCGACCGGTCTCAGCAAGGACGAAGCCGAGAAGATGCGCTCGGACGCCGAGTCGCACGCCGAGGACGACAAGAAGAAACTCGCGGAAATCGAGGCCCGCAACATTCTTGACAACCGCATTTATCAGGTGGAGAAGCTGGTCAACGAGAACCGCGACAAGCTTTCCGAGTCCGACCTCAAGCCGGTGGAAGAGGCCGTGGCGGCCGCGAGGTCCGCGCTGGCCGGCGGTATCTACGACCAGATCCAGTCGGCCACGATGACGCTGGAGAGCGCTTCGCACAAGCTGGCGGAAGAACTCTACAAGGCCGGCCAGGCCACAGGGGCGCAGGCCGGAGCATCGGGTTCGGGCGAGCCGGGCTCCAGCGCTCCAGGCGGCGCAGCCGGCCCCGGCAAGCCGGGCGATGTGATCGACGCCGAGTATGTGGACGTCGACGAATCGAACAAGCCGAACTAAGAGAAACGTGCGGGACGTTGTAGCGCCCGCCTTTCTTTTCAGGCGGGCATCCCGGTGTTGTGGGGTGCCGCACCCTTGCGGGTTTTGCAAGGGTGCGGGTTTGTCGTGAGCTCATTCGAAAACCCGCACCCTTCACAAAAAACGTGAAGAGTGCGGCACCCATAGGGCTTCGGGAAAAAGAGGGGCGGGCGCCACACGACCCAATGTGCAATTTGTCGAGGAGCGAGCGTTGACGACGCACGAAGGCATCAAGCGCAACGGGCCGCCGCATGCGATCCAGAAGCTGCGCGAAGACCTGTACATGATTCAGATCGTCATTTCGGAGACGCCGACGGCCGATTGGAAGCGCCTGTTCTACGAAACGCAGCAGGCGCCGCCGGCGGATTTTCCGCCGCGCGCCGTGGACATCAGCGGGGCGTTCATCCGCTTCCGCTCGGATGTCCCCAGCGTGCAGGCCAAGACCGCGTGGATCGACCGCTGGATCGAGCGCGCCAACCAGAAGGAAGCGGGCATGGGCGGAAAGCTCGACGAGGAGCGCAAGCGTCGTCGCGAAGAACATGTGCGCGAACAGCAGGAACTCGCGGCGATCAACGCGCACTGGGAGAAGCTGTGACGAGGAATTAGGGTTGGAAGCAGACGGATGCCCGCCTGAAAAGAAAGGCGGGCGCTACACGAATCACGAGGCCCGCGGGTGCCCCATCCTTTGCGGGTTTCAAAGGGTGGGGATTTAAAGTAAAGACCAGCCGAAAAGTAGATGGACGATCCGAAAATCCCCACCCTTGCAAACACCGCAAGGATGGGGCACCCGAGTCTGCTTTCACGGGGCTCAAGGCAAGCGAGTCATTGAACTTAAATGGCGACAACGACAA
>Ga0210394_10004687_pt1 | contig 15779 bp, 11 predicted proteins | sample IncBWC12MmetaG_FD_160121 | JGI IMG/M metagenome (GOLD analysis project Ga0210394, IMG submission 160121) | Forest soil microbial communities from Barre Woods Harvard Forest LTER site, Petersham, Massachusetts, United States - Inc-BW-C-12-M | ecosystem: Environmental > Terrestrial > Soil >... | reverse complement strand
AATCACGAAATGCGCGCTTGGGGGAGAATGTCAGGTAGCTTGCGAAGCGCTTCATACGTTCTGCGCTTTCTTGGGGTCGTTTGCCGGAAATATCGCACTGACTTTTGGAGCGCGGGGCGGAGTCTATATTGCCGGAGGAATTTCACCCCGAATCTTGGATTTCCTGGTTCGATCAGAATTTCGCGGTCGGTTTGAGGCTAAAGGCAGATTCCGGCCTTATCTCGAGGCCATACCTTCATACGTGATCACACATCCCGCGGCCGCGTTCGTCGGTTTAAAATCTCTTTTAGATTATGTCTAGACCCGCCGCTGCCCGATCATCCGGCCTTCAATGCTGCGCCCGGCGCGGGATAGGTGACCTGCTCCCCAACTTCCCTCCGGTCATAAGTTTAGTCTGGTTTCAGTTTGCCCTTCGGTAGGCGTTCCGGCAACGGGACGGGACGCGGAGGACCCATGTACCGCAGCGGCGCGGCCCGTTGCCGGCCGAGGCGCTGCATCTGGCTGTTGCTGTTTGTCATGGGCGGTACGCCAGCTTGCCGCGAACTCCTGCGGTGTCAGATAGCCCAAGCTCGAATGCGGGCGAACGGTATTGTAGTGGACGGCCAAGCCTCGATGATGCGGCGCGCTTCGGCGAGCGACGAGAACACATGCTCGTTCAGGCACTCGTGCCTCAGCTTGCCGTTGAAGCTCTCCATGAAGCCGTTCTGCTGCGGCTTGCCAGGCGCGATGTAGTGCCACTCGACGCCGTTCTCCGCGGCCCACTTAAGCATGGCATTGAAGGTGAGTTCCGTGCCGTTGTCGGAGACGATCATCTTAGGCTCGCCGCGCTCCGCCACGATCCGATCGAGCGTGCGGGCGACTCGCGGACCCGGCAATGAGGTATCGACCTCGACGGCAAGACCCTCGCGGGTGAGCTGATCCTCGACGTTGAAGACACGGAAGCGCCGGCCCGTCTCCAGCACGTCTGAGACGAAGTCGCGAACCCAAATCTCGTTCGGCTGGCTCGCCAGGCGCAGCGGCGCGCGCGTGCCAGCCCGTTTGCGGCCACGCCGGCAGCGCACCGCCAAGCCTTCCTCGCGATAAAGCCGGTAGACCTTCTTCAGGTTCATGCGCCGCCCCTTGCGTTTGGCCATCTCGCGCAGCCGCCGATAGCCGAACCGGCGTCGTTCAGCCGCCAGCGCGCGCAGCAGTTCGCGATCCGCCGTGTCATCCTGGCGCTTCTTGCGATAGCGCACCGCCGACCGATCGACCCCGAGAAGCCTCGTGGCGCGCCGCTGCGACAGTCCATGACGCTCAACCACAGTATGAACCGCCCCATGACGCGCCCGAGGCGTCAGAAGTTTTTTCCGACCGGGTCCTTGAGCGCCGCGTTGTCCAGCATGTGCTCGGCCAACAGCTTCTTCAGCCGGCGGTTCGCGTCCTCCAGAGCCCTCAGCCTGCGGGCCTCCGATACTTCCAGTCCGCCGAACTTCGCCTTCCACTTGTAGAACGTCGTCCCGCTGACCCCACGCCGCCCGCACAGCTCCTCGGCCTTGGTCCCGCCTTCGTGATCCTTCAAAATCCCAATGATCTGCTCTTCCGTGAAACGGCGCGTGCGCATCGTCGATCTCCTCGCGATCGACTCAACTATCAGATGGAGGGAATGCCGGGGAGCAGGCCATAGCCATTGCCGGCGCCGCGGACAAGCCGCCCAGATTGCGGTCACCTCGTCTGCTGATACCCCCGAGCGGGTCGGACGGTCGGCGCCGCTGAGAAGGACAAACTCGGACATTGTGCCCTCTTCTTCGCACACCGGCAACCGATGTAAGGTGCGCATGACGGGCAAAATCTAGCGACAATGACGGAACCGAAACCCTCGAGCACCGAAGACGATCGCCTTCACCGGACGCTTCTTGCATATGTGCGGCAGGAATTCGAAGCTCCGGTCGACGCTATTTTGGGTTATGCCGAGATCATGCTCGAGGACGCCGAGCAGCAGCGGAATCATTCCATTCTGGGCGACCTCCAGCGGCTCCATAAGGCCGGATTGAAGCTCAAGGAGCTGGTCTCAGGGCTGCTCGATCCGGCTGCCGTGCATCAGGACTTCGCCGATTTTCGGCGGAATTTGCGCCACGACCTCAGGACGCCGATCAGCGCCATTAAGGGCTTCGGTGAGTGGCTCCTCGAAGACGCGCAGGACGCGCGCAACGAGGCGCTGGCGCGCGATCTCGAGAAGCTGCTCGAAGCAGGGGCACGCCTGTTGGCGCAGGTCGATACGCTGGTCGATTTCAGCGGAACGTCCCTTCCGGCGGCGACCGACGGCAAGCCCGAGTCAGCGGCAGTGAGCGCGGTCCTCAAATCGGTCCGGCCGCTGTCGCCGGCTGTTTCCGGCGAGGCGGGGTCGAGCCGCATCCTGATCGTAGACGATACGGAGGCGACGCGCGAGCTGCTGTCGCGGCGTCTGGCACGCGAAGGCCACCGTATAGTTGAGGCGGAAAATGGCCGGTCGGCTGTGGAGTGCATCGCGGCGGAGCCATTCGATCTCATCTTGCTCGACATGATGATGCCGGACATCAACGGCTATGAGTTATTGACCCGACTCAAAGCGGACGCACGATATCGCGACATTCCCGTGATCATCATCTCGGCGCTCGACGAGATCGACGGCATCGTGCGCTGCATTGAGGCTGGCGCGGAGGACTATCTCTCGAAGCCCTTTAATCCAGTTCTGCTGCGCGCGCGAATCGGCGCGTCGCTGGAGAAAACGCGGCTGCGCAACCGCGAGCAGGCGGTCATCTCCGAACTCAGGGCCGAGAAGGAAAGATCGGAAACGATTCTTCTCAATATCCTGCCCAAGTCGATCATCGCGCGGATGCACCGCGGTGAGGCGCCGATCGCCGACCGCTTCCACGACGTGACCATCCTCTTCAGCGACATCGTTGGGTTCACTCGCATGTCGATGCGTCGCTCGGCAAGCGATGTGGTGGCGTTGCTAAATGCAATCTTCTCGGCGGTCGACCGTCTAGCGCTTGAGTACGGCATAGAAAAGATCAAGACGATCGGCGATGCCTACATGGCGGTAGCCGGCGTGCCCGAGCCGCGCGACGATCATGCCCAGGTGATCGCCCGCCTCGCGCTTGCCATGCGCGAGGTGGTCGGCGAAGTGTCGCAGCGCCATGGCGAGAACCTCAAGATCCGGATCGGCATTCACACCGGCACCACCGTGGCGGGCGTGATCGGTATTCACAAATTCGCCTATGATGTCTGGGGCGACACCGTAAACACGGCAAGCGCGATGGAATCGCACGGCATTCCCAACGAGATCCAGGTGTCCCAGGCGAGCTTTATGCGCCTTTCCGCGGGTTTCTTTCTAGAGCCGCGCGGCCCGATCGAGATCAAGGGTAAGGGGCAGATGGAGACCTACTTGCTGCGCGGCGAGCGTTCGCGCCCGTTACCGGACGCCACCTGTTGAACCGCAAGCGCTTGTTGCTTGCGCAACTGGAATGACATAATGCGCGTTGGGGTTGGCAGAGCGCGGTTGCTAGCATTAGCCGTACTAGGAAAAGGTTCGATGTCGAATTTCTCTATCCGCGTGCGACTGATCTTCCTCGCGACCCTGTTGCTCGCGATCCTGGCGGCGACGTCGGCGCTCCTGACGCGTGAGCTCGCGCGTGACTCGCAGGTCCTCGCCGACGAGGCACAGCTTGTTTCTATCGTCAGGGCGGCGAACAATGCGAGCAAGCATTTCGGCGATCTGAAATATTGGCTGACCGATTTCGCGGTGACGCTGGCCGCCAGTTCGCAGGAGAAGGCCGACGCGGCTAAAACCCAACTCGATAAAGACCTCGAGGCCATCGCGCCCGTCAATGCGGAGGGCGTCGCCGCCATCGAGCGCGACGTCGATGCTATGTGGGATTTAGTGCAGAAGGCGGGCGAGGCATACTACTCGAAGGATGACACCGCGGGCGGAAATGCACTGATGGCGCAGGCTCAGTCGCACATTCCCAGTGTTAATAATGAAATCGAACAGATCGTCGATCGAGTTGAGCGGCAGGCACTTCTGCGACGCGATGCTTCAATGCGTGATGCCCAACGGGCATTCAACCTATCGGTAGTCGGCGGCATCATCGCTCTCGCTGTTGCGCTGATCGCCACAGCGCTCATCGTGCGCTCCATCAACGCTCCACTGCGTCGGCTGGAGCGCAGCATGGACAACATCACCCAGGGTCGGCTCGACGTCCCCATCCCAAGGGCCGGCCGAGACGAGATCGGCGGGATGACGCGGGCCCTGGCGATGCTGCGCGACAGCCTAGTCGAGAGCCGTCGGCTCGAACAGGAGCGCCAGCACGCCGAGACCGAGACGAGGCGCGCCCAGGCTCAGCTCGGCGAGGCAATCGAGGCTATCTCCGAGGGATTTGCGCTTTACGATGCGGACGACCGGCTGGTGATCTGCAACCGCCGCTTCAGGGAGATGTATGCCGGCGTCGGTCTCGAGATCCAGCCCGGGACGCAATACGAAACCATTCTGCGCGCGGCCGCTGGGACGGACATTATCCCAGCGGCTTCGGACAGAGGCGACGTGTGGGTCGCCGAGCGGCTAGATCGCCACCGCAATCCCGAGGGCGCCTTCGAACAGCAGCGCAGCCGCGGCATTTGGCTAAAGATCAGCGAGCGGCGGACTGCGGATGGGGGGATCGTCGGCGTGTTCACCGACATCACCGAGCTTAAGGATCGTGAGTTGCAGCTGGGGCAGCTCGTCGACCGGCTAGCCGATGCGCGTGACGCGGCGATGGAGGCTACTGTCGCCAAGAGCCGGTTCCTCGCCAATATGAGCCATGAACTGCGCACGCCGTTAAACGCCATCATCGGCATCACCGAAATGGTAATGGAGGATGCCGAGGATTCAGGCGACCGGGGGGCGCGCGAGCCGCTGGAGCGGATCGCCCGCGCCGGCAAGCATCTGCTGCAACTGATCAACGATGTTCTCGACTTGTCGAAGATCGAGGCGGGGAAGCTCGAGGTCAACTACGAGCCGGTCGCTCTGGCGTCGCTGGTGGGTGAGGTCGTCGGCGAGGCCGAAACGCTAGCGGCGAAGAACGACAACCGGCTGGGCGTCGAATGTCCGCCCGACATCGGCACCGTCCGGTCCGATCCGACGCGGCTGCGGCAGATCATGCTCAATCTCCTGAGCAACGCCTGCAAGTTCACGGAGCATGGCCGCGTGTCGCTGTCGGTCGACCGCAGCCGCGCGGACGGCGAGGACTGGATCTCGATCCGCGTCGTCGACACCGGCATCGGTATGACAAGCGAACAGCTTGGCAAGCTCTTCCAGGAATTCAGCCAGGCCGATAGCTCGACCACCCGGAAATATGGCGGCACCGGACTGGGTCTGGCGATCAGCGACCGCCTCTGCCGCATGATGGGTGGCTCGATTGACGTCAAGAGCGAGCCGGGTGTCGGCACGACCTTCAGCGTACGCCTGCCCGCCGACCAACCCGGCGTACCGGACGCCGTGGCGATCGAGATGGGACCCGCGCCGGCAGGGCACGCGCCCGAGCGCACGAACCGAATCCTAGTAATCGACGACGATGCCACCGTGCGCAACCTGATGCGCCGCTATTTGAGCCGTGAGGGCTTCGAAGTAGTCACCGCCGGCGGTGGGCTGGAAGGGCTCGAGTTTGCACGCGATCTGCATCCCTCGGTGATCACGCTCGACGTATTCATGCCGGATATGGATGGCTGGAGCGTCCTTCAGGCGATCAAGCAGGACGCGGAGCTTAGCCATATACCGGTCATCATGATGACGATCTCCGACGAGAAACAGAAGGGGTTCACCCTCGGCGCCTCGGGATATTTGACGAAGCCGGTCGATCGCGCGCAACTCGCCCAGCTGCTCGACCGCTTCAAGACCATGGCGGGGACACCGCGCGTTCTAATCGTCGAGGACGATCTCAACGCCCGCGAGATGATGCGGCGGCTGCTCGTCGGTGAAGGATGGGGGGTGAGCGTCGCGGCCAACGGGCGCGAAGCGCTGGACCGATTGACCACCGAGAGCACTAATCTCATCCTCCTTGATCTCATGATGCCAGAAATGGACGGGTTCGAGTTCCTCGCCGAGTTCCGCAAGAACCCCCAGTTCGCGTCGACGCCGGTCATCGTCGTAACTGCGGCCGACCTCAGCCTCGCGGACCGCCGCCGTCTGAACGGCGGCGTCGAGCACATCCTCCAGAAGGCGGCCTCCGGCCAGGAGGATTTCCTGCAGCAGATTCGAGGTCTCGTCGGGCGGTATGCCGTCGCGGCGGACCTGAGCGTGATGGATGGGTGACGATGGTGAAAATTCTCTACATCGAGGACAATGAGGACAATCTCTACATGCTGTCCAACCGCCTGATGCGACGGGGCTACGAGGTCGTGTCGGCGCGCGATGGCGAGCAGGGGATCGCGATGGCGGGCAGAGAGGGGCCGGCTCTCATTCTCATGGATTTGAGCCTGCCGGTCATCGATGGCTGGGAGGCGACGCGCCGGCTCAAGGCTGAACCCCTAACGCGGAATATTCCCGTGATCGCGCTCTCGGCCCATGCAATGGCCGGCGATCGCGAAAAGGCGATCGCGGCAGGATGCGATGACTACGACACCAAGCCAGTAGAGCTGCCGCGCCTCCTGGAAAAGATCGCGGTCCTGCTCGCCCGTCGCTAGCAAAGTGGCATGACACCCATTGTCGTGGAGCCTACACCGGCCGGTTCTCAGGTGTGAAGGGCCCGCCGAACTAATGGTCATGCAGTCCGCGAAAATAGTGTTTGTGATCAATTTCCACCATCTGCGTGGGGTGATCGAAGAAGGAAAGGGCGGCAAAGAAGGTCCTGTTAATCGAAGACAACGAAATGAACCGCGACATGCTCCTCGCGGCGCCTCATCCGTCGCGGCTTTCACGTGGCATTCGTGATGGATGGGCAGCAGGGCATTGAGCTTACCCACAGCGAACGGCCCGACATCATCGTGAAAAAGGGAGGGCGGCGACGCCCGCGCGGCTCAACGATGCCATCACTCGTTGTTCAAACCTTTCGAAACTCGTGAGATTAATTTTTCGCGACACACTGCGCCAAGTCGTAACCATACCGCGTAAGGTTGATGACAAAATTGGCCGAATTTCCGGGACGCAATGTATTGATACGAGCGCAACCTCGAATAGTGTTCGGGATTAGGGCGTTGCGCCCATGGACTACCCATACAAATGCAAAAATCTTCTTCCGAACTGTCCACGATACTTGGTAAAAGCCGTACGAACCGTTGCTATCAATGCAATGGTTGCTTCGGGTTGATCCGCCGCAAGTTTGCTATGAAACAGTTTTGCTCAACACGGTGCGTAAACGCCTACAAAACCAATACCGAGCGAACAATTCATCGCATGAAAGTGTGGGCGGATTTTCTTTCTCGAAAGCAGGGAGAGCGATAGTCGTGCGTAAGGCGGCCCTCACGGGCAGGCTCCTTGGTCTTAATGTCGGGGACTGGTCAATGCTTCTCATCGGCTTCGTGCTGGCGAGCTTTCTGCTAGCGCTCGCCTGATCGCCAATTACCGTCCGACGAGGCTCGCTGCCCCGCGAGGGCCAGCCCTAACCGGTGATGCGGAACAACCGCCCGGGCTGTCAAAACTATACCAAGGCTGATGGCCGTACGAATGCGCGCGTCGAGCAACCGCACTTGTGCTTCATTTCGCGAATTCTACAAACATGCGCGCTGACGTAGATTGATAATAGCCCACTCTTTGAAATGGGCGCCGATTATACGGTAACTGACTGTTTAGGATGCGCAGGTAATGTGTGCACTGGACCTTTTTTGTGCCGGGTGCATGCCATCCTACACTTCGTGGGGGCGTTCTATTATGATCAACTGTGATTCGAGAGTTTGAAATTGCGGCAGGTGCCCGTGATCTCAATCGTCGACGACGATGAATCTGTAAGGGAGGCCACGAAATCCCTTATACGGTCTCTCGGTTACAGAGCTGTGACGTTTCGTTCAGCGGAGGAATTTCTTGAATCGCCTCATGTAATGGCCACAGCATGCTTGATCACGGATGTTCAGATGCCCGGCCTCAGCGGCGTCGACTTGCAAGACCGTCTGATTGCCGATGGTCATCGAATGCCTGTGATATTCGTTACCGCTTTTCCAGATGAGAGATTGCAAGCACGCGTCTGCAAGAGCGGCGCGTTAGGCTACTTACCCAAGCCCTTCAATGAAGATCGTTTGATCGAGTGCATTGATGCGGCGTTGAGGAGCTGACGGACGAAGTCTTGTCACTCCATGAGCCTAGCGGGCCGATCCTAGCACAGGGCGCAGATGGTGTGTGATCTTCAACGCCAATCCTTGCATCGAATCACGATCGCGCCATCCGGCTGATGCGTTTCGTCCGGTTTGACTGCGCAATTTGCGGAGGGATTCCAACGAAGCATTCGTTGAGGCGCGGATCGCGGGCAAAGCGCCTTGTTTCTGGAATGCCTGGAAGACTGGATTGGCGAGGACATGCGTTGTTGCCGATGAATGAGATCTACCCCTACGAGTTTGAAGACAAGTTAATATAGAATTTTTCGGCAGATCGCGCAGCGGCGTCATTGCCTCTGCAATTGTTCGTTGTAGCACTAGCAGCAAATCGGGACGCCAGCGTGGGCATACAAGCTGAATGCCTTAGATGGACTTATAGCCTTTTGAACGCATACAGTCGGCGAAGACGAGATTGAACTTCATTTCGGGCGAACCGGTGCTCGAAGCCATTTTGCCCGCAAGTGAGCACTTCGCTTTGTCGAGCTTTAATTCCTGATCGCTCACTGGTTGGGGGAGATGCCGCCAGGGCATGGACTGTTGAGTTAGAGATTTCGCAGCTGATCGCGGCAGCGGAGCGGCTAACGATTTTGGAGCCGGTCGCGGCAACGGGACGGACTCTGGATCGAGCGGCGGTGTTTCCGACGCACATGCCGCGAGTGTGACAAAGACGATTAGTGGGGCAACGCATCCGCGCACGCGCATGAGCAGGCCTAATCAGACAAACAATAACGATAGGGCGAGTGACACGATGTCGATGCCAATTTTTGACCAACAACCTTTGTCAAAGCCAAGGAGACGATATTCGGTGGTTTAGTGCGCATTCATGTTTCCTCACGCTTTGCTCAGGTCAACAACCCGCAATCTACCACGCAAGTAGAGCTCTGCCTGTTGCGGGGTAGCTACGCGATGGAAAATGAATCGGGCCGGATTCAGGCCAGTTCTTGTAATTCGCATGATCGATGGAACTACTCGGTCTATTTACCGATGACTGCGGACCGGCTTGTTCAGAAGCGTCGTCACGTTATACACAACGCCTGCCCGGACTGAGGTGGTCCCTCCTACAGGGGCCCGAGTAATCAAAGAACGATTTGCTATGTCAAAGTGGCTAACGGCAGAATCGGTCGCTGATTATGCCTCATTAACGGCCGCCATGGGCGTGCCCGCTGCGATGGTGATCGCGCGTTAGAGGTGCCCGGAGGAGCGACCCCCGGCCCCTCCGCCTAACAATGGACTGGCTGCTTGATCGCAGTTGTGGGGAGCGCGCGTCGACGATTGGCGTCGTCTTAAGGTTGGACCTGCATTTTCCACAAGAAATTTACGCACGGATATGGAATCCGCTTGCGTTTCGAAAAGATGCCACAGTGCCGTCGAGATTCGTAGTAAAAGATGGGGGCTAAGGCGGAGCGTATCGTGTCGGCCAAGGAATTTCGAGACAACGCAAACGAATGCATGGACTGGGCGCGCACCGCTCGGAGCGATCGGGAGCGGGCGATTTTCCGACAGATGGCAGAGACTTGGCTTCAGGCCGCCGCCAGGGTGGCCGGCAGACAAGAGCCCGTCGAACCTGAACTTTGCAGCCTCGAACAGTCAAAATGAGAACGCCTTATTGAATTGACGCCGAGCGGTGAATTGATGCTTAATAAGACATTGCTGGTTACCCCGCGCAAACCTCTAGCATTTTAGCCAAAGCGTAATCGGCCCGGTGCATCTTGCAACAAAGTGCGGGAGACTGACGTGCAAGATAGACGACGGATTCGGCGCACACGCGTATTGAAGGGCGCCACAATCATTTTGCATGATTGCTCGTCGGTCGTCGACTGCACCGTCCTCAATATCACGAACTTCGGCGTGTGCCTAGAAGTCCCATATTCAGCCGGTATTCCCAATGTGTTTGATCTCTCCTTTGATCGCGCTCGTACGCGCCGGCAATGTTGTGCGATTTGGAGATCCGACAATAGGCTTGGGGTTTCGTTCGGATGAGTAGCGTGTTGCTCAAGAGCAGCAATGATCACAGTTCACTTATCACTTAGATATTTTCTTCGCTGGTGCCCAGCCAGGGATATCTAATTCATACACAGCCGAGGCTTCTAAGTACGCATCCGGTGGAGGCCGCCTTGCGGAGGCGAGTTTTTGCGTGAAGTCCTAGGACTAATCCTAGGGCTAGTCCTATGACCAAGGCGCAGGTTGAGGTGATCACGTCGGTGCAGCGTCGCCGTCGGTGGTCGCAGGTGGAGAAGGAACGGATTGTTGCCGCGGCCATGGAGCGCGGCGCCGTTGCATCCGAGGTTGCACGTGCAGCCAGGATCCACACTAGCCAACTGTTCCGGTGGCGCCAGGAGCTTTGTGAGCGGACGCAGATTCCTGCGGTTTTCAATTCGGTTGCGGTCACGCCAGAGCCTGCAGCGGTTTCGCCTACCTCGCCAGAGAGGGCTGGCGTCATCGAGATCGAGTTTGCCAGCGGCGGCCGGATGCGGATTTCCGGATCGGTTGATCCCACCACGGTATCTGCGCTGATGAAGGCGCTGGCGTGGGGCAAGCGGCGGCGATGATCCCAGCCCCAAGTGGCGCAAGGGTTTGGTTAGCGTCGGGTCGCACCGACATGCGCAAGGGCTTCGATGGCCTGGCGCTGTTGGTGCAGGAGACGCTCAAGCGTGATCCGCACGGCGGGCATCTGTTCGTGTTCCGTGGGCGCCGTGGCGGGCTGATCAAGGTGTTGTGGCATGACGGGCAAGGCCTGTGCCTATTTGCCAAGCGGCTGGAGCGTGGCCGCTTCATCTGGCCATCGCCGACCGAAGGCGTTGTGACGATCTCATCGGCGCAACTGGGCTACCTGCTGGAAGGCATCGATTGGCGAATGCCGCAACAGACCTGGCGGCCCCAGGCGGCCGGCTGATTGCGGCATTGTGAATCACGATACGGTTGCGCGTTCGCAAGCGCATCGGCTTGTGATTCCATCATTGGCGATGAGCATTGATGATTCGCTTCCAACCGATCTTGCGAGTGCGCATGCGCTCATCATCGCGCAGCGTCAGGCCCTGAGTGCGGCTGAACAGCGAGCCACGGCGGCGGAGAGCGAGGCCCAATACCGGGCGCTGTTGATCGAGAAGCTCAAGTTCACGATCAGGAAGCTCCGACACGATCGGTTCGGCCAATCCTCGGAACGGGGTGCGCTGCTCGACCAGCTCGAGCTGCAACTGGCCGATTTGGAAGCGGATGCGGCGCAAGCGGACGCGGCGGCCCAAATGGTAGCCGCGGCGGCGAGCCAGAAGATGATGGTGCCATCGTTCGAACGGCGCCGGCCGGCTCGCCGTCCGCTGCCCGAGCATCTGCCGCGCGAACGGATCGTCTATCCGGCTCCGTCGGCCTGCCCGTGTTGCGGCGGGACGACATTGCGCAAGATCGGCGAGGACGTGACCGAGACGCTGGAGCTCGTTCCGCGGCAGTGGAAAGTGGTCCAGCATGTGCGCGAGAAGTTCTCCTGCCGGGCCTGCGAAGCGATCAGCCAGCCGCCCGCCCCATCGCACCCGATCGCGCGCGGCCGCGCAGGACCGAAGCTGCTAGCCCATATCCTATTCTCCAAGTACGGCCTGCATCTGCCGCTCAACCGTCAAAGCACGACCTATGCCCGGGAAGGCGTCGATCTCGACGTGTCGACGCTGGCCGACTGGGTCGGCGCGGCGGCGGCGACGCTGATGCCTCTGGTCGAGGAGATCCGCACCCATGTCTTCGCGGCCGAGCGCATCCATGCCGACGACACCACCGTGCCGGTGCTGGCCAAGGGTAAGACCCGTACCGGCCGGCTATGGACCTATGTCCGCGACGACCGGCCCTTTGCCGGTCCTGGGCCGCCGGCAGCGGTGTTCTTCTATTCGCGCGACCGTGGCGGCGAACATCCCCAGCAGCATTTGGCAGGCTTCGCTGGGTTGATGCAGGCGGATGCCTATGCCGGGTTCAACCGCCTCTACGAAGCCGCCCGCAAGCCAGGACCAATCGTCGAGGCCGCCTGTTGGGCCCATGCCCGGCGCAAGTTCTTCGATCTGGCTAGGCTCAACCAGGCGCCGATCGCCAGCGAGGCGGTTGCGCGCATCGATGCGCTGTTCGCTATCGAGCGCGAGATTAACGGCCTAGCGCCATCGCGGCGCGTGGAAGTGCGCACCGAGCGCAGCCGACCGCTCGTCGTCGCGTTGGAGACTTGGTTACGCGAGCAGCGCACCAGGGTGTCCAAGAACAGCGACACCGGCAAGGCCATCGAGTACAGCCTCAAGCGCTCGGCTGCACTGACCCGCTTCCTCGACGATGGCCGCCTGTGCATGACCAACAACGCTGCCGAGCGTGAGCTGCGTGCCGTCGCGGTCGGGCGCCGCAACTGGACCTTTGCCGGCTCCGACGAAGGCGGCCGGCGGGCAGCGGCCCTCTACACGCTCATCGCCACCGCCAAGCTCAACGACATCGATCCTCAAGCCTGGCTCGCCGATGTCCTGGCACGGTTGCTGGATTACCCCGCAAAACGGATCGGCAACCTGTTGCCGTGGAACTGGCACGCGGACTGCCGAGCCGCCGCCTGATATACCGCTTCGGAATCGAAGCGGGAGAGCCCAATTGGGCTCCCCCGCCACGCCTTAGTCGATCGAGGTCAGCTTGTATGGCTGCTAGCCACCCTGCTTACTTTCGAAAGATGGGCAAAAAATCGAACTCGATCAGGACCCGCTTTTCGCTTCGGTTCTCGACGCTGATTATCCCGTGAGCATAGGTTGCGTGGAGGGCGTCCGGACTGAGATCCATCTGCTTGCCCCCTTGAGCCACCAAGAACACGGGACCCGGCCCGTGATTCTTGATCACAAAGTGGACCGGCATCAGGGTTTCCGAGATAAAGGCCGTTCGTTTCGGCTCAATCGTTTGGGTCCAGTGCCCCGATGCCACGTCGTGAGCCGGGACCGCGCTCCGCTTGGCCGGCACCGTGCCCTTCCGCTTGGGCGCGGCCTTGCTCTTTCCTGTCTTCTTCGTGCTCATGACGCCGCCCTCCCTGCGCGCGGGAGGGACTCGAGCGCCTGTTCGAGCTCGCTCGGCAGCACGATGGTGCGGCGCCCGCACTTGCGCGCCGGGATCTGGCCGCTCTTTACCAGCTTGTAAAAGGACGTGCGTCCCAGCGAAATGTACTTGCACACCTCCTTGACGGAAAGCGCACGCCGGTCCGCAACATCGTGCGGAAGTTTGTTTGTCATGATTTAACTACCCTCGGCGTTGGACGCCACCATCTGGTTGGCCGAGGGGCCGACGCCGTTCAGCCCCTTCGGCATCGAGGGGGCATGCCACGAAGCATCGTCGAAGAAGTCAACATCACTTCAATTTAGTGACGCACAGTGGGAAGGGCAACCTCACCAGTTGTTCGCAGACGTTCGCCGACGGCCAAATATTCGCTGCGCTGCCATACCAGAGGGCAATCGGAGCATCCGACCTAACTCGGCGTCGGCGCCCAACGCGACAATGAAGGACTGCGGCCTCCGCCGGATGGGTACGCTTCTAATAAATTATTAAAGGCATCTCCGGTAGCTTGAAGAGCCCGCATACGAGTGAGCTGATCCATGCTGCGGTGACAAACAGTCCAATCGTCGGGGGCCAAATGCGATAATAGTATGTAGCTGGATCAATCGCCCGCGCCCGCAACTGGCGTTGCGACCACTGCGCCCCACCAATCCTATTTATTGAATCGTCGCGTCTGAAGGGCTGATTAGATCGGCAAAGTTAGGAGCGAAATCAGCGCTAGTGTCCCTATTCAGAGGTTCGCTGCATTATGAGCCCAACACAGACTGAATCATTTCAACGGGTTGCGGGAGTGTTGGGGCTCAAACTGATTCAGCAAACTTCAGATTCGGGACACTAGACCGAAGACAAATCCTGACCAGTCGCCCGTATCAAAGCCAAGAAGCCGACGCTCGGTCGTTGTACGCGCGAGCATGTTCCCTCACTCATTATGCAGCTGGCCCGATTCGCAGTGTAGCTGGCAAACGGACCGCGGACTGTAGTGCGAGTGCAACGATCGACAATAAACGGAACCGATGGAGATCAAGGTCCTGAGCATTTTTCAGGCTATATCAGGCGATTGAAAGATTAAGGCGAAAATTGCAGCTGAGATCTTCTGACGTGTTGCATTTGCGCATCGGCGAATGAGGGTAGATTCATCCGCTCCAGGCCAACAATCTCCGGCGACACCTACGATACGCCTACGATGCAGCCCGAACTTTCCGAGTCTAAAGTCTGACATCTGGCGCGCGGCTTTTGTTACCACCAAATGGCAACGGGTCGCGTTTTGCTGGTTCCAACTAAAGGAGAATTCATGCACCTTCCTCTTATCGTCCCAGCCGACCTGACGCCCGAGCAGAAAGCGCCTTATGACGACATGCGCAGAGGCATTTCCAGTAATTTTAATGCCTTTAAGGCCGTGCGGGATGATGGTGCCCTGATGGGCCCGTGGAACCCTTGGCTGCATGAGCCCGGCATCGGCAACGCCATTTGGGACCTGACCTTGGCAATGACCGCGAACGCATGGCCGATAACGTTCGCCAAATTGTCATTCTTGTTGTCGGCGCTCGCTTTGACGCTGCTTATGAGATCTACGCCCATATCGCAGTCGCTGAGCACGAGGGGATGCGACGTGACCGGCTAGCCGCGCCAGTCGCCAGCCTCAAACCAATCGATCTCATCGCGAATGAAAGTGTTGGCTTCGACGTTGCCAATAAGCTCGTGCGCGGCGGGACGTTACCCGAGCCGCTTTACCGCCTTGCAGTCGATACTTTCGGCCAGCATGGTACCAATGAGATGATCTACTTCGTCCGCCTCTTTAGCCTGACGTCTATGACGCTAAACGGATTCAACGTGCCGGCCAAAGCGCGAATAGGGGACTGCCGAGCAGCCGCGAGACCCTCGGCTCGGCGGCGCCGAACAGAAGCCCATTGAACTTTCGTGGTCGGAGCGCAGACCGGCACGCATCGATGAAGCGCGTCGATCACGTAGCGAACCGAACGGCGCCGCGCGCCGGCAATCTTGGAGTATAAGGCTAGAGCATGGAAGGTCGCTTGACGGCGGCCTTCCATGCCGTCGTGGGTATTGTCAGCCGACGTACGCGACGCGTCGCTCGGTCTCCACCTCCGACGCATTATTGCGCCGCGCGGGCAACTGAAGCACCACCGCCTCCTGACCTTCTTTAAGGCTAGTTAGGAGGGCAACCTGTCCGCCTGGGAACTCCAGGGCGTCGTGATGCGCCGCCGGGCGTTGTTTGTTGATCTGCCGGAAAATCGCGGTACGGTAATCTACCTTCTTCCGAACCCATCCCAAAAGACCAAACGGTCCGTGCTCAACGGGGGTGGCAAACGCCAGCTCGGTCCCTGGGAGAACGCAAACGGCAACACGAGCATCTTCCGAGGCAGCAAATCCCCGCGTCCCTGTACCGAAGTCGCGCGTAGTCAGCCGGTCGCGAAACTTAGCCG
>Ga0210394_10004685_pt1 | contig 15781 bp, 15 predicted proteins | sample IncBWC12MmetaG_FD_160121 | JGI IMG/M metagenome (GOLD analysis project Ga0210394, IMG submission 160121) | Forest soil microbial communities from Barre Woods Harvard Forest LTER site, Petersham, Massachusetts, United States - Inc-BW-C-12-M | ecosystem: Environmental > Terrestrial > Soil >... | reverse complement strand
CGACTGTAGTAAGCCAGGCCGGACCATAGTTTCAGCACTTCGGGTTCGGTCGCGCGCGCGATCGATTGCACGGTGGGAAAACGCGCGAGGAATCGCAGGAAGTAGGGCATCACTGCGGCGATGCGGGTTTGTTGCAGCATTACTTCGGCGACCCAGATGTGATAGGGGTCGCGGCTGCGGCGCCAGGGGAGGTCGCGTCGCTGGGCGCGAAACCAAGCGAGCATGCGGGATTGAAAAGTTTTTAGCGCGCGGCCGGTCAGGTGCATTTTCATGCGGCGGGTATTCTCCCACTTTTCGGTGTGCGGCGGGTTGTTTGAGAAAGTCGAAAGATTTGAGACAGAGAACTGCGGAGAAAAATCTGAGAAAAGCAAAAGCCTGTACCGCGGAGGCGCAGCGTACGCAGAGAAAGCAACGGCTTGAACAGTTCGCTAGACGCCCTTCCAGCCTGCCACAGGCAAGCTCTCGGGACGAGCCGACGTTACCCTTACAGCGAGCTGAGGAACAGAAAATACGAGGAGGACCACAGCGCGGTGGGGATGGTGTTTTGCGGGCGTGCGGTGAGGATGATTTTGAAAATCTCGCGTTCGGAGGCAAGGTCGTCGAGGAACTGGCCGCCGAGCGCCGACACATCCGGCTGGATGGTGGCCAGCTCGCGCAGTGCGTCGTAGATGATTTCGGCGGAGGGGGCCATGGACGTCGTGAAACGGTGCGTGCGGAATTGCAGCACGGCGTTGATTTCGTTGAAGTGCCAGGCGATGCAGGAGGCCATGGAAACGGCGCGCTCAAAACGCGCGACGTGCTCCGCGGCGGATTGCTGCGCGGCAGCTTCGGATTCGCCGGGCGCGACGGGCGGCGGCCCGATGAACGGGTCGAGCACCAGCATCACGCGGCGTTCGTCCTCGCGCGCGAATTCACGGACCATCAAGCGGCCGGCGCGCGCAGTGACTTTCCAATCCACGAAGCGCGCGCTGTCACTCGATAAATAATCGCGCAGGGAATGCAACTCGTGTCCGCGCCCGCGAAAATTGCTGGCCATTTCGCCGCTCAGCAGCGGAAGAACTTCGTAAAAATGATCGGTGGGCGCCACTTGGGGATAGACGATGATTTCCAGCTGCGAATCCACCTGGCGGGTTTTTTCGAAGAAGCCGAAAGGGAAACGCGTGCGGATCCCGAAGGCGTCCTGGCGGTAATTTCCACGATGCGGAAACGTGAGTTCGACTTTCTGGCGTGCGGAGGATTGCCGCGGAATGTAAGGAAAAAATACCGGGCGCGTGAGAATCTGGCCCGCGCCCTTTTTGTTTTCGCCGATGACGCGCAAGGAAAAAGACGCCAATGCCTGCTTTTCGTTACGCAATTCGAGCTCGGCGACTACGGGCTGTTTAGCGAAAATGTGCTCGGGCATTTCAAACCGGAGCTCGACGCCCTGGAGCACCGCGCGCGAAAGTGCACCAGAAATCAGCAGGCCAGCCATTGCACAAGACAGCAACATCCAGAGCAGGTTGTTCCCGGTGTTGACGGCGGCGAGGACGAGGACGAAGACGACGCCGAGGTAAACGATGCCTTCGCGCGTGAGGCGGTAATCTACCTGATAAACGATCCAGCGCAGGCTGGTGCGCCGCGCGAGTTTGGGCACGATGGTGACGCCCACCCATGCGGCGAGGGCCAGCGCGATGGTGGTGCTGACGGCGGCGAGCGCCACGCGGCCCTGTTGCGCGACGGCGGCGGAGAACAAGGCGACCAGCAAAGCCACCGAGAGAACCAGCATGGCGACGGCGAAGTTGCGCCAGCCGTGTTTATCGCGGTCGCGCCACAGGCGAAGGACGAGCGAGTCGGCCATCGTGGTTACACGGGGACGCGCGTGGTATCGAGGATCTCGCCGAGGATGGCTTCGGCCTGCTCGGATTTTTTCTGCGTGGAAACGTAACGCGAGCTGACCACCACGCGATGCGCGAACACCGGAACGATGAGGCGCTTGAAATCGTCAGGCAGACAGAAATCGCGGCCGTTCAGGAACGCGCGTGCTTGGGCGGCGCGATGCAACATCACGGCGCCGCGCGGGCTGACTCCCAGGCTCAATTGTTCGGTCTGGCGCGTGCGTTCGACAATTTCGAGGGCATAGTCCAGCAGGCTTTCGTCCACTTTCACCTGCGAGACGGACTCCTGCATGGCGACAACGTCCGATGCGTCCATCACCGGCGTGATTTTTTCCACCGGCGCGTGGCCGGCATTATTGCGAATGATTTCTTTTTCGCTCTCGCGCGAAGGGTAGCCCATGCGAATGCGCATCAGAAAGCGGTCGAGCTGGGATTCGGGCAGCGGGTAGGTGCCGTGATGCTCGATGGGATTCTGCGTGGCGAGCACCAGAAACGGATTGGGCAACGGGTGGGTGTGATTGTCCACGGTAATTTGCGCTTCGTTCATGGCTTCCAGCAGCGAAGATTGCGTCTTGGGCGTAGTGCGATTGATTTCGTCGGCCACGATGATGTTCGCGAAAATCGGCCCGGGCTTGAATTCGAATTCCTGCGTTGCGGGATTGAAAACGCTGACGCCGATCACGTCGCTGGGCAGCAGGTCCGAAGTGAATTGAATGCGCTGGAACGAGCAGCGGAAAGAACGCGCGAGAGCTTGCGCAAGCGTAGTCTTGCCGACGCCCGGAACGTCTTCAATCAGCAAGTGGCCGCGGGCGAGCAATGTGGTGAGGGCGAGCTGGATGACGTCTTCCTTGCCCTTCACGACGCGAGTGATCGCGCGCAAAAGTTCGGCGAGGCGTGTGCTGGCGGCTTCGCTGGCCGTCTTGGTCTGCTGAGTCAAGGTAGAAATTTTCTCCGAGCTTCGTATCGTCCGAAGTTAAATCCGCAGCCCAAACCAATCAGCCCAGTCAGAGCGAAAAACTGGGTACGAGAGATGCAGCCGGTCATTTATGACACCATTGCGCGTGTGGCCGAGAAACATAAGAATGAAAAAACTGCCAAGCAATCCAAAATCGATTCCGCAGAGCCCGACGACAATCGCGTGGCCGCAAATCTCGCGCTCGACTGGGCTCATCGGGAGGCTGGGGGCTGCCTCTGTGCCGCTCTCGCCGTTGTTTGCAATTCCCGTGGCCTTCTGCTACAAAAATAGGTTCTGTGGGCGACTAGCTCAGTGGTTAGAGCGCTCCCCTCACACGGGAGAGGTCCAAGGTTCAAGTCCTTGGTCGCCCACCACCCATTCTACTCTTCAGTTCTACCATCAATCGTTAGACGATGCGAAAAGCGGAAGGGACGGGTGTGTTCAAAAAGTTTTGTGGAGTCCGGGCGGAATCGTGAGATCGCTGTTTGCTATTTGGGTTTGCGCGATGGCCCAGGCGTCGCTCTGCCTTGGAAGCAATGCGATAGCTTCCGGCTGCGGGAGCCATAAGAGTTCGTCGCCGGGATCCTCGGGTCCGCCGATTTGCTGCAGCAGTCGCGCTTCGTAGTAGGTTCCCTGAATGGCACAGTACTCGTTGTTTTTCGTGATGACGTACTGCGTGGCTTCGCCGATTTTGCGGATGATCGCGACGCTCCAGCCTATTTCCTCGCGGACTTCGCGGCGGAGGGCATCTTCGGGCGTCTCGCCGCGTTCGATTCCGCCGCCGGGCAGAAAATAGCGGTCTTTTTTGTGGAAGAGGGCGAGGCGGCCGGGTTCGTCAATGATCACGGCATAGGCGCCAGGACGTGGACGATAGTCTTGTCCTGCGATTCGTTCGCCGAATTCGGGAGTGTTCATCGTTGTTGGTTGGTGCGCTCGAACAATTTTCGCAAACACCGCCGACATTGTCATTCCGGGGACGGGTTGGCCCGAGGAATCTGCTTTTTCCCCGGCACTTTCGCAAAATGCAGATCCCTCGCTACGCTCAGGATGACATCCAAAACACGGTTGCGCGCGCTTGTTAGTCGCGGCGACGTTGGCTGCTGCCGCCTCGCGGCGGAATGCTAATCTGTGCGATTCGGAAGTACAATGCACAGGCTTGGGGAGCGTGTGATGAACAGCATTTTGCGATTCATGCAGGTGTTTGCGCTGGGCACTTGGGTGGGGTCCATTATTTATTTGAGTTTTGTGGTTGCGCCGGGGGCGTTTGGGGTTTTGCAGAGCCGCGATCAGGCTGGATTGATGGTGGGGTACTCGCTCGCGCGTTTGCATTATATGGGGGTGATTGGGGCGGTGCTGTATCTGACGGCAGGTTTGGCGCTGGCGCCGTCATGGAAGACTTTTTTGCAGCCAGCGATGATCGGCGTGGTTTTGATGTTGGGCTTGACGCTCGTGTCGCAGACGCGGGTGACGCCGCGCCTCGCGGAGCTGCGAGCCGAGATGGTTTCGGTGGACGCTACGCCGAAGCAGGATCCTTTGCGCGTGGAGTTTGATCGGTTGCATCAGGCTTCGGTGCGGATTGAAGTGGCGGTTTTGTTGATTGGCGTGGCGGTGTTGTTTCTTACGGTGCGGAGCGTGGGGAAGTGAAATCTCGAGCAAGAGCAAGGCAAAAGACTTAACGCAGAGGGCGCAGAGGTCGGAGCGCAGAGTTCGCAGAGAAAACCTAAAGCAAAGGCGCCCACCTGCAAGTGGCCGCTACAGAGGCAAAATCGAATTTGAGACATGGCCAAGATGGGTGGAGCAAACAGTCCCGCATGCCTGGGCGTGAGTAGGTGCGAGTCTCAGACCCGCCCCGACTGATGCTACTTGCGTTGCGAGGTTTTCTTCCTCGCCGAGGGCCGTATTGCGGCGGACTTCTTGCGCGATTTCGCCTTCGGCGGTTTGCGCTTTTTCGCTTTGGTGTTCTTCGTGATTTTGCGCGTTTTGCCGTAGTGTTCGACGGCGCGCCACATGTACCAGCTGGCGACGGTGCGGTAGGGGCGCCAGCGCTCGCCGAAAGCGGCCAGTTCGCGCGGCTTGGGGATTTCTTTTCTGCCGTAGGTGAGCGCGAAGCCTTTCTGCACGCCGTAATCGTGGATGGGCAGGACATCGGGGCGGCCGAGGCGGAAGATCAGAAACATTTCGACGGTCCATGCCCCGATGCCGCGAACGGAAACGAGGCGCTCGACCAGTTCTTCGTCCGACAATTGGCCGGCGGCTTCGAGCGTGGGGACCACGCCTTCGATGGTTTTCTGCGCGAGGTCTTTCATTGCGGCGGCTTTGGCGCCGGAAAGTCCCGCTTCGCGCAGCTTCTGATTCGAAATCGCGAGAATTTCCGCAGGCGTGGGGCATAAGCCGTTCGCGCCGAGCGCTTTGATGCGTGCGTAAATCGTGGCGGCGGCTTTGCCGGAGATGCTCTGGTACACGATCGCTTCGAGCAGGGACTCGTAAACGCTGTCGCATTGGTCCAGCTGGAATCGGAATGCGCCGGTCTTGGTGATGACGCGCGCGAGGCGCTTGTCCGTGCGCGTGAGATGTTCGTGCGCTTTTACGTGATCGAAAGATAGAGGAATATTTTCAGTCATGGGCGTTGCGACAGGATACCGGAGGAATAGCGTCCCGCACAATCACGCATGCTGCGCCCCGGCAAGTGCGGCGCTGCGTGCCTGTGTTAGTATCGTGGGCTCATGAAAACAGGAATAATTGGGTTGCCGCAAGTAGGGAAGACCAGCTTGTTCCGCATTCTCACTGGTGCGCGCGTCGAAGGGCGCAGCGCGCCCAATCAGGCGCACATCGGGATTGCCAAGGTGCCGGACCCGCGCGTGTTGAAGCTGGCGGAGATTTTCAAGCCGAAGAAAAACACCTTCGCGACGATCGAATACGTGGACGTGGGCGGCTTGCAGAAAGATCGCGAGAAGAACTCCGCTTCGCTGGTGCCTTTGCGCGAGGCAGACGCGCTGGCGCAGGTGGTGCGGCTGTTCGAAAATCCGGCGGTGCCGCACGAAGGCGGGTCGCTTGATGCGCTGCGCGACATCGAGAGCGTAGAGATCGACTTGATGTTGTACGACCTGGAACAGGCTTCCAAGCGCATGGAGCGCCTGGAAAAGGATCTGAAAAAGAAAAAGGAAACGATCCTAGAAACGGAACTGGCGCTGCTGACGCGTTGCCGCGCGGCACTGGAATCGGAAAAACCGCTGCGCGAACTGGAATTCAAACCCGAAGAATTGAAAATGCTGAGCAGCTTCGAATTTCTGACGCGCAAGCCGATGCTCTACGTGCTGAATCTGGGCGATGACGAAGCGGCGGACATCGACCGCGTGATCGAGAAGCACCACCTGGAGAAATTGGGAGCCAAGGCGCAAACGGCCGTGGTGCCGTTCTGCGGCAAGATCGAAGCGGAGCTGGCGGAATTGCCGGAAGCGGAAGCTGAGGAAATGATGAGCGCGTACGGGCTGAAGGAGTCCGGTCGTGACCGGCTGATTCAGGCCAGCTATCAGCTGCTGGGGCTGATTTCGTTTTTGACCGCGGGCGAACCGGAGTGCCGCGCGTGGACCATCCGTCGCGGGATGAACGCGCAGGAGGCTGCCGGGGCAATTCACAGCGACATCGAGCGCGGATTCATCAAGGCCGAAGTGGTGAACTGGGAAAATCTGGTGAAGGCCGGAAGTTTTGCGGCGGCGCGCGAGAAGGCGCAGGTGAAGCTGGAAGGGAAAGAGTACATCGTGCAGGATGGCGATGTGATTTTGTTCCGGCACTCTGGATAAATGACGAGACCTCGAGGCAGATCGAATGAAATCGAAAGCGCTGCCGCCGTGCCGATTACAAGTTCTTTTCGCACGCCGGGCGCCTATCGGCGTGATTTTCCGGCGGGGGCCGAGCAAATGGGTTCAGATCATCAAATGGGACACGAAAACCGACTCATTCGAGCCGGGGCAGTGGTTTTGCGGTCATCTCTATACGGGTCGCTCTGATTTATCGCCCGACGGCTCCTTGCTGATTTACTTCGCCAGCAAATTCAATAAGCAGACCGTATCAGACAAGGAATACACCTACGCTTGGACTGCCATCAGCAAACCGCCGTTTCTTACGGCACTGGCGCTCTGGCCAAAAGGAGATTGCTGGTACGGTGGTGGTCTTTTTACAACGAGTCGCGACGTCTTGCTCAATCACCGCCCCGATGCTTCGGAACCGCATCCGAAACATCTTCCGAACGGCGTTCGCGTACGCTCCAACCCTGACGCTGCGGGCGAAGACGACGGGGTGGCGGTACCACGCATGGTGCGAGACGGGTGGAAGATTCTTCAAAATCTTGAATACGACTATTACGGGCGGCGGACCATACAACCTGCGATCCTTGAGAAGCAAATCTCCAAAGGAAACCTAAAACTCCGGGTGGAGAAATTCTTTGATCCGGAAGAGCAGTGGCTTTGCTCACTTGTAAGCAAACAAGGGAAGTCATTTCTTGTGGGGACCGGCACATGTGCCGATTTTGATCAGCAGGGCCGGCCGATTTTTGGCACGGAAGGAAAATTGTTTGCGGCGACACTCAGACAGGGCGAGGTCGATCTTGAACAACTAGCGGACTTCAACCGCGCAAAGCCCGCGTCTCTGAAACCTCCCGCATGGGCCGCACGATGGTAGGGCAAGCGACGATGCAGTCGGGCACATCCCGAGGTATTTCACGCTCATGCTGACAAGCTCGCGGATACTTTTCGGCGCGCTGCTGGGAGTTACTGCGGCCGGGGCGAACGTACTGGGCGGGTCGTTGATTGCGCACGGGCAATGGTCGCGGCGGTATCTGAAATATTTTATCGCGCTGGGCGCCGGTTTCATGCTCGCGACGGCGCTGCTGGAGATGATTCCGGAATCGTTGAAGCTGCGCGGCGACCACGAATCGTTTTTCTTCCGCGATACCAGCTCCGTTTTTCTCCTCGTGCTGGCCGGATATTTTCTCGTTCATTTTTTCGAACACACGCTGGCGCCGCATTTTCATTTCGGCGAAGAAACCCACCACGCAGAAATTTCTCATGCGCATGCGAGTTATGCGGCGCTGCTGGGATTGGGTATTCATACGCTGTTCGACGGCGTAGCCATCGCTTCTGGCCTGCTGGTCTCGACGTCGCTCGGCGTTCTGATTTTCCTTGCGATCTTTCTGCATAAATTGCCGGAGGGCTTTACGGTGGCGTCGCTGATGCTAGCGAGCGGGCAAAGCCGCCGCGCGGCGTTCGTTTCGTCGGTGATTCTGGGCGGCGCGACTTTGCTGGGCATGGCGCTGATGTTCGCGTTGCGCAGCACGGTGGAGGATGCCTTGCCGCTGTCGGCGGGAGTGACGCTCTACGTCGCCGCCTCGGACCTGATTCCAGAGGTGAACCGCGAGCCCGCGCTGGGCATGGCCGCCCTGGTATTCCTCGGGGTAGCGATCATGTTGGGATTGAAGGCGCTGTTTCACCTCTAGTTTCTACATGAATGGTGGCGGTGCTAACCCATTAAAGATAAAAGAGTAAGGCGCGGATTGCAGCACACGCCGCCGCGACCACATGAGGCAACTTTTTGGCTCAAACGGGGTTCCATAGACTGAGGCTGGAGCGCACTTATGGAACACACCCAAACCCTGCAACTTTATGGCACGGCAGGTGTTAGATACAATGTGGGGGCCATGACCAGGTCTGACGTCCAATTGATGCTGGACGTGAAGGCGGGGGACGAAGCGTCCTTCAACCTTCTCCTCCAAAAATATCGCACGCCACTGGTCAATTTTCTGTACCGCATGGTCCGCAACACCGGGACGGCGGAGGATCTGGCGCAGGAAGTCTTTTTGCGCGTGTATCGCGCGCGAAAGCAGTATTCTCCCAGCGCAAAATTCACCACCTGGCTGTTTCGTATCGCGACGAACCTGGCGCTGAATTCGCTCCGCGACAATCGCTACCGGCAGATGGACGTCTCCATTGACGCGCCGGTGGAAGAAGATGCCGCGCCGCTGCAATTGCCGGCGCGCGAATTGCGCATTGACGAAAAGATGATCGAGCGCGACCGCTCGGAATTTATCCGGCGTGCGATTGCGGCGTTGCCGGAAAAGCAGCGCGTCGCGGTGCTGCTGCATAAGTACGAAGAGATGGACTACGGCGAAATCGCCAAAATTTTGGAATGCTCGGAAAGCGCGCTGAAGTCACTTTTGTTTCGCGCTTACGAGACCTTGCGAGTGCAGCTGGCTCCGCTGGTGTCCCAGTCGGTCGCGAATCGCGCAAGGGAAGGACGGCCATCATGAAGAAGTGTGAAGACGTTTCCAAGCAACTGATTGCATATCTGGATCGCCGGGCGAATTCGGCGGAGCGGCATGAGGTGGAGGAGCACCTGGCCGCGTGCAGCGCCTGCCACGAGCGCGCGGAAGATTTCCGCAAACTTTGGGGGGTGCTGGACGAAGTGCCGCTGGTTGAGCCTTCGCTCGGTTTCGATGCGCGGATTCGCGCGCGGATTGCGGAGGAGCCGCGGCGCGGATGGCTCGGCTGGCTGGTGCCGCAGCCCCGGCTGGCATTTGCGATGGCGCTGCTGCTGGCGCTGAGCGTGTGGATGGCGCGACTGCCGCGCGAGGGAAATGTGGCGGGCACCGAGCAGCAGGATTTCGAGGCGATCAAGGATTTGGGCGTGCTGGAAAATTACGACGTACTGAGCAAGTTCGACGCGTTGTCGGAAGTGCCGGTGGAAGCTGCGCCCACGGACCAGCCAGCGCAGCCTGTAACTCCGGGCAGCGAGCAGCAGCCCACGACCGAAGAATAGGGCGAAGAATAGGCTGAAGAATAACAGTTGAATTAATGGTGGAGTGAAAATGCTTTGCCGCAGGACATTTTTCGCGCTAGCGATGGGGGTGCTTCTCGCGCCCCTGATGTTGCTGAGCGCGCAGCCTGCGTCGGCGCAAAGACCTTACGGCGGTCGGCGCATGTATCCGGCCGGGCAATTCCGTCCGCAGCGCGTGCAAGCGGCGCGACCTCCGCGTCCGCAGAATCATCCACAAGGGCCTGGCGCGCACCCAAACGGCAACGGCGGCGGTAATCGGGACGGGAATGCGAATCATCCGAATGGCGGCGCGGGTGGTGTCGGCGCGAATCAGGGCGGGCAGCATCCCAACGGCAATAATTTTCGCCCGCCAGCGAATGCCGGCGGCGTATCGCGGCAGGGTGGTAACGCGCCAGCGAATGGACGCGCCGGTGTGAACGGACAGGCCGAAGCTAAATTGCCCGGTCCATGGGTGCAACGGCTCGGGCAGATGTCCCCGCAAGAGCAGGAACATTTTTTGCAGAACAACGAGCGCTTCCGGAGTTTGCCTCCGGAGCGGCAGCAGCAGATCCGCCAGAACCTGGATAGGTACAACAGGCTTTCGCCCACCGAACGCGGCGCAATGAAGGATCGCGCCGAGGCGTGGCAGCGCATGTCGCCCGAGCAGCGGCAATATGTGCAGAGAACGCTGCTGCCGAAATGGCAGCAGATGTCGCCGGACCGCAAGCAGGTGGTGACCGGTCGCTTGCACACGCTGCAGCAAATGAGTCCGGCGGACCGGCAGGCCGCGCTGAATGATCCGCGCTTCATGCAGGGGCTGAGCCCGGATGAACAATCCGTGCTACGCGGCCTCGATTCCGTGCGCAATCCTTCCCATCCGTAATCTCTCGACGATTCCCGAAAGCAACGGTTTTCGGTAAACGCCTTGCGGACAAAGTGCAGTCGCTGTTATCCCGAGCGCAGCGAGGGATCTGCCTTTCATGGAAATGCTGCGGAAAAAGCAGATTCCCCGGGCCAACTACGCCCTCGGAATGAGCGCTTTTGTATTGTTCAGCGAACTGTAGAACCGCAACCCGGAAACGAGCCGGCAGAACGCCCTTCGGGCCTGCCGCTGGCAGCCCCTCAGGACGACCCGGCGCCGCCAATACGTGAGTGTAATGCTTTTACATTATTGCGCTGTGCTCGCTGATTCTCTAGATTAGGCCCGCATGGCAGTCGTCCGGCGCCCTGGCAGACGCCGGAAGTAAGCCACCCAGACGCATTAGACGTTCGCCCCGGCCGGTACCCCCATACCGGCCGGGGATTTTTTTCGCCTGGCGGTGTGCACCTTTGAGAAATACTTTCGCGGGACATTGAGTGGAACGGCGATTGGGATGTCGTTTGCCTGCCTAACCGCGCGACGCGGCTCGGTGGCAAAGGTTTGAAGGCGGCTGATCGATCGGCAAGGCAAGCTGCCGTTGCGGAATGCTCAATTCCGCTAGCTGGCAATTACGGTCGTGCGCTCCTGCGCCTGTTGCTGGGGGGCGCTCTCCAGGTTGTTCGGAGCTTTTCCAGAGTCCAACAACAATTTCCGCAGCTTGGTTCGTTCCTCGAATTCGATGTCCACGATCTCGAACGACGCCTCCTGCGGAGTCGCGTTACGAATGACGGCTTGAAACCGAATCGCTTTTCTTCCTGGGCTCAAGCACAGCTTCACGATAGCGCCGGGATGCAGAATCTGCTGCGGTTCGCCCATTCCACCGGACAAGCTCATGGCTCGCACCGCGATTTCGCACTTCTTCTTCGGCGCGATGACCTCGCCAGGCACGGGCGGATCCATCCGGAATCGTACGTATCGCCGCTGGCACGTTGTCGGCGAATCCGGATCGGCGGCTAGCGGCTCGATCATAAGATCCGCTACGTTCAGTTCGCTGCGCGGAATGAAACTTTGCACCCATTCCAGATTGATGCGGTTCATCGCCTGGACCGCCGCCAGCCGCATTTCGTAAGGATGCGCCCAGCGGAAAGTCTTGCGGGCCTCCGCCACTTTTCGCAGCACCGCTTCCGCCTGCGAAGTTCCCAGCCGGCCGAGCGCTTCGATGGCTTTCAGGCGCAGATATTCGCTGCCGTGTTTTGGCAGGTCGCCCTCGACCAAACGCAGTAAGCTCATATCAGCTGATGCTTCACCGCTCATGCCGATCTCATCGAGAACCGCTGGGCGCACCAGCGGGTCGACGTACTGGAACAGGTCCAGCAGCAGCCGTCCGCGCGCTGGCGCGCCGCTGACGGCAACTTGCCTCACGACCCGGTCGTGCGCGGCGCGTTTCCATTCTTTCATGCGCCCCGGCAAGACTCGCTCGACGGTCTCAATGTCTATCCGAGTAAGCAATCCGACGGTATCGATCGCCGCACTGGACTCGCCATGTTCGAGGCGTTCCCGTAAATGTTCGATCACCTCTGGGCCTAACACTTCCAGCATCCACAAAAGGCTTTCCGAGTCCTCGACAAGCGCCGCGCGTCCAAAGCGCGCCGCGATGTGCTCGACTGCTGTTAACGGCATGCGCCGCAACAGTTCGGCCAGTTCCGCCGGCACATCGCCGGTTTTCAACGCCCCTTCGATGAAGTCCGGCACGCGGAGCTCGAGGCCGATTCTGGCCCGTAGATTCTTGGCCGTATCGGGATTTTCCGATTCGATAAAGCTCGTCATTTCCACGGCATGTTGGATTACTGGATACGCCCGCTTGTTGGCCGCTTCCTGTGCTAGACGAACGAACGCCGATCCCACCACGCTCTGCAAATTGGGATCGCTCGTCTGCGCGAACTGCAGCCCGGCCAGACGGATCACTTCGAGGAAAAGCTGCTCGCTGGCGTTGGCATACACCGGCGCGAGTTCGATCAGTCCCGTGGCGGCATGCCGCCGTTGCTCGGGGCTATTGCTCGCGATGCAATTTGCGTAATTCCGCAGAATCTTTTCCGCGGTTTCGGCTTGTCCGCTCAGGCGCAGGCCTTCGACGTATTCCCGCACTTTCGCCGCAGGCACGCACCAAGCCTCGCCGGACTCCAGCACGCTCTTCTTCTTCTCTTCCGTTACCTGGCTCCAGAATCTGTGCGCCAGTACTTCGTTTTCTGATTGCAGCTCAATCCCGGCTCCGGTCATCTTTTCTTCGTAGACGCCGAGCGTCTTGCGCAGAACATCGATCTCCCGTTCCATCTCGCTGAGCGTCTGTTGCACCGCGTTCACCTGCGTGTCGCCGCGCTCGTAACTTTCCAGCGCAAAGCGCACCGCGATGTGCTCGGCGAGCTTCAACAGTTGCCCGGCATCCGGTGTTTGCCCGGGAGCGTGTCCCGCCAGTGCCGCTAGCACCTGGCTGGCCGTGAATTCCGCATTCTGCGGAAGCGCCGCCAACTGGGATTCGATGGCGCGCGCGTGCTGTTTCCCGTTCGCGCCATCAGCGCCGCGCCCAATTTGCGCCAGCACCTGCAAAATTCCTTTCAGTTCACCCGCTTTCAGCGCGATTGACCCGGTCCTCAGCGTCTCCGAGCCGGGCCCGGTGCTGCCCAGCGGTCGAGCGCCGGCTGCCTGGTCGCTTCCATCTCCGATGTCCCAGCTGGCAAAACCGCCGCCCTTCGATTCGCATCCCGCGGCCCCGCCTGTATTTTGCCCCCCGCACGGCGCTTCGTTCCTGACGACCAAGCCGGGATCCTGACTGACGTATTGGATCGCCGAGTTTTGGCCTTCTCCTGCGGCTGCATTTTTCGGATCGAGACCGGATCCGCCCGGTGCGCCCCGATTCGCCGCGGTGTTCGCTTGCGTGTTCCCGGACCTCTTCGTCCCCTCCGCCGCCATAATCAGCTGCAGCAGTTTCTCGGGGTCGCTGAACAAGTGGTCCGTTCTTTCCGGACTGAATCCCAGAGAACGCGCCGCCAGCTGTGCCGCCATTGTCGACTTCGCGATCGCCGAATCGGCCGCGACGAAGCACACTTCATTCACTTGTATGTGCGCATCATTTTGTAGTGCGGCCTTGAACTGCTCCCCGACTTGTGAGGCCTTCATGCCTGTTCCCGTCGGAAAGGCTTTTACGAGTTTGGCGAGACTGGCTTTCGTGACCTTGGGTGAAAAATGAAGGCTGGCGATCCCCGCGTTGGAAAACAGTCGCGCGAAGCTTTTTTCCGCTGCTCCCCCTTCCAGGGGTTTGCCATCCAGAAGGAGTTGGTTACCGGACACCGCCAGCAGCAGGCTCGTTTGTTCTTCCTTAGGTCCGAGAGCCACCTGCAACTCGCTCCACGCGGTTTCATATTGGGTCGTAGTTCGCGGATGCCCGAAGTCATACATCTTGGCGAACTTCAGCAGGATGTTCAGGCTGCGCACGAAAGCGCGCGCCGCAGTCATCCGGACATTTGCTTGATCTTCCACGAAATCCCGCCACGCCGTAAGAGATGTGTTCAGTATTGGTACAGCCCCCCACCCGGGCAATAGTACATATGTGTATTTGTATGTGCCCGATGCCGTGAGAGTTACCGAACACCACCGCGCTCGGCCTGGTACCGCGACTCATGAAGGTCAGGCTCGAGCCTCGACGCGGAGCAGGTCCGCCAAAATGCCGGCACCTTCCGCTCGGTGGGTACGGCATGACGGTTTTCTTTGTTCTTTCGCGCATAGCGTAATGAATCTCCGCGGCAGAAAGGCCCAACAGGGTGTGGAGCGTACAGGCGCCTCCCCGGCGCCGGGACTTTTCGGGTAGGTAATGGGCGGCTATAGCGGTTGAAGGTCTTCGGAACGGCCACTGCGCAAAGACTGAGTGCTTGCCGCGAACGCGGCGAAGAGGAGGAACGATATGCCAGGGTATGAAACGCAACAAATGGGCGACGCGACGGAAATCTCGACGACTCCGGAGCCGGTGCCGGCCCCGTGGCTGTTGGTGGCGATTCCCGGCGGACTGCTGGTGTTGATCGCGCTTGCGTCGGGCTTCATCTACGGGGTGCTTGCCGCCGGATTTGTCTACGGCGCGATGTACCTGCTGATGCACTCGAAGCAAGCCACGCTGTACCGCACGCCCGCTAAATTCCGCGTCTCGAAGAACGGCATCGAGGTGGGCGGAACGACCATCCCCAAGGACTCGATTCACCGCGTGATCGTGCGCAACCACGTGTTGCAGGCGGCCAGCCAAGTGATGGTAGTCGCCGACGCGCACCCCAACAGCGGCCAGCAAAACATAGTCGCCGGGATGAACTGGGCCACCAGCAAGCTCGGCCCCATCTCCTATCGCGTGGATGCCGAAGCGCGCGGCGTGCCGACGACTCTCGCTGGCGGGCTCACCGAGCCAACCGCCGCCGCGATCATGAGCGACGTGAACAAGGCGCTGCAGCTCGCCTGATTGGGGCGTATCATTTTCACGCTGCTTCGGCGAACCTTGCCTGCCGGCTGGTTCTGGTATAGTTTCGTGGCGAATTCGTCATAACAATTGGGGCCAGGGATGAAGGCTTCCAGGATTTGCTGGATGGTCGCGTTGTTGTTTCTGCGCGCGGCGGCGGGCCAGGACGCCGCTCGCTCAGGCGATCTGCACGCCGAGATTCAGACAGTCTACGATTTCCAACCCCACACCCTTACCACTGCCGAGATCGCTCAGAAATCGGCCATCCTTGATCAATTTTGGAACAAAGCAAAGTCTCAGCGTGATGTCTACGCCCCAGCTCTGCGGATAGAGCTCGCGGACTTTAGCAACCCGCCATTTTTCCTCTTCGATGGCAGCCAGCTGTTGAGAAGCCTTTCCAACGACGCCGCGGATCGCAAGATCATTCTTGCGGCCATCGCGCACAGTGACCTGCGTGACGTTCAGGCGATGGACTACTTCCTGCTCGTTCACAGCATGGCGGTGCAAGCGGAGGACACCACGGCCGCCGCATTTCACATCCTTGCACAACCGGATTTTCAAGTGTTCATTCCCCAGCACGCGTTGACACTCGGTCAGAACTATTGCCTGGTTTATCTGTCGGGCCGTAAAACCTCGCCCTGCAGGGCGGGGATATAAGGCCCGTTAATTCGGTGTCCGTTGCTGCGCGATGTACGTTTTCAGAATCGCCAGCGGTGCTCCACCGCACGACGCAGCAAAGTAGGACGGCGACCACAGCACGCCTTTCCAGTAGCGTTGCGCCAAGTCGGGTCGGT
>Ga0210394_10004684_pt1 | contig 15784 bp, 15 predicted proteins | sample IncBWC12MmetaG_FD_160121 | JGI IMG/M metagenome (GOLD analysis project Ga0210394, IMG submission 160121) | Forest soil microbial communities from Barre Woods Harvard Forest LTER site, Petersham, Massachusetts, United States - Inc-BW-C-12-M | ecosystem: Environmental > Terrestrial > Soil >... | reverse complement strand
GCAAAGCGAGCGTCGCCCATTGCTCGGCGACGCGAATGGGATGATGCAGCGGCGTCACCGTCACCGCGGGCGCCAGCCGGATGCGCGTCGTATTGGCGGCGACGTAGGCCAGCACCAGGTCCGGACACGACAATACGCCGAGCGAATTGAAATGATGCTCGCCGATCCAGGCCGAATGCATGCCGAGCTTGTCGGCATAGAGCGCTTCCGCGGTGATGTCGGCGACGAACTGGTTGGAGGAGCGATTGTTGTTTTCGTAGTGGTTGTCGCTCAGCGTGAAATAACCGAACTCCATTTTGCTACCCTCCACGAGTTGTGACCTCCCGCGACACTATATTTTCATTGCCACGGCGCGCAGAATAGTTGATAATGCATCTGTTGTAAATGCAATAATCAAGGCCGGACCAGCCCGTGGCGAAGCACCCGTCCAAGCTCGATCTCGGCGATTACCTGCCCTATCTGGTCAACCGGGTCGGCACCATCATCGCCGACCAGTTCGGCGCGGAAGCCCTGGCGCCCCATGGGCTTAGCATCGCCATGTGGCGGGTCATGGCGGTGCTGGCGAGCGCCGGCCAGCAGCGCCAGATCGACCTTGCGGAACTGACCAGCACCGACGCCTCGACCCTGTCGCGGCTGGTGACACGCCTGGTGCGGCTCGGCCTCGTCACCCGCACGCGCTCGGCCAGCAGCAACCGCGAGGTCGCGGTGAAACTCTCGCCCAGAGGCGACGCGCTGGTCGGCCGCCTCATTCGCATCGCCAAAGCCTACGAAGCCACCGCCATTGCCGGGCTGCCGCCACAAGAGCTCGCCGTGCTCAAGCGCTGCCTGCGCCGCGTTTACCGCAACATGAAGGACAACGGCGCTCGGGCCGGGCAACGCGAAAGCGGGCGCGGCAGAGCCGCCTGAACGCCGCCCGATCCACCAAGGCGTTGCTGCCGAGCTATTGCGCCTTACAGGCGACGATGTTTTCCGGCCGCGGGCGGCTGGCGACGGAAGGCGGCGCAAAGATCGCGAGGTAGGCGTCGCTGCCGGTCAGCCGATCGAGGCTGATCTCGCGATAGCCGACGGCTTGAAGCTCGCAGCGCAGCAGGCCGGGCGGCGTACCGTGCTCTGCCGTCGGCGCAAAGGCGTCGACAATGCCGATCCGCGCGCCGGGCTTGAGCGCGGGAACGAGATTGTAGAGCAACGCATAAGGCTGCGCGATCTCGTGATACATGTGCACCAGGATCGCAAGGTCGAGCGACTGCGCCGGCAGCTTTGGGTCGTGCGCCTCGCCGCGGACGATGTCGACGTTCGCCAGTCCGAGATCGCGCACGCGCCGGCGCAGGTTTTCCAGATAGTCCGGCACCACGTCTTCGGCGATGACGCGGCCGCTCGTGCCGACGATCGGCGACAGCCGCGCGACGTAATAGCCGCTGCCCGCACCGATATCGGCAACCGTCATGCCGGGTTTGATGCCCAAAAGACGAACGAGCTGCTGCGGTTCGCCGGCTTTGTCGCGTTCCTCTTCGTCGTGCCAAATCGGGCTGATAATGTCCGCCACCGGGCGATCCGGTTGCGGAAACGCATCGGCCGGAGCGCCCGCTGTCGTGACGTCCTGCGCGGCGCCAGATATCGCGAACGCGGCGGTGAGCACGACGGCCATCGTCACGCCCGTCGTCCAGGCGAACCGAAATATCGAAGTTTGCCGGCTGGTTGCCGAATGTCCCGTCATGACCGTCACCGCAAGCAAAGCACGATGCGGGCTGCCAGCGCCGCGTCAGTCATAGTATAAAGAATGTAGCCCGGATTTGGAGACTATGGAGCGAGCCGATGACCACCGTGAGAACGCTGCTGTTCGCCACCGCAGTTCTATATCTCGCCACGCCGGCGCTGGCCGGCGATGACTATCGCTGGGGGCCAGATCAATTCGCGGGAGCGTCGCAATCTTGGGTTTGCGGCGCGTTCGAGTACCGGCACAGGTGTAACGCGGAATTTCATCCGCGCACCAACCGCTGCGGCTGCATTGTGCGATGAGCGCCTAGCCCGGAAGAGATTTTACTCCACACTGCTCCCCGGCGCCGAGTCCTCGAACACCGTCTGCACCGGCGGCGTACCGGAAAAGCCGAGCTCGTTCCAGCGCGCCACGACCTGCTCGTAGGTCGCTTTGGACAGCTTGGTACGCTTGGAAAAATTCTTGATGTGCCGGTAGTCCATGCAGGCGTTGATCAGGGCCTTGGAGCCCCAGGGGCGGATTTCCGGCGGATTGAGGCTTGGATCGAGGAACGTGCTCCAGGTCTCGCGCAGAATGTCGATCGATTGCGCCGGCCGCGAGCGGGTGGCCATCGCCCACAACACCTGATGCACGTTGCTCGGATCGACGTCGTCGTCGACGACGATGACGTATTTGCCGAAATAGGCGCCGCCAACGCATTGCGCGGCGAGCGCCATTACCTGCGGCGCGTGGCCGGGATACATCTGCTTGATCGAGACCACGGTGATGCCCCAGCCGGCGGCTTCCGGGATCGACCACACGCCCTGAATGCCGGGCACGCCGAGTTTTTGCAGATCCGACCAGATCGCCGCCGAGCGCAGCGCCGCCCAGAACAATCCGGCCTCATTGGCTGGACCGTCGGCCATCAGCGCGCAGGTCAAGGTCGGATTGTTGCGGAAACGGACTTTCTCGACGCGCATGTAAGGCGTCGCGCCGCTCGGCCTTCCGTAATAGCCCGTGAATTCGCCGAACGGGCCTTCGGCAAACGTTTCGTCCGGATAGACAAAGCCTTCGAGGATGATCTCGGCGCCCGCCGGCAGCGGCAGGCCGGTGACGTCGCTTTTGAACAGCTCGATCGGCGCGCCGTTGATGCCGCCGTAATATTCGTATTCGCTTTCGGTTTTCGGAAAACTGGTCGCCGCCACCAGGAACAACAGCGGGTCGATGCCGTAAGCGGCGGCGATCGGCATCGGCTTGCCCAGCTTCCACCACTTCTCGCGGTCGAGCGTGGCGTCCTTGCCGGGCGAGGTATAGACGCCGATCTCGCGCGGGCCTTTGATCATCATCCGATAGGTGCCGACATTGATGCGGCCGGTCTCGGGGCATTGCGTCACCACCGCGTCGCCGGTGCCGAGATAAAGGCCGCCGTCGAGCGGCCACATGCGCTGCGCCGGAAATTGCCGGATATCGATCTTGTCGCCGGTCACGACATTTTGGTTGCAGATCGCGGTCTCGGCCGAGACCTCCTTGGGCTTCATGGTGCGGCCCATCTTCTTCTGCAGCGCCTGCACCGCCTTGAGCGGATGATCGACCGGCTCCTCGCCGATCATCAGGCAGAACCGCGACAGGTTGCAGCCGATCATGTTGTAGAGCGCGCGATGCCCGGGATGGCCCTTGATGTTCTCGAACAGCAGCGCCGGGCTTTTCTGACTACCCACAAGATAAGTGATGGTCGCCGCTTCGAGATCGGGATCGACCTCGGCGGTGATGCGCTTGAGCTCGCCCATGGCGTCGACCTTGGCCAGCCACTCATCGAGGTCGCTTGAGTTGGGGCTGCGCGCGTGATCCGACTTCGTCGCCGATACGGTCTGTTTTTCGGGGGCGACCGATACGCTCATATCCATGTTATTTTCCTTGGGCATTTCCTCGCACGCGGCCATTGCGGCAGCTTTTGCGCATCATAGTGAGGGGCAGCGTACATATCGATAGCGATTTCCCTAGTCCATCGGCGATATCGTGTTCCTTGCGGGCATCTGCTATACTTACTGCATCCGCGTTGGGAACCTTCGTGACAGTCGCTCCGTTGGGGCAACGACAACGGGAGTGCGGATATGCACCTCGATCCGGAATTCCTCTCCCGTCTCCAGTTTGCGTGGGTGGTCGGCTGGCACATTTTGCTGCCGGCCTTCACCATCGGCCTTGCCTCCTTCATCGCCTTCCTCGAAGGCGCCTATGCGCTGACCCGGCGACCGGTGTTTCTCAACCTGTCGCAATTCTGGCTGCGCATCTTCGCCATCTCGTTCGGCATGGGCGTCGTCACCGGCATCGTCATGCCATTCCAGTTCGGCACCAATTGGAGCCGGCTATCGGACGCCGCCGGCAACATCATCTCGCCGCTGTTGGCTTACGAAGGCCTGACCGCGTTCTTCCTCGAATCGACGTTTCTCGGTGTGCTGCTGTTCGGCCGCAAGCTGGTGCCGCCGGCGATGCATTTCGTCGCCGCAGTGCTGGTCGCCGCCGGCACGCTGTCGTCGGCGTTCTGGATCCTTGCCACCAACAGCTGGATGCAGACGCCGGTCGGCTACGAAGTGATCGACGGCCTGTTCTACCCGAAAGACTGGTTCGCGATCGTGTTCAGCCCGTCGCTGCCGTATCGCTTCGCGCACACGGTCAGCGCCTTCTATGTCACCACCGCTTTCGTCGTGCTCGGCGTCGGGGCCTACACGGTGCGGCGCGGACAATCGCCGGGCGAAGGCCGCATGATGCTGCGGCTGGCGGTATGGTTCCTCGCCATCTTCGTGCCGATCCAGGTCGTGCTCGGCGACCAGCATGGCCTCAATACACTCGAACACCAGCCGGCCAAGCTCGCAGCGATCGAAGGTTTATGGGACGGCGGCAGCGGCGTACCTGCCTCGATCATCGGCTGGCCCGATCAGACCGCCGAGCGCAACATCGCCGAGATCGCGATCCCGAAACTCGGCAGCCTTTATCTCACCCATTCGTGGAACGGCGCCGTCAAAGGCCTGAAGGATTTCCCGGCTGATCAGCGGCCGCCGGTCGCGGTGGTTTATTTTGCCTTCCGCATCATGGTCGGCATCGCGTTGTTGATGCTGGCGATGGTGGCTTGCGGATTATTCTTGCTGTGGCGCAGGCGGCTCGATGACACCGGCTGGTATCTCAAAGCCTGCCAATTCACCGTCTGTCTCGGCTTCATTGCCGTGATCGCCGGCTGGACCACGACCGAAGTCGGCCGCCAGCCGTGGACGATCTACGGCCTGATGCGCACGGCGGATTCGGTCTCGCCATCGCTGACCGGCGCCAATGTGCTGCTGTCGCTACTCCTTTATGTCGTCGTCTATCTGATCATCTTCCCGACCGGCATTTACACCATGCTGCGCTTCGTCTGGCGCGGCCCCGCAGCCTCGGAAGACGACGCTGCCGTCGACAGCGGCAGGCCGAAGTCGCCGATCGAGGCGCTCGCGTCCGCAACCGCGGAGACACACTGATGCCCGGGCTCGACCTCGTTCCGATCTGGACCGCCATCCTCGCCATCGGCGTCTTTCTCTATGTCGCGCTCGACGGCTTCGATCTCGGCGTCGGCATGCTCTACAACTTCGCGCCCGACCGCGACGCGCGCGCGCTGGTGATGAACTCGATCGCGCCGATCTGGGACGGCAACGAGACCTGGCTCATTCTCGGCAGCGTCGGCCTCTTGGCCGCCTTCCCGGTCGCTTTCGCCATCATCATTCCGGCGGTCTATTTCCCGATCCTCTTGATGCTGCTCGCCTTGATCTTTCGCGGGCTGGCGTTCGAATTCCGCTACCGCGACGCCGAACACCGCACGCTCTGGGATCACGGTTTTGCCGCGGGCTCAGGTCTGGCGGCTTTCGCCCAAGGCGTGGTGCTCGGCTCGTTCATCCAGGGTTACCAGGTCGAAGGCCGTCACTTCGTCGGCGGCTCGTTCGATTGCTTCACGCCGTTTTCCATTTTCGTAGGCTTTGCCCTGATGTTCGGCTATGCGCTGCTTGGCGCCGGCTGGCTGATCATCAAGACCGAGGGCGACTTGCAGGACTGGGCGCGCGCGCTCGGCCGCAAATGCCTGATCGGCACCGTGCTCGCCATCGCAGTCGTCAGCCTTTGGACGCCGTGGACCGATCCAAAAATCGCGACCCGTTGGTTCTCCTGGCCGCACATCGCGTATCTCGCGCCGGTGCCGATCATCACCGCGGCGCTTGTGCTCTATGCATGGCGCGCGCTCAACGATCGCTCCGAATACGGCCCCTTCATCGCCGGCTTGGGCCTGTTCGTGATGTCTTACATCGGCATCGCCATCAGCCTGTGGCCGATGATCGTGCCGGGGCATTTCACGCTCTACCAGGCCGCGGCCTCGCCGAGCACGCAAGAGTTCCTCCTGATCGGCACGCTGTTCCTCTTGCCGGTCATCCTGACCTACACGGCGTGGTCGTATTGGGTGTTCCGCGGCAAGGTGCGGGCGGATATCGGCTATCATCACTAAGGAACATAACGGCGCACTCGCCGGTTCTCATGGGTTGTGAGAGATTTGCGTGCGAATTAAATAAGACTAGTCCTTAGCCCTGAGCGGAGTCGGACACATGGTCCGTAAGCTATGGGCGATCGTCATCGTTATTGCCGCAGCGGTAGCCGCGGCCGTGGTGATCGCCGTTCGCGTTCCCGATCCTGGAATTTCTCCCGCGCTCGCCCAGCGCCAGCCCGATGCAACGCACGGCCAATATATCGCCACGCTTGGCGATTGCGCCGCCTGCCACACCAAGCCTGGCGGCAAGACGTTGGCCGGAGGCCTGCCGCTGAAGACGCCGCTCGGCACCATCTACACCACCAACATCACGCCGGACCACGACACCGGTATCGGCAATTACAGTTTTGCCGACTTCGCCCGCGCCATGCGGCTCGGCGTGCGGCCCGACGGCGCCCGGCTTTATCCGGCCATGCCGTACACGGCTTACGCCAAAATGTCAGATGAGGATTTGCAGGATCTGTTCGCCTATCTGCAAAAGAACGTCGCGGCCGTGAACCAGACGCCGCCCGCCAACACCATCGGCTGGCCGCTGAACATGCGCTGGCCGGTGGCGTTCTGGAACGTGATGTTCCTCGACAGTTCGCGCTTAACGCCCGATCCGGCGAAGGACGCGTCCTGGAACCGCGGCGCCTATATCGTCGAAGGTTTGGAGCATTGCGGCGAATGCCACACGCCGCGGCGTGTCACGCAAAATCTCGACAATGCGCAAAAATTCTCGGGCGCCGTGCTGCAGGGCTGGAAGGCGTACAACCTCACCCCGAGTAAGCAATCAGGCCTCGGCGGCTGGAGCGACGAAGCGCTCGCGTCCTATCTGAGCACCGGCCACGCCGACGGCCACTCTTCGGCGAGCGGGCCGATGGCCGAAGCGGTCGACAACAGTTTGCGTTATGCGACGCCCGACGACATCCACGCCATCGTCGCCTACCTGCGCGGCATCGCGCCGATCGACAATGCGCCCGCCATCGCGCAGAACCCGCCCGCCGCGAACGAAGCATCTCCGCCTCCGGGCCTCGGCGTCCAGGTGTTTGCCGGCAATTGCGCCAATTGCCACGATTGGGACGGCAAGGGCGTGCAATCGCCCTACGCCGACTTGCGCGGCAGCCGCACCGTCAACGACCCCGACGCGACCAATCTGATGGCGATCCTGCTCGCCGGCTCGAACGCACCGCTGCCGGTCGAGCACGCCTTCATGCCGCCCTTCGCGCGCGGCCACAGCGACGACGAGCTCGCCGCGGTGGCGAATTTCGTCAACGGCTTCTTCGGCAACGGCACGACCAAAGTCACCGCTGCCGACATCGACAAGGCGCGCAACGCGCTGCCGTAGTCACGCGTCGCATGGTCACTCATGCACTGTGAACCGCCCAGGCGAAGCCGCTACGTCGGTAACCTGAATCTCAAATCTGCATTGCGCCGGCTTCACGGTACGCCTACCGAATGCGAGCAGACGCCACCCAAGACACCTAGGGCGCCACCAGCTCCGCTGAAGCGCTCACGCGGCGGAGCTTTTCCATGAGGGAAGTTCGCCAATGGCTTATCGACCGTCCTGGAATGAAGATGAGCCGCCCAAAGACAGGCAGGTTCTCGCTCTCGCGTTTGCCAAGGCGATCAAGTCCGGAAGCGTCAATCTTGTGCGAGTTGTCGCCGCGTGGGTAGAGAGCAATCAGGAGTGGCGACCGGTCAGGGTCGGAGGCGACACGATCGCCGGAACTGATCTCGATGTCATTTGCTGGGCCGAACTCCCGGAGATCCCCGACACGGTAGGACGCTTGAAGAAAGCGAACCCAAGCCGACCAGTCCAAGTATACCCGCGACCGGAATAGCGATCAGCGCGAGCGCGACGCCCACAGCGATCGCGTCATTTAGTGCGACGCAATGCAGCGGTCGCTTTCGGCGGAGAAGCGGACATTGCGCGGCCATCGCAAATCGGTCGCTTGTGACCCGGTGCGGACATCGGAGAGATGGTATAATTTCCAGTATTCGCGCTGTTTGCGATCGACAGGATCGTCGTCTTCGGAGGAAATCCATGAACTCCTTTCGCCTGCTTTCGGCCTCGGCAATGGCGCTGCTCGGCGTTGCGCTGCTTGCCGATGACGCCGGTGCTCAGCAAAAGACTCTACGAGAGCAACTCATAGGAACTTGGCTGGCGGTCTCGGTCGTCACTGCACATCAGGATGGGACCAAGATCGAAAGCTTCGGTCCAAATGTGAAGGGTATGCAGATATTCGACAGCTATGGACGAGTGGTCATCGTGCTTATGCGCTCGGACCTGCCGAAGTTCGTCTCCAACAGCCGGGAAACGGGCACTGCTGAGGAAAACAAGGCGGTTGTTCAAGGAAGCTCTACCCTTTTTGGCACGTACTCGGTCGATGAGGCGGCAAAGTCGGTTAGCATCCAAATCGAAGCTGCAACATTCCCAAATTGGACGGGAACGACGCAAAAACGGACCATAGCAATCTCCGGGGATGAACTCACCGTCACCGGCTTTACTGGCACGCTAGGTGGTGCGCCTATTTCCAAATGGAAGCGCGTCAAATAGTGGCCTCCGGAAATTGTCGTAGCGCGCCGCCGCAACAAGAAGGACTACGCGACAAGCGTTTGACCCTCTACGCGGCCTTGATCACTGGGCCGCATAGCTCGCTGCGACGAGATGCAAGACGCGCGCGCACGAGATCGATATGGGACTTTATAGAAAAAACAGGTCCGAGTGCCGCACCGGAACGGAGAGCAAGTGGATCGCCCGATCGACGCCGTCGAGACCGGCTTCGAGTTCCGAGACCTGTGAGGCGGTAATCTCTTTTTGCAAGCTCGCTTCAATGGTCCGCAGAGTGCCCCATTTCGTGTCCATCCGAGTGACTTGCCGATCCAGCAGTCCGCTTTCGGGGACAAAATCACGCGTTCCCTGCATCGCGACCGGCCTGCCGCGCTTCGGATGGTGTCATTCCGAAACGGCCGCGAAATGTGCGATTGAAATGCGATAGGTCACTGAAGCCGGCCGCGAACGCGATCGCGGCGATCGTCCTATCGGAGCGCTGTGTATCGAATAACATCTCATAAGCGCATACCAAGCGTCGCTCGATGACAAATCTGCTGAACGATAGGCCTTCGGCTTCAAACAGCAAGTGAACGTAGCGGGATGAAACGCCGAGATGTATCGCCACGGTATTTGCCGACAAATCAGCGCGGCGGATATTTCTTGTGATGAAGGCCTTAGCCGCTTGCAGGCGAGCCGCGCGCATGCCGCGGCCGTAAGCGATGTTTGCGCCGTCCCGCGTCGCTCCGACGGCAAGTGCGACAAGATCCTGGACATGAGTTGTAAAGAGCCGGCGCAATTGCGGCGATGTCAGTTGTCGGTCTTTCAGAGTGAGCCGGACATAATCGACGAGGAGGTGCAGCGCCTCTGTGTTCGCTGATATCGGCCGCGCGAGCGCATCTTCCGGATTGATCGCAATTGCGTTGAGCAGTCGGCGTGGAATGCGCAATGTCAGAAATTCCGTCGGCACGGGGAAATCCTTGGCACCGACATCACCGCACGACAGCAGTACCGCGGCTCGTGCATCCATCCTGAACTCTCGGCCAACTTGGGACGGCAGGCTGCAGCCCGACAAAACGGTCCCGAGAATAAAATCGTCATTGCCGTCGGTGAGTAGGGGTTGGGTGCGCCGACCAATATGGCCGTTGGTCCGCCCCCAAATCACGCCGAGGCCGTCAAACCCGTGCGCCGTGGCTTCATACCGCACCGGGCGATCGTCGTGTGGTCCAAGATCAAGCCGCGTGAACGAGCGGCCAAGTGCTCACGGAAATAGGATAGACGCTCGCGCGCGGGGACGGCGTCGGTCGAGAATTGGATGGCAAAATCCGCAGCGCCTTTTTCCATGGCGCGCTCCATCTGGGGTCCCGGAGCCGAAGATAGCAGCGGCGGCACGAAAACAAAATCGATTTCACTGTGATCCGCGGCACTGTTCGCTCTCGTCCAAGCCGGCAGCAATACGACCGCCTAAGATTGGCCGGGTGCCCGCGAGTCTAGGCCCTAATCCAAAGGCCTCTCGCCACTCACGGATCGGACTCGCATGTGCCCAGGATTTATCATTAACAGGCCGTTTCGCGCTTGTTTGCTGCTGGTGCTTTGTGCGTCGGCGACGCTCCTTTTCGACAAACAAGCGCATGCTCAGTGTTCAGCTCGCGACGTGATACGTCGTCACCCAAATTTCACGGAACAGCCTCCTAGCAACACGACGCCGAAGCCGGCCGAGCCTGCCGCCGGTATCGGAGTGTGGAAATCGATTGAGGTTGGGACGTTTGCCACCAAAACGGCTCTCTATCAGGCGCTTGACGATGCCGACTGCGCCATTGGCGATACAGCCGAGGAAATTCTTGTTGCGCAGGAGTTCAGGCTTAGCGGCGTAGCGATGAAGCTCAACCTGGTTGCCATCTCGGTCAACGAACTAGCTATCGCGCGCCAGAACGCCACACTCAAAAACATTTATGCGCGGGCTCGGGCTTTCGGCTTTGCACTCGCCCCGCCGGAGGCCGGTCCGCAACTTCGCCTGCAATATTTTGAACAGCCGATGGGCGAGTTTCTTGAGATCGCTATGGCGCCAGTCAGAGCACGTACCGGCGCATACGGCATCTTCAGCGTCGTCAACGGAGGCGCAGGGCTACTGCTGCTCGGGGAAAATGTAGGCGACGATACCGAATTTGATCCGTCATCGCGATTCGTCTTCGTCCGCCCGATAGACGTTGCAACGCATTAGTAATCGTATGTCGAATCACGGAGCGCCGGCACTGAGAAGCGCCACCACGCTGTCGCTGCCAGATGCCTAGACGGGCCCTGCCCAGCTTCAAGCGCTTCGATTGAGCCGGTACAATTCAGGCAATCAAACCCCGGTCACCGCCTTCACCCGCTCCGGTGACATCGGCAGCGCGCGGAAGCGTTTGCCGGTGAGCTTGAACAGCGCATTGCCGACGCAGGGCGCGATCAGTGGCAGCGAGGCCTCGCCGATGCCTTTGGCCGGATTGTCGGTCGGCATCAGCTGGATATCGATCTCCGGCATTTCCGACATGCGCAGCACCGGGTAGTCGTAGAAATTGTTCTGCTGCACCTGGCCGCCGGCTATCGACACCTGCTCCTTCAAGGTCTGGCTCAGGCCGAAGATCACGTTGCCTTCGGTCTGCGCCAACACGCTGTCGGGATTGAGCACGATGCCCGGATCGAGCGCAATCCAGAAACGGTGCGCGCGCACGATGCCGGTCTTCGCATCCAGCGAGATTTCGCCGACCGCCGCCACATAGGTCTCGACCACCTTGGCGTAGGAGAAGCCGAGCGCGCGGCCGTCGGCGACCGCCTTGCCCCAGCCGGATTTGTCGGCGACCGCCTTGATCACCGCTTGCGCGCGCGGCTCATCTTTCAGGAGCTCGAGCCGGAACGCCACCGGGTCCTTGTTCTGGGCGGCCGCGATTTCGTCGATGAAGGACTCGATGACGAACTTGTTGTAGCCGGCGCCGATGCCGCGCCAGGCGGCGACCGCGATGCCGCGGTTCTCGCGCAAATAGGCGATCGATTGATTGGGAATGCCGTATTCGTGCTTGGAGCCTTCGAGCACGATGTTGTCGAGACCCTTGTTGTTCTCCAGCGCCTTCTCGGTGCCCCGATAGGCGACCACGGATTCACCGACCACGCGATGCCGCCAGCCGATCACCTTGCCGTCGGCATCGAGCGCGGCCTCGACCTGATGGCCGGTCATCGGCCGCATCTGCGCCGATTTGACGTCCTGCTCGCGGGTCCAGATCAGTTTTACGGGCCGCTGCATCGCCTTGGCCAACGGCAGCACTTCCGGCAGCATATCGGCCGGACTGCGCCGGCCATAGCCGCCGCCGAGATAGAACTGATTGAGCTTGATCTTGTCCGGCGTGGTTTTGAGCATCGCCGCGGCCGCGAACGCATTGATGCTGACGCCCTGGGTGCCGATCCAAATTTCGGCGCTGTCGCCGGCCGGGCTCACCGCCGCGGTGACATTCATCGGCTCCATCTGCGCGTGATAGACGTATTCGGAAGAGTACTGCGCGGTCATCACCTTGGCCGCCTTGGCGAAGGCTTGGTCGGTGTCGCCCTTGGCGACATAGCTCACGCCCTTGTCGTCGAGCTTGCCCGCGTGGGCGAGAAACTCTTTCAGGCCGGCAGCGCTGTCGAACGAATCGGTCGGCACGCTCGACCAGCTGACGTTGAGCGCCGACCGCCCCTTGAAGGCAGCTTCGATGGTCTCGGCAACGACGCCGACCGAATTCTTCAGCGGCACCACTTTGAGCACGCCGGGCACCGCGCGCGCCGCGGCGTCATCGACATGCGCCGGCGTGCCACCTTCGACCGGCGTGCGCAGCACCGTGGCGTAGACCATGTTGGGCACTTGCACGTCGATAGAATATTGGGCGGAACCGTCGATCTTTCCCGGAATGTCCAAGCGCGGCGTGTTTTTGCCGAGGATGCGGTAGTCGGCCATCTTCTTCAGCGCCGACTTGTCGATCGCCGGCATGGTCGCCGGAACTTGGGCGAAGCCCGCGATCTCGCCGTAGCTCATGGAGCGATTGCTCGCCGCGTGCACCACCGTGCTCGGCCCGGTGCGCAATTCGCTAAGCGGCACCTGCCAGCGATCGGCGGCCGCCTGCATCAGCACATTGCGCACGGCGGCGGCCTGCAGCCGGATCTTGTCCCAATAGCCGCGGGTCGAGCCGCTGCCATAGGTCACCATCATGTTGCCGAAGATCGGATTGCCGAAAATCTCCGGCTTCACGGGTGGATACGTGATCGACACCCGCGACCAGTCGGCGTCCATCTCTTCGGCGAACACCATAGCGAGCCCGGTCGAAGAGCCCTGCCCCATTTCGGCGACCGGAATAGCGAGCACGATGGCGCCGTCCGGACCGATGGTGACCCACGCGCCGACGGCAGCCGGAGCTCCACCCTCGGCCAGCGCCACGGCCGGCCGCACGAACAACGCGCCTGGAATGGTCAAGGCGAAAGTCAGTCCGGCGGCGCCTTCGAGGAAGCCGCGCCGCGACAATGTGCCGTTCGGATTGCGTTCGATCTTGCCCATAGCTTGCTTGAACATGGCGTCACGCTCCCTGCTTGGCGGCGCGCTCGACGGCGCGGAGGATGCGCGGATAGGTGCCGCAGCGGCAGATATTGCCGTCCATGTGGCGGACAATGTCGTCGCGGCTCGGATTCTTATTGCTGGCGAGCAACGCGGCGGCCTGCATGATCTGCCCGGACTGGCAATAGCCGCATTGCGGCACTTGCAGATCGAGCCAGGCCTTTTGCAACGGATGGTCGCTATTGGCCGACAAGCCCTCGATGGTGGTGACGTTCTTGCCCGCCACCATGGCGACGGGCGTCTGGCAAGAGCGCACCGCCTTGCCGTCGAGATGCACCGTGCAGGCGCCGCACATGCCGGCGCCGCAGCCATATTTCGTGCCGGTGAGCTTGAGGTGTTCCCGGACCACCCAGAGCAGCGGCGTCTCGGGGCCGGCATCCACGCTTGCCGGCATATTATTGACGGTGAAGGTGATCGCCATCACGCACTCCCGTATGCAGATCGGTCAGGGGGAATATAGTGGATTACCGAACCGGATTCATGTCCAAATGCTTGGAACTCAGGGACTCGATAACGTCCGAATGCCGCAGGGAGTTCATTGCCGATGCCGACCAATCCGATAAGCGGCGGCCAGATCGGCCGCTCGATACCGCGGCTCGAAGCGCGCGAAAAGGTCACCGGGCGCGCCGAATATACCCATCTGATGCGGCTGCCCGGCATGCTTTATGGCAAGATCTTCCGCTCGACGGTCCCGCACGGCCGCATCAAGTCGGTCGACGTCAGCGCGGCGAAGAAAATCCCCGGCGTGTTCCGCGTCATCACTGCGCAAGACGTCATTAAAGTCATCCCCGATCCCTATTACGGCCCGGCGTTCCACGACCAGCCGATCCTGGCCGTGGACAAAGTGCGCTTCGTCGGCGAGCCGGTCGCGGTGGTGCTCGCCGCCGATCCCCATGTCGCGGACGCCGCCGTCCAGGCGATCACCGCCGAATACGAGGAGCTCGAGCCGGTCTATGACGAGGTCGAGGCGATGACGTCGGCGAGCCATGTGCACGACGAGCTAAAACCCGCCGGCAGCTTCGCCGACTTGAAGCATCTCAAGGGCATCAAGGACACCAATCTGGCGCTGCAGGCCAAAACGCGGCGTGGCGACGTCGACAAAGCCTTTGCCGACGCGGCGCATGTGTTCGAGCACGAATTCCGCACGCAAAAATGCCTGCACGTGCCGTTCGAGCCGTTCTGCTCGATCGCCGACTACAAGGAGTCCGGCCTGACGATCTACTCGGGCGCGCAGGGCCCATCCTTCGTGCGCTCCGAGATCGCGCGGCTGTTGGGCTGGGCGGAAAACAAGGTGCGCATCAAGGTGCCGTATCTCGGCGGCGGCTATGGCGGCAAGCTTTACATCAAGCTCGAAGCGCTGGTGACGGCGTGCTCGATGATCGCGCGCCGGCCGGTCAAGATCGCGCTGACCATGGAAGAGCAGTTTTATCAGATCACCAAGCATCCGGCGACGATCCGCATCAAGAGCGGCATCGACAAGTCGGGCCGCATCACGGCGCGCAAATGCGAGGTGTTCTGGAACGGCGGCGCTTACGCCGACATCGGCCCGCGCGTGACGCACAAATCCGGCTTCACCGCCGGCGGTCCCTACGACATCGACAATGTCTGGATCGATTCCTACGCCATGTACACCAACATGACGCCGGCCGGCGCGCTGCGCGGTTTCGGCATGCCGCAGCTCACCTTCGCCTATGAGAGCCACACCGACATGGTGGCGCGGGCGCTGAACCTCGATCCGGTCGCGTTCCGCCGCACCAACGTGCTGCGCAACGGCCGCCCGCAGGCAACCGGCACCATCCTGGAAGACGCGCCGCTCGAGGCGATCCTCGACCACGTCGCCGAGCGGCTGCGCTGGAAGGAAAAGTTCGATCGCGGCAGCGGCACCTTGAAGCGCGGCCGCGGCATTGCGTTTGCGCTCAAGGCGTGCGTGTCGCCGACCACCTCGGTCGCCATTATCAATGTCGGCGCCGACGGCAGCCCGACGCTTTACATTTCGACGGTCGATATGGGGCAAGGCTCCGACACCGGCATGGCGCAGATCGTCGGCGAGGTGCTCAACGTGCCGGCCGAAGCCGTGCGAGTCGTCGCCCGCGACACCGACATCACGCCCTACGACATGGGCACGCTCGGCTCGCGCTCGCTGTTCCACATGGGCCACGCGGTGCGGCTTGCCGCCGAGGACGCGCGCAGCAAGATCGACGCGTTGCGGCGCGAGGTCGGCGAGCCGGAAGGCAGCAATACGCCGGTGTCCGGGCTGTTCATCAAAAAGTACGGCATGAAAGCCGGCAATATCGTCGGCAGCGGCAGCTACAAGCCCGATTATGTCGCGCCGGATCACGACACCGGCGCGTCGACCGCGATCACGCCGTTCTGGATGGTCGCAGGCAC
>Ga0210394_10004683_pt1 | contig 15785 bp, 8 predicted proteins | sample IncBWC12MmetaG_FD_160121 | JGI IMG/M metagenome (GOLD analysis project Ga0210394, IMG submission 160121) | Forest soil microbial communities from Barre Woods Harvard Forest LTER site, Petersham, Massachusetts, United States - Inc-BW-C-12-M | ecosystem: Environmental > Terrestrial > Soil >... | reverse complement strand
TAGGTGACCGCGGCGGGAGAGGCGGTCTCCGGAGGCGTGCCCGTGATAATCGGACTGAGCGTGGCGCCGGCGACCTTCCACGTTCCGTTCATCTTGACGAACATCCTAAGCGTCCGGTAGTCGCCGCTGAAATCGTGACCGTTGTAGACTGCCCAGCCAGTCCCTTGGCCTCCATTAATCGTTGTACGATCGGTGGCAAGGGCAAAATCTCCGTAGACTGCGCGTAATTTGAAATCACTAGGGAAGGCGCCAAACCCTGGCTTGACCGGAAGTTTCAAAAGGTTAGCAAGAGCGTAGTCTTTGTCCACGACAGTTCCGCCTCGATTGATCTCGAAGAACTGATCGGTCCATAGATCTCGCAAAACGTCTATGTTCTTATTCCGTAAGTCCGAGAGCCATTTTTGATCGAGTTGACCAAGCTCTTTCTCAAGATCGTCCCATGCCTTTCCTTTTTCGGTCGAACGCCAGGTTGTTTCTTCTCCCGCCCTTTGGGCGAAAGTCGGAGAGGACGCTGCGACCACCATGAGCAAAATGAAAACAAGATTGCGTCTCATTACAAGCCTCCTCGGGCGCACCGCAGAGTTGGTCAGGTTTCGAGCTATCCTGCACCAGCTCATCAACAACCCTGCAGCGCTACTCCTGATTCACGAACAATTGGCCGCTGCGGACTGCCGCCTTGCTCATCAACTGCTGATGTCCCGCAAGTTTTTTCTGGTCGGCGTCCGTATATTCAAACTTTCCCTCACGAACTTCGAAAATACTAATATCGGCTTCAGTTCCGGGTTTCAGAGTTCCGAGTTGCATTCCATAGTCAAAAACCTGTGCGGGCTTGATCGTTACCAGTTCAACCACTTTGTCGAGATTCATGCCTAGGGCTAAGAATTTGGAAGCCAAAGTGGGTAGGTCATAGGTGGGGCCGAATACGTTGCCGTTGTATAGATCGGTACTGATCGTGTCGGGAAGAAAACCCTGCGCCAGGCATTTTCGAGCAACATCGAAGCTCATATGTGAGCTACCTTCGGCAATGTCAAAGAAAACACCGCGCTCGCGAGCTTCCCGTACCTCGGGCAATATCTTTTGATTCGTATCCAAGATGGAGTGCTCGTGATTGCCGAGGAAATGTGTGAAAACATCTCCTCTTCGCAGCAGCCTCACGATGTCCGGTAGCGGGGAATAGGGGTTATCGATATGGGCCATCAGGGGCAGACCGCAACTTTCGGCGGCTTGCAGCGCTCGTTTGAGACACTCGATATCATTTGGGCCCTCAATCGATTTTTGCAATCGGACCTTTATTCCGACGACGGTGGGCTTGTTCTCCTCTGCAGCCCTCGCGGTTAGCTCGGGATTCACCCATTCCAGATTCTCCATGGGATGTTCCCTAATTCCGACCACCGTCCCAAGCGCCCCAATGTCGACCAAGGCAAAAATTCTGGTAAGGGAAGTCTTGACAACGTACTTAATAAATCCGGCGATCATCGGATAACCGGCTGATCCAGCATCCACAACCGTTGGCACACCTCGACCCAAACAATAGTGATCTGCGTTCACGCCGGCTCCGATGGCATCAAAGCAATGAACGTGCAGGTCGATGAAGCCTGGAGTGACGATGGCATCCTTGGCCGAGAACACTTGCGCACTTTGATGCTCGGGGATATCTGGTGCGACCGCAAGAATTTTCCGTTCCTTTATTGCGACATCGAGCCTCTCATGCAAATGCTGCGAAGGGTCAATGACTGTGCCACCCTTTATAAGCAGATCGAATTTTTGGTCGGGAATCTTATCGGACGAGGTCGGCGCAGCGTTTGCTGGCCATATGTCCCCAGGGGCTAACAACGCCGTCCCTCCCGCCAGAAAGTTTTTAGAGAACTGTCTACGGGTCAACATGATTCTTTCCGCCTTTCCAATCGTCGGGCTGGTTGATCATGAGGTTCCTTCAGAAGATTTTCCCGATGCGAAAACGGACAGACGTGCTCCTCTAGGCCTTATGCTGTTGATTCGCTACTTGGTTCCTTCAGGGTCGACCTTCGGCCGAACATCGACTACACTGTGTGCGACGGCTCGCCACTTTCCGTCTTGCTTGACCAAGACTTCCAATCCGACCTCCTGATAGTCGTGTGAACCTTTATCCCTAATGCTCTCTGTGCCGCTAGCGCGGTAAGTCACAACTGCCGTTTCGCCTTCGTTGTAGACATGCACGACGAAATCATAGTGTTTGGTATTGAGCAACGTCCGTACACCGGATCGCCATTCTGCAAGGATATCGGCTTTGGTCCGCACACCTTTTGCCCCACTTAGGTAGGCGAGGCTGTCGGCATCGAGCGCATCAAACCAGTTTGCGGCGACATCGCCGCCTTTCACGATGATTGAAACTTTCTCTTCCTCTAATTTGATGATCTGTTTCTTGATCTCCTCGGCGGTTTTACCTGTCATCTCCTGCGCCCGAACGACACCAGCCAAGGATACGGCACACAATGTTGACAAAACTATTCTTCTGATCATAGTCAGTCCTATCTCGCAGGTTTCAATGCAAGCACTACAAATTCGTCAATAAACATCTGTCGTCCGCATGGGACTTTCATCGCTCTCAGCCTTCAATTAGCTTGGGCGTTTGGTAGCGGAGTGACTTGATGAAGAACCATTCGCCAGGCCCCGTTCAGCTTTACGAATACATCCGAACACGCGTCTGTATTGGCAGCGCGGTGGCCGTTGCGCTCGACGTCCGAGCTAGCAACATAGTTCACGACGACCGTCGTACCGTCATTACCATCTCCGTAGACTCGGATGTGCCAATTGTACTGATCGTCGCGGTAAGTCCGGTGGTTTCCCGTCCGGAATTCGGCCAGTAGCTGAGCCTTGTCCTTGACGGTTCCGGTTGCACTTGAGTGATCGATGTCATCTACATAGACGCGGTCAAACCACTCTGCCGCATAATTTTTGGTGCTCGTCGTGCTTAGGAGGGCTTTAATCTTTTCCTGTTCTAGTTGCATGATCTCTGTTTTGACTCTTTCGGCCGTCGGCCCAGAAGCCTCCTGCGCCCGAACGGAGCTAACGGAAAAAATCACCAGCAGGACAAACAAAAGAATTCTTGGCACAGTTGCACTCCTTTTTGGTCGACGCCGAACAAGCATGAGTTTCGTTTACCAGCACGCATTTTCGAGCACGTCCTTGAGTCCCGATGAGCTTTCCCTCCGAAGACGTTGTCGCGAAAAGGCCGGTGAGTGTCGGTAATCGCGCAAGCAGCCGTGGTTACCATATCAACTTTAGCGCAAACTGGATTTCCCTGTTCGCATTGCTTGTCTGATTGATTTGACCGGCGCCAGCAACTGGTGCGCCGGTTTGGTCAAAGAGCGTCGAATTGGCGATTGGGGCGGCAAAGTTCGAATGATTAAATATATTGAAAGTGTCCACGCGGAACTGAAGATTGAGATTCTCTCGGATGTGATTGTTCTTGACCAAGGAAAAGTCGAAGTTCAACAAGCCAGGCCCGATCACTTCGTTGCGACCAGCATTGCCGATAAGGTTCTGGCACGTGCCTGCTGCGACTGGCTGGCCGGCACCGCCCGGTTGGAAAGGAACGCATTGCGCTGCGATGGGAGGAGTAGCAAGCGGAAGACCGAAGCAGTTGAGTTTGATGTAGTCGGTCACATTGCCCGGATTGACAGGCGAGCTGCATCCGGGGCCGCTGAGACGATTCGGATAATCGAACGGATCGGAGTTGTTTTCGCCAAGCGGGTCGCCGCCGATGAGGGGAGTAAAAGGCAATCCAGTATTGGCCTGGATGATGCCACTGACCTGCCACCCGCCAGCGACCCGTTCTACTGGACCGTGAAGCGAGCGTGGGGTGGGAAGAACCCACAGGTAGCTGATCGTTAAGTTCTGGCTGATGTTGAAGTCGGCCGGACCGCGAAAGGCTGCCCGGTCAAAGAAAAGCAAACTGGTGATGGAATTTACGAATGGGTCCGAAGCTGTTCCTGCCGACGACCCAACATCGATCGCTCTGCCCCACGTATAGGAGCCTTGGACCTGAAAACCCCGGCTCATCCTCTTCCGAAGTTCCACTTCAAGAGCGTCGTAGGATGCACTCGACCCCCAATCTAAGTAGTCCATACGACCGGTAATGGGATTGAGCGTGGTCCCGCTGCCGATTGGGGTCGGCCAGAGATAGCCCGCAGGCGTCAGGGTCGGCAGAACAATATTGGCGTCGTCGATTCGGAGTGTGTTGTGTACGCTATGCGAGCCCACGTATGCGACCGTCCCCGCTAGACTTGAGCTGAATTCGTGCTGCAGATTCAGGTTCCAGTTCATTACGTAATTGCGCTTGGGATTCGGTTGAATGTAAACGGTGCGTAACCGAGCGAGTGCCGTGAGATCGTCAACCGCCACCGTTGGAAACGAGTCTGGGGGGAGGTTGGTGGCACTACCTTGAATGCTAAAGGGAGCGCCGTTTGCTTCTAGGAGGAGGAATTCGTAGATAAGGGGCAGCACATCAAACATTCCGAAGGCGCCGCGAATGGTGGACTTGCCATTCCCAAACGGGTCCCAAGCAAAACCCACACGCGGCTCGAAATTCCGTAGCGTGGGATTAGAAAAAATGGGATTTCCCAGATGCGGAGCAGGGTCCGTCATATTGCGCAATGACGACAACCTATCGGCAGTCTCTGTCGGCACCGTCGCCATCTCGTAACGCAATCCCAAGTTAACTGTAAGGGTGGGGCGCACCTTTACGTCGTCCTGAACGTAACCACTGAAGATGCTTTGTCGCAGGTCCCGTGGAGTACTTCCTGGGGGAAGTTGCGCACCCAGAGAGTTTGGTTGGTTGGTCAGGAAATTGGTCAACGAGCCAAATTTGAATAGGCCCGCCAGTTCCGAGCCTCCTATCGAATTTTCCTGATCGTGTTCCGCAGCAAACCCAAATTTAAGATCGTGAATACCTCTTGTGAACGTGACATCGTCATACACCTGATAGGCGTTCTGGTGGAAGCGGGAAATTGAGACGGCGCCCAAACCTCCGGTAAACTCTGTCAGCCCAGGTACCTCGATTTCCGGGGCGAACTGTCCTGGAAGCGCTCCGAGCGAAAGATCTCCCGCCAGCGGGTTAATCGCGGAGAGGGTTCCGGCATTTAGCGCTGTGCTCCTATTGAAGCCAATGCGAACAACATTAAGAAGTTGCGGCGAGAAAATGTGGCTCTCCTGAATTGAGACAAACTGTCTTCCCGTGTTAGATCCATCGAGCACATTGCCAAGGGCGTCGGGGAACGTGAGGTTGGAACCGTCATATTGATAGCTGCCATCGAGACTATCGTTCGAGGAGAAATTGTGATCGATTCGCAAGGTTCCGAAGTTCTCGCTCGTGACTTGATTCGAGTTGACGCTATAAAGCCCCGTATTCCCTGGACTCAACAGCCCATTGTTGGGGAGGGGCCAGAAAGGCAGATAGGGGGCCACGAGCGGACTAACGGTGATTGTCGACGTCGTACCATCGGAATTGTGAATGATTCCATTGCGCGCATCGGCCGAAGGGACGTCGTTCACGTTCGTAACGCCCAGACTCTGACGGAGCCCCTCGTAATTCGCGAACACGAAGGTGCGGTTCTTATGGATCGGCCCGCCCGCAGACGCTCCGAATTGGTTCCTTTCGAAAGGCGCGATCGTGGCGGGATCAAAGAAGTTTCTCGCGTCCAACGCACTATTGCGGACGAACTCGTAGACATCGCCATGGAACTGATTCGTCCCCGAGCGCGTGACGGCACTGATAACGCCGCCAGAGGTTCGCCCGTATTCCGCGTCATAGTTGGCCGTCACAACGGAAAACTCCTGAATGGCATCTACACCGGGGCTCCCGCCGGCGACGCTGCCGGGACCGTTGTTGGTGTAGTCGTTGACGTTAATTCCGTCGATGCGGTAGCTATTCTGCTGTGGGCGGCCACCGGTGATGCTCATCTGCGCTCCGAACCCCCGGTTGCCCCTCTCGAAGCTGGATTGGACAGAGTACTGCAATGACGACGAAGAGATGACCCCAGGCTCAAGGACCGCAAGTTGGGTCCAGTCCCTGCCATTCAGAGGTAAGTTGAGAATGGTCTCCTCGCTGACAACATTGCCAACACTCGATCTCTCCGTTTCGATGAGCGGAGCCCCGCCTTGCACGGTTACGTTTTCGGTCACCGACCCCAGAGCCAACTCAAAATCGATTTCGAGAGCTTGCTGAACATACAGAACGATTCCTGGCTTGATTAAGGTCTTGAATCCGGGTTTCTCGACGTCCATGCGGTATGTTCCGGGCGGCAGATTGCTAACGTAGTAGTTCCCCGTCTCATTCGTCCGACCTACATAAGAGACATTTGTTCCAATGTTTGTGAGCGTTACGATGGCATCCGCGACAACCGCTTTACCGGGGTCGGTGACGCGACCGGCCAAGGACGCGTTTGCAGATTGGGCGTGAAGAGACTCGCCAAACGCGAGAACGAGTATGACTGCGAGGAAAGCCACTTTAGATCGCATCCCCAGTTTCCTCCTCAACCAGAATCCTCGCCAAAATCTGTCCCTTACCGCGCGGACGGGTGATCTGTACGATAAACCTTCCCTAAATGTCCTTTAATCAAACTGAAATATTTCTTAATTGGTTGGATCTGAGAAGCAAATGCATGCTTAGGCGCCTTCCGAACGTGTGCGTGCACGTGCTTGTTCAGCATGGTGAACAAGTAGGGCGAGGGAACGATATATGGAATGGACAAATTTACCGTAAGGAGCGGTAAGGAAGAATGCCGCAACAAGCCCAAGATGTATGATTAAGAGCAATCCCATTGCGCTGGTATTCCGTAGCGCTAGTACTAGCATTCCACTAAAGGATGTAAGGCCCAGAATAATCAAGAACTTATAATCAGCACTCATCATCGCTGATAACGAAGGGTCCGGATCACTCTTTAACTTCATAGCAACCAGCCCACAAACTCCCGCAATGATCGCTAATCCCCCGACAGTGCCGAAGATTACGGGTGCGCTGTTGATCGAGTACGGAGGTAGGCGGTGCAGCAAATCTTGATATACGGCAGCTAGGCTCGTAGAGACTACGGTCGCCAGGAATCCGTAGAAAACGAAAGAGTGGTAGACACGTCGCAGCTGTGAAGGCGTCGCTTTTGGATAATAGCAACCAGGGCCGCCTCCCCTAAGCCATCTTAAGCTGACGACATCCTTTATCATGAGTGCCAAAGATGTGACGCCAGTGGTTTTCTTGACGGCATCACGCGTTTCCCGCCAGAATCGTGCGCCTCCTTGGAGCGAAACGATGGCGGAGTACAACACGAGCACTAAAGCCGGGACTAACATCGCAAAAAACGGTATCACCCGGTAAAACGAACCTGGCCCCACATGACGAGAGAATATCGTCGCCGGTCCAATCCAGATAAACGATAGAATTGCCACTAGAGCGATAGTGCCGGTTACCATCGAAGCGGCTACTCTCCTGTCCGTGAATGATCTTCCAAATAGCAGAGGCCAACTCCAACCCTTGTAACTTTCTAATCGGACTTCAGAAAGAATTTTGGGAACATTGAGTTCAAACTCGTGAGGCGAAGAATACATGCATGCGTAATAGCAGGCCCGGCAGTCGTGACACAGATGCGCCATGTAAATTACGTCACCTTTAGTGAGCTCCCGTCTCATTTCAAGGGCGGGAAATACCGGACAATAACCTTCGCAGTAGCGACAAGCGTTGCAAATCGTGAGTTGTCGCCCCGCTTCTTCTATGAGCTCATTAATGTGCATGGGTGGAAGCCTCTTCCCCTGCCAACTTTCCGAACACCGACCCGATCGTTAATCCAAATCCAGCGAGATATCCCTTAGAAAGGATATTTCCAGCCATGATTTCGCCAGCAGCGTATACGTTAACGAAAGATCGTCCATTGCAGTCGACGACCTTTGCAGTCTCATCGACTGTCACCCCCATATAAGTAAAGGTAATTCCGGGACGAAGGGGTAGAGCGAAGAAAGGCGGTCGATTGAGGGGTAACGCCCAGTTACTTTTAGGAAGCGTGAGTGCGCGTGTTCCCACACCATCGAGACATTCTGGACGGAACGTGGTGTTTCCAAGCGTAGCGAGATTGTAATCGTTGACAGTCTTCAGGAACGACTCCTGGTCAAGGTTGAGCTGGCAGGCGAGGCCTGCAAGGCAGTTTGACTCATAGGGTTTGTAAATTGGCGGGATAAAAGAACCAATGGTCTTGGAGTCCACAATACAATAAGCCAGTTGGCCGGGCTGTTCGGCGATTAACCGCCCCCAAATGGCGTAACGCTTTGGCCAAATATTTTCTCCTTCGTCGTAAAATCGACATCCGAGACGGTTAACAACGATCCCGAAAGGAATAGCGTCAAGTCTCGTTACGATCCCGCCGTCGAACTTCGGGGAGCGGGCATCAATAGCGACCGCGTGAAGCGCCTTAGGATCACCGATGGCTTGCGCGTTATTCTTGAGGAGTACCGCAAGCAACTTACCATCATTATAAGGTGTGCCTCGGACGCAGAAGTTATCGGCTGCATCACCCCAATACCGCTTTAGCCATTCGAGATTTGCCTCAAAACCACCGGCCGCAACCACCACTGCCTTTCCCGCGATGAACTCTTCACCTTCTTTTCCCCTGAGCACAACCGCGCGAAATCTACCGTTTTCAAGTACGAGGTCTTCAACTGACGCGTCGTATCGGACTTCAATACCCATACGCGCGGCGGTATCGTAATAGGTATTTATCAGTGCTTTCCCGCCGCCGAGGAACCATTTATTGGTTCGGCCCAAATGGAGAGTACCAGCGAGCGGCGCTTGCCATGCCACACCGTGACAATGCATCCAAGGAGGTAAGTTCTGCGACTCGCGAATCGCGTAGTTGGCCAACTTCATGTTAGCCGGTTTTCCAGTCACGCTAACCAGATCATCAAGAAATTCCGATTCGCTATATTCTCCGAGAGCCGAGTTCTTCGAGACTTGCGCACAGCGAATGTTTCGCGTGTGCCTGGTATTCCCACCACGCATGTGGAAAGGGGAACGTTCCAAAACTAGTATTCGCCCCGCTCGGCGACGAGCGGCTAACGCGGCACAGAGTGCGGCGTTTCCTCCTCCAATAATTATTACGTCATAAGGGTCCATCGGGCCTCCATGAGGTCGGAGAAGAAACGCTCACCCGCACGGTGCGAGGCGTCAGCGGAGCCGTCGGCCGCAGTTTAAGCGACAGCGCCGCTCCGACGAGCATGAATATGCCGAGGACGCCAAAACCGTATGTGAAGTTTCCCGTGCGTTTGTTTAGATAGCCGACCAGCAGTGGCCCAAAAAATCCCCCTAGATTTCCAACGCCGTTGACGAAACCAGCCACCGAACCGCCGATTTTACGCGAGAACCATTCTGTGGGAATCGACCAGAACGGTCCTAGGGGCGCAAATGCTCCAATGGCGGCCAAGCAAACCAAAGCGAATGCTAAAACAGGCCAACGCCCGATTGTCAAAGCGCCCCCAAGGAGAGCCAATCCCCCAACAGCCAGCGGAACCGCTATGTGCGCGCGCCGTTCGCGCAGCTTATCAGAGTGAGACGAAACCATGACCAGCGAGACCGCGCCGATGAAAAACGGTATCGTGAAAAGAACCCCCGCCTTAAAATTGTTAATTCCAGCCGTTTTCTCTATGGCACTGGGAAGCCAGAACAGGTATCCGAGCTGGGCGGTGAGCATTAGTAGCTTGACAGCAGAAAGCAGGAAGGTTTGGGGAACAAGCAGAGCCCGCCAATACGTTTCGCTCCCACCCCGTTCTGCGGCCAGATTCTCGGCTCGAAACGTGACTTCCAAGTATTGTCTTTCTTCTTCTGATACCCATGGCGCCTGACCTGGATGGTCATAAATTCCGAAGATCCAAACAATCAGCCAAACTAGCGGGAATGTGCCTTCCACAATCAGCATGACCCGCCAGTTCCAACGGTCGAGCATCCAACCTGTCAGAGGCGACGAAGCAACCAGAGAAAGCGGCAGCGCCAATGAAAATAAGGCATTTGCCCGCGCCCGTTCCCTTTGAGGAAACCAGCGCGACAGAAGGACGAGGGTCGCGGGGTACATTCCTCCTTCCGCAACTCCTAGCAATAGCCGCATCAGCCACAACTGTTGCCAAGTCCGGACCAATCCGCACCCGACAGCGCAGCAGCCCCAGACCAGCAGCAAGATGCTGACAAATCTCTTTGTACTCCAGAGAGTCGCCAAGTACCCCCCTGGAAGTTGCAACAGGAGGTAGCCCCAGAAGAAAATACCGACGACCATCCCACCTTGTACGGAATTCATCTGGAGGGAACGGCTCATTGCGGGCAGGGCCAGCGAAATATTAGTTCGGTTAATAAAAGCAACCGCGTACATTACAGTCGCAACCGGAATGATTCTCACCCACCGTTGCTGGGGGACAGATGTCATTTTTCGCGTAGTTGCGATCGGTCTAATACCCTTAACAGCCAGTGCCTTGGACCCTCAAGCTCATTTCCCAACTTGACGGACTAACTGGGCGGGAGTACCCTCGGCAAAGTCTTGGACAGCTTAGAGGAAGACAGGTATACATGTCCTTAAAGACCCCTAAAAAAATTCTTAAAGATGTTGTTGCAGTTCCAGTTCTTCCTGGCCAACACATCTACGAATTTGGCCCGTTTCGCCTTGATCCAAATGAACGCCAGATGCGTCGCGATGGCGCTGTAGTCCCTATTACCGCCAAGGCTTTTGACACACTTCTACTCCTGGTGCAAAAGAGCGGACACCTCCTCGAGAAATCAGAGATCATGCAAGCCATCTGGCCCGATTCCTTTGTCGAGGAAGGCAATCTATCGGTAACGATTCACATGCTCCGAAAGACGCTGGGGGACGACACCAATGAGCCCAAATATATTGAGACCCTGGCGAAGCGGGGTTATCGTTTTGTTGGCCACGTAAACGAAGTTTTTGGACCTGCGCGCGAATTAGGCCTAAATCCAAGCGGAGGAATTGAGCCCCTGCTTGTCCGTCATACGTCCAGCACTTTCCTCAGCTATAGGCTGGCTGTGGTGTTTCTGGCGGTAATTGCGGTGACTTTCGGAATTTATACTGCACACTCCCGTTACACAACCACCGCCGGGACCAGAATCCAATCACTCTCGGTGTTACCATTTCGGACGTCCAACCGCGATCCGACGCAAGACTACCTCGGTTTGGCGATGGCAGACGCAATCGCTACAACCCTTGGAAGTGCTGGAAACGTAATAGTTCGGCCGACAAACGCAGTGACGCTACCTGGGAATTCTGCCGTCGATCCCGTCAGCCTTGGACGCCAGCAACATGTAGACGCAATTCTAGCTGGCAGCATTGAGAGGTTTCCAGATCGCGTGCGCGTTACCGCCCAATTAACACGAGTGTCTGATGGATCATTGCTGTGGGCAGAGAATTTTGAGGAACCAACCCGCCGAATGTACGCCCTGGAAGAGGAGGTGGAATCAAAGGTCGAGGATTCGCTTTCGGCGCGTGTTAACCTTATTAAAGACAAAGGCCTTTCGGCGTCCACAGGCTCGCGACCTGATTTCGATGCTTATCAACTCTACTTGCAAGGGCGATACTTTTGGAACAAGCGAACTGAAGACGGACTCCGACGCAGTATCGAATACTTCCAGCAAGCTACAATCGACGATCCTAACTACGCCAAAGCCTATGCGGGTCTTGCCGATTCTTATGCCCTCTTAGGTTCTTATGGAGTTGAACCTGCCGAACAAGCATATCCGAGTGCCAAGTCTGCAGCCTTAAAAGCAGTTCGGCTCGATGATTCGCTTTCCGAGGCTCATACTTCTCTCGCCATGATCTCTTTTTATTACGAGTGGGATTGGCGGGATGCAGAACACGAATTTCGCCGCTCAATCGAGCTAAATTCTCAGTACGCTATCGCGCACACGTGGTACGCGATCAGTTTGGCCGCGCTCGGTCGCAACGAAGAGGCCGTTGAACAAGTCCAGCAAGCTCAGGCGTTGGATCCTCTCTCGCTGATTATTAATACCGAAGTCGGGCGAGTGTTTTACTTAATTCACGATTACGACCAATCCGTTCTGGCCTATCGGAAGGTCATCGACATGGAGCCGCAATTCGCTAGGGCCCACGCGCGCCTCGGAATGACGTATGCGGCGGAAAAAAAGTTTAGCGACGCTATTCAAGAATTCCATCAGGCGCAACAATTGTCCGGTTCCGATCCCTATTTGGATGGCCTGCTAGGATACGCGCAAGCGAGGTCGGGAGATAAAGCCGCGGCTCGTAACTTGCTAGCCAGACTTCAGAATCGCGCCCGCAATAAATACGTTCCGGCGTACAGTATGGCTCTCATCTGCATTGGGCTCGGAGACCGAGATCTTGCTCTGGACCTGCTATCCAAGTCGTACGCAGATCGTTCCACTTATATGGTCTACGCTAAGATGGACCCCTTACTTGATTCGGTCCGCACCGATCCCAAGTTTACGGCGTTGCTGAAGATTATGCATCTTTCTTGAACTTTGCCTGAAGACCTTAGAAGTTCTTCCGCTCACTAAGGACGGAATCACAAACTTGGAATCGCTATATGTACGTCTGCATTAGTCCTCATTCGTATACTCGAAAACCCACTGACGCAAACCGCCAAATCGGGATTGCCAGAACGAAAACCTAAACATCTGGCAGCATCGTAAGCGTCCGGGGTGAACCGTCTGGACGAAGTGAGGGTGGATAAGCGATGGTGATCGTGGGCACTAGATAGGTGCCCACGAGGGATTAGGTGGACACTTCGACTAAGAGACGGCGGCGTTGGGCCATCGAGATCAAGCGCAGGATCGCAGAAGAGAGCTTTGAGGGAAGCAGCTCTGTAGCACACAACTGGCACAGAAGTATGCGGTGAACGCCGATCAGATTTTCAAGTGGCGGAAAGACTATCGCGAAGAAGGCCTGAAAAACGGCGTTACTTGGACCAACTTGGGACCAGCGCAAGGATGGCTCGGAACTGGTAAACGCAACCGGAGCAATGGCTTAGATTGAATTTGCGTCCACTTGGAAGGCAGACGTTCCACTCTCCATTAGAGCCTGATGGGAACTTCCGTCGAGAGAGCTTCGGCACCGTCATAAAAGCGCAATTCCAATTGCGATGAAAGGCGGAAAAATATGGACGAAAGCTTAACAAGCAAGAAGATGATCTGACCGGTTTCATCGCAACTTGCTGATATCCATCGGTTCGCGCCAGCTCCGGAAAGATCTGCTTAAGCTAGTTTCTTGGTTGTCGACCGAGCGGTTGGCTTCACCCGACCTACTTTCATCGGACGATTGAGGAGCCCGGAGTAGCGCGGGCCGGGCATCACGTGTGAACATCTGATTTACATTCCCGAATATCGATGACACGAGAATGCACAGGGTCCCCTGAATTTTCCCCATGCTTGCCGAATGGCGCGCGTTTAACTTGCCTCCGGTCAATGTTTTCTGAATCGCACTCGTGCCTCGGCCTGTTTTTGAATATTTGTCATGTGGCGAACTCTTTGGAATTAAACGGCTCGCGAATTCAGACCGCCTGTCTGGTCGAATTCCACAGATGAGTTTTGCGTGAAGCGAGCTTTCAATAACCTTAAGGAAATACGCGAGATGTTTTGGTCGGGGCGTGGAGATTTGAACTCCAGACCTCCTGCGCCCAAGGCAGGCGCGCTACCAGGCTGCGCTACGCCCCGACATGAAGTACCTAAAGATTATAAAGTACTTCCCAACAGAACTGTTACTCCATCGGTCCATTTTGGCCAAAACTGTGCCAAATAGATTTCACTGAACCATCGCTCTGCCAGAATCCAGCGGCATTTCATTGGCCTAGCGGTTGATTTTCTCCAGGGCTTGTCGCTTCATTTGCAGGTTCATTCGGGAGTAGTGTTTGAAGACTTGAGAGTTCCTCTGGCGAAACAATTGTGTCACCCACTCGTCGGCTAGGCTATGAGCCGGTGGCTAGTCCCGTTAAAACACCGGGGAGCGCGTTCGCCCACAATGGCGTCCGCTGCCAGCTTTTCACGATGCGCACGAGCACCATTTCCGATCACTTGCCTATTCGCTTTAGACAATCGGCATCGGCTCCTAGCCGAGTCTTCGACGCTTGGTGACAATGATTTCACTTACCGCGGATCCGCGCGCCGGTTGGGTTGCCGCAAGGCCGCCTACCGGCGCCGATGGCTGGTCTCGGGTGGGCACGAGAAGTCGATCGTGATTTGGAATACAGCAACCGGAGCCGAGCGGAGCCGTCTCGCGTGACCACACTCTTTACACGACCCGCTAACAAAATTCGCGTCAAACTAGCGATTTGCGTGCGCATGAAACATGGGGTGTCACCGTTTCAACTAGCACCGCTCGCAAATCCAGCCGTCCCGACATTTCGAGGGATCAGACCTCTTTACGCTGGTCCCAACGCCATTGGGAAGCTCTTCTCCGAGTAATCTTTGCAATCGCGGACGACAACTTTATTTCGCAATCTTTAGACAGAACATGCTCGCGATTTTCGGCGCCCGACTCGTCAAAAAAACTGAGCGCTCAGATCGGGACAAGCAATTCTGTTTTAGCGGCCCGAACGGCTCAGATTTCGTGTTGGCAGTACCTGTCATTTCGGACAATACACAGACGTGGATCCGAAGCGTACGGTGCGCGCCTAGACTTGGTACAAAAACTCGGGCACCTGATTCGAACAAATGCTCTCTCCATGTTTCACGCATTACAACTCAAGTTCGTTTCCGACCGGATCGTACCTTATGCGATGCAAGGCGCCGAGGCGATGGTCTTGGTGAACGTCATGCGGATTCCGTGCTTCGGCCGCAGAATGACCATCGGACGAGCTTCGATCATTTGGCCCGGAGCCAACTGAAAATCGTATTTTCTGAGCAGATCGCTCAAAATCATGAGGATCTGCAGCATCGCGTAATTTCCACCGATACAGCCTCGCGGTCCGCCCCCGAAGGGAAGGAAGGTGAAGGGCGTGCGCAGCTTGTCGTTGGCTTTGGTGAAACGCTCGGTATCGAAATTCTCCGGATTCTGCCAGTAGCGCGGAGCATGGTGCGCACCGTACACATACACGATGACCGTCGATCCACGGGGTATGGCGAGGTCGCCTACGCGGTCGTCCGCCACAGCCATGCGGTCGATCATCCAAAACGGTGGGTAGAGGCGGAGCCCCTCGCAAATGACCTGAGTCGTAAATTCAAATTTGGGAACGTCGCTGTAACTCAAAGGCGCTTCGCCAAGCACGGAATCAAATTCCTGCCTTACCCGCTCAAGGCAATCCGGGCGCGAACTCAAAAGATAAAAAAGCCACGATAGCGCGTTCGACGATGTTTCATGGCCGGCGACCAGAAGTTGCATGCTCTCGCTCAGGATGAGCTCATCGCTCATGGCTGTGCCATCGCTGTAACGCGCATCCAGCAAAGTCTGCAGCAGGTCGTGGCCGGGCGGTTCGCTGCGGCGCTTCCTGATGTATTCGAGCAGAATGGCGTCCGCGCGGGTTCGCATGTCTTCGTGTCTGCGCAGTTCCCCCGAGACGGCGAACAAGGGATTCAGATAGGGCTGCAGGGTTTGCCGAACAATGAATTCCTGGACGGTGCAGATGGTATGGCTGACAAGATTGATGTCTTCGTCCTTCAACCGTGCGCCAAACAGCGATCGGGCGACCATCGCGAAGGTAATTTTCATCAGGTGGGGGTAGATATCGACGGGGCCGCGACGGACCTGTCTGTCGAAATCCCGCAGCGACTCGGCAAGGGAGTCCTGCATGATTGAGGACAG
>Ga0210394_10004681_pt1 | contig 15795 bp, 16 predicted proteins | sample IncBWC12MmetaG_FD_160121 | JGI IMG/M metagenome (GOLD analysis project Ga0210394, IMG submission 160121) | Forest soil microbial communities from Barre Woods Harvard Forest LTER site, Petersham, Massachusetts, United States - Inc-BW-C-12-M | ecosystem: Environmental > Terrestrial > Soil >... | reverse complement strand
GTCCGGGTACTCGCGTTCCGAGTGGTCGTTCTCTCTATGAAATGCTCAAGAACAGGTTCACGCGTTTGCTGATGTGGATGGGTCTTGCCGCCGTTGCGACTTACCTGCTTGATCCCGAGCGAGGCGAAGCGCGGCGCAAGGGCCTGCGCAAGCAGGTCAATTCGATGCGCAAGAAGGGCAAGGAGATCGGCAAGAAGGCGAATCTCGCCTAGGAGCGGCGCGTGGCCACCGAACCCGACAATGGGTCCGTGGCTCGAGCCCCCCAGGTCCTCAGCCCGCGCGCGCTGAATCGCGCCCTGTTGACGCGCCAGATGCTGCTTCGCCCGGTCAAGCTCTCCGCCGCCGCGGCGATCGAGCGTCTCGTGGGGATGCAGGCCCAGGCGCCGAACCTGCCGTATGTCGGGTTGTGGGCGCGACTCCAGGGCTTTCGAGCCGAAGAGCTCTCTTGGCTGATGCAAAGCAGGCGCACTGTGCGGACGACTCTGATGCGCGGCACGATCCACCTCGTGACGACAAAAGACGCGCTCGGCTTGAGGCTCCTGTTCCAGCCGTTCCTCGAGAGAGGCTTCTTTCACGGCAGCCCGTGGGGTCGCCTGGCCGGGAACGTTGACCCTAAGGCTCTGCTCGACGCCGGCCGCGAGATCATGGGCGAACGTCCCCACACGGTGGCGGAGCTTGCCAAGCGGCTCGAGCTCAGGTTTCCCGGTCACGACGGAGTCGCTCTCGCTTATGGAGTGCGTCATATGCTGCCGATGGTCTTCGCAACGCCTCGCGGCATCTGGCGTGCAAGTGGTCCGGTCACGCTGACGACAGTCGAAGCGTGGCTCGGCCGCTCCGCCAGTCCGATGATCGCACCCGAGGACCTCGTGCTTCGCTACCTCGGCGTCTTCGGTCCGGCGTCCGTCGCCGACATGCGCGCCTGGTCGGGCCTCGCGATGCGCCCGGCCTTCGAAAAGCTCCGGCCGCGGCTGGCCACCTTCCGCGACGAGCACGGGATCGAGCTGTTCGACCTCCCGGATTCACCCCGCCCGGCGGCGGGTGCCGCCGTCCCGGTCCGTTTGCTGCCGGACTACGACAACATCCTTCTCGGCCACGCCGACCGCACGCGGATCATGGCGCCGGGGCAGCACCTCGGCCTGTTCAGCAGCAACGGGATCATGAAAGGCTCGGTCCTGGTCGACGGTTTCGTGCGGGCGAGCTGGAAGCCGATCAGGGAGAAACCGGGAACCGCGCTTCTCATCACGCCGTTCGACGAGCCGATTCGGCGTCAAGACCAGACGCCGGTGAACGAAGAGGGATTGCGACTGCTTGCCTTTCTCGCCCCCGGGGAGAAGCACCGCGTCGAGTTCGGCGAGGTGAAAGGCGGAGCTACGCCCCCGCGGGCAGCGGGTGCAGCGCCTCGCCGACCCGGGTCTCCGCCGGTGCACCGGCCAGCGCCGCCACCGCCGCGTCGACCACCTTCGGGTTCCACTGCGTCCCGGCGCCGCGCCTGAGCTCGTTCATCGCCGAGTCCCAATTTCGGGCGGCGCGGTACGCGCGATTGGTCGTCATCGCGTCGAGGGAATCCGCCACCGGGATGACCTGGGCGACCAGCAGCAGCCGGCGCCCGACGGTGCTGTTGGGATAGCCACGCCCGTCGTACCGCTCGTGGTGCGTCAGGACGAGCTCGAGGACCTTCTCGTAGGCCGAGAACTGGGACAGGATCTCGAAGCCGAGCCGTGGATGCGTCTCCATGACGCGACGCTCCGCGTCGGTGAGCCGGTCGGGCTTGAGCAGGATCGAGTCGGGGATCCGGATCTTGCCGATGTCGTGGACCTTCGCGGACAGCTCGACCAGCTCGATCTCGGCGGCGCTCAGTCCCAGCTCCCGGCCGATTGCCTTCGAATACGTGGCCACGCGCTGCGAATGCTCGAAGGTATACGGGTCGCGGGCGTCGACTTCGTCCGCCATCCTCTCGACGGCGCGCACCGTCTCGCGAGTGAGCTGGATCCGGCGCTTCATCGAGCCATAGGCAAGGGCCGCCGGCAGGAGGCTCAACGCGGCCACCCAGGGAAAGCGGACCGCGGCGAGCGCTGAGGCCGCGCCGACCAGGTAGAGGCTCGCGAACTGCAAGCCGACTGCGTGGTGCGTGTTCAAGAAGATCGTCAGGACGCTCCTGCGGGACGAGAGGGCAATGGCCGTCGAGACCAGCAGGATGTTGAGCCCGTACATGATCACAGCGGCCGCCACCGTGAACGCCACCGCGGTGTTGGTGATCGTGCTGTGCGCCGTCACCCCGCCGAGGCTGAGGCACAGCGCCGCGACCAGGCTAGCGATGTAGAGCTGGCCGGCGTTGAACAGGAGCGACCACCCGACCTCGCCGATCGGCAGCTTCTCCTTGGACGCCCGCATCTTGCGCGCGGCGGCGATGACGACACCGATCGCCTGTGTCACGGCCACCGTTGCCGCGGCCTGCCAGGCGGGCAGAAGGAGCACCGCTGCGAAGAACACGGCGCTGTCCACGCTCACTTTCTGGCTGAGGCTGACGCGCAGCGGGAACTGCCCCGCGAGGATTCCGGCGACCAGCAGCGCGAGCACCACCCACCAGTCAATCTGGCGCCCGCCCACCCGAGACAGGCCGGCGATGAACAGCCCTGAGGCCGCGAGCACTACCGCGAAGCGGTAGAGCTCAACCAACCGGCGCGGTGCCATGGCTACGACTCTGGAATCGTGAACTTCAGATGAACCGTTTTGCCGCTGGTCCCATAGCCTCGGGCGAGCAAGGCCCCGTTGCCGAGCAGTCCCGTCGTCACCTCGTCCATGGTCGAGTACCTGAACAGCAAGCCGGTCGGGACGGTGATCGCGACATCGACCGCGGTGACGGGGCGGCCGCTTGAGTCGTAGGCCCGCTGGGTGGAGGCGGTCGCGAGCGGAAGCGCCAGGTCGAGCAGGTTGGAGGTCCAAACGCTGTCGTAGACGAGAACGACGTGCCCGCCTGGAGTGACGATCGCGACCAGGGGGTCCCAGGTGCACCACGTCGAAGAAGCAGCGGCCGAGCCGGGCGATGCCGCCAGCAAACCGAGTGCGAGCGCGCCGGCGACCACCAATCTTTTCATTTCTGACCGTCCCTCCCAAAAGGTTGCCGTATGGACAACCCTCACCCCAGCGCAATCACAACGCTCGCGGGCGGCCGATTGATCGCCCCCTTACGACCGGTTACGAATTCGCAGGGCCAACGGATCATTGGGCTCTGCGCTCAAGGGACAATTCGGGTCGTGTTTGAATCAGGCGCCCTGGCGCCGCTGGGGGAGCGAAACTTCCGGCTGCTCTGGTTCGGGCAAGCCGTATCCGCCGTTGGCGATTCGCTGGTGACGATCGCCCTCGCCTTCGCGACCCTCTCAGTCGCTCATTCGGCCACCGCGCTCGGAGTCGTGCTGGCCGCCTCGACCATCGCGCAGATGGTCGCTCTGCCCGTCGGCGGCGTGTGGTCGGATCGCCTACCCCGCCAGCTGGTGATGCTCACGTCGGACGGCGTCCGTGCAGCCGTCCACGCGCTCATGGCCGTGCTGCTGATCACCGGGCACGCCCAGCTCTGGCAGCTCATCGTCCAGGCTGTGCTCTACAGCTTCGCCGGAGGGTTCTTCTTGCCGGCCGCGGGCGGGCTCGTGCCCCAGACCGTCAGCGCCCAGCACCTGCAGCAGGCCAACGCGCTGATGGGCCTGTCGCGCAGTATCACCCAGGTCGGTGGGCCGGCGGTCGCCGGCGTGCTGGTCGCGGTGTTTGGTCCCGGTTGGGTCTTCGGCCTCGACGCGGCGACGTTCGTGGTCAGCGCGATCTCGCTCGCGCTACTTCGAGTCCCGCGCGTCTCCGGCTCAGCCCGGTCCAGCTTCTGGCGGGAGCTCAAGGACGGCATTGGGGCGGTGACCAGCCGGACGTGGTACCTCCTCAACCTCGGCGCGCATGCCTTATGGAATTTCGGTTTCGCCGCGTTCCTGGTCCTCGGTCCGATCGTCGCCAAACAGCACCTTGGGGGCGCATCCGCCTGGGGCCTGATCGGCGCAGCTTTGGGCGCCGGCGCGGTGCTCGGCGGGCTGATCGCACTGCGCATCCGGCCCAGGCGCCCCCTTGTAGTGGCGAACCTTGTGGGCGTTCCAGCCGCCCTCATGCTGCTGGCGCTGGCCGTGCCCCTGCCGACCGGCGCGATCATGGCCGTGTGCGTGTTCGGCTGGGCCGGGCTGACCCTCCTCAACGAGGTCTGGTTCGCCACCGTGCCGCAGCTGATTCCGGCCGACGTGCTGGCCCGCGCCACGTCTTTCGACTGGCTGCTCTCGATCATCGCAATGCCCGTCGGCTTCGCGGTCAGCGGGCCGGTCGCCGACCACATCGGTATTCAGCCGACCCTGGTCGCGGCCGCCGTGATCATGGCGGTGCCTTTGATCCTCATCGTGCTGGTTCCCGGTGTGCGCTCGGTCAGGCGGACATCCGACGGCCTGATCGTGGCCGGCGCGCCTCGGGCATGACCCGGCGGCGGGGACAGTGGATCGCACTCGCCCTCTACTCAGTCCTGGCGACGGTCGTCTTCGTGAGCACCTGGGTCGATCCCGGCGGGAGGTGGATCGGCAGCCCCAAGGATCCCCAGCTCTTCATCTGGTATCTGGGCTGGATCCCCCACCAGCTGTCGCACGGACTGAACCCGCTCTACACCAACTACCTGTCCTATCCGCCAGGCGTGAACCTCATGTGGAACACGTCGATGATCTTCCCGGCACTTGTGCTCTGGCCGGTCACCGCTGTCTTCGGCCCGGTCGTCGCGTACAACTTGCTCATCACCGCCGGGATCGCGCTCTCAGCGTGGTGCGGATTCCTGGCCGCCCGCCGCTTTGTCGACGGCGACTTGCCGTGCTTCCTGGCGGGGCTCGTGTACGGATTCAGCCCTGGCTTGATCGCCCAGGCGCTTGGCCATCCGCATGTCGTGGTGGCTCTCTACCCGCCGATCGCGCTCCTGCTCGGGGACGAGATCCTCGTACGACGGCGGCTGCATCCGGCGCTCTACGGCGCCATGGCCGGTGTCGCCACTGCGCTGCAGCTTCTAACTGGCGAGGAGCTGCTCGCCGTGACCCTTCTGATCGCGGCCCTGGGCGCCGCCTTGCTGGCGCTGATGCATCGGGACCAGGTGAGGTCGAGCCTTCCGTACGTGGCCAAAGCCGCGGTCGCGGCCCTGATCGTTTTCATCGTGCTGGCCGCTTACCCGCTGGGCTTCCAGTTCTTTGGACCGCAGCGCGTCTTTGGCAGCGTGCAGGGCCCCGACGTCTACGTCAGCGACCTGCTGGCTTTCTTTCTGCCTTCGAACCTCATCCATTTCACCGGCAATGTCACCGAGAACGACGCGTACGTTGGGCTGCCGCTGCTGGCGTTGTTCGCAGCCGGGCTGGTGCTGGGCTGGCGAATGCCGCGCATCCGCTGGGTTGGCCTCATGACCGGCCTGGTGGCGGTGTTCTCGCTGGGCCCCCACCTGCACGTCGATGGATTCGTGACGCCGATACCCTTGCCGTGGGCGATCGTGGCCGGCCTGCCACTGATGGGCAGCGCGCTCCCGGCCCGTCTGATGACGATTGCATTTCTCGGCGTCGGGATCGTGGTCGCCTACGCCGGCGCGCGCTCTCTGACCGCCATTCGAGGGTGGCGCTACGTGACAGCCATCCTCTTGTTCTTCGGCGTGGCGATCTTCACGCCGTTGGCCTATCCGAGCGTGCCCGCCATAGCCCCGGCTTTCTTCAGAGCCGGCGGAGGCGTCGAGAACATCCCGTCGGGGTCGGTCGTGCTGGTCACGCCCTTCTCCAGCAAGCAGTCGACCGATGCGATGTACTGGCAGGCGGTGGCGGGCTACCGATTCCGGATGCCCGAGGGCGACGCGTTCACGCCGGGTCCATACCTGGGCCCGCACCCGTCATTCATTGAATCGGCGCTGGATCAGCTCGACACCGGCCACACGGTCGACGTGACCTCTGACGTGCGCACCAAAGCGCTCGCCGACATCAAGAGCTTCGGCGTCACCACCATCGTGGCCGGCCCGTCGCCGGGACAGCCCGCGATCGTGGATTTCCTAACGCAGATCGTCGGCCGACCACCGATCGACGACGCAGGGGTCAAGGTCTGGTGGATGGTCACCCCTTGACGTGCCCCCGACTGGATCTACAACGCGCGTGAACTCGGACGGCCGCACAGCCCATGGCTGGCAGGATCTATTTGCGTTGAGCGCCGGCGATAGCTCTGGTTTCCTTCGGTGGGGCCCCATCCCGAGCCGGCCTGCCCTACGGTCAACTCCCGAGGAATGGATGATTCCAGGACGGGAGTGACGAGATGAACACGAAGAGGCAACCAGGTGGCAGTGCGATGTTGGCCGGACGCGCGGTTGCCAGAATCGGCTATGGCGCCATGCAGCTGCCGGGTCCGGGGGTGCTGGGGCCCCCACGCGATCGGGCCGTGGCACTCGCGGTGCTGCTCCGAGCCGTCGAGCTTGGCGTCAACCACATCGACACGGCCCAGTTTTACGGTCCCGACGTCGCCAACGAACTGATTCACGCCGCGCTTCATCCCTACCCAGAGGATCTGGTGCTGGTCACCAAGGTCGGCGCCGAGCGTGACCGCCAGGGCGGCTGGATCCGCGCGCAACGGCCCCACGAGCTACGAGCCGGGGTCGAGGCCAACCTGCGGAGCCTCGCGGTGGAGAGGATCGACGTGGTCAACCTGCGACTCACCGGTGTCGAGCACGACCGCGGTAACAAAGCGCTAGCTGTCGACCTCGACAGCCAGCTGGCCGAGATGATTGCTCTGCGCGCCGAGGGCAAGATCGGCGGCATCGGCATCAGCAGCGTCAACATCGACCAGCTCCGCCAGGCTCTCCCGGCCGGCATCGCGTGCGTGCAGAATGCCTACAACCTACTCGACCGGGCCGGCGAACCGCTCCTCGATCTCTGCCGCGAGCACGACATTGCCTGGGTGCCGTACTTCCCCCTCGGCTCGGCCTTCGCGGGCGTGGCGAAAGTGACCGAGCATCCTGCCGTGCTGGCCGCCGCCGGGGCTCAAGGAGCCACGCCCGCCCAGGTCGGCCTGGGCTGGCTCCTGGCCCACGACCCAAACATCCTGCTGATTCCTGGCACGTCGAGCATGGAGCACCTCGAGGAGAACGTGGCCACCGCCGACGTTCGCCTCGATGCCGCCACGATGGCGGTCCTGGACGGTCTCGCCACGGCGGGCGGCCGGCGCTGACCTCGATGACCTGGCGATGGCCCAAAGGCACGTGTTCGAATCGAGGTTCGAGCCCGAGGCCAACCAGATGCTTGGGCCCAACGGCACGACGACGGCGCCGCGTCGTCAACTGTTGCGCCGCCGCGCGGTCCAAGGAGAAGTTGGCTGATTTCGGCAAAGGCGACACCTGCGTGGGAAGCCCAATTCGACGCATGCCACCGATTCCTCCTCTCGGGTGAAATACCAGGCATGCCGATTTCGGGCGCGTGTCGGTCCGATGAACCTCAGGGCGTTGGGGTCATGTTTCGGATGACGGTCTCGAGCGATCGGTTCAGAGCGCGCACTTCGTCGCGGGAGAGACCCAGGAGCAGACGCTCTTCCAATTCCAGCACGTCGTCGTTGACCGATCGCCACTTCTTCTCGCCCGCTTGGGTCAACTGAGCATTGAGGATTCGGGCATTTGAAGGACTCGGCTGACGTTCCACCAATCCCGAAGCTTCGAGCTGTTGGAGGACCTCGTTCATTGACTGGGGTGTGACGAACGCCTTGCGAGCAAGTTCGGCGTTGGGCAACCCTGGCGTCTCGGCCAACAATATGAGAACGACGTAGTGCGGGATCCCGAGTCCATGTTTGGAGACGATCTCCTGTAAGGAGAGATTGATGAGCGATTGAGCGCGCTTGACCAGGTAGCCCGACATGTCCTCGGCTCTTGTCACGACTCGCTTCTTTGCCTTCCCCATCCGCCTCCTTGCATTTATCAGGCTACCTGATACACTCTTCTCAGGTAACCTGATAACTATAAAGGAGCGAACGTGAAAGTAATCGGACCCGACTTCTTCTCACTGCAGGTCAGCGACATCGAGGTGTCTGCCGCGTTCTATTCGGAGCAGCTTGGCCTTCAACGAGCGGCCCAGAGCCCACCAGGAGCGGTCGTCTTTGCCACCGCCCCAATACCCTTTGCCGTTCGCGAGCCCGTCATTGACTTGCAGGCGGTCGAGCGTCTCGGCTCGGGCGTTGCACTGTGGCTCAAAGCCGATGACCCCCAGGCCCTGCACGATCGGCTTGTCGAGGCCGGGGTTCGAATCGTCACCGAGCCGTTCGATGGTCCATTTGGGCGGACGTTCGTATTTGCCGACCCCGATGGATACGTCCTTACCATCCATTCCTGAGCAAACGGAGGACGGGTGCCAGGCTTCATCTCCGACAGCCCCCTCGCCCGCGAGTTGATCCGCATCGGCGACGAGGCGATCGCCACTGAGGACGACGCCAAGCTCCGCGCGTACTTCAGGCATGACTACGTCTTCCACGGACCGGGCGGCGACTTGAGCTTCGCGGAACTCAGCGCTTACTTCGCCTCGTTGCGGGGAGGCTTCAACAACCTCCGAATCGTCCGCGAGCAGATCATCGTCGACGGCAACTTCCTGGCGGCGCGCACTACATTCTCCGGCGACTTCACCGGCGTCTTCACCTACTCCCCCATCGGACCCCTTGAGCCGACCGGCCAGCACCTCGAATGGGAAGTCATTGGCACGTTTAGGTACGACGACGGTGGGCGTCTTGCCGAGGAATGGGTGCAGACCGATTACCGCAGCTTCTTGACCAAGCTCGGCGTAAACACGACGGAGTCCTGACTCCATGCATCGCCTCCGCTGCGACCTTGGCCAGCAACGAGTTCGCCAGCAGGTCAAGCACAGCACTACGCCGACCCGCCGTGAGGCGGGCACGCCGCCGACGCGGTGATCCTACTCGCCGGCCTGCTCCGTAGGCTGCACGAGAAGCCCGAGCAGACGGCCTTCCGCTCAGCACATTGGTGTAACGAACGACGAGCCGCGGTTGAGACCCGTACCTAGGCCGTGCCCTTGCAGCGCCCCACGCGGAGTAGATTGGGGCTAGAACCCGAGACGCGCCAGCGGTTCCACCAACTCCTGTTCCTCATACGCGAGGTGGGATAGAAGCGCGTCGGTTAAGTAGTCAATCGCACTCTGGATAGCGTCGTGGTTTTCCGGCCTTGTCATATGTTCAGTGAGCGCCCGGTCGACCTCCTGGATCGCGTCATGGATAACGAGGTGCTCCTCGGTCAACCGATCGATCACTGGCTTGAGCTGCGGCTCGCGGCGCGCAAGGTGCGGAAACATTGAGACGTCTTCGACGCCGTGGTGCTGCGTGACGACGCCGCAGTAGCGGGCGCAGAACGCCCCGAGCGTCCAGTCGTTCTGGCGGACCGCCATCTTGTTGAGCGCCGCTCTGGCGTCCCCGGCACGCATCGCCCCGTCGCGGACCTGCCGCAGGATGTCCCTTAGCTCTGACAGCTCGCTTCGGAGCAGGTCGTGCACCTCGATCAGCGCTTTCCCGTCTCGACGTCCCTGGTCTGTGTAGTTCACCTCCGGGCCCGACCGGTCCCGGTGCGGCCGTGTCGATTCGTCCCACGGAGCCCGTTCGCTGAGGCGGACCCCTTCGTCCTGCGTGGGCGCCACCCCGAGCCTCTCGTCCTCAGTCTCAAAATGCGTCGCCGTTTGCGCTTGCGCGCTCGCGCTCACGGGGGACGATCCCACCGCCGCACGTGTAGGGCTCAACCCGGGCAGCCGCGCCTCCTCGACAGCCTCTCGAACGCGGGGCGCGACCTCTGCCGCGAAGTCCGTCATTGTGCGTGGATCGTTTGCAGTCACCACGAAGGTAGAGATCCCATCTTCGAGCGCAAGCCTGGCGAGCTCCGTAGCCATCTCGCGCGCAGGCGCTTCATATGTTCCCAGGTTCAAGAGTCGCCGGATTGCTTGCGGTTCGCGGCCTGCGCCGGCGGCCGCCGCGTCGATGATGGCGTTTCCGGCGGCGAGGCCGCCTGGTTTAAGCCCGCCGACGGTGGGCAGCCACCCGTCGCCGAGCCGGCCGACCAGCCTCAGCATCCGAGGCTTGAACGCGCCGACCCAGATGCTTATGTCGTGCAACGGCGCCGGCCCGCGCAGGGCTCCGGCCAGCCGGTAGTGCTTGCCCTCGAACCGCACGCCTCCCCGCTTACCGGCGTCCCACAGCTGGCGGATCACGTGGATGGCTTCCTCGAGAGCTTCCACACTGTCGCCAACGTCGAGGCGCCGGCCGCCCATCGTCTCGATCGCGTCCCATGCCATACCCGCGCCAATACCGAGCTCGGCGCGTCCGTGGCTCAGAATGTCGAGGCTCGCGACAGCTCGCGCCAATACGGCCGGGGGCCGCATCGGCAAGCTCAGTACGTTGGCCGCCAGGTGGACACGACCGGTCCGCGCGGCCACGAAGGACATCAGGGTCAAGGCGTCAAAAGCGCCTGGCGAGTAGGGGTGATCGTTGAACGTGACAAGGTCGTACCCCACCTCTTCGGCGAGCGCCGATAGGGCCACCACGTGGTCCGCGGACTTGGCCGATGGGGCAATGAAGACGCCGAACTGCAGGTCGTGCCCGTAATTAGTCATTCAATTTCAGCGTCGATCAAGCTCGAGCCAGGACGGTACTGCAACGCCGATGCCCCAGCCGAAGAAGACGAGGCCGAGACCGTGCGCGTCTATCCCGATCGGGGGTGGGCTGCGAGTCGCTGGCAGGGTCGCATTAAAGCGCCTCCAATCCCGCGGCGCGGATAAGAGGGCGGTACAGCGTGCCCCTCTCCTCGTCGCTGAGGTTGCGGAGCAACTGGTCCTCCACAAGGGCTGATCCGAGCGTAGGCGCTGCTCAGAGCGACACCACTTGCAGGCGCAGGTAGACGGTGATGGCTGCCAGCACGCCGAGGACTACCGTGAACGCAAGCGCCGGAAACTCGCTCCTCCTGGCATGGAAGATCGCCGCGCCCACCATGACGAGCACCAGCCCGGCCGCGGCCAGGGGCGCCAACCAGGAAAAGAGGTGGAGGGCCGGCGGCACGATCAGACCGAAGGCTGCGGCCAATTCGGCCACCCCAATGAACTGGCGCAACGCCGGCGGTAGCCTCGATGGAGGCCGTCCTCGCCCCGCCATTCGCTTGGCAGCAGCACCGTACGCCACTGTGTAGAGCAAGCCATGCAGAAGGAAAACGACCGCGAGAAAGATCTGGAGCACCCAAGCCAATGTGTTCATGGGCCTAAGCCGGTACCGGCGCCACTCGCATGGCACGCAGCGCAGTCGCCCACCGAGTCAATTCGCCGAGGACCTTCTTGAGGCTGTTCTCGAGGGTTTCATCGGGGACGAACTGCCCGTCGTGCATGTACTTCGGGACCATGTGAATGTTCACGGCCTCGGCCAGCGGCACCATCTTCAGGGTCGTGACGACCTGCTTGGCCATCTGGACCGAGCGCATGCCGCCCGACATTCCGCCGTAGCTGACAAACGCTACGGGCTTGTAGTTCCACTCGTGGATGAGGAAGTCGAGCGCGTTCTTGAGGCTGCCCGGCATCCCGTAGTTGTACTCGGGCGTGACGATGAGGATCGCGTCCGCGGCGTCGACTCGCTTGCTCCAGGCGATGGTGTGCGGCTTCGTGTAGTTGCGGTGGAAGGGGTGATTAGGCTCGTCGAGCATGGGCAGATCCATGAGCGCCAGGTCCGCGACGTCGACCTCGAACCCGCCGTCCTTCTCGATTTCGGAGATCGCCCAGTTGGCGATCGGGAGGCCCAGGCGTCCGGGGCGGGTGCTGGCAATGATCACCAATAGCTTTGTGTTCAAGGTCGTTTCTCCGTGAATGGCATTATGATTGACTCGTTCATTGAAATGATAAACTATTGACCGATGCCGTATATTTCAGGAGAGTTGAGACCGGCCGCGACCGAACTGGCGATCGACCCCGGGCGAGAGATCTGGGGGTTGTTCCTCGACCCCGTCCTCGACCTGCTCAAGAGTCACGTCCTGGCCCATTACGCTGAGCACCGGCTGACGTCGTCGCAGGCCTGCATGCTCCAGCGGCTGGATCATCCAATGCCGCAGCGCGAGGCCGCGCTACAGCTCGGCTACGACCCGTCCAACATCACCGCACTGGCCGATGCGCTGGAGGCGAAGGGCTTGGTGGAGCGGAGGCTGGACCCGTCGGATCGGCGGGTCAAGACGCTGGCGAGGACGGCTGAGGGCGAGCGTTTGGTGCGCGCGCTGGACGAAAGTCTCTCCCACCCTCCCGAGTCACTGAACCGGCTGTCGCCGGCCGAGCAGGAGCAGCTCCTGCGACTTCTGAGCAAGGCATTCGGCCCGAATAGCTGATTGGCCCGTGACGGTACTCCTGGCCGTCTCGTAGGAGCCCTTTGTTCCAAGAGCCACCTCCCGATCGCAATTGTCAAGCTGTAGCCAGCGCTCGCGCCGCAGAGTTGCGCCGACCCAGCGATGGCTTGTCGCCCTAGTAGGTCCGTGATTTCCATGCGGGACGACCTGTGGGGTTCGGAAAAGTCCATCAGAGGCGGTCCATGCCTCCTCCCCACCCCGTTGCCGGAACGCCATCCGCGAACAAGTCACAGCACTGATCAATCCCGTCCCGACCGTGCTGCGCCAGGTCACCGCCGCATGCCCGGTATTTCGCTAAGGTGTAGAAAACGCGCGTTCGAGCGCATCGCCCTCGACTCAGATCATCACCTGGTTCGAGTCCACCCGGGTGAACCCAAGTTCCCACAATATGAACCCCCCAAGTACGTATTCGACGGGGACTCCTACGAGCTCAGCGAGCCCTCCGAAAGACCGCGGCGAGGGCGTGGCTGAGGTGGCCAATGCCTTGGCAAGTTGCTCTACCGGCGGCGGAATGCGGCGTCCAGCGCCGTCGTGCTGAAGTTCCACATGTTGTCGGCGACGTTGATCGTGACTCCGGGGGGAACGATCTCGTCGATGCGGTCGAGCACATCGCCTGACAGGTCGATCCCGTCGGCGGCGAGGTACCCGTCGAGGTGCTCCACTGTGCGCGGACCGATGATCGCGGAGGTGACCGCGGGGTGGCGGGTGACGAACGCGACCGCCATCTGGATCAGCGTCAGCCCGGCATCGTCGGCGAGCGCGCCCAGCGCGTCGGCGCCGTCGAGCTTCGCGGCGTTTGACGGGTCGCTCGCGTCATAGCGCGCTGGTAAGCGCCGCAATCGCATGGCGGAGCCCGGCCCACTGACCTTCTGGCCTTTGCGGTATTTGCCCGACAGCCAACCGCCGGCCAGTGGGCTGTAGGTCATTACACCCATTCCGTAGCGCAGACAGGTCGGCAGCACGTCGTACTCGATGGCGCGTGTCAGGAGAGAGTAGGGGGGCTGCTCGGTACGAAACCGTCCGTGGCCGCGGCGCTCGGCGGTCCACTGGGCCTCGACGATCTCAGAGGCGGGAACCTTCGACGCTCCGAAGGAGCGGATCTTGCCGGCGCGGACGAGGTCCGACAGGGCGCCGAGTGTCTCGTCGATATCGGTCTTCGGATCGGGAACGCCCACCTGGTAGAGGTCGATCCAGTCGGTCTGAAGCCGCCGCAGCGAGCCCTCAACCCCTTCGATGATCCACCGCCGCGACGCTCCGCGGTGGTTGGGATCCTCGTCAAAAGGAGGGCCGAACTTAACGGCTAGCACCACGTTCTCGCGCCGTCCGCCGGCCAGCGCCTTGCCGATGATCTGCTCGGACTCGCCGGCGGAGTAGCCATCGGCGGTGTCGATGAAGTTGATCCCAGCGTCCAGCGCCTTGTGGATGATCCGGACCGCGTCGTCGTGATCGGGGTTGCCGAAGGCGCCAAACATCATCGCGCCTAGGCACATCTGGCTGACCGAGACGCCTGTGCGTCCCAAGGGTCGGTACTCCATGGAGAGCTCCTTGAGTCGCCGCGAGTCAGTCGCGGCAGGTGGGTAGAATTCAGATCCGCCCCAGAAGCGGATAACCTATCCGCTACACTGTAGCGGATATCGGAGAGCCTGTCCACTTGAAATTGCCTATGCCTTCAACCCAAGTCCCCTCACCCACGAGACGTGCCGACGCCGAGCGCAACCGCGACAAGATCCTCGCGGCCGCCCGTTCCGCGTTCGCCGATCCTGAGGCTGACGTGTCGATGGCCGAGATCTCGCGACGCGCGGGAGTCGGCATGGCGACTCTGTACCGCAACTTTCCCGGACGCCGAGAGCTCCTCGAGGCCCTCTTCACCGATGAGGTCAACGCCGTCTGCAAGGCCGCGGAGACCGTTGACGGCGAGACGCCCGGAGCGGTTCTCACGGCATGGCTGCACCGGTTCTTCGCCTTTAGCACCAGCAAGCGCCACATCGCCGCCGAGCTGCTCGAGCACACGGACCGCAGCAACCCCCTCTTCGACAACAGCCGCACCCGAGTGATCGTCGCCGGCCGACCGCTCCTCGCCGCCGCGCAGCGCGCTCACGAGGTTCGCGACGACGTCGCCCTCGAGCAGGTCCTCGACATGGTCATAGCCATCGCCTCGATCCGCGGCAACCCCCGCTACCTCGAACCAATCCTCCAGACCGCACTCGACGGCCTTCGCCCCCGACCGATGTGAAGCCCGCATAGGACGAGGTGGCACGCCGGATCGGGGTACAAGTTTCAGCGCTACTGCGAGCGGCGCGGCTCCACAGCAGACGCCCCCGAGTGGATCGCCGAGATGCATGGCGAGATCGTCGCGACCCTAAACGAGGGGGTAGCCAGCATTGAAGAAGGCCTCCTCAAGCGCTTGATGTCGAGATCGACGGGAAGGTCGCCTACGCCAAATACCGGCTTCTCACGGCACGGGTTCCAATTGTGGGAAGTTTGGTGGGTCGCGGTGGACTCGAACCAGAAGCCCCCGGGTGCCCTGTATTTCCTCAGGGTGTACGGACAGCTGCCGAGCGGAAGTTCAAATCCCGCCTCCCCGACCACGCCAGTTCTATTCGAACACCTACACCGGGGGTTGGCGAGCCATAGCACCCGCAACATGTTGAATCGCCCTGAGTTTCTTGGAGACTTCCCCGTTTGGTTTTCACGCTACGGCTGACGCCGTGCGCTCCCGATAGTAGTTCGACTCGAACTCTGCTGGCGGCACATCCCCGATAGAGCTATGGAGCCGGCGTTGGTTGTACCACTCCACCCAGCGTGCTGTGGCCAGCTCGAGCTGCTCGAATGAGCGCCACGGACCTTGCTTGCGGATGAGCTCGGTCTTGTAGAGACCGATGATGGATTCAGCCAGGGCATTGTCGTAGGAATCGCCGCGGGACCCGACGGAGCGGACGGCCCCGGCATCGGCCAGCCGCTCGGTGTATCGAATGGCGAGATACTGGACGCCACGGTCGGAGTGATGGACCAGACCCTTGAGGTCGGTCTTGCCTCGTGACCAAATCGCCATCTCGAGGGCGTCGAGGGCGAGCTCCGCACGCAAGGTGGTTGAGACCTTCCAACCAACGATGTAGCGACTGAAGACGTCGGTGACGAAAGCCGTGTACACGACACCGGGCCAGGTGCTGACGTAGGTGAGGTCAGCAACCCACAGCCGGTTGGGCGCTGTCGCGCTGAAGTCTCGGTCGACCAGGTCGGCCGGCCGTGAGCTGACCGGGGATGGAATCGTGGTCCGCCAGGTCTTGCCACGCACCGCCCCTTCGAGTTCGAGTTCAGCCATCAGGCGACCCACACGGTCGCGACCGACCTCGATGCTCTCTCGCCGC
>Ga0210394_10004680_pt1 | contig 15796 bp, 16 predicted proteins | sample IncBWC12MmetaG_FD_160121 | JGI IMG/M metagenome (GOLD analysis project Ga0210394, IMG submission 160121) | Forest soil microbial communities from Barre Woods Harvard Forest LTER site, Petersham, Massachusetts, United States - Inc-BW-C-12-M | ecosystem: Environmental > Terrestrial > Soil >... | reverse complement strand
CCCAATCCAGTAGCTCATGAGCGAGCCGGCGCTCGCGTAGATGATCGCCGCCCACAGCATGAAACCTGGGATCACATAGTCCCATTCGCCGATGCGGAAGCTGAATTCGCTCGACAGCACCCAGAGCACACCGGCGAAGGTGCAGAACAAGACCGAAGCCTGGAGCAACCCGGTGCCGAGATTGGCCGACAGCGTGGTGAGATGGCGGGCATCCTCGTGCATGCGCTGATCCGGGTTGACACCGATGGTCCCCGCATTGGCGAGCCAGAAAGCCTGGCGCGGCAGCATCCAATCCTGGAGAAGGCTCGTTACGAGGCCCTCGCGAAGCTTGACGCCCAACGTTTCGACCAGCCACCTCTGCGCCACGTTGAGGACCAGGAGAGATCCCGCGATCAGGAAGAAGACGCCGAGCTGGAACAGAAAATTTCGCAGGTCGCGGCGCGACAAAGCATCGTAGAATGGCTTGTTCCAGGCGTTGAGACGAATTTGTCCGTACGCGGTCGCAATGACGACAAGAACAAGGATGACCACCAGGAGCAGCAGCGTCTTCCCCACGGCGGAGGCGAAGATGACACGAGTCAACATGACGAGCTCTCGGACGAGACCCAAATGTGCCGCCTCACCCTCCTCGGATGTGCTGCTGGAAATTTTGGTCGAACGATCTGTCACAGTGCCTCAGACTCTGCCACTCATCGGCAATTTTACGATACTAGTCACGTCACATTTACCGGTCACCTATCGACTCTGAACAAGCAACGCGCGCCGGCGTCCGTTGTGCTGGCTACCGCAGCTCGCGAGCTAGCGCCCCTGCTCGAGCCCAGGACCGATGACAAATAGAAAACCCGCCACAACCAGCAGCGACGCGAGGGCCCAGCCAATGCTCCAACCGAGGTAATCGCCGGTGATCGGCGTTCTCATCGGCATCTGGCGTTGCATGTCCGGCAAACGCAGCATGCCGAAGCCCGCGCCAAATGATGATGCCGCCGCCATTCCAAGCGCGAGACCGGGCGCCATGGTCCGATTCTGCGCAGCGGCGCAACACGCAAAGACGCCAGCGGCCACATACGGAATCCAGACCAGGCGGAAAACGCTCCTGCGGCCATCATGGCTGCCGACCAATCGTTGCAGTTCCGAGGCTGCCACCCGCATCGACAGATAGTAGACCCCTGCGCCAAGAAGCACGAGCACGACGCGCCAGAGGATGTGGGGTTTGAGGCCAGCAATGATGACGGCGGCATCGCCGAAATCGCTGATGCCGCTGAAGCCAACGTAACCGGAGGATACGAACAGATTAAAGACCATGTACAACCAGAAAAAAAAGCGCAACCTGATCGCCTCGGGCGGCAGCCGATGCAACAGCAGCCACGCGAGGAGGCCGGCGCCGAATTGCACGCCGGGGCCCGCCGCTTCAATTCCGGGCGGCTGAACCTTGGGAAAATTGCAGCCCTCACCCCAGGCCGTGAGCATCGCGTTATGCCCTCCCACGGCGACGCAAAATCCGCCGTGACCCAGGGCCTCATGCGTCATCATTGACGCGGCGTAAGCAAGAATCCCGAGCGCGCCAAGTACGATTGCACTGTCTCTCGGTCGATTTTCTGTCAATGGCAACCTCCGCGGTAGGCGAAGTTATCCTACAAGCAATAAGTCTCAGGGCCTACAGTCCGAATCGCGGGGCAGCTGCACAATACGCGGTGCTAGGCGATCTCCGATTACGCCTATAGCCCTTCTCACGTCGGTATCGGTTTCGCAAGGGCGCCCGCGCACTTTATCCAGGCTTCGGGACTGCCACACCTCTTTCAAGAATAGGATGCGATCGAGGCACGCAACGAGACGAGCCGCGATGCCGTACTGGATCAATCAATTGGACGATCACCAAGAAGGTTCTTTAAATATGGATACGAGATACGCAAGGGTGAGCAAAGCGACAATCGCGCTCGCCGCCATCGCCGCGGCGGTTGCAGCATGCGCCACCAGCCCCGTCCCTGACGAAACGATCGCGGTCGCAAAAGTAGCGGTGCAACGTGCGGAACAATCCGGCGCGCCCCAGGCTGCGCCCGTAGAACTCGCCTCGGCGCGCGAGAAACTCGCACGTGCCGAAAAGGCCAATGCCGATCATCGCGTAAACCCCGCGATTGCTCTGGCCGACCAAGCGACCATCGATGCGCAAGTCGCAGAGGCGATGGCGCAGAAGCAGCGCGCCGCCAAGGCCGCGGCCGAATTCGATGCCAGCATGTTGGCTCTCCAGCAGGAATCGAACCGCAATTCAACACAGGCTCAATAAGGACATTGTATGAACACTAAATTCTTGACCGGTCTGGCTGTCGCGCTGACCATGGCAGGCTGCGTCTCGACGCCGAAGCCGAACGAGGCGCTGGAGAGCGCACGCGTAGTCGTCCAGGCTGCCGAGGCCGATGCAAATGCGGCGAAGTATGCAGCATTGGATTTACAGTCGGCCAAGACGGATTTGGCCGTCGCTGATGCTGCATCCTTGAGGCACGATGAGGCCGGCATTGCGCAGCCCGCGTATATGGCAACGCAGAGTGCGCGGCTCGCACAGCTCAAGGGGGCGGCAAAGGCGGACGATGCACGAGTCGCAGCCGGGCAAGCGGAGCGCGACAGCATATTGCTGGCTGCGCGGACGAATCAGGTTGATAGCGCCAATCGGGCTACCGATGCCGCAAAGATTGCCCGCGACCAAGCGACGATCGCGCGTGATCAGGCGACGACCGCACGTGATCAGGCGACGACCGCACGTGATCAGGCGACGACCGCACGCGATCAAGCGACCGAAAATTCCGCCCGCCTGCAGGCAGAAATCGATGCGTTGAAGGCAAAGCCGACTGATCGAGGCTTGGTGCTTACCCTCGGTGATGTGTTATTTGAGACCGGAAGCTCGACCTTGAGCCCAGGCGCGGGACGCAACTTGGATCGCCTGGTGCAGTTCTTGACGGAACATCCCGATCGCCTGGTCCAAATTGATGGATTTACCGATAGCGTCGGTACCGACTCCTACAACCAAGACCTGTCTCAACGTCGTGCGAATGCGGTGCGATCCGACTTGTTGTCGCGAGGCATCAGCTCGGTTCGTGTCGCGACTCAGGGTTACGGCAAGGCCTACCCGGTCGCCAGCAATTCCGAGTCGAGCGGTCGGCAACTGAATCGGCGCGTCGAAGTCGTCATCGGGGCCGATGACGGCGCAGCGATCGCGGCTCGGCGCAGCTAGAAGTCGATACAGCAGCACCGCCACTACGCACTTTCCACAGGCGGGGTGCGAAAGTACGGATTGTAGAGGCACCGCGAAAGTCTAGCCTAAAACCCAGGCGCGGCACCGCCGGTGCCGTAGAGAGATGATAAATAGGAGCGTGTCATGGCAAAGGTTGTCACTGGAATTGCGGTCGGACTGTTCGCGGCGACGCTGGCCAGCAGTGTTGTCGTTGCTCAACAGACCGAGGAAGTGTCGGTTCAAGCATCGCGGATCCTCGCGAAACAGGCTGGTCGGGATCCTGCCGGAATACCGATCATGAATGTCTCGCTTTCTTATGGCGTGAGTTATGCGGGCCTTGATCTCGTTTCGAGCGCCGGGGTCGTCGAACTCGAAAAGCGTGTCAATTACGCCGCTCTGAAAGCGTGCGAGGAAATCAATCGTCAGTATCCGACTGGCGCGCCGAGCATTGAGAAGTGCGCGAAGGCGGCTGTGGAAAAGGCAATGGTCAAGGTTGACGAATTGGTCGCCGCGGCGAACCAAGCTCCCAAAGTAGCCGGTTGACGGAGACCTGACTGACTGACGCGTCGAGTTGTCTACCCCAGCGGCGAGCTGGGATCGGCCGGCGTGCGCGCCGACACAACTGCCCAAGTTCGTGACGGTGAATATTGAGCAATACGAGTTGACCGTCGGTAAACGTCGCCGGGGACAGTGATTCGAGGACTACTGCTACCGCGCGGCGGCCGCGATGGACTTGTCGGCTCGCCATGTCTCACGGCTTGAGGGAAATCATCGGTCAGTTCGACCAGGTCCAACGAAGTCTGCTGGTTTCTCTGTGGGGCTCGAGCCGGGGCCGATCAGCTTTATACTTGGCCCTAAGCCCAAGCGCGTCAAGCGACCAAGCTGGTGGATTCATCGAGAAAGACGCAGGCGCGCTTCATGGCGGAGAGGGCGAGATTCGAACTCGCGATGGTATTGCTACCATGCCGGTTTTCAAGTCCTATTATTCCCCTTGATGCCTACTAGAGACTCGTAGAAACCCTATGTTTATAGGCGTTTGCGATTGACGCCTCAATCGGCGTTTTGCGGAATTACCGCCCTGGTGCCTGTGTAGTGCCAGTAGCGCTACGTCAGACCCAAAGCTAGGGATGCCCCATCAGTCGGTGGGGGCAACCCTGCGAAGTCAAGTAAATCGGTGCGGTCTTGGTATTTAAGCCAGATGAGGAACCCACGGTCGACAATGCTAAGACGCAGGTTCGTCTGGTCATAGTCGAGGACGATCGGCTTGATCTCCTTCTTGACCTGAAGCGAGGCCGCCGCTTGCAGCGCCTGAGTGAGGTTACCAAGGTTTAGAGCCTGTCCCTCCGGATGCTTTTCTCTAAGGACATCACGCATTTCTCTGTAGCGCAATCCGCTCTCCAAATGTTTCGCATCTGCCGTGAGTACCGGATAGAGCAGCCACTTAAACATCTGGAGTGTCGTGTCTTGAAACCCAGCGGCAAACTGCGTGATGAACGAGTTGTACCTTCCGGTCTGCTCATTGACCACGTCCTTGATGATCTTGATGGCATCTAGTCCTACGCCCACCTTGACCCTCTGCTCCTTCGTAGAATGTACGTTACTGAGCCTACATGCTTGATAGCACGCCTCCTGCACGATAAACACGCTGTCCAGACAGCTGTCCAGGAGTACTTTCTTAAATTCATCGCCAAACTCGATGTTCAGAAGGGCTTCGCCCGCAGTGATGACCTGCAGGAGCTCATTCCGCTGCCACTTATCCGCGTTGATTCCGAAGATGCGGCCCGTGAGATCGCCGTTGTAGACCGTCAACCGACCTTCCTCAAGCCAAACACCAACTACAATAAAACACAGCTTCGACTGCTCATGAAAGGCCTTCAGGGCAACCGAAAAATCACGCTGCGTCTCTAGCGGGAGGTAGTGAAAGTCCTCAAGAACGATGTAGCGATTGAAGTCATGCAGCGCTTTGATAATGTCATTGACATCCGCGGCGTCCAATTCAAGCGGCGTCGTAACAGTTGACTCAGCGGTGTCCCGTCCCTTCTCGCCGCCAGCATCGACTCCGACCCCCAGCAAAGAGGCTTTAAAGCTTGCCGAGATCTTGTTTTTACCTGTCTCAGTCTTCGTCGTTGACTGCGTCAACGTGTAGCCGGCAGCCTTCAGGATTGCCGAATGCAGGTCGTCGAGCTGCCACTTGTTCGAGCAATGGACGACGATATAGTCTGTCTCTGCAAGGCAGTGTTTTCGCAATGAGGTCTTTCCTTGCTTTGAGCTGCCAAAGATGACCAAGTGCTTGTCGCGCGTCAGATTCTCGATGAGTGCGTCGTCGGCCAACTTTCGGGTCACGTAGTTAAGTGGCAGGTCGCGGCTGATTCCGTAGACGTCGGAAGCTTTATGGGTCGCTTCGAGTGGCATTTTGGTCCTCACACAGATGCGTTTTTTGCTGCGTCACGCTTACGATCCAGCCAGATGAATACGAGGCCGATCACGACGGTCGCGCTCGCGACCCAGAAGGCCGCGTCGCGATGATTCGTGAAATGCAGCGCTAGCGCGATCGCGAGAAGGATTCCGGCAACCAAGGTTCGGAGTTTTTTCATTCAGCACCCCACCATGATCGGGTCGTTGTTGTTAGCGCTTCGAACGCATTATATCCTCCTAGAAACACCACAAGTAACTCCATTCGGGTTTCCCGAGAGAATGGCGAAGCGCTATTGTCTGGCGCGTGCCTCACTACGCCCAAGTGATGAAGCGGAATTTGCACTCGCTGTGCTCGCCGTGTGGTGACTGCGCGCACCGCTATTTCTGCGCGCGAACCGGCCAGACCTGTACGTCCTACAATCGCTTTGTTGCCAACTTCAGCGACTGGCGGAAGTTTGCACGCGTGCCGACGGTGATGGCGACGCGGTTGGCTGCGCTGAGTGAGCGCGATGAACGACGCCGCGAAGCGCGCGAGGAAACGCGCGCATCCCGACGTGAAAAGGCTGCGCTGGCACGCGCTAGCGTCGCCGTATAACCCCGTTGAGCGGCCAGCGTCCTGGGCGATGCGCTGGGACGGGCAAGGCGTGGCCAGCCGTGTGTGTGGCGTTTGGAATGCGGAAAGGGCGCGCCGAAGGCCTGCCCGTGGGTGGGGGGGAGTAAAAGTCGAAAGCATAGGCAGCCGGAAGCGCGTCCTGTGCCCGATTTTTCCAGTCGCGAAAAGAAACAGGGGGGGTATCGGATTGGCGCAGCAGGGCCCTAACAGGTCAATTCGTATGAACTGAAAGGGCCGACGACCGCAATTTTGTATAAAACCTATCGAGAATCTGCGCTAGCCGGGGGAATCCACGGGCATCGTGAGAACTTGAACCGCGCGCGCATCGTAGACTGCGAGTTGCGCCCGAAGCTCCATGAGGACCGTGACCACGTTCTCGCTGAACTGGTTGCCGGTGTAGCCGAAGCTCAACTGCGCCTCCTGGCGATCGAGGATCGTGGTCTGCTGCGTGTCGATGACCACGCACTGCGAGTTCGACAGCGCGACGGACGGTGCTACGCGGCAACCCCAAATCTGCCCGGGCATCGGAGCGTTCCAACCCAATCCCTGGTACCGATTCTGGCTGTCCTTCTGCGCGACCAGATCAAAATAAGCCGTTGGACTCAAAATGATGAGATCCGCCGTGTATCCGAGGCCGGCCATGTAGGCGATCGCCTCCCCGATTCTGTCGGCCGGATGGCTCGCTGCCGACGTGTAGGTGTTGCCGACCTGGGTGAATCCTGCGATTTGATCGGTGCTGTCGCCGGTGCCGGTGCAGATGAGGTTCTCCAATTTCTTGGAGACGCCATACAGCAAAACTACTCGCAGGAATTCGCCAAGCAACGGGGAGTCGGAGAGCAGCTGCTTCGAAACGTTGACCACGGTCGCAATCGTGGCACTTCGAAGCTGCTTGCCGTCGAAGGTCAGTACCGTTTCCGCCTTCGATGAGCCTTCTGGCCACTGCGCCGCTGCCGCGTCGGTGTCAGTCACGAGATAGGGCACCTCGGCAATGGCTGTCGACACGGGCAGGATCGGCAATGCCTCGAGCACGGCCAACCGGCGCTGGGCGAAGCCGCGCACGCCGCCCGGCACGAGTTCCGGAATCGACGGGAAATCGGTTGCGGGCGAGACTCCTGAGGCCCCTTGGTTCGTGAGAATCGACCTGCAGATGGTGCGCAAGCTCTGCGCGACCGGGATCTGGATCCGCTGCGCATTGCCGGCGCGAAAATCGGCCAGCTTGGCATCGCCGGCGAGCAGCGCGCCCAAATTGAGCGGGGCGCCGGCGCCAGGACCAGGACCAGCGCCACGCGTGAGGATTTTCTGCTCAAGATCCAATATCCGAGCGTCGGAGCTGGTCGTATGTTTCAAGATTTCGGCGATTTGCGAGTCGACTTTTGCGCCAGCGGCTTTGGAGATTGTGGCGACCTCCTCGATCGAGCGCGTGATTTGGCTAAGATCCATAGGTCATTTTCCTCGGTTTGAAACTCAGTTTGAGCCGTTCGAGCGCGCTCGCGATGGCAGCAAGCTCCTCGGCCGTGGGTTCGTCAGTGTCGGTTTCGTTGATCGCGGCTAGGCACGCGCGGGCGACCTTCTCAGCTAATCGGCGAGGCATCGGCGGTAACTCGCCGTCACGCAGCAGGCAGGCGAATTCCGCGGGCGATGATTCGGCAAGCGATTTGATCGTGAGTACGCGGCTTTCGCGATTCGATGGCGTCGCGACCGCGCTCACTTCCACTAGGTCGACGCGCTTGTAGAGCGTGCCGCCGCCGTCCATCGATTCTGTGGCGCCGGCGACCGGTAAGAAACCAACGGATAGGCCCATCTGGCCGGCTTTGCTCAGGTCGTGAACACGATCCGCTGCAGGAGTCCCGCGCACGATTTGGCCCTGCACACGCAGGCCGAGGTCGGTCTCGGCCGCAGTCTTGATCCCGCCGAGCTGCTCCGAGGTGTCGTGATTCAAGAGCAACGGAACGCGGCGCTGGCCGGCGGCGAGTGCCGCAATTGATTCGACAAAGGCGCCCGGCGCAATCTGATCGCCGTGCCGATCTTTCGTCCAACTGGACGCCAGGCCGTCGAATAGGCCTCCGTCGGCGCCATCGGCGTGGCGCGTCACGAGAACGGTTTCGGAGAAAATCATGCGATCGCCTCGGGCAGAAGCAAAAAAATAACTTTTGCATCGAGAGAGCGGTCGCTCATCAGGCCGCGCGGACGCACAGACCTTGCGCGCGAATCTAGCCGACCGAGCGCCGGCGCGCAAGCTTCACTGACGCGTGATCTCGTGTTCCTTCATGCCGGCCGCCGCTAGCGTGAGTATCAAACGCGCGCCCAGTTGGTCGGCTTGCTTGTCAGTCAAAGGGCCTTCGATTTGCCACCGGACGATCTCGCGGCCGCGTTTATGAGCGACCGCGATCACCGCGTTATGCGGGCAGCGCTTCAGAACCGTGTCATTGGCCGGACCTGCTTCTGCTAGTGCGTGAGCCACCGTTTCGCAATCGGGGCAAAGCTGCGCCTGCGGGGCATGTTGAGTCATCGAGACCTCCAGGACCAATTTCCGGGGATAGCGAGGTAGCGGGTTGGGTCGCGATCGCCGCTCCTAGCCATTTGTAGGGTGTCGATTTTCGATGCGAGCCTAAAAAAATGGGCTTTCACGAAGATTGCCCCATGGTGAGCGCTTCGCGTCGATCGAACTGCGCGGCCTCGATTTTTAAGGGGACATCAGCGCCGGCGGCGCGAAACTCACTGCGAATTCCCGTCCATGCGTGCGCGAGATTCTCGCGGGTGTCAGCCTCCGCGATTGCCGTCAGCGCGCGGGCTTCTAGCTCGCTGAGGTCTTGCGATTCGGGCGCTAGACGCTCGGTGCTTTTGACTTCGGCGCGGTACACCTGGCCCTCGCCGTCGTCGATTTCTTGAACGTACTCCTGGGCACGGCCGAGCGTGCCAATGTCGGCCGCGGGCAGTCGCTTGAGCAACCGCCGGAGCGCCGATTTCATCGCCATGCGATCCGGCCAGGTTCCCCAAGGCCCTTTTTCGGGCGCCGGCGAGCTCGCACGGATGTGTTCGAGGTCTGCGATTCCCAAAACTTCGCTGACCTTGCCGCCGGTTTTGAGTTCCGCGACCGCGTAGCTAGCGATGACCGGACCGCGATCGCCCGCTAGTTGCGGGCGATGAGTGATTTTTGCGTCTGTCCCCAGCTGTACCTCGAACACGTCGCGGGCGTGTACGGCGAAGGCCTCGACGGCTCGGACGTGTCCGGATTCGAGCGCGAGATACACCATCCCGCGATAGCTCGGATCCCAGACCGCAATCGGCTTGCCCTGCTTCGGCCTGCGAACGATCAACGACGACATCTTGCCGTCGATCGGCAGACCCGAGGCAGCGGCCGCGCCGAGTGCGCGAAGTACGCTGGAGCTTGAGCATTCCCACAGATCCGGGTTGTCGAGCACCGCGCGATTCGCTAGCGGTAAAAATCTCGATATGTGAACGTGCGGCGGCAGGTAGCTGGCTATGACGTCGCGTTGCTCCGCGATCGCATCAAGCATGGCAGCGCGTGGCGAGATGGAAACGGCGGATTCTGGCTTGCTCATGGTTGAACCTCTGTCATTGCAGCGTCTGCGAGTGATTGGCGTAAGTGCTTTTGATGAATTGTTCCCAGCCTTCTTTGCGCCATTGCTCAGGCGTCGCCCGGATAATTTCGTCGGCATCGTGGGCGCTGTCTCGTCGAGACTCGACGAATTTTGCGAGCTTCTCGCGATCGGCATCGGTCATGGGCGCCGGCGATGGCTTTCCGTTGGGGGCGCCTTTTGCGAACCGGAGACCGGCCTCGATGTGTTCGTCATCGCGCAGGAACAAACTGAGGTTGTCATAGACGGTGTGCTGGCTGTTCTGCCCGCAGTGGTGCGGTGAGTTGCGATAGCCACTGATGCATTCGCAGATTTCAGCAACGGTAAAGGTTTTGAGTGCCTTGCGAATCATCGCGCGCCGTTTGGATTTGGGATCCAGTTTTGCTTTCGGCTTTTGCCAAACGGTTTTGTAATGTTCGAAGACCACCGCTTCGTCGGTTCCTCGCGAGTGACGGTTCTTGGGGTTTCCCTCCCCATTCCCCTCCTTTCCCCTTCCTGGTCCTGGTCGGGGTCCAGGTCCCGGTCCCGGTCCAGATCCCACCGGGAGCCCTCGTGAGGCTTCCGGGAGTACTCGCGAGCCTTCCACGAATTCTGGCAACTTCGGACCGCTCGGCTTGTCGATTCGCTGATGTCGCGCCCAGTTTTGCACCTGCAAATAACGCCACCCGTCGATCTCGTACAGGACGATGCTCCCGACACGATCGAGTTCCGCGAGCCACTTGTCGATCTCGCTGCAGGCGAGGTCATCGTAGGGATACAGCAACCCCCTGAGCAGCGATGAAGCTCCCCGGCAACGCCCAGCGTCATCGCAAATGGTCCAAACCTGGATGAACAGCAGCCTCGCGTCTCGGCTGACCCTGCCCATGCTTTCCGATTGCGGGAACTCGGGCTTTATCGTGCGGATTCGCGCCACGGAATTTCAAGCCTCCTGGACGCGCTGCACCTCGCTGCTCTTGCCGCCGAGAGCCGGGTTATTGCTCTGGTACTCCACAACGTGATTCGCGCGGTGCTCAAGCCAGGTCTCGTACTTGGTCCCGATAAACACGAGCATCATGCCGACGCGCGTCATCGCGCCCGCCGCGAGCAGCTCCTTGCGGTAGGCACGGCTGATCCACTGTGCGCGGCTTGTCGTGTGCGGCCAGATTTCAGCGGGCCAGGTGCGCAATTCCCATGAGCGAGGAGCCGTGCTCGACACGGGCGGCCGCCGGTTTGCCTTTCGCCTCGAAGATTTTTTACTTGCCATGACCGCGCCCCTTTTCGGTGGACGCGCTAGGTGTGGATGTAGCGAGGTCGGATTCCACCCCATCGCGCGCGGTTGCTACCAACCAGAAAGGCTATTAGCACACGGCGCGCGCATGAAAAAGACAGCTTTAATTATCTGCTCGCGCGCGTGAGGGCTCGCGAATATTCCCGAAAGGTTCGCGAGAGTTCCCGAGAGCCTCGCGAGGAGGTAACGCCAAAGGCTGCAGAACGCGCAATGCCCGGCCCGGCACGTGGCTCACTTTTTTGCGGGCGCGTTGAACGCCGCGTCGAGTTTGTCGTGCGCCGCTCCTCGATGGCCGCCCGCGAGGTGCGCGTAGCGTTTGACCATCACGAGCGTCGAGTGCCCGAGTTGCGCGGCGAGCTCAACGTGCGAGGCGCCGGCGGCCGCGAGAAAGGACGCGCAGAGGTGTCGGCAGTCATGCAGGCGAAGCTTTTGAAGGCCTTCGGGAAACGTCTTGCGGGCGCAAATCCACGGCCAGTGCAACGCGTTGCGGTCCTTGAATTGCCAGAACACGCGGCCGCCGACGTGCTTGACCTTGCCGGCGCGCGCAATGGCCTGGATGGCGGGCGCGAGCATGGCGACGCGTTGCGGGCGCTGTGTTTTCTGGCCGCGAATCGTGACCGTACCGGCCTTGCTGTCGACGTCTCGCCAGGTAACGCCGAGCGCATCGGAGAGCCGCGCGCCGGTGCCAATGAGAAATCGGACCAAATTCCCGAGTGGCTGCGAGATGGTATCCGACGCGGCGATGACCGCGTGAACATCGGCAACCGTGGCCTCGGACGTCCCGTAGTGCTCATTGATGGCTTCGGGCTTCGGCTCCTCGAGCATGATTTTCTGCGGCCATGGCGTCTGGACGTAGTGCGGGTTGCCCCAGTTCCAGCATCGTCGCATCGCCGAGAGATACCGGTTCGCGCGAGCGGGCTTTAAGCCCTGGCCGAGCAGCTTGTCGCGAAACGCCGTGATGTGCAGATACCCAAAGCCTCGGACGCGCTCGGTTCCGTACTCGTTGACCCAGGCGCCCACGAGCATTTCGATGCCGTCGATCGTGCGCAGTTGCCGCACCTTGGGATCCTTGAGGTACGCCGCCGCGAGGTCGGCGATGGTGAGCCGCGTGATATCCGCTCGCGCGCCGCCGCGATCGCGCAGACCTCGGAGCGTGCGCTCCTCCGCGTCGGCCCAGTCCTTAGCGTCGCGCAGCGTGTCGAACGCGCGCGACGCGCGCTTGAATCCCTTGATCCGCACGACCGCAAGAATTCGCTTCTTGCCGTCGTCGGTTCGGTAGTCTTGGAAATTAGCCATTGCCCGCACCTCGTTTGCTGGTGGTGGTTAGGCCCGGAGCGGCGTTAGCGCGCTGCCTCGGGCTGTCCTTGCATTCTGCTGGAAACCCCTGGTTTTATAGGTTCTGTGGCTGGTGCCTGTGGGAGTGCCTATAGAAGGGATTTTAGGCTAATTCTGGCTCGCTTGCTTGAGTCCCTAAGTGTATGATAATACGATAATACTGGCGGAGAGGGTGAGATTCGAACTCACGATGGTATTGCTACCATGCCGGTTTTCAAGACCGGTGCATTCAACCGCTCTGCCACCTCTCCGAGCTCACCATCGGTTCGCGCGGCGATTTTACCCGACAACAAATCCCCACGCCTGGCCGCGAAACCCATTGAACGGCCCCTTCCAGCCCCTATATCGGCTGCAACTGGCTAAATCGGCACCCTCCTCGGGGGGGTGCTAAAATAGCCTCACTGGCATTTTTGGAGGACACGATGGCCAACTTTCCAAGCAATAACGCTGCATTCCCCAGCGCCGGCGTCGATAGCCGCAGCGCTTTCATTACGCGCACCTACACCCATGTGGTCGGTGGCATTCTGGCCTTCATTCTGATCGAGCTGGGTCTGTTTGAATCGGGTCTCGCATTGCAGATTGCGCGGTTCATGCTCGGCTTCAATTGGTTTCTGATACTCGGCGCCTTCATGCTCGTGGGCTGGCTGGCATCGCGCACCGCGCAAACCAGTTCTTCCCTTGGCATGCAATATTTCGCCTACGGTGCGTACATCGTTGCGGAAGCGCTGATTTTCGTACCCCTGCTCTTCATCGCCAATGCCAAGGCGCCGGGGGCCATCGATAGCGCTACGCTGATCACCGCGTTGGGCGCCGGTGGCCTCATGGTGGTTGCACATCGCACGCGCAAGGATTTCTCCTTCCTGCGCGCCATCTTGATGTGGGGCGGCGTGGTGGCGATCCTTGCAATGGTCGGCGGTGCGATATTCGGATTCCAGCTGGGAACCTGGTTCTCGGTGGCCATGATCGGCTTCGCCGGCGCCGCGGTGCTCTACGACACCTCGAACATCATTCTCAATTACCCGGAAGATCGCTATGTGTCGGCTGCAATGCAGCTGTTCGCCTCGATCGCGCTGATGTTCTGGTACGTGCTGCGCCTCCTCATGGGCAGCCGCAACTAATTTTGCAGCAGGTTCGCTCCGCCCATGTAGGGCACGAGCACGGACGGCACGACAATCGTGCCGTCCGCCTGCTGGTAGTTCTCCAATACGGCGACCAGCGCGCGCCCGACCGCCACTCCCGATCCGTTCAAGGTGTGCACCAATTCCGGCTTGCCGGTGTCCGGATTGCGCCAGCGAGCCTGCATGCGGCGCGCTTGAAAGGATTCGCAATTGCTGCAGGATGAAATCTCCCGATAGCGGTTCTGCGACGGCAGCCACACTTCAAGATCGTAGGTCTTGGCGCTGCTGGAGCTGGTGTCGCCGGCGCACAGAGCCAGCACCCGATACGGCAACTCCAAGGCCCGCAGCACCGTTTCGGCATGGCCGGTCAGTTCCTCCAAAGCGGCGTAGGAACTTTCCGGCCGTACGATCTGCACCAGTTCGACCTTGTCGAATTGATGCTGGCGGATCATCCCGCGCGTATCTTTTCCCGCAGCGCCCGCCTCGGAGCGAAAACACGGCGAGTGCGCGACCAATTTGAGCGGCAGTTGCTCCGCCGCCAGGATCTGATCGCGCACTAGATTGGTCAACGGCACTTCGGCGGTGGGAATCAAGTAAAACCCAGGGTCGCCGCTGACCGCAAATAGATCCTGCCCAAACTTCGGCAGTTGTCCGGTGCCGACGAGCGCCGTGCCGTGAACCAGGTAAGGCACGTACGCTTCGCGATAGCCATGATCGCGCGTGTGCAAATCCAGCATGAATTGCGCCAGGGCGCGGTGCAGCTTGGCCAACATTCCGGTCATCACGACGAACCGCGCTCCGGAAAGCCGCCCAGCCGCTTCGAAATCCATGCCGAGCGGTTCGCCGAGTGCCACATGATCTTTCGGTTCGAACGCCAGCCGCCGCGGTTCGCCCCAGCGGCGTATCTCGACATTCGCGCTCTCGTCGTTGCCGTCGGGAACGCTCGAGTGCAGAATATTCGGCATACCCATCTGCAGGCTGGTAATTTGCGCCTGAATCACTTCCAGCCGCTGCTCCACGCTTTGCAGCTGCTCTCCCAAGGATTCGCTTAATTTCAGCAAGGGCGCAACGTCCTGCCCTTTGGATTTGGCCATCCCAACTGCTTTGGCGTTGGCATTGCGTTCGGCGCGCAGCCGATCGGATTCAATTTGCACGCTCTTACGCTGCTCTTCGAGCGCGGCAAAACCGTCCACATCGAGCAGGAAGCCGCGCCGCGCGAGCGCGGCGGCAACTCCGGTGAGATCGCTGCGCAGCAGCTTGGGGTCAAGCACAGTGGGTTCCTTCAGCTAGGTATCATTGTAGGCGCATGCGGGGGCGGTTCACGATTTACCCGCATCCTGGGACTTGACGTCGCGCGCGCGCCGCGCCGCCAATGCTTCGCCAATTTTGATCTCCAACCCACGCGTGACCGGCACATAGTAGCGGCGGTCCGGCATTGCGTCGGGGAAATAGCGCTCGCCCGTGGCGTAGCCGCCAGGTTCGTCGTGCGCATATCGATAGCCCTTGCCGTAGCCGATGTCCTTCATCAAGCGCGTCGGCGCATTGCGCAGGTGCAGCGGGACTTCGAGTGAGCCGAAGCTCATGGCATCTGCAGTTGCCGCACTGAATGCCGTGTACACGGCGTTGCTCTTGGCGGCGCACGCCATGAAGACAATGGCTTGGGCGATGGCGAGTTCGCCTTCGGGACTGCCCAACCGCTCGTACACCGCGCAGGCCTCCAACGCCATGGTCAACGCCCGCGGATCGGCATTGCCTATATCCTCGCTGGCCATGCGCAATGCGCGGCGCGCGACATACAAAGGATCGCAGCCGCCGGCCAACATGCGGCACAGCCAATACAGGGCGGCGTCCGGATCGCTGCCGCGCACGGACTTATGCAGCGCCGATATCTGGTCATAGAAATTTTCACCACCTTTATCGAAGCGTACGTACGTACTGCCGATGACCGCGCGCATCGTATCGACGTCCAATTGGCGGCCGGAGCCGTTCGCGGTGCTCAAATCCGCAGCGGTTTCCAGTAGATTGAGCATGCGGCGGGCATCCCCGTCGGCGGCTGCCAGCAGCAATTCTCGCGCCGCTTCGTCAAGGTGCAGATTCAGCGACCCCAGGCCCCGCTCTCGATCCGCGAGTGCACGATCGAGCAGCTTGCCGAGATCGGCGGTGTCCAAGGATTTCAGCACATACACGCGTGCCCGCGACAGCAAGGCGTTATTGACTTCAAAGGAT
>Ga0210394_10004678_pt1 | contig 15802 bp, 14 predicted proteins | sample IncBWC12MmetaG_FD_160121 | JGI IMG/M metagenome (GOLD analysis project Ga0210394, IMG submission 160121) | Forest soil microbial communities from Barre Woods Harvard Forest LTER site, Petersham, Massachusetts, United States - Inc-BW-C-12-M | ecosystem: Environmental > Terrestrial > Soil >... | reverse complement strand
CGGAGATCAAGGCGCATAGTGCCGCCAATCTGGCGACGGCCGAATATTTCCGCAGCCTGTTCGAGTTGCGCCGACGCCAGCCGGGTGACGATCTCACCACGCATCTCGTCCAGGCCGAAGAGCAGGGCAACAAGCTGACCAACGAGGAGCTGACCGCGAATATCATCCTCCTCTTCGGCGCCGGCCATGAGACCACGGTGAACCTGATCGGCAACGGGCTCCTGGCGCTGCACCGCAATCCCGACCAGCTCCGGCTCCTGATCGAGGATCCCTCGCTCGCTCCGAACGCGATCGAGGAGCTGCTGCGTTACGATTCGTCGGTGCAGGTCACTGGCCGTACCACGCTGGAAGAGGTCGACGAGATCGGCGGCATCGCGCTCGCCAAGGGGCAATCGGTGATTTGTTTGCTCGGCGCCGCCAATCGCGATCCCACGGTCTATGAAGATCCCGACCGGCTCGACATCAAACGCGCCGATATTCGCCCGCTGTCGTTCGGCGGCGGCATCCATTACTGCCTCGGCGCCCAGCTCGCCCGCATCGAAGGCGAGGTCGCGATCTCCACCTTGCTGCGCCGGCTCCCCAATCTGCGGCTCGACGACCTCGATCACCCCGATTGGCGGCAGACTTTCGTGCTCCGCGGCCTGAACAAGCTGCCGGCCAGCTGGTAGGGAGCGGCTTCATTCCGCTCGTCCCCGCGAAAGCGGGAATCCAGTGCCGCCGCGACGGAACCAACTGGGTCCCCGCTTTCGCGGGGATGAGCGGCATAAATACCGCTTACAAAAATCGTCCACTCACAAAAACCGCGTCGGCCACATCAGCGTGCGCCACATGTGCGAGGACGGCGAACTGTCGAGGCCGAGGCCTTCCGTCGGTTGCTTGAAATTGCGGCCGACGATGTCGACGAAATCGTCGAGGTCGACCTTCGCGTCCGGATCGAACGAATAGATGTCGTTCATGGTGATGAGCCGCGACGACATGTACCATTTGTGATTCCGCGCGCGCTCGTATTCGGCGACGATATACGGCTCGGGCCTGTAGTCGGGGCCGAGCGCCTTGAGGTAGAGCTCGGGATATTCGTAGCCGACCGATGGATCGGCGAAAAAGCGCAGCGCCTGGTGCATGCGCACCGCCCAGCTCACCTCCTCGTCGACATAGGGCTCGATCATCTGCGCGCCCCAATAGCCGTGATCGCAGCGGATGAAGCTCGCGACCCCGATGTCATGCAGGAGGCAGGCGAGAATCACCTTCTCGCTGTGCCCGGCTTTGAGCGCGTGCGTCGCGCTCTGCAGAAGATGGCTGGTGCTGGCGAAACGCGCCTTGAAGAAATCGATCAGCGTCGGCTTCTCCGGCATGGCCGGCAGCCGCGGATCGGCGCCCATGAGAAAATACTTGCCGGGATTGGCGGCGAGGATCGCCTGGCCGTTCTCGATCTCCACCTTGCCGTCGGCGAGATTGAACAGCGCCGATTTGGCGACCATGCGCTCGGTGAGCGCATGCATCATCTCTTCTTCCAGTTCGTCGGCGCGCTCGGAGAGCGTCAGCGGTTTTGCATGTTCGTTCATGGTCAGCTTGCCTTTCCCGCTCGCGCGAGCGGTCGATTCGATCGAAAGAGGCCGCCAGCCGCCTGGACGGGCGGATTAATACCACCCGGCTCCGGCCAAGGCCAACCGCGCCAAAGCGCCGCGCCGGCTGCTATGATGCGGCTCGGACTTTGCGTCGCTGCAGCACGAGGGCCGGCCGTGCCGGGAAGTTTGACCGATCTCATCGCCGATCTCGCGCTGGCGAACCGCATCCTGGCGCATGAGGGGGTGCTCGACGCCTTCGGCCATGTCAGCGTCCGCCATCCAAGCGATCCGCGCCGTTATCTGCTCGCACGTTCGCGCGCACCGCTCCTGGTCGAGCCGGCCGACATCCTCGAATACACGCTCGATTCCGAGCCGGTGAAGCCGGCCAAGGTCGCGCTCTACGCCGAGCGCGTCATCCATGGCTGCATCTACCAGGCGCGCGGCGACGTGATGGCGGTCTGCCATCATCACGCGCCGTCGGTGCTGCCCTTCTGCATCGCCGGGATGCCGATCGTGCCGGTGTTTCATCTCGGCGCGGCGATCGGCGCGGCGACCGCGCTCTGGGACCAGCACGACGAGTTCGGCGACACCAATCTCCTCGTGGTCAAGCCGGAGGAGGGGCGTTCGCTCGCCCGGGCGCTCGGGCGGCACGCGGTCGTTCTGATGAAGCGCCACGGCGCGACCGTGGTCGGCGGCGGCCTCAAGGAGCTGGTGTCGCGTTCGATCTTCCTGTGCCAGAACGCCGCGTATCAGATGCGCGCGCTGATGCTCGGCGGAGCGCCGGCTTTGCATCGCGGCGAGATCGAGCTTGCCGGCGCGGTCAATCTGATGCCGATCGTCGTCGAGCGCACGTGGGAATATTGGAGCACGCGGCTCAAGGCCGCCGGCGCCATGCCGCCGCGCGCACGCCGCCGGCGGAAAACAAGGAAGTGAGCGACACGTGCCGATGATCACGCGCCGCGCCCTGCTGCCCTCGCTCGCCGGCCTCTACGGCTTGCGGCACGCTTTGCGGTTGCCTGCGGCCGCCGCCGAGGAGGCGGCGTTTCCCGCCGATTTCGTCTGGGGCGCCTCGACCTCGAGCTACCAGATCGAAGGCGCGGTCGATGAGGACGGCCGCGGCAAGAGCATCTGGGACGTTTTTTCGCACACGCCGGGACGGGTGAAGAACGACGACACCGGCGACGTCGCCTGCGATCACTATCACCGCTGGCTCGAGGATCTCGAGTGGCTGACGCGTGGCGGCTTCAACGCCTACCGCTTCTCGACCGCGTGGCCGCGCATCTTTCCCACCGGCGCCGGCATGGTCGAGCCGCGCGGCCTCGATTTTTACGATCGCCTCGTCGACGGATTGCTTGGACGCGGGGTGACGCCGTGGCTGTGCCTTTATCATTGGGACCTGCCGCAGGCGCTGCAGGACGAGGGCGGCTGGGCCAAGCGCGACATCGCGCCGAAATTCGCCAACTACGCGCGCACCGTGGCGCGCCGGCTCGGCGATCGCGTCAAGCACTGGGCGATGTTGAACGAGCCGAACATCCACGCGCTGTTCGGCCATGGCGTCGGCAGCCATGCGCCGGGCTTGACCGGCCTCCCTAATATGCTTGCGGCGATCCATCACCAGAACCTGGCGCAGGGCCTGGCGTTACAGGCGGTGCGCGCCGAGCATTCCGGCCTTCGCCTCGGCACGGTGATCAATCTGCAGCCGGCGCGGGCTGCCTCCGAGCGGACCGAGGATCGCCGCGCCGCTGAGCGTTTCGATGCGTTCTGGAACGGGACCTCGCTCGATCCGCTGCTGACCGGCTCCTATCCGCGCGCGATCGCAGATCAATTCGCGCCGCTCGTCGTTGCCGGCGACCTCGAGACCGCGCATCAGCCGGTCGAGTTCCTCGGCGTGAATTACTACAGCCCGATGTATGTCGGCCGCGCGCCGGACAGCCTGTTCGGCGCCTGGTGGGGCGCCGTGCCGGCCGGCACCCGCTTCACCGGGATCGGCTGGCCGATCATGCCGGACGGGCTCTACGACGAGCTCGTCAATCTGCGCGCCCGCTATGGCGATATCGAGCTCTACGTCACCGAGAACGGCGCCTGCTTCGACGATCGCGTCGCTGCCGATGGCACGGTGCAGGACGAGGACCGCGTCGCCTTTCTGCGCGATCATCTGGCCGCGGCGCGGCGGGCGCTCGCCGACGGCGTCAATCTGCGCGGCTATTTCGTCTGGTCGCTGCTCGATAATTTCGAATGGTCGGAAGGCTACAGCCGCCGGTTCGGCATTGTCCGCGTCGATTTCGCGACGCAGAAGCGTACGCCCAAGGCGTCCTTCGCCTACCTCGCCGGCGTCATGCGGCGGTCATAGCCGCTGCATGACTAATCGCAACGTTCATTTGCGGCAGGCACGCGCTTTCTTGTGCTGCTTACGCGCGGCGCCCGCCAGCCGACGAAATTCAATGCCGGTCGCGCGCGGCGGCGCTGATGGCGTTGAGCACCGCGGCGCGGTCTTTGTTGAGGACGCCGCGCACCGACTGCTGCGCGCCGATCTCGCCCATTTCCCGCTGCCGCTTGACTGTCGCCGCGGTCATCAGCGGCTCGACGCCGAGTTCGCGCAGCGTCTGCGCCACCTCTTCCATTTCCGCCGCGCGGCGCTCTCCATGCATCGCCATGCGCTCGAGGTTGTAGGCGATCACCTTGCCCCAATCCAGGTCGGGATAGTTGTTCTTCATCGAGGCGGCGACCTCGTCGACCACGCCGGCGCGGGCGGCGGCGAGGAAACATTCGAGCGTCAGCGCCTCCATTCCCTTCATCATCACGCTGCGCACCATCTTGATCGCCGCAGCGGCGCCCACTTCCGCGCCAGCGCCGCTCGCGCGCATGCCGAACGGCGCGAGGATCGCCAGGGCGGCCTCGGCATGCGGGCCGGCAAGCAGCATCGGCGTTTGCTGCCGCGCCGGATGAATCGCTGCAATCACTGCGACATCGACGTAGCGGGCATCCGCGCCAAGGAGCCGGGCGGTCTCCTGCTTGCGCGCCGGCGAGACCGAGTTGATGTCGAGGAAAAACGGCCGGCCGGCGAGATGCGGCTTGACCGATTGCGCCGCTTCGACGCTCGAGGCCGCGGTAACCGCGGATATGATGATGTCCGCGCCGCGCACCGCGGGCGCGACGGAGGCGGCGCAGGCGGCGCCGATCGCCTCGCCCGCGCGCCGCAACTTTTCCCCCGCGGCGTGCGGAAACAGGATGTCCCACGCCGAAATCCGCTCGACGCCCGCCTCGCGCAGGCCGGACGCAATCGCCTGGCCGGCTTCGCCAAAGCCGATGAAACAAAGCGCCGGTTTCCTGTCTGGCATCGCGAAAATCCCGTGGGCGATGATGGAGCGCGCCCGGAAACGACATCTTAGTCTCGGCAATGCCGGTTTTCATCCGCGCATTTGCCCGTGTATGGTCGCGCATGCTTCGTCCGGATATGGCGATGACTCGTCACTCCAGCCGCGACCGGCTCGAACGCGCGCTCGCGCGCATTGCCGACCCGAACGGGGAGGGGGCCCGCGCCTGCCTCACGATCTACACCGACGCTGCCCGGGCCGCGGCCGATGCGGCCGATGCCCGCGCCGCTCTCGGCGTGTCGCTCGGGCCGCTCGACGGCACCATCCTCACCGTCAAGGATTTGTTCGACGTTGCCGGCGAGCCGACGCGCGCCGGCTCGAAGATCCTTGCCGACGAGGCGAAGCCGGCCGACGCCGACGCCCCGGTCGTGCGCCGCCTGCGCGCGGCCGGCGCCGTGATCGTCGCCAAGACCAACATGACCGAGTTCGCCTTTTCCGCCATCGGCGCCAATCCGCATTTCGGCACGCCCGGCAATCCGGGCGACCGCGCGCGCGTGCCCGGCGGCTCCTCGTCCGGCGCCGGTGTCGCCGTCGCCGACGGCATGTGCGAGATCGCGATCGGCAGCGATACCGGCGGCTCGGTGCGGGTGCCGGCGGCCTTGTGCGGCGTCGTCGGCTTCAAGCCGACCAAGCGGCGCGTCCCGACCGACGGCGTGTTTCCGCTGAGCTACACGCTCGACTCGATCGGGCCGCTCGCGCGCAGCGTCGCCGATTGCGCCAAGGCCGACGCGATCCTCGCCGGCGAGGATTTCGCGCCGCTCGAGCCGGTTGCGCTTGGCGGTCTGCGCTTCGGCCTCGCGGAAGGATTGCCGCTCGACAATCTCGATGACACGGTCGCCAGAGCTTTCGCGACGGCGATCAAGCGGCTCGAAGGCGCCGGCGTCCGTATCGTGCGCGAAAAGATTGCGCTGTTTGCCGAGCTCGCCGAGACCAACCCGTATGGCGGCATCAGCCAGTCCGAGGGCTATGCCATGCATCGCGACCGCGTGAAGCGCCGCGCCGCCGACATCGACCCGATCGTGCGCACGCGCATCGAGCGCGGCCGGGCGTTTTCCGCGGCTGACTACGTCGACCTGATGCGGACGCGCGAGCGCTTCGTGCGCGCCATGGATCGGCGGCTTGCCGCCTTCGACGCGCTGGTCATGCCGACGACGCCGATTGTCGCTCCGACCATCGCCGAGGTCGCCGACCCGAAAGTCTTCGGCGCCCGCAACGTCGCCCTGCTGCGCCAGACTTCGCCGGTCAATTTCTGCGATCTCTGCGCCATTTCCCTGCCGCTCCCGGCCGCGCTGCCGGTCGGCCTCATGCTGATCGCGCGCCATGGCGACGACCGCCGTCTCCTGTGCATTGCCGCGGCGGTCGAAGCATCGCTCGCCGGCTAGGATGCGCGCAACGCGTCGAGCAGCAGGCGATGACGCTCGGCGCCGAGCTTCGCGATCAGCCGCCCTTCGTGCCGCGCCGCCAATGTCTTCGCCCGCGCCAGCGTGGTCCGCCCCTGCGGGGTCAGCTGCAACGCGTGCCGGCGGCGGTCGGCGGAGGAGGGCAGGCGCTGAACGAGACCGCGCTCTTCCAGCCGGTGCAGCAGCCGCACCAGCCGCGCCCGCTCGATGCCGAGCGTCGCCGAAAGCTCGGCCTGCGACAGTCCGCGATTGGCGCCGATCACCACCACGACGGAAAACTGCGCCGGGCTGATGTCGATGCGCGCCAGCGTGCGGATGAAGTCCTGGAACACCCAGATTTGCAGGCGGCGCGCGAAATAGCCGAGATGCCGGTTGAGCACGTCGAGCGCGATGGCCGGGCGCGGGCTGCTGCGGGTCGCCGCTTGGTTGCGCAACGGGACTGCCCCGTTTCTGCGTTTGCGCGCGTTCGCCATCGAGCCCGTTCCTCCCGAGCGGATCGTTCATGCCGGGACCGTTTGTCAGGAGATCGGTATTGACGCAATTGTTGTCCAGGTCAACAATAGGTGGGAGCCGGATCAAAATCGCGGCCGGTCGCGACATTTTCGCGCTTGTGACCGCTCAAACAAATCCGGCATCATGGCGCGAAACGATCGCGCCGAATGACGGCGCAAAAGCCGGACCCGGACCAGGCAAGGGAGGATTTCGCTATGAATCGTAAATCCCGATCGAATTCTGCGCGCCTCACGCGCCGCGCTTTTGCCGCCGGCGCCGGCGCTGCTGCTTTCACGGCCGGCGTCGCGCCGTTCAATATCGTGCGCGCCCAGGGCGGCCCGCTCAAGGTCGGCGTGCTGCTGCCGCGTTCCGGCCTGCAGGCCGGCATCGGCCAGGATTGCCAGCGCGGCGTCGATATCGCCGCGGGGGTCCTCAAGTCGATGGGCTTGCCCGATCTCGCGATCATGAACGGCGACACCGAGTCGAACGTGGAGACGGCGCGAGCGCGAGCGGAAAAGCTGATCGGCGATGGCGCCCAGCTCCTGGTCGGCGCCTTCGATTCCGGGCAGACCACCGCCATCGCCCAGGTCGCCGAGCAGAAGGGTATTCCGCTCGTGATCAACATCGCCGCGGCGCCGCCGATCACCGAGCAGGGTTACAAGTTCGTGTTCCGGAACTTCCCCACCGCGGCGATGATCTTGGGCGATGCTTTCGCCAACCAGAAGGAGGTGTTCGCTGCGGCCGGCGCCGCGCCGAAGACGGTTGTGTTCATGCATGTCAACGACACTTACGGCACCGCGATCGCCAAAGGGATCGGGGCGATCATGCCGAAATTCGACATGCCCTACACGATCGTCGAGGAGATCCCCTACGATCCGGCGGCGCACGACCTGTCGGTCGAAGTCACCAAGGCCAAGGCGACCAACGCCGATGCGCTCCTCGTCTCCAGCCGGCTCAACGACGCGATGCTGTTGACCCGCGAACTGGTCAAGCAGCGCTGGACGCCGCAGGCGGTCCTGAGCATGGGGCCGGGCTGGTATGAGGACCAATACATCAAGACGCTGGGCAAGCTCGCCAACGGTCCGATCAGCTTCGTTCCCTGGTACGATCCACACAAGAAGCTCAGCGGCGTGCTCGAAGCGGCCTTGGCCAAGGCCGATCCGGGAGTGAGCCTCAACACCAACCACGTCTTCACTTTCGAGGCGCTCCTCGTCGCCGCCGACGCCTATAAGCGCGCCGCTTCGGCCGACCCGAAGGCGCTCGCCGACGCCATCCGCACCACCAACATCACCGACAATGTCAGCATCGGACCCGGCATCGCGTTCAATGCCAAGGGCCAGAACGACAAGGTCAAGGATGGCGCCATTCAGAACCGCGACGGCAAGCTCGTGATCCTGGCGCCGAAAGACGCCGCCAACGCCAAACCGGAGTGGCCGCTGCCGTTATACGCCAACCGCGGCTGAGGCCGTTCCTCCCGCTGACGCCAACGCGGCGAGCAAGGTCTTGGCCTCCTTCAGGTCGAGCGTGTCGAAGCCTTCGGTGAACCAGCCGTAGACCGGCGCGAGCAGGTCGCGCGCCTCCGCGCGCCGGCCCTGGTCGCGCCAGAGCCGCGCCAGGCTCGTCGCCGCGCGCAGTTCCCAGGATTTCGCCTTCTGGGCCCGCGCGACTTCAAGCGCGCGCTCGAAATACGCTTGCGCCTTCGCCGCGTCCGGCTGTGGCGATCTAAGCGCGATTTCGCCAGCCAGCCGATTGACCTCGGCCTCGTACCATTTCTCCTTGGAGGTTTCGATCGTGGTCAAAGCTTCGCCGACGCAGCGCGCGGCGTCATCGAATCGACCGAGTTCCGCATAAGCGGCGGCCAGAAACGAAAAATTCGCCGGAGCGAACCAGGTCGAGCCCGTTGAGCGGAAAGCGGCGACCCCGGAGGTGATCAGGGCGACGCCGTCCGCGGGCTTGCCGGTCATGGCAAAGAGAGCGCCGCGCGTCAGCATCGCTTGCGCCATCCAGTACAACGAGCCTTTTTCGTCTGCCAAGGCGATAAGCTCATCGACTTTAGCGTTCGCCGCCGCGTAATCCCCGCAGTGGACGAAGGCCCATAGTGTGACCTGCAGCGCAAACATCAGCGTGGTGGCTTGACCGATCTCGCGCGCATCCTTCAGCGCGCGGTCGGCGTCGACGAGCGCGGCCGCGGGATAGCCGAGCATCCACCAGGCCCATGACCGGTAGGACCAGGCCGAGACGCGCACATCCTGGCCAAATCGCGTCACCAGTCCGCGATGCTCTATCGGATCGTAAAGCGCAACGGCCTGATCGTAATGGGCCCGACCTTCTACGATGTTTCCCGTCAGCAGCAGGGCATTGCCCACGAGCCGATGGCCGATCATCAGCGGCACTGTCGTTTGTTGCTTTTCCGCGAGGGCCAAGACCTGCGCCGCCAGCTCTCGCAAGGCGTCGCCGTTGAAAGCGATATGGTTCGCGATCGAGATGCTGTAGAGGACCGAGAACAACAGCAGCGGGTCCTCGGGCGGCTCGCCGAGCGCTTCCGCCTGTTCGATCAGCAGACGTGCCCGCTCGATGGCCCCCTTGGTTTGCGTCGAAGCATATCCCTTCAAATGAGTGAGCGGGCTCAAGAGTGCGACTTGAAGCTCGATCTCTCGCCGACGCAGCGCCGGCGTGGCCGGCAAGGTCGCGATTTGGTCGAGCGCGCGAGTGAGTTGCGCCGATGCCTCCGCGAGCGCCGAGCGCTCAAGCGACAGCTGGCCGGCTTTGCCCCACCACTCGATGGCCGCTTCGGTGAGGCCGGCCTGAGTGAAATGATGCGCCAGCAATTCCGGCTCTACCGCGATCTTGGCGGCGAATTTGTCGCGCAAGGTCTCGGCGACGCGGCGGTGCAACACGTGGCGCCGGCTTCTGAGCAAATTCTCATAGGCCGCGTCCTGAGTAAGCGCATGCTTGAAGCGATAATCGGAGGCCGGCGGTAGACCCTCGACCAGCAGGATGTCGGCTTCCGCCAGCCGTTCCAGCGCCGGCTGCAGCGCCGCGTCGCTCATTCCGGCGACGGCTGATAGCAGCGTATAGGAGAAGTCGCGTCCGATCACGGCGCCGATCTGCGCCACCTCGCGCGCCGGACCGAGCCGGTCGAGCCGCGCCGTCAACGATTGCTGCAGCGTCGGCGGGATCGCCTGGATACCGCCCTGCGCGCCGCCCTCCAACAGAAGCCGCGTCACTTCCTCGACGAACAGCGGCACGCCTCCGGTCTGCTCGGTCACGCCGTCAATAACATCGTCCGGCAAGGCGTGGCGTGCCGCCAGCTCGCCGACCATTTCCCGCACCTGATGGCGATCGAGCGGCGCGAGCGAAATCGTGCCGTGATGCGAGCGCATGCCCCAAGGCGGCCGAAACTCGGTCCGCGTCGTCGCGATTGCGAACAGCGGCGCCAGCGCGCCGCGCTCGGCGATGCTGCGCAAGACATCGAGCGTGGTCGGATCGGCCCAATGCAAATCCTCGAGCGCCAATACCACCGGCTGAACGCGCGCCCCGGCCATGATCCAGTTGGTGAGCGCCGCCAATTGCCGCCGCCGCAATTCCTCCTGCGGCAAATTCGGCACGCGGTCGGCCGCCAGCGGAACGTCGAGCAGCGGAGCAAGCAGCGCGGTATTTTCCTCCCGGTCGAGCTTGACCTGTGCCAACGAGCTTTCCAGGTCCACAAGGCGGCGCTCGGGGGGGACCTCGGTGCCGCCGAAGCGTTGGCGGCCCCATTCGGCGATCGGGTGCAGCGGCGTGTTTTGCAGAAGCTGTGAACAACTCCATTCGATCCAGGTGTGCGGCACTTCGCGCAGCCGGGTGTGAAATTCCTCGATTAGGCGCGACTTGCCTAAGCCGGGCTCGCCGACGATCAGCACCAATTGCCCATCGCCCTGCCGCGCCCGCTCCCAGCGCCGCTGCAGCGCGGCGATTTCCTCGTCGCGGCCCACGAGCGGCGTGAGATGACGTTGTCCCGCGCGCCGTCCGCCACCACTCGCTCGAACGAGCCGGAACAGCGTCACCGGCTCCGGCACGCCCTTGAGGGCATGGCTGCCGCGCTTCGGCGACGAACAGGCCGGCGACCTGGCGCTGCACCCGCGCCGTGACCACGACCGCGCCCGGCTCGGCCAGCGCCTGTGCCCGCGCCGCGATGTTCGGCACATCGCCGAAAATCTCGCCTGATGCGTCGACCACCACCGGTCCGCAGTCGATGGCGATGCGCGCGGCGAGCGCCGGCGTGCCTGAGCCGGCATTCCTGCTATTCAATTCAGCAAGGCCGCGCTGGATCGAAAGCGCCGCGCGCACTGCGCGCTCAGCGTCGTTCTCCTGCGCGAGAGGATAGCCGAACAGAGCCATCAGCCCGTCGCCGAGCTTCTTGGCGACGTGGCCGCCCATCTCCGCGACCGCTGCCGAAGCGGCGTCGACATAAGCGCTAACCAGATCGCGCCACTCTTCGGCATCGAGCTTGGCGGCAATGCCGGTCGAATCCACGAGATCGCAGAACATCACTGTGACGTAGCGGCGCTCGCCGGCGGCTTCTTGTCGCGGCGGCGTTGCCGCGGGCGCCGCCGCGGCCGCGGGCGCGGCGGTGTCGAGTTCGCCGATCGCGCGCAGCAGCTTGCGGCGATCGCCGAGAACGACGCCGAGATCTTTGAGGTCTTGATCGGTCAAGTCGCGAAGGACGGAGAAGTCAATGCGGTTTTCCGCAAAGCGCAGGGCATACTCGGAGAGGCCGAGCTTCTCGAGCCAGTCCGCAATTTGCTGCATTGCGGCCTCCACCCGGCTCGGACCGGTCTCGGGCGAAAGGGCCCGGAATAGCGTGACAAAGCGTTGCTTCCAGCATACGCCGACGGACCAATGCGGCCAAGACGAACAGTCGCGCGGCCGGCCCCGTTGGCTGGCGCCTCAGGATGATGGATGATGCGTCTCCGCCCTTCCGCTCGCCCGACCGGAACCTAGGACCCGCCGGTGCCGTTCGACGTCTATCTCAATGTCGCCGTCGGCGGCGTGTTGACCGGCCTTGTCTACGGGCTGATGGCGCTCGGCCTCTCGGTCATCTTCGGCGTGGTGCGCGTCGTCAATTTCGCTCACGGCGAGATGATGACGGTGGCGATGTATCTCGCCATCGTGCTGTTCGCGTGGTTTCATCTCGATCCGCTGATCCTGCTGGTTCCGATCGCGGCTGTGCTGTTCGTGTTCGGCTACGCGCTGCAGGCTTCGCTGATCAATCCGTTCATCACCCGGCCGGAGCATAGCCAGTTCCTGCTGCTGGTCGCTTTGGCGATCATCATCGCCAACACCTTGCTCATCATCTTCGGCCCGGACGCGCGCGCGGTGCAAACCGCCTACGCCTATGACAGCTTCCAGATCGGGCCGGTGATCGTCGATGCGGCCAAGGTCTATGCCGGCGCCGCGGCGATCATCGTCACCGCCGCGTTGTTCGCGTTCTTCCGGCTGACGCTTCTCGGCAAGGCGATCCGCGCCTGCGCCGACAACCATACCGGCGCGCTGGTGGTCGGGCTCGACGTCCGGCGGCTCTACGCGCTCACCTTCGGGCTCGGCGCCGCCTGCGTCGGCGCCGCCGGCACCATGCTGGTGCTGATCACCGACGCGACGCCGATGGTCGGCCCCGGCTATACGCTCCTTGCCTTTGTCATCGTCATCACCGGCGGGCTCGGCTCGATGCCCGGCGCACTCTTCGGCGGCGTGCTGATTGGCGTCACCGAAGCGATTGCCGGCTTGCTGTTCACGCCGTCGGCGAAAAGCATGTTCGCCTTCGCCATTCTCGTCCTCGTGCTGTTGTTCCGGCCGCAGGGCATCCTCGGCAAGAGGATGGCATGATCGCCCGCCTCGGCGCCGACCTGTCGCCGCGCAGCGCCGTCCCGCTTGTGGTGTTGCTGGCGGCCTTTCTGTTGGCGCCGTTTTTCGTCAACGATTATCTGCTCACCGTTCTTATCCTCATTCTCTATTTCGCTTATGCCGGCCAGGCCTGGAACATCATGATGGGCTTCGCCGGCCAGCTTTCGCTCGGCCATGTGATCTATGTCGGGCTCGGCGCCTATGTCGCCGCGACCCTGTTCACGCGCTACGGCGTCGGTCCATGGATCGGGCTGTTGGCTGCAATTCCCGTCGCCGCCGCTTGCGGGGCGATCATCGGCTATCTCGCCTTCCGTTTCGGCGTCGCCGGCGTCTATTTCGCCATCCTGACCATCGCCTTTGCCGAATTCGCGCGCATCGGCTTCGACCATCTCGATTTCGTCAACGCCTCGAGCGGCCTGTTCCTGCCGGTCAAGCAATACGCGCACAACGATCTCTGGCTGCTGCGCGGCGCGCCGACGATGTTTTACTACGTCATCCTCGCCGCGACGGTGTTCGCCTTCGTGCTTTGCCGTCTGCTGCTGCACAGCCGGATCGGCTATTTCTGGCTGGCGATCCGCGAAGACGAGCAGGCGGCGCGCGCCGCCGGCATCGATACTTTCCGCTACAAGATGTACGCGGTGATGGTCTCCGCCGCGGTCACCTCGTTTGCCGGCGTGTTCTATGCATTCTTCTACAACAACCTGTTCCCCGAGCAGGTGTTTGGCATCTCGCGCTCGATCGAGATCATCCTCGGCCCGATCATCGGCGGCGTCGGTACGCTGTTCGGGCCGATCCTCGGCGCCTTCGTGCTCACCGGGCTCGCGGAGACACTCAACGCGTTGATGGGGGCCTTCGGCATCGATCTGCCCGGCGCTAAGCAGGTGTTCTACGGGGTTTGCCTCCTGCTCGTCGTCGTGGCGCTACCGGACGGCGTGTGGCCGCCGCTGGCGCGCCGGCTCGGCCTGATCGGGGAGAAGAAATGACCGCGCTCCTCACCGTCGAAGCGGTCAGCAAGCGCTTCCGCGGTCTGCTCGCGGTCGACCGCGTCAGCTTTACCGTGCCGCAAGGCGCGATCTTCGCCATTATCGGCGCGAACGGCGCCGGCAAGACCACGTTGTTCAACATCATCGCCGGCGCCATGACGCCGAACGGCGGCACCATCACCTTCGCCGGCAAACCGGTCGATGGCCTCCCGCCGGACGCGGTCTGCCGGCGCGGTATCGCCCGCACCTTCCAGATCGTGCGGCCGTTCCCGGCGCTGAGCGTCGAGGACAATGTCACCATCGGCGCGCTGCTGCACCGGCGTGATGTCGGCGCCGCGCGCGCACACACACACGACCTGCTCCGGCAGCTCGACCTTTTCGACAAGCGTCACCGGCTCGCTTCGACCCTGACGCTGCCCGACCGCAAACGGCTCGAGGTCGCGCGCGCGCTGGCGACCGGGCCGCAACTCTTGCTGCTCGATGAGGTGATGGCCGGCCTGCGGCCGACCGAGACCGATCGCATGGTCGCCATCCTGCGCGCGCTCAACCGCGAAACCGGATTGACCATCCTTTTGATCGAGCACGTGATGCGCGCGGTGATGGCGCTCGCCTCGCGCGTGCTGGTGCTCGACCACGGCGTCGCCATCGCCGAGGGCGCGCCGGAAGCGGTCGTGCGCGATCCGGCGGTAGTCCAGTCCTATCTCGGCGCCGAGGTAGTGTGATGCTGCACGTCGAGAACCTGGACGTGTTCTATGGCGACGTGCAGGCGCTCGACGGCGTGTCGCTCGACGTCGAGGAGGGCGCGATCGTCGCCATCATCGGCGCCAACGGCGCCGGCAAGACGACGCTCATCCGCGCGCTCGCCGGCATGCGCCCGCAGCTGCGCGGGCGCGTCGTCTTCCGCGGCGTGGACATCTCCGGCTGGCCGAGCCATCGCGTCTGCGACCTCGGGCTCGGCCAGGTCGCCGAAGGCCGCCAGGTGTTTCCAACGCTCACCGTCGCGGAGAATCTCGACATCGGCGCCATGCTGCCGCGCGCCCGTGCGCAGAGCGCGAAGAACCGCGCGCGCGTGCTGGCGATGTTTCCGGTGCTCGCCGAACGGGCGCGGCAGCCGGCCGGTACGCTCTCCGGCGGCGAGCAGCAGATGCTCGCCATCGCCCGCTGCCTGATGGGCGCGCCGCAGCTCATCATGTTCGACGAGCCCTCGCTGGGGCTGGCGCCCAAGGTCGCGCTGGCCATGCTCGAGACCATCCGCGAGCTCAATGCCGAGGGGCTCACCTGCCTTCTGGTCGAGCAGAACGTCGCGCTCTCGCTCAAGCTCGCGAGCCGCGCCTATGTGCTGGAAAACGGCCGGGTGACGCTCGCCGGCAGCGGCGCAGAACTTCTGTCCGACGACCGCGTGCGCAGCGCCTATTTGGGATTGTAGTTGTTATTCGCGGGCTCAGGCGGAATTGACGGCTTTGCCGTCGACTCAGAACGACCGCCGCAGGCGCTCCATGATGTATCCGAGAGCCGTGACCCGCGTGCTCAACGAGGCGAACGGAAAGGACACTCGGAGCTGGCGGTAGACATCGGCGGCGGCCGGCGCTTCCACATCGGCGAGGGCTGCGGCCATCGCGCGGGCCATGTCGCTTTCCGACCGTCCGCTCGGCGTTGCCGGCACCATCGTGACATCGCCGAACGGGGTCGGCGGCAGAACGCGCAAGGTCACACGGCGGGTGCCCATGGCGGAGCTCCAATCAGACTGCGGTTCCCTCCCAACGCGCGGTGTCTATCCGGGTTCCATGAAAATCAGGCGACGGACGGCCGAGGACGGATGACGGCCGAGACCGATTTATTTCACCGGTGGTCCGTCAGCCGACGGCGATTGGCTCGCGCGCCGGCGGCGGCGCCTGCTCCTGCTCGCTGAGCTGCAGGCGATAGAACGAGGCGTAACGGCCGCCCTTGCGCAGCAATTCCTCGTGCCGGCCGGATTCGACGACCAGTCCGCCCTCGACCACGAGAATGCAATCCGAGTGCACGATCGTGGACAAACGGTGCGCGATGACCAGCGTCGTGCGTCCCCTGCACAATTCGGCGATTGCCGCCTGGACGTAGCGCTCGGA
>Ga0210394_10004677_pt1 | contig 15804 bp, 13 predicted proteins | sample IncBWC12MmetaG_FD_160121 | JGI IMG/M metagenome (GOLD analysis project Ga0210394, IMG submission 160121) | Forest soil microbial communities from Barre Woods Harvard Forest LTER site, Petersham, Massachusetts, United States - Inc-BW-C-12-M | ecosystem: Environmental > Terrestrial > Soil >... | reverse complement strand
ACACTGATCGACCTTTACAAGGCCTTTCCAATCGAACGTCCGGTCAAGCGGCTGTTCGACCACCAGCCGGTCACGACGCTTTACCTGTCCAGCATCCATCCGAATCTGTGGATCGTCGCGAAGAAGAACGGCGGCAAGGCCGATGCTCTGAACACGGGCATCGAGTACGCGCGCTTTCCGCTGGTGTGCGCCATCGACGCCGATTCGATCCTGGAACGCGACGCCCTGCTTCGACTGGGACAGCAGTTCGTGCTCGACAAGCGCCTGGTCGCTGCCGGCGGCGCGGTACGCGTCCTGAACGGCTGTCGCGTCGAGAACTCCGAAGTGCGCGACATTCGGGCGCCCTCGCGCCTGATCGAGTGCGTGCAGGTGGCCGAATACATGCGCGGCTTCTTTGCGGGGCGCGTTGCCTGGAACAGCGCCCGCAGCCTGCTGATCATTTCCGGAGCCTTCGGTGTGTTTCGCAAGGACCTGCTGGAAGCGATCGGCGGCTATCGCAAGACGGTCGGCGAGGACATGGACATCGTAATCCGGCTGCATCGGCATTGTTGCGACCACGGCATCCCGTACGAGCTCGCATTCGTGCCCGAGCCTGTGTGCTGGACGCAGGTGCCGACCGACATGAGATCGCTGCTGCAACAGCGCAATCGCTGGCAGCGCGGACTCGCGGATTGCTTGTGGCACAACCGGAACATGTTCCTGAACCCCAACTATGGCAAGGTCGGCATGGTCGGGTTTCCATACTTCTTCGCATTCGAGCTGATCGGTCCGCTGATCGAGTTCCTCGGCTACGTCGGATTCGTCCTGTTCGCACTGCTCGGCTGGGTCGACACCAGGATCGCGCTGCTGTTTTTCGTGATCGCCGTCCTGTGGGGGATGTGGCTGAACGCTGCCGGCGTGCTGATCGACAATCTCGTTCTGCACCGCTATACGAGGGTTCGCGACGCGCTCAGGGTCGCGCTTTACGGCTCGCTCGAATTCATCGGGTTCCGGCAACTGGTGGCGGTCGAACGGCTGATCGGAACATTCCAGGTTTCGCACGGTCGCTGGGGCGCAATCCGGCGGCACAAGGTGGAATCGGCAGCCTGACAGCGCATTGAGGGAACGACTCGTGGGTTACCTGATCCGAGCCGCCATGTTGATGGTCTGCATGTCGGTGCCGGCCTATCTTGTTGCCGCCAATTTTGCGACTTTCGAGCCGTACCTGCTCCCCTTACGCTACGCGAAGGCTCGCATCGAGGCGGTCAACACACACGTGGTGGTGGGACCTTACGCGGACCCTGCCGATCTGGCAGACCTGAAGGGAGCGGGCGTCTCCACCGTCGTGTCGCTGCTGGATCCAAGCGTGGTCTACGAACGGAGCCTGATCGAGCGCGAGGCTGCCGGTGCGCCTCAAGTGGGCCTGCGCTTCGTCAACCTTCCGATCCGGAAGTCCGAGCCTCTGACGAGCGCGGTGAACCAGAATTCGGCGCGGCGTCTCGAAATGCTGATTTCCGCCCAGCCGCACGGCATGATCTACGTCCATGGCTTCCTGACAGCGCCACGCGACCTGGTTGCTCACGAACTCCAAAATACCCGCCACAGCGGACTGAAGAGATTTTGACCCGGTCGGCATTGAAGCCGGGACTGCGTTCAGTGGCCTGTAACGGCCGATTCGATCGCGTAAAGTCGCGCTTTTTGTCGCGCTCCTTGAGCCTGCCTGTCGATGCTTCGCCTGTCCGGATTGCGCCTCGATCGCGGCGCACGCACGCTGTATCGCGACGTCGACGCGATCGCCCCGCCGGGCGAGCGCCTCGGCCTGGTCGGCGCCAACGGGTCCGGCAAGTCGTCGCTGCTGGGAGCCATTCTTGGGCGCGTTGCCCTCGATGCCGGATCGATCGAGGCGCCGCCGCTCGAACGGATCGCATGGATCGACCAGGACATCGAGGCCACGGACGAGCGGGCAATCGACTTCGTGATGTCGGGGCACACGCCCCTGGTGAAGGCGCGCGCCGAGCTGCAGTCGGCCTTGCAGTCAGGCCCGGGCGAGGACCATGACCTGCGCCTGGCGTCCGCCCACGCGCATCTGGCGGAGTTGAACGAGAGCGCGATTGCCGCCGAGGCGATGGCGATCCTGAGTGGGCTCGGTTTGTCGCAGACGCAAGTGCAAGGCCGGGTGTCGGAGCTTTCGGGCGGCCAGCGCAATCGCCTCGCACTGGCGCGCGTGTTGCTGCAGCCGGCTCAGCTGATGTTGCTGGACGAGCCGACCAACCACCTGGATCTCGACTCGATCGTCTGGCTCGAAAACTGGCTGCGCCGACAGGAAGCCACGGTGGTGGTGGTTTCGCACGATCGCGAATTCCTGGACCGCTGCACCGACGCGATCTGGCACATCGCCGACCAGTCGATCAGCCGCTATGCCGGCAACTACAGCGCGTTCGAATCGGCCTGGCTCGACAAGCAGCGCCAGGCTGACGCCCAGGCGCGCCGTCAACAGCGCACCATCGCCCATTTGAACCGCTTCATCGACCGCTTCCGCGCCAAGGCGACCAAGGCTCGTCAGGCGCAGAGCCGCTTGAAGATGCTGGAGCGGCTGGAGCACCTGGAGCCGGTGCGCGCGCAGCGCGAATGGAGATTCGAATTCTTCGACCCACTGCGCCTGCCGACCCACCTGGTCGAGGGGGAGGACCTGCAACTCGGCTACCCGAACAAGGTCGTGCTGGAAGACGTGCGCTTTTCGGTGCGGGCCGGAGACCGGATCGGCGTTCTCGGTGTCAACGGCGCCGGCAAGTCAACCATGGTGAAGGCCATCGTCGGGGAGCTTTCCCCCGACGCGGGCGAGCTCAGGCGCTCGCCGGGAACGGTGATCGGCTACTTCGCGCAGCACCAGCTCGACGACCTGGATCCGACCGAAAGCCCGCTGCAACTGCTGCGGCGGATCGCGCCAGACGCGCGCGAGCAGGAGTTACGCGACTTTCTCGGCAGCTTTCGCTTCGGAGCAGAGCTCGCGGCGGCGCCGGTGGGCCGGCTGTCGGGCGGCGAACGGGCTCGCTGCGCACTGGCTCTGCTCGCCTGGCGCCGTCCCAATCTGCTGGTGATGGACGAGCCAACCAATCATCTGGACATGCCGACCCGAGAAGCGTTGACGGTTGCGCTGTCCTCTTTCGAGGGCGCGTTGATCGTCGTGTCGCACGACCGCCATCTTCTGCGGGCCACCACCGACCAGTTGTGGCTGGTCCACGAGGCCGGCGTACAACCGTTCGACGGCGACCTGGACGACTACGCAGCCTGGGTCATCGAGCGGCGTCGCGACGAATCCCGACCCGCAGGCGCAAGCGGCGAGCCGCGCCGCCGCAGCGAGCAACGCCGACAAGCGGCCGGAGAGCGCGAACGCCTGGCGAAAGCGCGGCGTCCGCTGCAAACCCGGCTGGGTGATATCGAGCAGCGGCTCAAGACGCTGGGAGCAGAAATGAAAGAGCTCGATGCTCGCCTGGCCAGCGAGGCTTTCTACTCAGGCGACCCCGCAGCGGTCAGCGAGGTATTGAAACGGCGGGCGCAACTGGATCACACCCTTCAGACCCTCGAAGCCCAGTGGCTCGAGCTGCAGTCGCAGCTGGACGCGATCACGTAACAAGTCCGCGACGACCCTTTCAAGCGCTGCGACGCTTGGACCTGGTTTGCGGCTGGCTCAGGTCCAGCTGCAGATCGATCGGATCCATCGAAGGCTTGGTCCGGGGCCCGGGTCGCCCCACCGTGGTGGCAAAGTCGGTTGCGGTCCCGACGTCGATGTCGATCGACACTTCGGTTGGAGTCTGAGTCAGCCGGTCCTCCGCAAGCTCATGCTGAGCCGCTGCCTGCGAGCGCGCAAGATCGACAGACACCGGCTCCGCGTCGGGCGCGCGTGCAGCGGTTGCGGCCTCCTGGGCTCGAGCCGGGGACGCCGCGGCCGGGGCCGCAGCAGCCCGCCGCTCGGCTTGCGTCGGAGCGCGACCCGCATCGCCGGGCTTCAGCAGATCGGTCAACTCGGGTGCGCCCGCCGCCGAGGTGTTGAGGTCCAGATCCAATGCAACCTCCGTCGGCAGCTCGGTGAAGCGCTCGTCGATCGGGTGCTGCTCTTTGCCGCCGGGACGATCCTGCCCTGCTCGCGTCGCCGGCGAGGCAATCCGGGTGGGGGTCCTCAAATCCAGGTCCAGCGGCGCATGGGGCTTGCCGCCCGTTGTTGCCGGGGCCCCTGCTGCCGTATTGCGTTCCAACACCGTCGCGTACAGCTCCTTGATCACCTGGACCGTATCGTGCAGTTCGGTCACCGTGATCTGGGTGTGTCTTTCATCGGTCAACGGGGGCTCGGTATGCGTTCCGCCCATGCTCGACGAAGGTGGCATCGTCGCGCGCCCACCAATTTCCGACGATTCGCGCGAGGCCGTCGAGCTGGCCGAGCGAGTCGCCATGGGCCGCACCGTCGTGATCGGGCCCGGACGCGTCATCACGGGTTCCCAAGCCGGCCGAGCGACCGGACGCCGCTGCCGCCAGGCCAACACCAGAGCGCCTCCCAGCAGCAGCCCTCCCAACGCGCCAGCCGACCAGGTCCACTGCTCGCGCGTCTCGAAGGCCTTGCGCTCCAGCGCCTGCTCGTGCTGGCGCGAGGCGATCAGCTGGGTTTGAAGCTCCGCGATTTGCCTGGACATCGTGTCCAGCCGCTTGAGCAGCTCGGCGTTCGCGTCCGCCGTGACGGCGTGCAGATCGGCGCCCGCCGCAAGCGGGCCGATGCTGTCCTGTGGCGACGACCCCAGCACCAGTCGGTCGGCCTTAGGGGCCGCCGCAGGCGGTGCCTTGGCCGCGGCCTCCTCCGATTTGTCCGCGGGCGGGGCGCTCGCGCGTTGTTGTTGTGGCACTGCCGGAACGGCAGCAAGCGCCTTGCGGGGCGCGCGCCTGGGCGCCGGCTTTGGCTGTGCCTGCGGCGGCGGCGCTTCTGCAGCCGCCACGGTGTTATCCGCGTTCGACGCGGCCAGCGTCGGCATCCCGAGCATGATCGCGTACTCCCGCCGCACCGGATCATGGCAACCGACGTCGAGCGCTATCCGCACCGCGGGCTCGGTGACAGGACCCGGTGTCGCGACCTCGATCAGCGAGCCAGCCTCACGCGGTACCACGCGGATGTCCGCTTCGCGCAGCACCGGGGCACCCTCCCCCGAAATCGGATCGGCCAGGTGAACGCAACTGGCCGTGAGGCTGCCGGCTTCGCTGCCGAGCACTGGCACCTTGAGCGACAGGCGCTGGCCAAGAACGGCCGAGATCTGCGCCATCCCGAGGCCGAGCGGCGACGCGGCCTCTGCGGTTCCGCCCGCACTCGCATCGGGCGCAATCAACGGCGGATCCAGCAACAAGGCGAACTCGCGCCGAATGCGCTCGTTGCAACCGAGCTCGACCACGACGCGCAACGTAGGCTCGGTGATGGGCTGCGGGCTTTCAATCCTCAGCTTGCGGTTGACCGCATCGACCGTCATGCGGGCCGCGTTCAACGTCGGAGTTGTCTCGCCGGTCGGGCTGCCCGGAACGAGCCTTACGCACTCCTGGGCAAGCTCGGCGTCGGGGGCCATCACCAGCGGAACGGTCATCTGCAGCGGCTGGCCGAGAGCGCTGGTGACGCTCGGTTCACCCAGTCCCAACGCGTAAGCCTGCTTGCCAACGACGGCCGCGAGCAGACCCGCGGCAACGCTTGCCGCGCGCCATCCCATACCCAAGGCCTGGATCTGTCGAAGATTCATGCCACCACACCGTGCAAAGTTTCGGGACCCGGTCATTATCGCCCGCATCTAGCGTATTTACGCAGGTAGGACCCACCCTAAATTTGAAGGTTTGGGGCGGTTTGCTTATGGTCGATAAGCGCGCTTAATGGGTGGCAGATCGGCACACCCCGCGTCCAGACCTGCCTTGGGCCTCGAAGGCGCGCCGCGGTCGCACCGGCGTTGCTCTGCGCCCCCCAATCAATCAGCGTAATGTCGCGCGTTCCAACCCCCTGACGCCGACCTACGCCATGATCGATCTGTACTCCTGGCCCACGCCAAACGGGCACAAGGTGCACATCATGCTGGAAGAGTGCGCGTTGGCGTACCGCGTGCACCCGATCGACATAGGAGCCGGCGACCAGTTCTCGCCGCAGTTCCTGGCGATCAGTCCGAACAACAAGATCCCTGCGATCACTGACTCGGAAGGCCCCGACGGCGGTCCGATCTCAATGTTCGAATCGGGCGCGATCCTGCTCTACCTGGCCGCCAAAACCGGGAGTTTTCTGCCGGAAGGCATTCGGGATCGCTATGTCGCATTGCAGTGGCTGATGTTTCAGATGGGCCACATCGGTCCGATGCTCGGGCAGGCGCATCACTTCCGCCAATACGCACCGGAGCAGATCCAATATGCGGTCGATCGATACACGCGCGAAGCTGCGCGCCTGTACGGGGTGATGGATCGTCGGCTGGCCGAAGTTCCCTACTTCGCCGCCTCCTATTCGATCGCCGATATCGCGATCTATCCGTGGACGCGCTCGTACGAGAATCAGGGGATCAACCTGGAGCAGTTCCCGCACGTGCGGCGCTGGCAGCAGTCGATGGCCGAGCGCCCGGCCGTACAGCGCGGTCTTGAGGTGCTGCAGGAGCGGCGCCGAAGCCTGATCGACGCTCGCAGTCGCGAAAATCTGTTCGGAGCAACCCAGACCGCGCGCCACTGAAGCGCTCGGCGCTCAAACGCAGTCGGACCGTGCGCAACGGCCCTACTGGATCGTTCCTTTGGCCAACTCGGAGAATGGAAAGGCGAGGATCCGCACGCCTTCCTGCTCCAGCTGCTGCGCTTCGGCGTGCGTCGCTACGCCGCGAATGCCCCGCTCCGGAGCTTCCCGGTAGTGGATCCGACGCGCTTCCTCGGCGAACCGTTCCCCGACATCTTCGGTGCCTTCGATGATCTGCAATGCGGCGCGCACCAGCGCCGCCTGCAACTGGGCCGGCTCCGGCATCGCGGCCGCGATCGGCGCGGCCGGCGATCCAAGATTCAGCCGGGCAGCCGACGGCCGGCGACTGATCGCGACCGATCCACAAAGCGGGCAGCCGATCTTCCGATCCTGCAGTTGGGCGTCGAACTCCTGCTGCGACGCAAACCACCCTTCGAACAGGTGCTCGGCATCGCAACACAAGTCGAACACCTTCACGCGTCGTATCCCGGAGCGGGGATCGGTCGGGGCATATGGGGTTCAGCGGCGCGAGTCGCTCGCCTTGGAAACGCACGCCTGCGCCAGATGCCGACCCAGCGCGGCGTGACCCGCTTCCAGGGCGGTGGCCAGTTCGAGCAGGCGCGCCTGCGGCGCATCGGCACCGGCCGCTTCCTCCAGTTGCTTCGCCAGAACGGCTATGCCGGAAACACCCAACGTTGCCGCGCCCCCCTTGATCGAATGAGCCAGCCGCTGCAGCGAGGACCGTTCAGCGCGCTCCGCCTGCAGCACCATCTGCTGCACATCCAGCTCGTGCAGCTGCACGAAGCGCTGCAGCAGACGCACATAGACATCGGCGCTGTTACCGACGAACGCGAGGCCCGCATCGACGTCGAGGCCCGGCAAACCTCGCAACCGCATCGCTGCGTCGCTTGCACAGGCAGGCGTATCCATATCCGGCACCGGCCTTCCACGGGACGGACCGTTATCGTACCGCGCTATCTGCGGCCCACGCACAGGCAAATGCCGCAGCTCGGCCGATCGCCCCGTGGCCGGGCCATGGCCCATGCGAGAATGGCGACTGCGACCGTGGCGTAACTGGTAGCCGCAAGGGACTTGATGAATTGAGCACCGTGTGTGAAAGCATCCGGTGAATCCCGCCAAAGTCAGCGAAACCCCTGCGTCAGACGCGAGGCAACGCTGAGCGAAGCCCCGATCGGGGAACGTGCAGAGACTTGACGACGGGGACCTAAGGCGCTGAGGCTGCAGTCGGTAGCGCTATGGTCAAGGCAAAGTCCAGCCGACAAACGGACGTGGCAGCGCGAAAGCGCTCGCGCACGACCGGCGGCGAAAGCCGTAGTTCGGATGAAAATCCCTGACCTTCGGGTGTGCGGGTTCGAGTCCCGCCGGTCGCACCAGCCGAATGCTCCGGCCTCCTGCCCTCTCCCGCTTGCGGGAGAGGGGAGGAACTGTTGCTCCCTTCACATTGGCTGGGGGGAGCAACGAGGGGGCCAGCCCAGCCCCCTCGTTCCTAGTGCGCGCCGGCCATTCCGGCGTCAACAGGGGCGGCGTCGTACTCGCGAGAGATGTCCTTGTTGGTGTAATCGCGCAGCATCGAGGCGGCGAATGCGCTGATCAGGCCACAGACCAGGATGTAGCCGGCAATCGCGTAGCCCGAGTGGGTGCGCGCAAACAGCGCCGTCGCGATCAGCGGTGCCGGACCACCGGCGATCACCGACGCCAGCTGATAGCCCAACGAGGCGCCGCTGTAGCGCATCCGGCACGTGAACGACTCGGCGATCATCGCCGCCTGCGGACCGTACATCATCGCGTGCGGTATCAGCGAAAGAACGACCGCCACGAAGATCCACACCGGGTCCTTGGTATCGACCATCGTGAAATAAACGAAGCCGAACACGCCCGCGGTGAGTGCACCAATTATGTACATGCGCCGGCGACCGATCAGATCCGACAGGTGCCCAAACCCGGGGATCGTGAAGAACTCGAGCACCGAGGCCGCCAGCACAGCCATCAGCAGCAAATCGCGCGTGACGCCCAGAGTGCCGGTGCCGTACGAGAATATGAAGGCGGTGTAGAGATAGAACGGTGCCTGCTCCGCCATCCGCGACAGCGCGGACCACAGGATATCGGTCGGCTGACTCTTGATGACTTGCAGGATCGGCGTGCGCTCGATCTTGCGCTCCGCCAGCAACCGGCTGAACGCCGGCGTCTCGAGGATGTTCAGTCGGATGTAAAGACCAATCGCCACCAGCACAATGCTGACCGCAAACGGAATGCGCCAGCCCCACACCAGGAATTCGCTCCCGGAGATCTGGCTGACGCCAAGGACCATCAGGTTCGCCAGGAACAGTCCTGCGGGCACGCCGAACTGTGGCCACGCGGCGACGAAGCCACGATGAGAATTGGTCCGCGTCCACTCCATCGACAGCAGCACCGATCCGCCCCACTCTCCACCCACTCCAACGCCCTGGATGAAGCGCAGCACCGTCAGCAGCACCGCGCCCCAGATGCCAATGGATTCATAGGCCGGCACGAAGGCCACCGCGAACGTCGCGATCCCCATCAGCAGCAGCGTGGCGATCAGCGTGGCCTTGCGGCCGATCCGATCGCCATAGTGGCCAAAGATCGCAGCTCCAACCGGCCGCGCGACGAAGCCGACCGCATAGATCAAGAAGGCCTCCAGAGTGCCCACCACCGGATCGGACTTGGGGAAGTAGAGCTTCGCGAAAACCAGCCCCGTGACAATGCTGTAGAGAAAGAAGTCGTACCACTCGATGGTGGTGCCGATCGTGGCGGCGATGACAGCGCGCCTCAGTTGCTTGCGCGATTCTTCAGCGGACATGACGGTGGCGGCGCTCGCGGAATCATTCATTTTGAGTTGTCCCTCCCGAGTCGGTGAACACACTATAGCCCGATTAGAAGAGCGAATCGATCTGCTGGTGAGTCGGTGTCGATTCGCCAAATCCATCGAACCTGCCCTGCTCCGCCAGCAGCCGCGCCGCCCGCATGAATCCGCCCCAGGCCGCGCGTGCCAGCGCGCCGCCCACGCTGATGCGCCGCACACCGAGCGCGGCGATCTGCGCGACGGTGTGCTCGCTGGCATACCCTACCAGCAGATTGACCGGCTTGGGCGCCACGCCGGCGACAACGGCCGTGATCTGCTCGGGCGTGCGGATGCCGGGCGCGTACAGGCAATCAGCGCCCGCCTGTGCGTACGCCCTCAACCGCGCGAGCGTTTCGCTCAAGTCCGGCCGGCCTACCAGGAAGCACTCGGCCCGACCCACCAGCAGCACATCGGCACCGGATCGGTCGATTGCGCTGCGCGCGGCGCGCATGCGCGCAATCGCGGTGTCGAGGTCAAACAAAGGTTGCGCCGGGTCATCGGTTGAGTCCTCGATCGAGATCCCCGCGATGCCGGTCTCGACGGCCAAACGCACGCTCTCGGCGACTTCCGCTGGTTCGCGGCCGAACCCGTTCTGGTAGTCAGCGTTGATCGGCAAGTCCGTTGCCGCAACGATCGCACGCAGGTGCTGCAGCGCGATATCGCGCGAGATCGATCCATCGCGCCGGGCCTGGGACCACGCGAAGCCCGAGCTGGTGGTCGCGAGCGCTTTGAACCCCAGCGATTGCAGATAGCGAGCGCTGCCCATGTCCCACGGATTGGGAATCACGAAGCATCCGCTGCGATGCAAATCGAAGAAAGCGCGCCGTTTTTGCGAAATGGTGGGTGTTGCTGAGTTCATCGATGCCGCTCCTTTGCTTAAGCAATCCATGCACACGCGAACACTGTAAATCGTGAGCGAACATTCCCATTCGACTTACGTGGGTGTAACCTCGTGACCCTCTGTTAAGGACGTCGCGCCAACCGGACGAGCCACGATGAGTGGTTTCGACGGGCCGAAGTAAAAATGGGAGGAGTTCATGTCAAGCATCCGTCGTTTCAATGCGTGCCTTGGTTTCACTGCGATCGCCCTGGCCAGCGGGCCCCTGATTGCTCAAGAGCACCCCTACACCGAGGGTCCTGTGGTCAACGTCGCCCGAATCCGGACCGAGAACGGAAAGTTCGATGAATACATGAAGTATGTGGCAACCACGTGGAAGGCCGAGCAGGAAGCGGCCAAGAAGGCCGGATATATCGTGGACTACCAGGTGATCAGCGTGGAGCCGCGCGGCCCGGATGACGCCGACCTGCTGTTGATCACCACGTATAAGAACTGGGCGGCGCTGGATGGAGGCATTGCAAAAAACGACGCCATCGCCAAGCAGATCGAAGGGTCGGTCTCTGCATCGACCCAGGGGGCGATCGATCGCAACAAGATCCGGCGCGTCCTCGGCTCGTCCACGATGCAGGTGCTGAACCTGAAGTAACGCGGCAGGTCGTAGGGCAGCCAGCGGCAGACGATTCGCCCGCGCGCACCCTCACCCTTTTCCGGCCTGCGGCCGGAAAAGGCAAGAGCAAGAGAACGAGGGGGCTGGGCTGGCCCCCTCGTTGCTCCCCCCAGCCAATGTGAAACAAACGAGCGGTTCCTCCCTCGTTCACATCGTGTCGCCGGGCCCGGATTCGCGCGGGCCTTGGGCTGCATATTGCTGCCGCACGGTTTCGATCGTGTCGGCGTCCTCGGGCCCCTTGTCCGGACGGTACCTCTTGACGCGCGCAAAACGCAACGCCAGCCCACCCGGATACTGGCGGCTCGCTTGCAGATCGTTGAAGGCGATCTCGACGACCAGCTCGGGGCGCACGTAAACGGTGATCGCGTCGCGCGAAACCTCGCGGCCAGAGAGCTCGCGGGTCTGCCATTCGAGCAGCTCGTCGGTTAGCCCCTTGAAGGTCTTGCCGAGCATCACGAATCCACCCGTATCGGGGTCGCGCGCCCCAAGATGCAAATTGGAAAGCCAACCATGGCGGCGGCCGTGGCCCCATTCGGCGGCGAGCACAACCAGGTCGAGCGTGCGTGCCCGCTTGATCTTGAGCCAGCCCGCGCCGCGGCGCCCGGCTTCGTAGGGCGCGTCGAGCGCCTTCGCCATGACGCCTTCGTGCCCTCGGGCCAGTGCTTCACGGTAAAACGCTTCCGCCGCCGCAAGGTCGCCGGTCACGAGTCGAGGAACAAGGAACCTCGCAGGCACCGCTTCGGCCAGCATTGCGAAGCGCTGCAACGCAGGGCGGTCGACCAGCGATTCGCCGTTGTGCTGCAAGCAGTCGAAGTAATACGCCGTCAGCGGCAGCTCGCCGCGCAGCGCGTCGACATCGAGCTTGCGGCCGAAACGACGCATCGTGATCTGAAAGGGCCGGGGCGGGCCGCCCGGGGCCATTGCAATCGCTTCGCCATCCAGGATCAGTTCGTGCGCGGGCAGTGCCTGGATCGCCTCGACGATCTCCGGCACGGCGCCGGTGACTTCGTTGAGCAAGCGCGAGAAGACGCGCACCACGTGGCCCGCCTTGTGCACTTGCACGCGCGCCCCATCGAGCTTCCATTCGAGGGCGACCGTACCGAGACGGTCGAGCGCCTCGGCCACATCTGCGGCCGATTGCGCCAGCATCGGTTGCACGGGTCGTTGGATCTGGATCGTAAATCGCGCCAGCCCGGGTGCACCCTCGGTCAACGCAACGTGGGCCACGGCGCCCAGGTCGCCGGCGAACATCGCCGCGCGCCGCACATCGGGTTCGGGCACGGCTGCTGCGGCCGCAACCGCCTCGATCATCACGCCCTCGAGCGCGCCCTGGCGCAGCTCCCCGACCAGCAGGCGCACCAGGAAATCCTGTTCGGTGGAGGTCGCGCGAGCGAAAAGTTGTGTCAGCTGTTCGGCACGGGCTGCCGCTGAGCCCTTGCCGGTGGTTGCTGCGATCCGCACCAGGGCCGCGTCGACGTCGTGCAACGTCAGCGACGGCTCGCTGGCTGCGGCGGAGCCACGCAGATCCTTCAGGCTCGCGTAGCCGACGCCGACCCGCCCCGTCCTGATCTCGCCCGACAGCAGCGCGACGGCAATCTCGACCTCGTCGAACGCGACCGCGCGCAGGCAGGCTGCGATCGCATCGCGCTTGGCCAGCCGGCTTGCGGTCTGCGCCACACGATCCGAGGCTTGCACCAGGTGCGCCAGGCGTGTCATTGGAAAGCGTGTGCCGTTGCCGGGTAAGGACCCACGCGGACGAACAGTCTATAGGGAGCGGCCTCATCGCCTGCGCCGTCCGCGCCCAGCTCGCCGTACCGGCGTTTCCTGACGCTGGTCCACGGGAGGCATCCCAAGCGCACGTGGCACGTTCCAGATCGATCTTGCGCTGCAATGGGCGGATCGCCGGCGACGTGCACCCCACTGTCCGCCTTTTGGATGATGTGGGCGCCGGGTCGAATTAATACACTTCCGCCACCCCCAGGAAGGAGCAGGACAGCAGATGGGTACCCTCGAAAGGGGCTTGGCCCTCTCCACGGAGGATTCGGACGATTCCGCGTGGGGCGCTCTTTGCGCGGAACTCGAAGCAACGGTGAGCACCGTGGCAGGGCGGTTCGCGCAAACCACTCAAGCGCACCTATCCTTCACCGAAGTGCACGACCTGGCACAGTTGGTCGACTTGGCCGACGAAGGTCTGCCGCTTGACGGTCACCTGGTCGATTTCGCAATGCAATGTCTGATGCAGGTTGTCGCGCGGGCCGTGCGCACACGGTTTCGGCCAAACTATTTCAGCGAGTACCGGTGCCTGAGCTCCCTTTGGGAAGCCAGCGCCAGCCGCAGGCGCAAGCCGGCTACCGCGCAATTCGAAGCACAGACGGCGCTGTGAACTGCCCCCTCGCGTAGTCAACCGCGGCAACGTCGATCGACTGGGCCCAAGCGGGGCCCAAGCGCGGCCCAAGCGGCCGACCGAGCTCATGCGTCGAATCGGCGCCGGGCGCGCGAGTCGTTGCACAAGACCACCAAAGTGGATTAGCTTGCGGCTTTTCGCCGTGTCCCACACCCAGGGAGACTTGCGCCATGCCGCTGACCAACTGCAGCCTGACCGGAATCGATGAAGCAACCCCGCTGGTTGAGCTGGCCGTCGTGTCCGACATGTATCCGTATGCGGAGTGGGGCTTCCTATATTCACCCAAGCGCCAGGGCACCCCGGGCCGGTACCCGTCGCTGTCGCGGATCCGGCGCGCTTTCAAGGAGTTGCCGGCCTATGTGCGGGTCGCTCTGCATGTGTCCGATTCCGGCATCCAACAGCTGCTGGACGGTGAATCGGTCGTCTCGGGACTCGTCGAGCAAGTGCGCACGCGCAGCGGCCGGGTGCAGTTGAGCATCGAATCGGCCGCAGGCGCGGTCGATGCGGAGCGGCTGCGCGAGTTCCTGCTGGCACGGCCCGATATGGTGTTCATCACTCCGCACAACGACAGCACGCAGGCCCTGACCCGGGCCCTGGCCGGCCTCGAAAATCACGCCGTCCTGCTCGACCCTTCTCCGGGTCGCGATGTATCCCCGCAGGCCTGGCTGCCTCCGATGCCGTTGGTGCCCTGCGGATACACCGGCGGCCTCGGCCCCGAGAGCCTCGCCCAGCAGCTGCCGCGAATCTACGACGCCGTCGGCAAGGCGGAGTTCTGGATCAACCTGGAGGGTCGACTGCGTGACGAGCACGATCGGTTCAGCATGTCGTACGCCCGCAAATGCCTGCAGATCGTCAGCGCCGAAGCCTCCGAAAGGCTGGACTTCCCGGCGCCGCGACCTTTGCGGCGACGCTGCGAGCCGATCGCGCTGATCGACAGCGGCCTGATGCGCGACGACGACAACGCTCGTGAGTTCGAAACCATGCTGCGGCTGTTGATCCGCGCAACGCGCGACGTAGCCGATCCGCGCGTGGTCGATGCGCGAGGCATGGCCGAGAGTCTGCTGCTGCGCAAGGGGACGCTGGCCTCGTCGCGCGACGAGGCCTATCTGCCGGCCTCGCGCTGACCCGAACCGATCCCGTCAGCCCGGGCCATCACTCTTGCCCATCAACCGCTGAATCTGGGATCGGTAACCGCGGCTGCAGGAAAGCTCCTTGCCGTTCCTCAGGACGGCAATGTACTCACCGCTGTCACAAGGGTGCAGTTCCTTGATGCGGGCGACATTGACGATGGTGCAGCGATGGATTCGCGCGAACCGGTCCGGATCCAACCGGCATGCGAGTCGGCCAATGCCCTCTCGCATCAGATACGACGTCCCGTCCACATGGAGCTTCACGTAGTTCGCGGCCGCTTCGATCCAATCGATGTCGTTCACGTTCAGGAATACGAGGCGTCCGGAGGTTTTGATCATGATGCGATCGTCCGGTTCGGATCTCGTCGCGTTCGACAGCAAGTCCCGGATGACCCGGCCCGCGAGCGCCCGGTCGTAGGACTTCAGCAGATCCAGCCGTACCCGTTCGACCGCGCGGTGTAGTCGATGTCGATCGAAAGGCTTCAAGAGGTAATCCATCGCGTTGGCTTCGAACGCCTTGACCGCATACTGGTCGTACGCGGTGGTGAACACCACGGCCGGCAACTCCTCGGCGGGAATCTTTTCCAGAACGCAAAAGCCGTCCAGGTGCGGCATTCGAACGTCCAGAAAAACCACATCCGGCTTGTGCTCCCTGATGGCGGCAACGGCCTGCCGGCCGTCCTGACATTCGGCAACGATGTCGACACCCGGCTCGGACTCCAGCAGAACGCGCAGCTTCTGCCGAGCGAGCCGCTCGTCGTCGGCGATGACTGCTCGAAGCGAAGGCGTCATGTTCGGCTTCCTTGCCCGGATTCGTGTGGCAGAAGGTTGGGAGCCGACTCGGGGTGGCGCAGATCCCTGACCTCGAAAGGGATCCTCAGAAACACTTCAACCCCGCCCTCGCCTGCATCCCGGATGTCCATCTGCTGTTCGCCGGCGTACAGGGTTCGCAGCCGCTCCTGAGTCGCTTGCAGGCCCAGCCCGGAGGTCTGAGGCAAACACTCGGAATCGTCGAGCCCGGGGCCATTGTCGATCACCCGCACAACCAGGTGGCGGCCGTCGCGGTGCGAGGCGATACGAATCTGCCCTCCGGACGGCAACCTCGAGACGCCATGGCGGACCGCATTTTCCACCAGAGGCTGCAGCAAGAGGCGCGGCACCAGCGCATCCAGCGTATCGGGTTC
>Ga0210394_10004673_pt1 | contig 15814 bp, 16 predicted proteins | sample IncBWC12MmetaG_FD_160121 | JGI IMG/M metagenome (GOLD analysis project Ga0210394, IMG submission 160121) | Forest soil microbial communities from Barre Woods Harvard Forest LTER site, Petersham, Massachusetts, United States - Inc-BW-C-12-M | ecosystem: Environmental > Terrestrial > Soil >... | reverse complement strand
ATCCGAGGTGCTCGTGATCGCCGATGACAGTGCGCGCGCCGAATTCGTCGCGGCCGATCTGCTGGCACAGGCCGAGCATGACCCGCGCGCGCAGGCGCTGCTGGTCACGACCTCGAAGGCACTCGCGCAGCAGGTGGCCGCGCAGGTCGCGGAGCAGCTCGAATCGCGCTCGCGGCTGGAGATCCTGCGCGTGTCGATCGCCGCCTCGCGCATCCTGATCGTGCCGGATCTCGCCACCGCGATCGGCGTCAGCAACAGCTATGCGCCCGAGCACCTGATCATCGAGACCCGATCGCCGCGCGCACTGCTGGACCAACTGCAGAATGCCGGATCGGTATTTCTCGGCAGCTGGTCACCCGAGCCGATGGGCGACTACTGCTCGGGCACCAACCACGTGCTGCCGACTTACGGTCACGCGCGCGCCTACAGCGGCCTGGCAGTGACCGATTTCACGCGCCGCATCACGGTGCAGGAACTGAGCCCCCAGGGCTTGCGCGAACTTGGGCCCACGGCCGCGACCCTCGCGCGGCTCGAAGGCCTGGATGCGCACGCCGCCGCGGTCGAGCTGCGGCTCGAGGCGCTGCGGCGCGAGGACGCGGCGTGAGCTGGCTCACCGAGATTGCGCGTCCCGAGATCTGCTCGCTCAAAGCCTATGAGCACGCGGTGTGGGAGCCGGGCCTGATTCGACTACATGCCAACGAACTGCCCTGGCGTTCGCGCAATGACGCTTCCGAAGCCGGACTGAACCGTTATCCCGAACCCCATCCGCATGAGCTGACCGCGGCGCTGGCGCGGTTCTACGGCGTCGAGCCGGCTCGTCTGCTCGCCAGCCGCGGCAGCGACGAGGCCATCGACCTGCTGATTCGCAGCTACTGCCGCGCGGGCAGCGACGCGGTGGTCGTCTGTCCGCCGACGTTCGGCATGTACGCGGTCGCCGCGCGCATCCAGGGCGCTGCGGTGATCGAGGTGCCGCTGCGACGTGACCGCGACTTCGCCTGCGACTTCGACGCGCTGCGACAGCGGCGCAGCGAACGGGTGAAGCTGGTGTTCCTGTGCTCGCCCAACAATCCCACCGGCAATCGGATCGACCGCGAATCCATCGTCGCGCTCGCGCGCGAACTGCAGGGACGCGCGCTGCTGGTGATCGACGAGGCCTACGTCGAATTCGCCGCGCACCCCTCGCTGATCGACACGCTCGAAGCACTGCCGGGCCTGGTGGTGCTGCGCACCCTGTCCAAGGCCTATGCGCTTGCCGGCGCGCGTTGCGGCGCACTGATCGCGCACTCCGAGGTGGTGGCGCTGCTGCGCAAGGTGATCCAGCCGTATGCGATCACGCAGCCGACGATCGAAGCCGTGTTCCGCGCCCTCGAACCGGCGGCACTCGAGCAGGCAGGCGTGCACCTGGCGACCATCAAGCGCGAGCGTGCCCGCACGGCCGCGGCCCTCGCGGGCCGCAGCGGCGTGCGACGCGTCTGGCCGAGCGAGGCCAATTTCCTGCTGGTGGAATTCGACGATGCACGCGCGGCGCTCGAGCGCGTCCATGCGGCGGGCCTGCTGGTGCGGGATCTGCGCGCCGTACCGCAGCTCGAACAGGCCGTGCGGATCAGCATCGGCAGTCCGGAACAAAACGATCGCCTGCTCGCGAGCCTGATATGAACGCAACCCCCGACCCTGCTCCGGTACCCATGTTGTTCGTCGATCGGGACGGCACGCTGATCGAGGAGCCGCACGACGAGCAGGTTGATCGTCTCGACAAGGTGCGGCTGATGCCAGGGGTGTTTGCGGCTCTGCAGACGCTCAAGGCCGCCGGCTACCGGCTCATCATGGTCACCAACCAGGACGGCATCGGCAGCGAACGCTTCCCGCGTGAGCACTTCGAGCTGGCCCACGATTTCGTGTTGGACCTGTTCCGCTCGCAAGGCATCGAGTTCGACGCCATCTTCGTCTGCCCGCACTTCGCCCACGAGCAGTGCGAGTGCCGCAAGCCGCGCACCGGCCTCGTGACCGGATACCTGCAGCAGCACACGCTCGATCCCGAGCGCAGCGCCATGATCGGCGATCGCGATACCGACCTCGAATTCGCGCGCGCACTCGGCATCCGCGGACTGCGCGTGGGCGGCAAGGCGCCCGAACAGAGCTGGCCGGCCATTGTCAGCACGCTGCTGGCGCGACGCGCGAGCGTTGCGCGACGGACGCGCGAGACCGAGATCAACCTGCAAGTGGAGCTCGACAGCGATGCGCCCAGTCACATCGCCACCGGTATCGGCTTTTTCGATCACATGCTCGAGCAGCTCGCCAAGCATGGCGGCTTCGCGCTCGAGCTCACCTGCCGCGGCGATCTGCAGATCGACGAGCACCACACGGTCGAAGACTGCGCACTGAGCATCGGCGAGGCGCTGCGGCGCGCGCTCGGCGACAAGCGCGGGATCGGCCGCTACGGCTTTCTGCTGGCCATGGATGAGAGTGAGGCGCAGGTCGCGATCGATCTGTCCGGACGTGCCTTCTTTGTGTTCGAAGGCCGTTTCGGTCGCGAGCAGGTCGGAGCGCTGCCGAGCGAGCTGGTGCCGCACTTCTTCCGCTCGCTCGCCGATGCTCTGGGCGCGGCGCTGCATATTGCGGTGCGCGGCGAAAACACGCACCACATGATCGAGGCCTGCTTCAAGGGCGTCGGCCGCGCGCTGCGGCCGGCGCTGCGGCGCGAGGGGCACGATCTACCGAGCACCAAAGGAACCCTGTGAGTGCCGCGCACGATGTCGTCATCATCGACAGCGGCGGCGCCAATCTGGCCTCGCTGCGCTACGCGCTCGATCGACTCGGCGCCCGCTCGGTGGTGAGCAGCGATGCCGCGCTGATTGCCGAGGCACCGCGCGTGCTGCTGCCCGGTGTCGGTGCGGCCGCCGACGCGATGGCGCGCCTGCGCGCACAGGGGCTCGATCAGCTCATTCCGCAGTTGCGCGCGCCGCTGCTCGGCATTTGCTTAGGCATGCAGCTGCTGTTCGAGCATTCGGCCGAAGGCGACACCGCCTGTCTCGGTCTGCTGCAGGGACGCATCGAGCGCCTGCGGCCGGCACCCGGACTGCCGGTGCCGCACATGGGTTGGAACACGCTTGCAATCATGCGCGAGGATCCGTTGCTCGACGGCATCGACGCGGGCGACCGGCTCTACTTCGTACATGGCTTTGCCGCCCCGGTCGGCGATGCGACGCTCGCCTCGGTCGACTATGGCAGCGCGCTGAGCGCGGTGGTCCGTCGCAACAATTTTCTCGGTGTGCAGTTCCATCCCGAGCGCTCCTCAAGCGCGGGTGCCCGCGTGCTGAAGAACTTTCTGGCAATCCCATGCTGCTGATTCCCGCGATCGATCTTCGCGGCGGCGCCTGTGTGCGGCTGCTCAAGGGCGATTTTGCCGCCGAGACGCGCTACCCCGCGGACGCGCACGAGCTGCTGGCGCGCTATCGCGCACTCGGCGCCGGCTGGCTGCACCTGGTCGATCTCGACGGCGCCCGCGACGGCGCCCGGGGTAATCACGCGCTGATCCAGACGCTCGCGCAGCAGCCTGCCGATGAGCGCCCGTTGCGACTGCAGGTCGGCGGCGGCGTGCGCAGCGCGAGCGACATCGATGCGCTGCTGAAGCTCGGGGTCGCGCGCGTGGTCGTCGGCAGTGCCGCGGCCGAACGACCGGCCGAGGTCACAGGGTGGCTGCAGCGCCACGGACCCGAGCGTATCTGTCTGGCGTTCGATGTGCGGCTCGATGCCGACGGCGTGCCGCGCGTGCAGACCCGCGGTTGGCGGCAGGCCACCTCGCTGTCGCTGTGGGATGCCGTGGCGGCATTCGCCGATCAGGACCTGCGGCATGTGCTCTGTACCGATATCGATCGCGATGGCGCACTCGCGGGGCCGAATCTCGCGCTGTACCGCGAAGCGCAGCGCCGTTTCCCGCGCGTACGCTGGCAGGCCTCCGGAGGGATCGCGCAGGGCGCGGACCTCGGTGCGCTCGCGGCGACCGGGGTGGCCGCCGCGATCAGCGGCAAGGCGCTGCTCGAGCAGCGCCTATCGGTCGAGGAGCTGCGGCCATTCTTGCCAAACGCATAATTCCGTGCCTCGACGTCCGCGACGGACAGGTGGTCAAGGGCGTACGCTTCCGCGATCATCGCGTGGTCGGCGATATTCTCGAGCTCGCTACACGCTATCGCGACGAAGGCGCCGATGAACTGGTGTTCTACGACATCACCGCCAGTCCCGAGGGCCGCTCGGTCGACCGCACCTGGGTCGCGCGCGTGGCACGCGTGCTCGACATTCCATTCTGCGTCGCCGGCGGCATCCGTTCGATCGAGGACGCCGAGCAGGTACTCAACGCCGGCGCGGAGAAGATCTCGGTGAACTCTCCCGCGCTGATCGATCCGCAGCTCATCGATCGACTGAGTGCACGCTTCGGCGCACAGTGCATCGTGGTCGGCATCGACAGCCTGGGCACCGCCGAGGGCTACCGGGTCTATCAATTCACCGGCGATCCCTCGCGCACCCTCGACTCGCGCCGCGACACCTTGAGCTGGGTGCGCGAAGTGCAGCAGCGCGGGGCCGGCGAAATCGTCCTCAACTGCATGGCCGCCGACGGCACCCGCGACGGCTATGACATCGATCAACTGCGCCGCGTCCGTGCGCTGTGCGATGTGCCGCTGGTGGCATCGGGCGGCGCCGGCACGCCGGCGCACTTTCAACGCGCGTTCGAGGAGGCGCAGGTCGACGCCGCGCTCGCAGCGAGTGTATTTCACAGCGGCAGCATCGAGATCGGCGATCTCAAGCGGGCGCTGCGGCGCCGTGGACTGGAGATGCGGCTATGAGCCTGACGCCCTCAGAGCTCGCGCGCATCGATTGGGACAAGGGCGGCGGACTGGTGCCCGCCATCGTGCAGGATGCACGCAACGGCGCTGTGCTGATGCTCGGCTACATGAATCGCGAGGCGCTGCAGACCACGCTCGAGACTCGGCACGTCAACTTCTATAGCCGTTCGCGCCAGCGCCTATGGCGAAAAGGTGAGACCTCCGGCAACGAACTCGAGTTGCGCACCATACGCCTGGACTGCGATGGCGACACGCTGTTGCTCGGGGCGATACCGTCCGGACCGGTGTGTCACACGGGCACCGCGACCTGTTTTGGCAATGCTTCGATCAGCGACCCGGCGCCAGCGGAGGCGCGGCTGGCGTTCATCGGCGAGCTCGAGCGCATCATCGCGCAGCGAATCGCCGCGCCGGCCGAGGGCAGCTACACCGCCCGGCTCTACCAAGGCGGCATCAAGCGCATGGCGCAGAAAGTCGGCGAGGAAGCTCTCGAGGTGGCGCTGGCGGCTTGCACCGAGGGCGATGCGGCACTGCTCGGCGAATGCGGCGATCTGATCTATCACCTGCTGGTGCTGCTGCGCGCGCGCGGCTTGTCGCTCGAGCAGGTGGCCGAATTGCTGCGCGAGCGTCACCTGGCAGCGAGCGGCACGCGCTGAGAAGCGCTGCCTAGAGGACGATATCCGGAGCCGGCTCGCGCAGGTTGTAGCGCGAACTCATGGCCCGACCGTAGGCGCCGACATTGGCAATCAACATCACATCGCCCGCCTGCGTGGGCGGCAGCAGCCGATCGTGACCCAGAAAATCCGCGCTCTCGCAGATGGGACCGACCACGTTCGCGATCTCGCTCGCCGGCTCGTCGAGGCGGGTCAGATTCACGATCTCGTGCCAGGCGCCGTAGAGCGCCGGGCGGATCAGCGAGTTCATGCCGGTGGCGATGCCGATATAGCGAATCTCGTCCTTGGACTTGGTCTGCGTCACGCGCGCCACGAGCACTCCGGCTTCAGCCACGAGGTAGCGACCAGGCTCGATCCAGAGCGAGATCCCGGGCCGCGCCTGCTTCACAGCCCGCAGCGCCGTGTCGAGCCTCTTCAGATCCAGCTCCGGTTGATCGTGGCCGTCGGGCACACCCAGGCCGCCGCCCACATCGACCACGCGCACCCGCGGAAACTGCGGCACCAGATCGAGCAGCAGCGCCGCGACTTCCGCCCAGTTGTCGGCATTGATGATGCCGCTGCCCGAGTGCGCGTGCAGCCCGGTGACCACCGCGCCGTGGCGCTCGATCAGTGCCCGTAATTCCTCGATCTCGGCCAGCGGTACGCCAAACTTGGCGTGAGCGCCCGCCGTGCGCACGTGATGGTGGTGGCCGCGCCCCGTGCCGGTGTCGATGCGGATGAAGACACCGCGGCCGCGAAACATGTCACCCCAATGGCGCAGCAAGTAGAGATTATCGAGCGTCAGGGTGATGTCCGCGTCGAGTGCCCACTCATACTCGGCGCGTCCGGCAAAGTTGGGGGTAAAGAGAATGCGGCCGCGATCGATGCCGGGCACGATGTTGAGCAAGTGCTCGATCTCCCCGCGCGAGACGCATTCGAACCCCAAGCCTGCGGCCGCGAGCAGCCGCAGTATCTCGGCGTTCGGATTGGCCTTCATGGCGTAGAGCACGCGGTCGACCGCGCCGAGCCCTTTGAGCGCCGCCACCTTGGCCGCAATGACCGTCCGATCGTAGACGTAAGCACTCTCGTGCGTCGATGCGACTGCGAGCAGCTCGTTGCGCCGGCTGCGCCACCAGCTCGAGACCGGCTTCGACGCCTGTCCGGGGCGAGCGAACAGCTGTTCCCAGGTCGGCCCCAGTATCTCGCCTGCGCGCACCGGTCGAATCAGCCGCTCATGCAGCTCGTTCACGAGCCGGTCACCCTGGTTCTCATCGACCACGAAGCTGAAATTCAGGTCATTGGCGGCCTGGCTCAAAAGATAGACGCGCTGCTCCGCGAACAACTCGAACGCTTCGCCGAGCTGGTGCAGGATGCCGCGGATGTTGCGGCCGACCAGGCTCACCGAAGCGCACGGCCCGAGCACCTGCACGCGGCAGAGCTGCGAGAGTTCCGCGATCAAGTCTTCGACCAGCTGCTGATCGAGCGTATTGGCGGCCGGATCGAGCGATACGGTGACATTGGTCTCGGATGTCGAGACCAGATCGACCGAGAGTCCGTGGCTCTTGAATATTTGAAACGCATCGGCCAGGAAGCCGACCTCGTGCCACATGCCCGGACTCTCGAGCGACACCAGCGTGATGCCCTTCTTGATGCAGACCGCCTTGACCTGCGCGACGCCGTCGCCGCCGTCGGCAGATACGTGCGTGCCTTCGAGAGTCGGGGTGTGCGTGGCGTAGATCGCGATCGGAATGCGCTGGGATTTCGCCGGCAGGATGCAGCGCGGGTGCAGGACCTTGGCGCCGCTGGAAGCGATCTCCTGGGCCTCGTCATAATGCAGCGAGCGCAATAGCCGCGCCTGCGGCGTCGAGTGCGGATTGGCGCTGAACAGTCCCGGCACATCGGTCCAGATCTCGAGCCGCCGGGCCAGCAGCTTGGCCGCAAAATAGGCGGCCGACGTATCCGAGCCGCCGCGTCCGAGCAGCACCGTATCGCCCGCGGCGTCGCTCGCGATGAATCCCTGCGTCACGAGCACACCGGGCAGTGCGTCGAGCTGCGCGCGGAGCGCCGCATCGGGTTCGTACTCGCAGGTCGCCGAAAGAAAGTTGGCACGCGCCGTGGCCCCGCTGCGCTGCTCGGCCTTGAGCCCAAGGCGCGCGTCCCACCAGTGCGCATCGATGCCCTGTGCTGCCAGATAACGAGCGCCGAGCTCGGTCGCCATGAACTCGCCAGCCGACATCACACGCGCACGCGTGCGATCGCTGACTTCACCCATGAGTGCGATGCCGGCAGCGACCTGGCGCAACTCGAAGAAGTAGCGCTCGAGCTCGGCACTGACGCCGATGCCCAGTTCGCTGGCCAGCGCGTGGTGGCGCTGCTCGATGCTCTTGAGAACGGGCTCGTGGCTGCCGGCGGGCGCGGCCGCCAGCAATGCATCGAGCCGGTCGGTAATGCCGCTGAGCGCCGAATGCACCACCAGCACGCGCGTGCCGGCCGTGAGGCGCGCGCGCACCACGCTCGCGATATTGTTCCAGTTAGCGTGGCTGGAAACGCTCGTGCCGCCGAATTTGAGCACGACCCAGTCGGACTGGTCGCGAAGAATCATAGGCAACGCTGCGCGAGCGGCTTAAAGCTCGTCGTCTTCGAAGACGTCGCGGAGATCTCTCTCCAGTTTGCGGTCGGCCAGCACTTCCTCGAGGCGGCTCCAAGCCGCCTTGCCGCGCTTACCCTGCGCGCGCACCCGTTTGTCTACACGGGCCAGCAAACCGTCGTAATCGGTGCTGTCCTCGGTCTCTACACTGAATTCCTCGTCCAAGTCGAAGCTCTCGTTATCGCGTTCAGACATCGTGTTTTCGCTGAAGAAATATCGACTAATCAGTAAGTTACGGAGTCCCGGACCCGCAGCTGGCAGCGAACTATAGCTGATTTACGCCGTGGTTCAACTCTGAGGCGCAAAGCGACGCGCCAGCCGATAGACCGTTCATGGGGTTAATTGCCCGTATTGCCAGTCGGGACGTTGCCCGCCGTGGCGCTCGAGGAGTCGTAGCCAACACCCGGCGAGGCGTCTGGTCCACCCCCACCCGCACCCACCCCGGCCGTCGAGCCGGGCGCCGTGGTGGGCCCGGTCTCGCCGGGTTCGTTGAGCGCCGAAAGGTCGGCTTCGAGGCCCACCGTGGCCAGAATGCCATCGGCCTTCTGCAATACCTCACGGGCATAGTCCCAGTGAATCGCGACCGTGCTGTCGCCTACCGCGTTCTGCAGCAACGTCGAGAACTGGTCGACGTCGGGCTCGAAGCTCTGACCCTCGGCGTCCACCGGCGGATGCGCCTCGAGCAGCAGTTCGCCATTCAACCAGGCCACCTTGACGGGCTCGTTGACGATACGCACCGGCGTACCGACCGGGATCAGCGGAAACAGCGCCGAGACATCGTCGGGATACATGCGGATGCAGCCGTGTGTCACCGCGAGTCCCACGGCGATCGGATTGTTGGTGCCGTGGATCATGTAGGTGCCGTTGCCGGCCGCGAGCCGCATGGCGAACGCGCCGAGCGGATTGTCCGGACCCGGCGGCACCACGGCCGGTAACGGATCGCCGGCAGCCGCGTGCTCCTTGCGCACCGATTCCGGCGGGTACCAGCTCGGATTCTTGGTCTTTGCGATCACGTGCGTGAGCCCGATCGGCGTATGCCAGTCCATCTTGCCGATGCTGACCGGATAGGTGATCACAGTGACCGGCTTGCCGCGCACAGGCTTCGGGTAATAGTAGAGACGGTGCTCGGGCAGGTTGACGACGATGCCTTCGCGAGGACCCGCGGGCAATATATGCCGGTCTGGAATCGTGAGGATGTTGCCAGCGCCCGGCAGCCACGGATCAACGCTCGGGTTGACGCGAATCAATTCCTCCGAGCCCAGGCTGTACGTCCGCGCCAGATCGTAGAGCGTGTCCTCGTACACGGTTGTGGCCGTCTTCTCCTGACCGACGACAGTGTCGGCTGGATCTGCGAGCTGATAGGTCGTCGCCCCGGCAGGGGCCGCGCTCGCGAGCGCCAGGCCAGCCAGTAGCGCGACTAAGGGATCCACCGGTCGACGATCGTGCAGCATGGGTGACCGAACCGAAGCTAATACAGCGACTTAGACTAACACGCGCCGGCATCAGTTCAGATTGATTTCACGGCATGCAACTGCTCGTGCCCGTGGCGCAAGGCAATCGCCGTGTCTTGCTGGATCATTTGTAAAGGCAATCCTCCAGAATTTATACTGCTTTCCGGAGATGGCATACCTCCTCGAATTGCCGCGCCGCGGCTGATGATGCCTACGCTTTGCCGGGTCGGATAGGCGTAGTCGGGTAGTGCGGCCTGTCCTGGAATTTTGAAAGGATAGGTGCATGTGGAAACCAATCGTCGCCATTTCGATTGGAGCGAGCCTGGGCTCGCTCCTGCGCTGGTGGCTCGGAACGAATCTCAATAGCTATTTACCCTCGGTCCCTCCCGGTACGCTGAGCGCGAACCTCATCGGTGGCTACATCATCGGTCTCGCTTCGGCCTTCTTCGCCTCCGCGTCCTCGGTGGCTCCGGAGTGGCGACTGTTTGTGATTACCGGCTTCTGCGGGGGCTTGACGACATTCTCGACTTTTTCCATCGAAGTCGTGTCGCTGCTGCAGACCGGTCGGGGGCTTTGGGCCGTCGGCGCCATCGGCGCGCACATGGCCGGATCGTTCCTGATGACGTTTCTGGGTATCGGCACGGTGGCTGTGATCAGGATGCTGTGGAGGCTGCCCGCATGACGGGCGCCGCAGTGTGTCCGTTCTGTAACGGTCAGGAAGCGGTGCTCGAGGCATCGCTGGCCTACGCGCGATTTGACAAATATCCGGCGGCGCGCGGCCACTTGTTGATCTTGCCGCGCCGCCACGTCGCGGATTGGTTCGAGACCACAGCCGATGAACAACTGGACCTGTGGGCGTTGGCGAAAGCGGCGCGGGAACTGCTGCTGCGTGAATATGCGCCCGACGGCTTCAATCTCGGTATCAACGTGGGCGAGGCGGCGGGACAGACGGTCTTTCACGCGCATCTGCACGTCATTCCACGCTACCGCGGTGACGTGGAAGACCCGCGCGGTGGCGTGCGCGCCGTCATCACCGGCAAGCAGTATTACTGAGCTACACAGCCTCGGGGAGGGCACGATGCAAGGATCGCTGTTGCGATTCTACGTTCACGAAGGCCACCGGCATCAGCATCGTCTGGTCTGGGAATGGCTGCTCGAGCGCGCCTGCAAACTCGGCATTCGCGGCGGCTCGGCTTTTCGCGCCATGGCGGGCTTCGGGCGTCATCACATGCTGCATGAGCAGCACTTCTTCGAGTTGGCTGGAACACTGACCATCGAGGTCGAGTTCGTGGTGACAGACGAGGAGGCGCAGCAGCTCATGCAGCTGATACATCAAGAGAAGATTCGCCTGTTCTACGCGCGCATTCCTGCCAGTTTCGGTGTGGTGAATCCGGACACGGCTGATCCACCTGCGGCTGCCTTACTCTAAATCAGGCTCGGGTTGGTGGCGATCGCGCCGCGTCGCCTGAAGACATTGATCTCGTCGCGCAAAGCGCGCGCTGCACGCTCGACCGCGGCCAGATACGCCTGCCGCCCGGATGTGCCCTCATCGGCCAGCAGAATTGCTCGTGATGCGTTGATCACGATGCCCTTGCCGTCGCGGTCGATCCCGGCCGATACGACTTGCGCGACGTCTGCACGCTGCGCACCAACGCCCGGTACCAGAAACACCGTATCGGGAAACCGTGCTCTGAGCGCGCGCAACTGTTCCGGGTAGGTGGCACCGATCACGAAGCCCACATTGGGGCCAAGCCGCGCGACCGCTTCCGCAACCGCCATATAGAGCGGCTCACCACTCGCCAGTTCGAGCTCCTGGAAATCCTTCGAACCGGGATTGGATGTCTTCACGAGCACGAGCACACCGCGATCCGCGTAGCGGACGAACGGCTCGAGTGTGTCCAATCCCATATAGGGATTCACGGTAGCGGCGTCGACCTGGTAGCGTTCGAACACTTCCCTGGCGTACTGAATCGCGGTGTTGCCGATGTCGCCACGCTTCGCGTCGAGAATCACCGGGATGTCGGGCAGATGGCGCCGGATCGCGGCAATGGTCGCCTCCAGATCCTTCTCGCGGCCCACCGAGGCGTAGTGCGCAAACTGCGGCTTGTACGCGCAGACATGATCACCAGTGGCTTCGATGATGGCTCGATTGAACTGCGCGTAATCCGCAAAGCCGAGTCGATCGACCAACTCCTGTGGTGGATCGAGGCCCACGCACAGCAGCGAATTGTGGCTCAACGTCGAGGCGGTGAGTTTCTCGGCGAACGTCATGTGCTGACGGATAAAGGTAGCAGACGGATGACTTCTTTGCTTAAGTTACTGTTTTTGATATTTTTTCACCGTTCTCAGCTTTCGCCGCCCACCTCCCGCGTTGGGCAAATCTGCATCCTCCGGCTGAATTTCGCCGCTCGACGCGATACCATACAAACGTATGGTATCCGAACCTCTTCCTCTCCTGAGCTTCCGCCAGCAGGCAATCCTGCGGCGGATCGCTGAATTCATTACGCAGCACGGCCGCCCGCCGACCCGCGGCGATCTGGCGCAGGCGATGGGGCTGCGCAATCGTCAGGGCATCGATCAGCATCTGCGCGCGCTCGAGCGCAAGGGCTACCTGCAGCTCGAGCCCGGGATCGCACGCGGCCTGCGTCTGCTGCACACGGAAGAGCTGCGAAGCATCCTGCTGCCGCTCTATGGCCGGGTAGCCGCCGGCATGCCAACGCTGGCGCCGGGCAATATCGAAGAGGAAATCGCGGTCGACCGGGCGCTGTTTCGTCCGCGCGCCGACTTTCTGCTGCGCGTACACGGCGAGAGCATGCGGGATGCCGGCATCGCCCATCGCGACATCCTGGCCGTGCATCGCACACCCGAAGCCAGCAATGGCCAGATCGTGGTGGCGCGTCTCGGCGATGAGGCGACCGTCAAGGTCTATCGCCGCCGGGGAGCGCATCTGCGGCTCGAACCCGCCAACCCCGAGTTCATGCCGATCGAGGTCGACCTGCGCCGCGAGTCCTGGCGGATCGAGGGCATCGTGGTCGGCATCCTGCGCACCGAGCTGTCGCCACGGAGCTGAGCATGGACGCGCGCGCCGTGACGCTCGAGCAGCTCAGCCGTCTGTGTCATGACGGCGAGTGGCGCCGTGGCCTGCGCGAAGCGGCACCCTCGGGTTTTGCCGAGCTCGATGCAAGCCTGCCGGGCGGCGGCTGGCCGATGGGCGCTGTGTGCGAATTCATGCCGGCGGCGATGGGTATTGGAGAGCTGAGCTTACTGGCGCCAGCTTTATCGCAGCTCGCCCAGGCCGGGCGCTGCATCGCGTGGATCGCGCCGCCCTACCTGCCCTATGCGCCGGCCCTGGTGCAGCAGGGTTTACCGCTCAACCGCGTATTGATCGTGCAAACCCGCGGCGTGCAGGAATCGCTGTGGGCGGCGGAGCAGGCCCTGCGCTGCCCGGCCTTCGGTGCCGTGCTGAGCTGGCCTGCGGACATCACCGATAAGAACGTGCGGCGCCTGCAGCTAGCGGCCGAAGCCGGCGGCAGTCTCGGCATCCTCTATCGCCCACCCGAAGCCGCGCAGGAGCACTCACCGGCGGCCTTGCGACTGCGGCTGCGACCCACGCAGAACGGGCTGACCGTGGAGATTCACAAATGCCGCGGCGGCCGCGCCGGCGTGCGATTGCAATTGCCGATGAGTCGTATCGATGCTGCTCTGGCTGTGCATTCGTTTGCCGCAACTCGCGCGTGAAGCGCGCGCCGGCCAGCCGCGACCGGCCGCCGAACGCAGCGAAAAGGATCTGCTCGTCCAGCGCGCGGCGCTCGAGCGCTTGGCGGCCTGGGCCTATCAGTGGAGCAGCCTGATCAGCTATGCGCCGAGTGAGCCGCTGCTCTGGCTCGAGCTCGGTGCGAGCTGTGCGCTGTTCGATGGCCATGCCGCGCTGCTTGCAAAGATCGAGGCCGAGCTCGTGCAGCTCGGCTACAGCCATGTCTGCGCCCTGGCCCCCTCACCCACGGCCGCAGCGCTACTGACGCGCGCTACAGGAGCGCGCCACGCGCTCACGCAAGCGCAGCTGCGGGCGCAGCTCGAACCGCTGCCCCTGCAGCTGCTCGATCTGCCGGCACCGATCCTGACCGCCCTCAGGGCCTCGGGCCTGCGCCGCATCGGTGAAGTGCTGGAGTTGCCCGCCGCCGCGATCGCGCGGCGCTTCGAGCCCGAAACCCTGCTCTATCTGCAGCGGCTGTGTGGCAAGGTTAGCGATCCGCGGCCGGCCTGGTGCCTGCCGCCTACCTATCGCTCGCGCTGCGAGTTCGGCCTCGAGGTGCGCACCAGCACCGCGCTGCTGTTTCCGCTGCGGCGGCTGCTGCTGGAATTTCAGGGCTATCTGCGCGCGCGCGACTGCTCGGTACAGCGCTTCACGCTCGAATTCGAGCACTACCGCCACCCGGGGAGCCGCGTGAGCATCGGCTTGTCGGCCGCGGGACGCGACGCGGCACAATTTCTGACCCTGGTACGCGAGCGCCTGCATTCGCTGGCGCTGCCCGCACCCGTGAGGGCGCTGCGGCTCGAGGCACTCGAATTCACCTCGCCCACCATCGTGCAGACCGACCTGTTCGGCAACGATGCGCAGCCGCTGCAGCAGTTGCAGCGACTGCTCGATCGCCTGCGCGCGCGGCTCGGCGAGGACAGCGTCCAGGCGCTCGAGCTGGCGGCCGACTACCGCCCGGAGCGCGGCTGGCGTTTCTTGGCACCGGAGCGCTCGCTGGCGGGAGGCGCGAATGGCGCAGGCTCGAGTGGCGCAGACTCGAGTGGCGCCGGCTCGCATTCGGATGCGCCGCCGCGGCCCTGCTGGCTGCTGCTCGAGCCGGTACGCATCGAGGCGCCCACACAGCTGCTGCGCGGACCCGAGCGCCTCGAGAGCGGCTGGTGGGATGGCGAAGATGTGGGCCGCGACTACTACCTCGCGCGCACCGGCGAGGGTTCGCAGATCTGGGTGTTTCACGATCGGCGTGCCGGCCATTGGTACCTGCAGGGGCTGTGGGCATGAGAGGTGTTCCTTGAGCGGCTACGCCGAGCTGCATGCCCTGAGCAACTTCAGCTTTCTGCGCGGCGCTTCGCATCCGGCCGAGCTGATCGGCCGCGCACACGCGCTCGGCTATCGCGCGCTTGCACTGACCGATGAATGCTCGCTCGCCGGCATGGTGCGCGCGCACGAGGCGCTGCAGGCGCTGACCGAACGTGGCGACTTCAAGCTCATCATCGGTGCCGAATTCAGCACCGTCTGCGGCATGAAGCTGATACTGCTCGCGCCCCAGCAGCAGGCCTACGGACAGATCTGCCAGCTCATCACGCTCGGTCGCCGCCGCTCGAAGAAAGGCGAGTATCGGTTGACGCGGGCGGATTTCGAGCGCGGCCTCGACGACTGCCTGGCATTGTGGGTACCGCCGGCACAGCCGAGCTCACTCAACTCGCAGGCGGCGTGGCTGCGCGATTGCTTCGACGGCCGTGGCTGGCTGGCGGTCGAGCTGCATCGCGGTGCCGACGATCGCGCGCAGCTCACGCAGCTGTGCGCGCTGGCCGAGCGCTACGGGCTGCCCACCGTGGCCGCGGGCGCTGTACACATGCACGTGCGCTCGCGCCGCGCACTGCAGGACGTGCTCACGGCCGTGCGGCACCGCTGCACCGTCGATCAGGCCGGCTGGCGGCTGCACCCGAATGGCGAGCGGCATCTGCGATCGCTTAGCGCTTTGCGCGCGCTCTATCCACCGGCGCTGCTCGATCAGAGCCTCGCGATCGCCGAGCGCTGCAGCTTCTCGCTGGCGCAGCTCCACTACGAGTATCCGCCGGAGCTGGTACCGGCCGGCCTCACGGCCAGCGAGCATCTGCGCGCCCTGACCGAGACCGGTCTGCGGCGCCGCTGGCCGCAGCGGGTACCCTCCTCGGTGCGCGAACTGATCGATCGGGAACTGGCGCTGATCGCCGAGCTGCGCTACGAGCATTTCTTCCTGACGGTGCACGACCTGGTCGAATTCGCGCGCCGCGAGCACATCCTCTGCCAGGGCCGCGGCTCGGCCGCCAACTCTGCGGTCTGCTACGCGCTCGGCATCACCGAGATCGATCCGGCGCGCACCCAGCTGCTGTTCGAGCGCTTCATCAGCCGCGAGCGCAACGAGCCGCCGGACATCGACGTCGACTTCGAGCACGAACGGCGCGAGGAAGTCATCCAGTACATCTACAGAA
>Ga0210394_10004672_pt1 | contig 15815 bp, 19 predicted proteins | sample IncBWC12MmetaG_FD_160121 | JGI IMG/M metagenome (GOLD analysis project Ga0210394, IMG submission 160121) | Forest soil microbial communities from Barre Woods Harvard Forest LTER site, Petersham, Massachusetts, United States - Inc-BW-C-12-M | ecosystem: Environmental > Terrestrial > Soil >... | reverse complement strand
TAATAATTTTGCGCAGATTAGACTTTTGGCGCCCAGCCGAGTACCCAGCAAGGCAGCAAGACCCGCCGCCATACGAACAACTGCGGATTGGCGCTATTGCGCCGATCATTGTGGCCGTGCATCGGCAGCAGACGAATGGGGAGCAGGAGATGATTGCCGACCGCACGGTGCCGCCGGAGCTTGCGAGAGGAGCAGCAAGAGAGATACGAAGTGGAGCGGGAACGCGGTCGACGTTTCCTAGTCTTACTGTATCTCGCGCCCCGAGCAACGCGAAGTCAATTCGACCCGGGGGTGTTTGCAGGATCAGACTTCGCCCAGTACGAAGCGAAATAAGTAGCTCCTATTGCTGGATCTCCAAGAAGTTGGTCGCCCCCTAAGTTGTAGGAGTGTGAATTCAGCAGCACGATTGCTGCTCCCACCTTCTGACCCTGTACAGCCGCGTGCTCTGCATAGGGTAGATCGGCCGCGCCATAGAATGAGGTGGTGCCAATCAACACATATCCATCCTGCCGGAGCAGTCTGCCGTCCCTGTCTGGATCTTGCGAGTACGCCAGCTGCGGCGGCGTAGCGCGCGGCTGCAAAACCGCGGGTGTACCCTCAAGAGTTGCTGCTGGCTTGTAGAATCTCTCGAAGTGGAAGTTGCTCGCGCACCCCATCAGTAGGCAAGAGCTCATGAGGCTCGCTATGAACAGCACTCTGTACTGCGTGTTAAACAAGGCCATCTGACGCATAGCTGCCGGCCTCATCGGAGTTATCCAACGATTGCACTATACTCCGCACCCGCGGGTTCCCTTACCGTTTTATTGTTGCTTTAATCTTAGTTGCTCATCTTTGAGCGCGACTAAGGTTTTCCGGCGCCCTCTAGCAACTCGATGTCGGAGCTTCTGAGTCATGAAACGCGCGGCAAGAATTCTGATAGCACTCTTAGTTGCAGGGTGTGCAACGCCCCATTCGGCTCTGAAGCCTAATCCCGATAGTCCTGAAATCATTTACGCCATCCCTCAATCGCAAGCTTTTGCGATTGCGCGCGAAGCGATTCTGTCGGCAGCCCCACGCTGTGGAGCCGACGGCGTACAGATCAAGAAAATAAGCCGCGGGGACGGGATTCGAGGCTATGAGGCGGACTATGAGGGCTTGTTTTACCACTTTTTTGTCCTACGAAATCTGTACGTCATCCCGACAGCTGGCGTTGCAGCAAGCGGCCAGCAGATGGATGGCTTCCGCTTCAAGATAACCTACTACGGTTCTTCTATAGGGTGGATGAGAGGGTACATGCCTTTACAATCCCGTTTGCCAGGTGGGGGATGTGAAAAGACCTTGATTGGCGCGCTTCATGCCTCGTTGGAGGCAACAGGGACGGCCACGTCGATCACCAGCTCAGAGACCCGCGCATATGGCGAGGGCCGGGACAGGGCTTCCACGTCTCATTGACTTCGTCACTGTATAGACGGCATTGCTACGGACGTCTGCTTACAAGTAATCGCGCTTGACGTTCCGTGTAGCCGCTCTTAGCCCGCCTGCCGCTCGATGCCGACAGGACCGGCGTTCGGAGACAGGTCGCGGACCCTGAGCTACCCGCCGCGAGCGGCAGCTTTTGCGGGAAAGAATTTGCCCCCTTCGACATTCCCCGTCTGAGCTGAGTTGTCGGGCCCTCGGGTGTCGGAGGCATTGCGCCGGTTGCCTCTGAACGAGCGCCATGGGTGACTGTTTGCAGCCGATGAAAATCGATCGTCGCCCGGCCCGTTGGCTTTCGCGACGACACCAGATGCTGGGTGGCGCGCGTATGCCCCGCGACTCATCTACTGCGGGCGCAACAACCGCGGGAGACGACGGGACGAGACCGACCACCGTTACAGCAGCTGTGCCAAAGCCCTGCCACCCGACAGTACCGCCAGCCCCATCAAGAGGCGCAAGACCCAGCGTCGAAAGTTCAGTGGGTCCGCGTTTGCGAACCCGCGATTGCCCAGCCAGACCCCGGCAGCCAGCGCCGGCAGAAAGTACAGGGCGTGCCACAGCGTCGTTGGGCTGACCAGTCCGTTCCAGCCCAGGCACGCAAGCCCGGCAACGTCGGTCAGCAGGAAAAAGGCGATCATCGAGGCGCGTCCCGCTGCCGCTCCCGCTGGTGAACTGAAGAAAAACAGAATCACCGGTGGGCCGCTCATTCCGAAGCTGCCGTTGAAGACGCCTGACGCCGTGCCAGTAGCGAAGGTGATGAGGGGCCCGGGCAAGGACTTTAGGGAAAATCCCCGGGCCAGAAGGATCGTGGCCGTGAGCACGAACACCGCGAGCGCCAAGGTCATGGGGGCGGCCGGCACATGAGCGAGCACATACACCCCGATCGGTGTGCCCACCAAGCAGCCGGGAGCAAGCCATCGAAGTGCCCCCCAATGGATGTCCCGCCACACGCGGGGCAGGAGATGCACGCTTGCCGCGATGTCCAAGATGAATATGGACGGCACTATCTCCGCCGGCGGCAACAGGAGCGAGAGCGCTATTACGGCAAGTAGTGCGAACCCGAATCCGCTGTACCCGCGCACGACTGCAGCGCCGAAGATACAAGCGGTAGCATAGGCAAAGACCAGAATCTGCATTTGTCAACGTACCGCGACGCCCCGATCGACCATCTCCGCTCTGTTAGCTGCCGATTGAAATCGTCGGCTTTCGGACGGGCATTCTAGCGCCCATACGACTGGTCTTGGCCGGGGTGTCGACCGATGCGATTGGCAACACCGTTGAACTCACCCTTACCCGAACTTCCCGACTGGCTGCTCTTGGGCACTCCATTTTTCCGTTGCGCGGTCACCCTCAATGAGAAAGTGTTCCTCGTTTGCTCCCATGCACTACCGGGGTTAAGCTTCGATGTATGAGGCGTCAGCTCATAGTGCTAATTTTAATGCTCGCCGTCTGCCTGCAGACCGCCCCTGTGCTTTTTGCAGCTTCCCCCCAGATGCCGTCCGAGTGCCAGACATCTTCGGAGGTTCATTCTGATAGGTCTTGTTGTCCTAGCGGCGTGCACACAGCGAGTTGCTGCCTAGACGCGTGCCTGATGGCAGCTAGCGTTTCAGTGACTTCCCTGCCATTGGTCTGGAGGGGCCATTCCGCGTTTGACCCTCAGTTCCAAGACTCCGCGTTCTCCTCTTGCGGCGACGCGCCGCTAATCCGGCCGCCGATTCTCTAAAACCCGCAAATTCCGTTTCATGACGGTACGTCAGCGGTTCGCTTGAGCCGCCTCCGATGTCGCGCGCATTCAATGCGCCGCATTGATATTGGGTCGCGGAGAGCATTTACATGATTCGTCTTTTTATTGTGCTGGTCGCGGCGGCCGTGGCCGCGCCTGTGATGGCAAAACCGATTGCGTTTGCCGATGGCACGACCGTGATGGCGGAGTACGGCGCCGGAACGATGCAGGAGCTGCAGATCTTCTACGCACCACGCTTTGACTATTCCATTGGCGGAGGTCATGTCGATTTCACTAGCGACGAGGATAGCCAAACCAATCACATTACTTATGCACGTCTGAACTGGTTGGCGCACCGCTGGAACCTGGATGACGCGCAGGCGAATGTGTTTGTTTGGGGCGGTCTCGGATCGGCTACGGGAAACTCTTTCTCGGGATCTACTTTTACCGGAAACGCTGGAGGGCAAGCTGATTATGAAACCCGTCGAGTGTATGCGTCCTTAAAGTCGGATCTGCAGCGAAGTTCGCAGTTCTCCGTCCGCGTCGATACGTTGCAGCTCGGGGTAGCCCCTTACAAACATGATTATGGGGGTATTGCGACCTGGTTTGTCTTCCAGGCGCGCCATTACACCGACAATCTGCACTCTGGAATTGAGACTGCGGCACTGCTGCGTCTTTTTAAGGGCGGTGCTTGGATCGAGGCCGGCGTCACCAACGCTGGAAAACTCCAGGCCATGGCCATGTTCAATTTTTAACAGGAAATTTCATGAAACGTTTTCAATTGCATTTATGCCTACTGCTGCTCACCGTATCAGCGACCGGCACCGCAGCAACGATCGAAATGACCGTCAACGGGTTGGTATGTGCGTTCTGCGCGCAGGGCATCGAGAAAAAGCTCAAGAAATTTCCAGCGACCGCTGAGGTCGTTGTGAACCTGGAGCATCGCCTCGTCGCAGTGTCCCTCAAGGAAGGCCAAGACATCTCTGACGCTGACCTGCTCAAGGCCTTGAAGGACGCGGGTTACACCGTGAAATCAATTGAGCGCAACGACACACCGATCGCCGATGTGCGCGAGAAACTCAAGCAGGTGAAGCCATGAGCGCACCGCACTTTACCCGCAATGCCGGCCTCGCGGCAGGGGCGCTGCTAGCAAGCTCTGCAACGCTGGTCTGCTGCGTTTTGCCCGCCGTACTGGTGGCCCTCGGTGCCGGCGCGGCGTTGGCGAGCTTGGTTACCGTGATACCACAGCTCATTTGGTTAAGCGAGCACAAGCCGCTGGTGTTCACTGTTGCCGGTGCTTTACTGGCCATTAGCGGTATCACGCTCTGGGTCGGCAGGCGCGCGCCGTGCCCCGCAGACCCTTTGCTTGCCCGCTCGTGTCGGCGACTGCGCCGGATCAGCCTTCTTTTCTACTCAATCGCCTTAGTCAGTTTCTTGCTGGGTGCCACTTTCGCGTTCTTGCCGCCCGCTCTCATCTAATAGCGAAGATGTGCGGCCCCAGGCGCGTCGAGGCGACCATCTTCCGGCTGTTCTCGGCGAGGAGTATCGTTCCAATTGTGAACTCCGGTCTCAAAATTCAACGGAGGAACGACATGGCTATTAGCGTCAAGCAAATGATGGATGCCGCCAACGCTGCAGTGCCGCGCGTTACGCCGGTGCAAGCGCGAGAGATGATGAATAAGGCCAACACACTGGTAGTCGACGTGCGCGATGCCTCGGAGTTGGACAAGAGCGGCAGCGTTGCCGGTAGCGTGAACGTCTCGCGCGGCATGTTGGAATTTCGGGCCGATCCTGAATCGCCTTACCATGACAAGAGCTTTTCCAAGGACAAGACAATCATCCTCTACTGCGCTTCGGGTGGGCGTTCGGCTCTGGCGGGGAAGGTGCTGAAAGACATGGGCTACGACCGTGTCTATAACCTCGGCGCCTTCAAGGACTGGGCCGAGAGCGGCGGACCATTGGCGTAGGAAACTGAGGGGCAACCAATGCGCCTCCCCACGCGATCGGTAGTGGCCGAACTGAGCCGGTCGAGCCTCGCGCCGCGCACGAGTGAGTACTCTCGACCCACGGCTGCCGCCCGCCAGTGACTGCTCTACGGCAGTGAATTGGGCGCTCGGTCAGAAAAACCATCACCGATGCACACGCGAGGGCTGGACACGGAAGCCGCGCTTGAAGCGTATTCGGTAGTGCTTTCGCGACTGAGCGCCAGAGGTTCAGGTAACTGAAGTCGCGGCAGATTCGGCACTACCAGGGATGTTCGAGTTCGACCAATTGATTGCGGGCTCCGACGTCCGTGGTCTCCACCAGCCGGTCAAGACAAAGGCTTACTGGCGCGGCCCCGTCGTGAAAGGACATCCTCCCAGCGTTAAACGAACCGATGCGACTGTTTACGCGAGTCTGCATAAGAATGGATTCCCGCTCCCCATTGGCAAAAGTCAGCGCCACTGTGAACGGCTTTCCGAGGTCAAAGGCATCAAACAGCTTCTCCGCATAGCCCTCCGGGAACTCTCCTTGGACGCCGTTCGATGTATTCGGGTCGCCTGAAAGTATGGCAACACCCGGCTCAGATGAGCCCTCCAATTTAATGGAGAGTTGGGTGATCGGTTCGCGCGGAACAGGCGTCTTCGCATGTGGGGGCAAAACAAATGCCCCAGCCGCAATGCTGGCCATGCGCTTGTCCTTGTCGAGGAAAACACTGAGTTTTACGTCCCACTGCAGAATGTCGTGGTCCGGCTCGCGCGTTTCGGCCTTAATGTGCATGCCGCACAGATTGTACTTGGCCACGTCATAGAAGTAGGTGTTCGCGCCGGACGACACGCGATAGTGGTGGTAATCATCGCGCACCAGTTTGCCTTCGCCCCGATAAAGGTCAAACGCTCGCACGAGGCCCGCTTCGCGTGTCGCCACTTGCGTATCAACTTTGGGTTCGTTCGTCTGCGCAAAGTCCAAGTTGGCCGGCTCCTTCGGGAAGGCAACTTGAGCAGAGGTCACCGCAGCGCTCGCGGCGGCCTTATCAAGATGAAAATCGGCTCCCCATACCTTGCCTTGCTGAGTGAGTAGGAAACCGAAAGCGACATCAAGGCTGTCGCGTGGCACGTCGAGAACAATTTCATATCGCGCCCAGGCCTTCGTCGCAACAACAGGGCGGTCATCCATGTTGTCGAAAGCCTTGACACTGTGGTCGGTTCCATCGACGCGCATCCACATCTGCGCACGTGCAGCACCCTCAGTTTTGAGGTAGCCGGAGAGACGCCAGCGCGCGCCTCTATAGTTGTCGGCCTGTATGGATTGCATCAATGTCCCGAAGCCATTCGACACGATACCAGGCTTGGCTGAAATCAATGCACTCGGGTGTCCGCTCCACTTTTCTGTGGGATCAACGGAAAATTGGAAATCCTGAGGCGCGCTACCGGCGACGTGCCAGCCGGCGGGGACCTGGGCGTGCCCAGCAGGCACGACGCTCACGGTAAGACATACGAATGCCCACGTAGCACGTAGCTTCATACAGTTCATGGTGCTCCCTCATGTAGGCCGGATTCGGAGTATTGATGGAGATTCATCTGCAAGAGATAGGCTCGAGAGGAACCTTCCAGTCTGCCGAACTGGGTGACACGCGCTTGGGTAGGCGCAGTCCAATGGGCACGCCACGCCATGCTGCTAAACGCGGCGGCCGCCGCGATGGCCCCCAAAATGGCGGCAGCCCGCATCACCCGGCGTTGCGTCGCGTGCCGAGCAGCGGCCTTCAGAACGAATGCATCGAGGTCTGGGCTCAAAATGTCCTCGGCAGATGCCCGATAGCGAAGCACGCAGCGGTCAAGTTCGTCATCATTTGTCATGCCAAGGCTCCAGCAAATTGCGCAGTCGAACAAGCGCGAAACGCAGGCGGCTCTTCGCCGTTTCCCTGTTGGCTCCCGTCACCTGAGCGATTTCATCGAGGCTAAGGCCGCCCTCGGCACGCAGCAGGAAAGCTTCCCGCTGCCGTAGGGGGAGTGCACCAATGGCGGCTGTCAGGTCTGCGCCTAAAGAGAGACTCTGCGCGAGACGGTCCGGTTCGTATTGAGCAGCTCCCACAAGCTCGTCCAAAATGTCAGTATCCGCTCGCGGCCATTTGCCAACCTGTCGCCAGCGATCCGCCGTCCGGCGTTGCGCGATTGAGAAGAGATAGGTGACGAATCGGGCTCTGGGTTCAAAGCGTTCGCGGCCCTTAATGACCGCCATCCACGTTTCTTGAGTAATCTCCTCATAGTCCATCTCGGGAGGAGCCAGGCGCTTAACGAAGCGCAGCAAGGCCGCCCGATGGCGCTCGTAGAGCAGACCGAAGGCGTGTGAGTCACCGCGTTTATACTGCTCGAACAATTTCTCATCGGCCTGCAACGGCGTAGAGCTGTGGCCAGCGTTGCCTTGCATCACACAGCGCCACCGTCCGGAAGCACATACATCAGCAACTGCCAGCCATTGATCAGACGATTCCGGCGAAAAGGCGGCTGCGGTCAATTTACTACCTGTGCAATTAGTGACGATTCTGATCGATTAATCGTGGGAGGCACCAAAACGGGGTAAAAAAACAGTCGTGGCGCTGAAGGCGTGAATGTTCGCTTGTATACGGACTTCCACTGACCTGCTGTCATGAGTCTCATCCTTGGACCGTCCAGCTAGAGTAAGCCACGAGCGACCGCTTAGTGGCAATCAGTTCGGTACGTTCACTGACCGAAAGTGGGCCGCGAGCTGCCCGATGCCCTACCCGATTCCAGTCATCCAGCTCGACAGCGGGCAGTAACTGATATCTAGCGAGCATGGCGATCTAGACGGCAATCTGCTGGAATTGAAATATCTTATTCGGCGCCGCCCTTCAACGCGGTATTCACGAATGAAAGTATTTTGGCTGACGGGCCGGTTGGCGTTATCCGCTGCGGAACTCGCGATTGATTTGCCTTGGGAATTACTGCCACTACGTCCTTCGGCGAGCGCAAGCCATCGAGGTAATCCGCCCAACCTTGCATCATGTCTTTTCGTCCTTGAAGGAAGGCAGTGCGATTATAGGCCCTGCCGTTGTGGTCCCTCACTTCATGCGCCAGCTGATGCTCGATCCACTCGACCCGATACCCTAGCACCTCATCGAGTATTGTTCGCGCCATTGCTCGAAAGCCGTGACCTGTCATTTCGTCGCCGGTAAACCCAAGCCGGCGGAGCCCAGCGTTCACGGTATTCTCTGACATCGGCCGGGTAGCGCGTTGGACACTGGGAAAAAGGTATTGGCCGTGACCCGTCAAGGGGTGTAGCTCCCGCAACACGTCCATTGCTTGTCTTGAGAGCGGCACAATCAAATCCCTACCCATCTTCATTCGCTCACCGGGAATATGCCACTCAGCACCAATAAGATCGAAATGCGCCCACTCCGCCTTTCGCAACTCGCCCGGTCGCACAAAGGTGAGCGGCGCCAGGCGCAGTGCGCAGCGCGTAACCAAAGCCCCGTGATAGCCGTCGATAGCCCTAAGTAGGCCGCCGACGCCACTAGGATCGGTGATGCTTGCGAAGTGGGTGGTCTTAACCGGCGGCAGTGCACCGCGAAGGTCGGGGACGGGATTTCGCTGTGCTCTACCCGTTGCAATGGCGTAGCGGAAGATCTGACCGCAATATCCAAGGCATCGATGAGCGGTTTCGAGGGCGCCGCGTGCTTCGGTGCGGCGGACCGATTCTAGCAACTCAACCGCTTCGATCGACGCGATCGGCCGAGAGCCCAGCCACGGGAAGAGTTCATTTTCGAGACGCAGTAAAACCTTACTGCTGTGACTTTTTGCCCAAACTGCTGAGAACTTCAAAAACCATTCGCGTGCCATTGCCTCGAAGGTGTTCGCGCTGGCCACAATCGCTGCACGCCGGGTCTGTTTTTTGTATTCGCCTGGATCAACGCCAGTACCGAGCAAGCGTCGCGCCTCCACTTGACGTTCGCGCGCTTGCGCCAAAGTCACGCTCGGGTATACGCCAAACGAGAGTCTCTTTTCCTTATCGTTAAATCGGTATTTAAGTCGCCAGAGCTTTGAGCCGCTGGGCTCGACTTGCAGGTAAAGGCCATGCCCGTCGCTCAGTTTATAAGGCTTCTCGCGAGGTTTCGCGTTCCGGGCCGCCGAATCGGTTAAGCTCATTTGGGGGCATCGCTCTTCGGTTTTTCCGAGATGCCCCCAAATATGCCCCCTCACTGAAGCCGCTGTCAATAAGATCCTCCGGACGTCTCTGGATGAACTTTTAGCCCGTAAGCGACTATTTTTATTAATTTTTTAGCGATTTAATAAGCGACTATGGACGTCACTGGAAGGCAATGGAAATGGGGGAATGGTGGGACGGCTGGGACTCGAACCCAGGACCAAAGCCTTAAAAGGGCCTTGCTCTACCAACTGAGCTACCGTCCCGTTTGCAGGCGCGCATCATAGCCGAACTTTCGCCGCGGAACACCGTTAAAGGACTTCAGCGATAGCGTGTGGGATCCGGGATTTTTGCAGCCGCAAAGCCGGCGGCGCGCAAGCGGCAGGAATCGCACACTGCGCACGCGCGGCCTTCCGCATCGGCCTGATAGCAGGAAACCGTCGTGCTGAAATCCACGCCTAAATCGATGCCTGCGCGGATTATTTCGGCCTTGGACATATCGATCAATGGTGCTTGGATATTGAAGCGGGCGCCCTCCACCCCAGCTTTGGTCGCCAACCGCGCCAATTCTTCGAAGCCTTTTATGAACGCGGGACGGCAATCCGGATAGCCTGAATAATCGACCGCATTGACGCCCATGAAAATATCCTCCGCGCCGACCACCTCGGCCCAACCCAGCGCGAGCGCGAGCAATATCGTATTGCGGGCGGGTACATAGGTGACCGGTATTCCGGAGCTGGGCGATTCGGGCACTGAGATGCTCGTGTCGGTCAATGCCGAGCCTCCAATCCCGCCAAGTTCGACTCGCATGATCCGATGCTCGCGAGCACCCAGGGCTTTTGCAAGGCGTTGTGCGGCGCTGAGTTCGGCGCCATGACGTTGGCCGTACTCGACGCTGAGCGCATAGGACTCATATTCACGCGCCCGCGCCATGGCGAGAACGGTGGCGGAATCCAGGCCACCCGACAGCAGCACGATGGCGCGCTTACGCGACGCCATCACTTGCCCGGAACGTCGCCCCACAGGATCTTGTGGAGCTGCAGCTGAAACCGGACCGGCAAGCGGTCGGCCAGAATCCAGTCCGCCAACAGAGTGGGCGACAGCTGCGTGTAGCTGGGAGAAAACAGGATGCGGCAGCGCTCCCCTAGTCCATGCTCCCGCAAAAAAGCCTTGCTCCAATCGTAGTCATCGCGCGAACAAATCACGAACTTGAGCTGATCGTGCGGAGTCAGCAGCTGAAAATTTTCCATTCTATTGCGCGACACTTCGTTCGAACCGGGAGTCTTCACATCGATCACTCTCGAAACCCGCGAATCGACCGCCGCGACGTCAAGTGCCCCGCTGGTTTCCAGCGACACCTGAAACCCGGCGTCGCACAGTTCCTTCAAAAGCTCTATGCAGTTGGGCTGCGCCAGGGGTTCGCCGCCGGTCACGCACACGTGCTGCGCGGCGTAACCGCGCACCTTTTCCAAGATGGCGTCCACGCTGTACCAACTCCCCGCATGAAACGCGTATTCCGTGTCGCAATACTGGCAGCGCAGCGGGCAGCCCGTCAGTCGCACGAAAACCGTGGGAAAACCGACGCAATCGGCCTCCCCTTGCAACGAATGAAAAATTTCATTGATGCGCAAGCGCTTGAGCTTGGGTGCGTCCTCAATCAATGTTTCTCGGCCGCCATTTTTTCCAGGCGTTGCTGTGCCAGGCGCCCGGCGGGTGAATCCGCATACTGGGTGACCACTTGCGTCAGCACGCTCTTGGCAGAATCCCACTGCTTCAATTCATAGCGGCAATAGCCGATCTTGAGCAGCGCATCGGGTAGCTTGCGTGATTGCGGATATTGGTCGACCACTCGCTGAAATGCCGTCTGTGCATCGGGGTAGGCCCGGTTCACGTAGTAAGCCTCGCCCAACCAATATTGCGCGTTGTCCGCCAGCGAACTGCTCGGAAAGTCCGCCAAGAACTTCTGAAACGCGTCGATTGCACGATCGTATTGGCCGTCCTTGAGCAGGCTGAAGGCTGCTTGATAGCGCGCCGCGTCGTCCGGATTTGCGCTCGGCGCATCGGCGCCGACCGCCCCTGCCGGCGGGGCTGCACTATGAGTCGCGGCCGCGGCGGCCGCCGCGGATGCGGCGCCCCCGCCTCCGCGCGATTCCAAACTCTTCACGCGCGCATCCAGGTCTGTATACAAATCGCGCGTTTGCTTGCGGCTGGCATCCAAGCTATTGCTCAACAGATCGACGTCGTTGTGCATGGCGCGCACATCGGCGCGCAGCGCCTCGAGCTGGTTGTTCACTTCCAGCAGACTCTGATTCGCCATGACTTTTTCGATGCGCGCGAGACGGGTGTCGAGATCCTTCAGTTTGATTTGCACCGGATCTTCCTCGGGCGGGGTGCTGGCGCAACCCGCCATTCCCCACGCCGCCAGTAGGGCGGCGCTTATTGCGAACAGCGCGCGCATGGTCACGGCAAGTAAACCACTTCCACGCGCCGATTCTTCGCCCAGGCAGCCTCGTCATCGCCTTCCGCCGCCGGCCGTTCGGCGCCGAAGCTCACCGTCGTGATCTGCGATTCCGCGACTCCCTGAAGCATCAAGGCGCGGCGTACCGATTGCGCGCGGCGCTCGCCGAGACCGATGTTGTACTCGCGGGTACCGCGTTCGTCGGTATTTCCCTCCAGCTTCACCTTCAGGTTCGGATTACCCGTCAAATTGCGCGCGGCAGTCGTCACTATGTCGGCGAACTCGGGTTTGATTTCCGATTTGTCGAAATCAAAATAAATCACTTTGCGGGCCAGTATTCCGGTTCCCTCTGCTCCCAGCCCGCGCGCAGTATTGGCGGCATCGCCGCCCAAGGGACGGGTCGAGGTTGCGGCGCCCTCTCCGGTCGCTGCCGAAGTCTCGGGAACCTGGGTGCCGGCGACCGGCGGTTCATTCACATTGTGCTTTTTGGGGCAGCCTGCCAACAGAGCCGCTCCGGCAAACAGCAACGCGATCGATAGTATTCTTTTCATTAAAGTCTCCATCAGGTCCTAGGTGCATCCCGTGTGGTAAGGGTACCGACCACGGGCTGGTTTGTGAAATGTTGGCCTCTTGGTCAGAACGGCGCCCATGCGGGTTCTTGCAATTCGCCTTCGCTCGCGACCACACGCTGCTGAACTCGGCCGTCCGAACTGACCAGCGCGAGGACTCCGCGTCCGCGATCGCGGCTTGCATAGATGATGACGGCGCCGTTGGGTGCATAGCTGGGCGAAACGTCGAAATGGCCCTTGGTGAGTACTTGGACATCGCCGCGCCCGCGAAGATCCATGGTTGCGATTTGGTATGCCCCCTCTGCCTGCGTGACGAAAGCCATCTGCGATTCGTCCGGCGACAGGCGCGGCCGCGCGTTGTAGCTGCCTTGGAAGGTCAAACGTCGCGGTTTGTCCCCGGGATTGATGCCAACCTTGTAAATCTGCGGTCCCCCGGCTCGATCGGAGGTGAAATAAAGACTCTGGCCATCCTTCGACCACTGCGGTTCGGTGTCAATTCCGGGGTCATCGGTGATGCGGGTCAGCGCCTGCGTCGCCAGGTCCATCACATAGATGTCTAAATTGCCGTCTCGAGTCGACAAGGTGAGCGCCAGTTTTTTGCCGTCCGGCGACCAGGCCGGGGCTTGGTTCACGCCCGCATGCGCAGACACTCGGCGGCGCTCGCCGGATTTTAGCGTCTGCACGTAAACCGACGGCAAGCGGTCCTCGAAGGACACGTACGCCAGGCTGAGTCCGTCCGGCGACCAGGCCGGCGACATCAGCGGTTCATTGGATTGCATGACGACGCGCGGATTCTCGCCGTCTGCATCCGCCACGATGAGCTGGAAGGTCTTGGTGGGCAAATGCCCGAGCACGGATATGTAGGCGATTCGCGTGGCAAACGCGCCACGAATCCCCAGTATCTTCTCAAACACCATGTCCGCCACTTGGTGGCTCGCTAATCTCAGCCCCGGCCGGTTGGAACTGATCTGATAGCCCAGCAGCCGCTGTCGGGTAAGGACATTGTAGAGCTCGTATGTGATGCTGAAGTGATCCGGGCCCACGGCTTGCACAGAGCCCACAACCAGGTAGTCGTTGTTCAGCCGCCGCCAATCATCGTAGGCGATGGTCCCGCCGGCATGCGGCTGTTCGATCATGTCCTTGCGGTCCATGGGATTGAACCGCCCGCTGCGCGCCAGATCATCGCTCACCAATTGCGCTACATCGAAGGAAGCCGCAGCGGCCTCGGGCGACGAGAACGGCACGACCGCGATTGGAATGGCCTCAGTCTGGCCGCGCGTTACCTCGACCACGAACGCGGCATGAGTTCCAGGGCTCATCAAACCCAAGACAATGAGAGCCAGACATGCGAGCGGTTTATTCATTGGCCATTACTCTATTCTTCCGGATGAAAGTGGATCACGAGGCTTCGCTCAAACAGCGCCGGGTCGGGCGGCGGCGGCAGCGGCGATGCACGGTATACCGCATCCACGATGGACTGGCGCGCTGCGGCGTCGCCATTGCACTGGCTCACCTGCGCGCTCGTCACTGTACCCCCCGGGACCTGTGTAATGTTTACAACGCAATCCAGGCCGGCGCGCGCGGAAGGCGGCTTGAGCCAGGCATTTTGAATTTTGCTCGACAGTCTCGCGATGTACTGGGCGCGCGCCGGGCTGGCTTCCACCGCGCTCACATGCTCCTCCTCAGCCAGTTGCCGGCGCAACTCAGCCTCGCGCTCCGCCTTGGCCTTTTGCTCTGCGGCGCGCTTGGCGTCCTCGGCTTGCTTGGCGGCTTCCGCGCGCTTCGCCTCCTCTGCCCGTTTGGCGTCCTGGGCGCGCTTGGCGTCCTCGGCGCGCTTGGCATCTTCCGCACGCTTTGCCTGCGCGGCGTGCTCGAGCTCCGCGGTGCGTTTTGCTGCCGCCGCCTTCTGCGCGTCAGCTTCGCGCGCCAAGGCGGCCGCGGCCTTTTCGGCATCCGCCGCAGCCGCCGCTTTGGCCTCATCCGCCGCACGTTGCTGTTGCTCGGCGGCGGCGCGTTGCTGCTCCTCGAGGGCCGCGCGGGCGCGTGCAGCCTCCTGTTCGGCACGTTCGGCCAGCGCCCGCTGCGCCGCATGCAGCACCTGCGAATCGATAACCACGGCATCGATGGGCAGAGGCTCCTTGCTGGGAGGCGCCCGATTGATGGAAATCAGAGTCGCAAACACCAGAGCCGCCGCCAGCAGTCCGTGCAGTACCACGGAAAACGCGATCGACCACGAGTGTTCGCGCAGAAAGCCCGGCATTCAGCGCACGCCGCTGGCGGCTCCATTGGGCTCGCCTCGTGCCGGCGGCTTCGCACGCACCGGGTCGGTTAAAAATCCAACCTTGGTCGCGCCGGCCCGTTGCAGCAATACCATGGCGCGCACCACGGTGCCGTACGCCACCGTCGTGTCGGCTTGCACGAGTACGGGTGTTTGCGGATCGCGGCGCAGAAGCGCCCCCGTGCGGGCGCTGATGGTCGCTTCCGATACGGGCTGGTCCTGGTTCTGGCCAAAATTGATGTACAAGCGGCCTCGGGAGTCGATGGTCAATATGAGCGGCTGATGCTTCGCCAACATGTCCGCGTCGATGGGGCGCGCACCCGCGTCCGGCAAATCAACCTTGACGCCTTCTTTGAGCAACGGCGCCGTGATCATGAAAATGATCAACAGCACCAGCATCACGTCGATGTACGGCACCACATTGATCTCGGCCATTAGTCTTCGGCGGCGAAGCGGCGCGGGCATTGACCTTACGCCTGCGCCTGCGGCCGGGTTGGCCCGTGGCGCTGCAGTATGGTTGAGAACTCTTCGACGAAGGTGTCGAAGCGAAGTTCCAACCGGCTCACTTGCTCGGCAAGACGGTTATAGGCGATCACGGCGGGAATGGCTGCAAATAGCCCGACCGCGGTCGTGATCAGCGCCTCGGCAATTCCCGGTGCGACAGCCGCCAGCGTCGCCTGCTGCACATTGCCGAGGTTGTGAAAGGCGGTCATGATTCCCCATACCGTGCCGAACAAGCCCACATAGGGACTGGTCGAGCCCACGGTGGCGAGAAATGCCAGGTTTTGCTCCAACCGGTCGAGTTCACGCAGGTGCGCTACGCGCATCGCGCGCCGGGCGCCCGAAAGCAATTGCTCGATCGGCGTGCCGAGCTGGCGTAAGCGGCTGAATTCGCCGAAACCCGACTCGAAGATGCTCTGCAGCCCGGTGCCCGCACGGCCCTTGGTCTCGATGGTGCGGTACAGGGCCGCAAGATCGCCGCCGGACCAAAATGCGGCTTCAAAAGTGTCGGCCTGCCGGCGCGATCGTCCGATGACTTGGCTCTTGCGGAATATGACCGCCCATGAGGCAATCGATGCCGCGAGCAGCAGCGCCACCACCGCTTGCACCACGGGGCTCGCATCGAGCACCAGGGTCCAAACCGACAAGTCATTGGGCATTCCGCCACTCCATGAAAAGGTCCTTGGGGAT
>Ga0210394_10004671_pt1 | contig 15816 bp, 13 predicted proteins | sample IncBWC12MmetaG_FD_160121 | JGI IMG/M metagenome (GOLD analysis project Ga0210394, IMG submission 160121) | Forest soil microbial communities from Barre Woods Harvard Forest LTER site, Petersham, Massachusetts, United States - Inc-BW-C-12-M | ecosystem: Environmental > Terrestrial > Soil >... | reverse complement strand
GGTGCGCGGCTCGCGCCACGGGACACCTTTCGATTCCGTCGAGGTGACCAACGCCAGTTTGCTCGCGCTGCTCACCGACCAGCCGCTGCCGCCGCCGGCAAGATGGGTCCGCGACACGCCCACGCGCGCGCGGGCGCTGACTTTGGCCGGCAGCATTGCCGAAGAGCACGCCTTGAGTCCATTGCTATTGGACTGAAGCTACGGACCGGCAGGCTGCCAAGGCAATCGGTCAAGATCGAGATTGCCGCCGCTTAATACGATGCCGATGCGCGCCGCGCCGCTGCCGCGCCCGGCCGCGAGGCGGCCCTCGGTGATTGCCGCGTAGGCGACAGCGCCGGAGGGTTCCACGATGAGCTTCATGACTTCCCAGATCAACCGCATGGCCTGCACGATGGAATCTTCGCGCACCGTCACGATATCGTCGACCAGGCGAATGATTTCCGCAAACGGCTTCTCGCCCAGCGAGGTCTTGAGTCCGTCTGCGATGGTTCGCGGCTCGACGACCGGAACGATATGGCCTGCTTTGAGCGAGCGGGCGGCATCGTCCGCCCCTGCGGGCTCGACGCCGATCACGCGGATGCCGGGTTTCAGGCTTTTTGCGGCCACGGCGATGCCGCTGAGCTGGCCGCCGCCGCCCACCGGGCAAAGAATCACATCGAGATCCGGTGCATCTTCCAGCAGTTCGATTGCAGTGGTTCCCTGCCCCGCCATGACGCGCAAATCATCGTACGGGTGAATGAAGGCGGCGCCGGTTTTGTCCATCAGCGCCCGGGCCGTCGATTCGCGCGCTGCGAGCGTCGGCTCGCACAGCACGATGTCGCCGCCGTAACGCGTCACGGCGGCCTGCTTGGCCTGCGGCGCGCTCCTCGGCATCACGATATACGCCGGAATGCCGCGCAACTTCGCCGCCCGCGCCAATGCCGCGGCGTGGTTACCCGAGGAGTGCGTCACGACGCCGCGCGACGCCTCGGCTTCGTTGAGCAGAAACACGGCGTTGGTGGCGCCGCGCGCCTTGAATGCGCCCGCCTTCTGCAGGTTCTCGCATTTGAAGTACAGCCGCCTGCCGGCCAGCGAGTCGAGCACCTCGCTGGTCATCACCGGGGTGCGATGAATCTTGCCGCGAATGCGCTCATGCGCTTCGCGAATCGACGCCATGGTCAATGCGGTCATATAGCGACCCTCGTGCACCCTGTGGGATATTCGTTTAATCTGGCACTAGCTTATTACGGGAGAGCGTTGCATGAGTATGGATGCAAGACAGAGCGCTGTCGCCAGAGCGCGGCGCCTGCTGGCCCATGACCCCCACGCTCACACCGATGAAGCCGTGGTGCCGTCGATCGCACAAACCTCGCTGTTTACTTTCGACAGCTTCGCGGAAATGGCGGACACCTTCGCCGGTAGACTCACGCGCAATGTCTATTCGCGCACCACCAATCCCACCGTTTCGATGTTCGAACGGAAGATCGCGGCGCTGGAGGAGACCGAAGAAGCAATCGGCTTTCCCAGCGGCATGGCGGCCATCTCGGGCACGGTGCTGGCCTTCGTGCAGCCGAAGGACCGCATGGTCTGCGTACGGCACGTGTATCCCGACGCCTATCGGTTCTTCGAGACTTTGCTGAAGAAGCTGGAGGTGTCCGTGGACTACGTGGATGGCTCCGATCCGGCCGCGGTGGAGGCAGCGCTTCCCGGCGCCAGACTGCTGTACCTCGAGAGCCCGACCAGCTGGACCATGCAGGCCCACGATGTGGGCGCCTTGGCTGCGCTGGCGCGACGCCATGGACTGCTCTCAGTCATTGATAATTCCTGGGCGACTCCGGTATTCCAGCGCCCCATCACGCTGGGAGTGGACTTGGTGATTCACTCGGCTTCGAAGTACATCGGCGGGCACAGCGACACCGTGGCAGGGGTACTCGCGGGCCGGGCCGATCTTGTAACCCATGTTCGCCGCAGCGTGTGTCCCTACATCGGCGCCAAGCTGGCGCCCTTCGAGGCCTGGCTGCTGATTCGCGGCCTGCGGACCTTGCCGGCGCGAATTTTGGCGCATGAAGAATCAGCGCTCGAGCTGGCCAAACGGCTGGCGGCGCACCCCGCGGTTGCGGCGGTCCATCACCCGGCACTGGCGGGCCCGCTGCCGCCCGGGCTCACCGGCACCACCGGCCTGTTTTCGTTCGAGGTCGATGCCGGCATCGACATACCGGCACTGTGCGACGCGCTGGAGTTCTTTCAATTGGGTGTCAGTTGGGGCGGGCACGAAAGCCTGGTGATCCCGGCTCTGATCGCTCGAGCGCAGGCGGCCGGCCCCAATCCGGCGCTGGATTTCGGCGTGCCGGCGCGCATGATCCGCCTGAGCATCGGCCTCGAGGGCACCGAGGCACTGTGGGCGGATCTGCAGCAAGGCCTGGCGCGGGCATCGCATTGAGCGCGCGCACTTTGAATGTCAATGTGAGTCGCGCGCTCAAGCCAGTGCTGCTTGCCGCCTGCGTCCTCATGGCGCAGCAGAGCTACGCCGATACCACGCTGAAACTCGTCGAGGTGCTCACCAGCCCCGAGCGCACGGAAACCTTGCAGAGTTTGGTGAACGCATTCGAGAAGCAAAATCCCGGCACGCATGTCGAAATTACCTCGCTCGCGTGGAGTTCGGCATTCGAGAAATTCGCCACCATGGTCTCCGCCGGCGACACTCCCGATGTGGTCGAAATGCCCGACCGGTGGCTTTCGCTGTATGCAAAGAACGGCAATCTGGAAAATCTCGAACCGTATCTGGCGCAATGGAGCGAGACCAAGGGGTTGAACAATCGCGCGCTGGAAATGGCGCGCGGTGTCGACAATACCGCCTATCTGCTTCCCTATGGTCTGTACTTGCGGGCGTTGTTCTACAATAAAGCTCTGTTCAAGCAAGCCGGGATCGCCGCTCCGCCCAAGACCATGGACGAGTTTCGCGAGGATGCGAAAAAAATCGCGGCACTTCCCGGTAAATCCGGCTATTGCCTGCGCGGCGGTCCCGGCGGCCTCAACGCATGGATCATGTTCGGCGCCGCCATGGCCGGCAACAACATATTTTTCAAACCGGACGGCAGCTCGACGCTGGCCGAGCCCGGTTGGGTCAAGGGCACTGCCTGGATGGTCGCTCTCTACAAGGAAGGGCTCGCGCCGCGCGACAGCGTGAACTGGGGTTTCAACGAGATTGTGGCCGGTTTTTACTCCGGCACTTGCGCCATGGTGGACCAGGATTCGGACGCGCTCATTGCGATCGCCGAACGCATGAAGCCGGACCAATACGGTGTCGCGCCCTTCCCGAAGGGACCTTCGGGCAAGGCGTTCCCGACGGTGGGCTACGCGGGCTGGTCCATTTTCAAGTCGAGCCAGCACAAGGAGCTCGACTGGAAATTGATCAAGGCGTTGGATGACCCGGCCGGGAATCTGATTTGGAATAAACGCGTGGGTGCGCTGCCCATTTACAAGGCTGCCGAACAGGCGCCGTTTTACTCCAGCGATCAACTCAAGGGCTGGTTCCAAGAACTTTCCGACCCCGATGAGGTGCCCACGCTGATGCCGACCAACCTGCCCGGTTTTGCCTACTTCGCGGATTCGCTGGTGGTGAGGACCAGCCAACAGGCGCTGCTGGGTCAGATTTCGCCCGAAGACATGAACAAGCAATGGGCCGCCTACTTGACCAAGGCCAAACAAAAGCAGCCGAGCGGGAAATGACCCCTGCGGCGCGCCCAATCGAGCATCGCGCAAATTGGCGCCGTGCGATGCTCGCGGCCGAACCGTATCTCTACACCCTGCCCTCCGTGTTGCTGATCTGCGCCGTCATGGTAGTGCCGCTTGCCATTGGCCTGACCTACGCTTTTCATGACGTAAGACTGTTGGACCCCACGAGCGGCGACTTCATCGGGCTCGAGCATTTTCGCGAACTGTATGCCGACCCGGCGTTTTGGAGCGCGCTGCGCAATACCGTTACCTGGACGGTTGCTTCGGTGACCTTGCAGTTCGCATTGGGATTGATCCTTGCCCTGCTGCTCAATCGGTTATTTCCCGGGCGTGCATTGATCCAGCTGCTGGTGTTCCTGCCGTGGGCGATTCCCAGCTTTTTGTCCGGACTGAATTGGGCGTGGCTGTTCAATCCCGTTGTCGGACCATTGCCGTACTGGCTCAAGGCTTTGGGTGTGATGGCGGCCGCCGACAATCTCCTGTCTCATCCGCGAACCGCGTTGTGGGGCCCGATCATTGCCAATGTGTGGTGGGGTATTCCCTTTTTCGCGATAACCCTGCTGGCCGCGTTGCAGTCGATCCCCGCCGATATTTACGAGGCGGCCGCCATCGACGGGGCCGGACCCTGGGTTAGGTTTCGCCGCATCACGCTGCCATTCCTCGCACCCACCATGGCCATCACCATATTGCTGCGCACCGTGTGGATCGCCAATTTCGCCGACCTGATCGTGATCATGACCAAGGGCGGTCCGGCCGATTCCACGCAGATTCTATCGAGCTATATATTCACGCAGGCCTTTCAGCGCCTCGATTTCGGCTATGCGTCGGCTGTGGCCACGGTGCTTTTAGCACTGCTGCTGGCCTACGCCATGGCTCTCATGGTGTTGCGCACCGCCCTCATGCGGCGCAACTGATCCCATGGAGCAGCACGGCAAGGGGTACTGGTCGCTGCATTATTTACTGCTCGCCGCATTCGTCATATTCGCGCTATTCCCCTTGTTCTGGTTGTTGAAGGTTTCTATCACGCCGAACGATCTCTTGTACGCTGAGGGAGTACGCCTGTGGCCCTCGCGCAGCACCGCCGATCACTATGCATCGGTCATCGCGCACAGCCAGTTCCCGCTGTTCTTCCGCAACAGCGTCATCGTAGCGACCACGACCGCGGTATTCTCGACCCTGCTCGCGGCCGCGGCCGGCTACGGCTTCTCGAGATTTCAATTTCGCGGCAAGTACTGGATCGTGGGGCTGATGCTTGTCTCGCAAATGTTTCCGCTGGTCATGATCATCGCGCCGATATTTCGCTTGCTCAAGCCGCTCGGACTCACCAACTCACTCACCGGTCTGGTGATCGTGTACACCGCGTTCAATGTGCCGTTCGCGAGTTTTCTCATGCAGTCCTTCTTCGACGCCATCCCCAAAGACCTCGAGGAGGCGGCAATGCTCGACGGCGCCAATCGATTTGCGGCCTTCCGCCGCATCATCGTGCCGCTCACGCTGCCCGGGCTTGCGGCAACGCTTGGTTTCGTGTTCACCGCGGCCTGGAGCGAATTGCTGTTCGCGCTCATGCTGAACTCATCGAGCGCCGCCAGCACCTTCCCGGTCGGCTTGTTGGCATTCGTATCAAAATTCTCGGTGGACTTCGGACAGATGATGGCGGCCGGCGTACTGGCGTTGCTGCCGGTGTGCATTTTCTTTGTTTTCATTCAACGCCATCTGGTGCAAGGCCTCACAGCCGGCGCCGTGAAAGGCTGATCCGTGGCCGCCATCTGCATTCGCGACTTATGCAAATCCTACGGCGAAAGCCAGGTCCTGCGCAGCATCAACCTCAACATCGATGATGGTGAATTCGTCGTCCTGGTCGGGCCGTCGGGGTGCGGCAAGTCGACGCTGCTGCGCTTGATCGCCGGCCTGGAAGGAATCACCAGCGGCGAGATTCGGATCGGTGACCGGGTGATCAACGGGCTGGCGCCCAAGGACCGGGATGTGGCGATGGTTTTTCAGTCCTATGCGCTGTACCCGCATATGACGGTGCGCGAGAATATGAGCTTCAGCCTGAAACTCCGGGGCATGTCGAAGGTTCGCATCGATGCCGCCGTGCAGGCGGCTGCCGAGAAGCTGGAAATTCAAGCGTTGCTGGAGCGCAAGCCGCGCGCCCTGTCGGGCGGTCAGCGCCAGCGGGTTGCCATGGGCCGCGCGATGGTGCGCGAGCCGAAGGCGTTTCTCTTTGACGAGCCGCTGTCAAACCTCGACGCGCGATTGCGCGAGCAAATGCGCTACGAAATCCGCAAACTGCAGCGCGATCTCGGCACCACCTCGATCTATGTGACCCACGACCAAATCGAGGCCATGACCATGGCCGACCGCATAGTCGCCATGCACGAAGGAATTGCGCAGCAAATAGGCACGCCGGCGGACTTATACGACAATCCGGCGAACCTGTTCGTCGCCGGATTCATCGGTGCGCCGGCGATGAATTTTCTCGACGCGACCCTGGTTCGCGAAACGGGGGCCGCGGGCGATGCCTCGCGGAGCAGCGTGATGGTCGGGCGCGAGCGGCTCGGAACCGTTCGGCTCACCGAAGCCGCGCGCGCGGACGGCCGCGTGACCGTCGGCATTCGGCCGGAAAGAATTGCCGTGGGCGCACCGTCATTGGGTCTCGCGACGCAAATTGACCTGCTCGAGCCCACGGGTCTGGGTACGGTTTTGCACCTACGCCTGGCGGGACAGCGAATCAAGATATTTACCACCGAACGGCTGCTGGCCGGCATCAACGACGCGGTGAGCATAGCCGTTGAGTCCGGCGACCTATTGATGTTCGATCCCGTCAGCGGAGTGCGCGTGCGCTAGCCTTGGCCCTCGCTCAACAGCGCGAGCATGTCCTCGTCCTCTGCGCTGGGCTTTTGCGTATTACCGCGCAGCAGCTCCAAGCATTGCTGCGCCGGCATGGGCCGCGCGAATAAAAATCCCTGCCCAACCAAACACCCCAGCTTGCGCAAGATCTCTGCCTGCTGGTAGGACTCGATGCCTTCGGCGACGACTTGAATGTGCAGATGCCGGGCCATCGCGATGATCGCGCTCACGATGGCTAGATCGCTGGAATCGGTCACCAGATCGCGAACGAAACTGCGATCGATCTTGAGCGCGTCGACGCGCCAGTTTTTGAGGTAGCTCAAACTGGAATAGCCGGTGCCGAAGTCGTCGATGGCGATTTTTATGCCCAAATCGCGCAGCCGCGCGATGGTGTCCTGCCGGTTTTCGCCCGCCGGCGCGTGTGAATCGAACATCGCGCGCTCGGTCATCTCCAGCTGCACCATCTCCGGTGGAATATCATGCGTTTTGAGCAACGCTGAAATCGTCGACTGCAGCTCACCCTTCTGCAGCTGGGCGGGCGCGATGTTCAGGGAGACCGGCACCAAGGCGACGCCCTCGTTGCGCCATGCGCTCATCGTTTGCAGGGTCCGGTGCAGCACGAAGTCGCCCATGGGCACGATCAAACCGGTTTCCTCGGCCACCGGAATGAATTGATCCGCCGGTATCATTCCATGCACCGGGTGCGACCAGCGCATCAGGGCCTCGAGGCCGACGATCTTTCGCGTGAGCAAATTCACGAACGGCTGGAAGTGCACATCGAGCTGCTTCAGGCGCAGCGCTTCGCGCAGGCTGGCCTCGACGGCCACGCGGTGCTTCAGTTTCCGATTCATTGCATGACTGAACATTTGCACGTTGTTGCGGCCGCGGTCCTTCGCCTGGTACATGGCGGTGTCCGAATGTTTGAGCAGTTCGCCCATGTCGGCGCCGTCCCGCGGATACATGCTGACGCCCATGCTTCCCGTGGTCTGCAACTGATGCCGATCGATGATGATCGGCCGGTTCAATGTCTCGACGATACGTCCCGCGCCCAGCGTGACCTCGTCGTAGGATTTGACGTTGCGAAAAACCACGACGAACTCATCTCCGCCCATGCGGATGACAACATCGCTGTCGCGCACGCAGCTGCGCAGCCGGTTGGCCACTTCTTGGAGCAGCTTGTCGCCTGTTTCGTGGCCGCGCGTGTCGTTGATGTGTTTGAACCGGTCCAAGTCCAGGAACACCACCCCGAGCATGGTGCTGGCCGTTTTGGCTTCCTCGATGGCCTGCGGCAGGAAAGTCGTCAGGTAATGCCTGTTCGGCAGACCCGTCAATTGATCATGATGCGCCATGCGATCGAGCCGTTGCTGATTCTCGATGCTCTGTTGCTCGGCCTTCCTGCGCAGCGACACATCATGCATCACATAGGCCAAAACATCGCGGCCATCCACATCGAGGGCGTTGCATCTGACCTCGGTGTCGAAGACTGAGCCGTTCTTGCAGCGCTGCTGCATGTTTATCGCCATATGCGGATTCGCATCGCGTAGCCGCGCCAGGACGGTTTCCGGCGTGGCCGTGCCGTCGGCGAAAATACCGGCCAGCGTCAGGGCGCTCGCCTCGTCGTTGGTGTAGCCCAAGCGCCTTAGAAAAGCCGGGTTGGTGTACAGCACTTGATGCGATTTGGCGTCGACGATGACGATGCCGTCGTTGGCCTGATCGATTAAAGCCTTGTAGCGCGCGTCGACCGATCGTTGGTGACGAAAGTAGCTCTTCAGCGCGAAAATCACCATTGCGACGAGAACGAGCAGCACCAGCAAGGCGGCCAGAACATACGCCATGGCGCCGCCGCGTGGTCGCGCGCGCGGCTCCGCGAACGCGCTACCCGGCGCGGGCGGCGAGCGCGTGAGATGCAATACACGCACAGGCCGCCCGCTTGCATCGCGCAACGCGGCGTACCCGGAGGAATCGTCGGGCGCCAGGTGTGTCGTTACACTAAATTCCTCGGCGGATCGCACCGAATCGGCGTCGCTTTCGCTATTCGGAAACGCGGACGCATCGAACTCCTGCAGCGGCTGCAACAGCAATGATCCGCTCACGGACCGCGCCAGCTGCGCAATCAGGGCCGGCGAGAGCGTGCGCCCCACCACCACCCAACCCAGTACCGCGCGCGGAGTCACGCGCGAAGTAATGGCCCGCGCGACCAGCCATCGATCACCCGTAAAGCTCACCCATTGCGGCGGGCGATTTGCCGTAGTAAACGCCTGACCCGAGGCGGCGAGCGATTCCACGAAACGCGCCGATGAGGGATCCGGCGGCTGCTCGCTCAGCTGACCATTGAGGACGGCGACGCTGAACCGCAGGTCGCGGGAGGTGGTAAGGACCAGCACCGCGTCGAGGCCCTGCCGAGACATGTCAGCAAGTTCCAAGCGGTCGGCAGAGGCATCGGGGTTGTCCTGGACAAGACCGAGGGCGGCGTCGGACTCCGCCAAATCGCGCGCGCGATCGACCAGCCGATGCGATTCATCGGTGATTTGCTGCGCCAATTGCGTGAGCTGCAAACTGAGGTTTTCGCGTTCGAGTATGTCGGCGCGCCGGCGCAGGTCGCGCTGGCTTGAGATCAGCAGGCCGAGCAGAACAAGAACCAGCAGGCCGCCGGCGGCCAACCATACCGGCCGTCGTAGCAGCGCCGCAGGTACCCAAGCTTGCAGGTTCATGCGAAGGCGCGGCCGAGAGACCCAATACGTCGCCAAAATGGGTGGCAATTCGACATAATTGTGCAGCGCAGTAGTTAACTCCTCGCAGTATCGGCGATGCCGCCTGAATTCTCCGATATCGGGCGCACAGTTCCGCCCGCCCCCTCGGCGCTGCGCTGTGAAACAATGACCATATGGACCCTACAACGGTGAGCGAGCGTTACTTTGCGATCCGCGCCGACGGAGCACTGCCGTCCGGGCGCCCGGAGGTTCGCCTCGATACCAGTCTTGAGCTGTTGCTGGAGCGCGCGCCGCTGACGCCGGGATCCCGAGTACTTGCGACCGTCGTCGCGACCGCGGGTTCGACGTACCGCAAGCCCGGCGCCCGAATGCTGATCTTCGCCGACGGCAGTTACTTGGGATTGCTCAGCGGCGGCTGTCTCGAATCGGATTTACAGCTTCATGCCCAGGAGGTTATGGCAAGCGGCGTACCGCGCGCAGTCGAATACGACATGCGCGGACCCGACGACGTGCTGTTCGGCATCGGCGCCGGGTGCGAAGGTGCCATGCGAGTCTTGCTGGAACCCGCAGGTCCCGGCAGCCCCGCCGCGGCGGCGCTCGACGCGGCCGGGCATGCCACAAAAGCCGGTGAAGCCACCTCCTTGGTGCTGGTGCACGAATCGGCGAACTTGAGCTTAGGTACCTATGTCGCCAACCCGCCCCTGCCGCCGGCGCTGATAACGGCCGGCATTGAATCCCTCACCGCCAGGGCATCGCGCAGCCTGGATCTAGGATCGGGCGCGCAGCGCTCGCGCGCGTTCGTACAATTTCTTGCGCCGCCGCCGCATTTGCTGATTTGCGGGGCGGCGCCCGATGCGCAGCCGGTTGCCGGTACTGCACGAGCATTGGGATGGCGCGTTTCGGTGGTCGATCATCGGCCGGCTTACGCGGTCGCGGCGCGCTTTCCCGGAGCCGACGTACGAATTGTCGATGCCGAGCGGCTGCGCTCCGAATTCGACCTCGCCCGCTGCCACGCAGCCGTCGTCATGAGTCATCATTTGGCTTCCGATGAAAGATATTTGCGCGAACTAGCCGAGGCGGGTGTTCCCGCGTATGTGGGGTTGCTCGGGCCCGAGGCGCGTCGTAGCCGTATTGCGAAGGAATTGGGACCGCTGGCAGAAAAGCTCCGCTTTCGAATTCGCGGACCCGTCGGCATCGATATCGGTGCGATGACGCCGGAAGGTATCGCGTTGTCGATCGTGAGTCAGATCCACGCTTGGCTTGCCGGGCGCGCCGGCAGCGAACCTTCTCTTCAATAGATTTCCTGCCGCAGGCATCCCTCAAGGATTCGCCGGCGCAGCCGAACTCCTAGGGCTTGGGTCTTGAACCCTTTGGATGGGGTGATTGAAATATGACAAATGCGGCATCGGCTCCCACTTATAGGTCCGGTACGAAATCCGTGCCTGCAAGCGGCATCGCAACGCCGGAAGAACGAGCGGCCGCGCTCACCTTCCTGCAGAAGTTGGCCACCGAAGTATCCGCAGGCACCGTCGATCTGCCCTGCTTCCCCGGCGTGGTCGTAAGAATCAGCCATGCATTGGCCGACCCCAACACCACCTCCAATCGCCTGGTCACCATCGTCGGCGCCGAACCGCGCCTGGCGGCCCGTGTTCTACAAACCGCTAATTCTGCCGCCTTCAACAGCTCGGGGAAATCCCTGACCGACCTGCGGGCCGCCATCACCCGGCTCGGGCAGCAAATGGTACAGGGGACGGCAATGTCCTATGCCATGCAGCATATGAAGAACGAGGCCTCGCTGCGGTCAATCGCGCAACCGCTCGCTGAGCTGTGGAACCGCAGCATTGCCGTCGCCTCGATCAGCAAGCTAATCGCCGTGCGCACCAAAGTGCGCGCCGATGACGCGTTCTTGACCGGATTGCTGCACGGAATCGGCACCCTCTACATCATGGCGCGCGCGGCAGCTCTTGCCAGTGAGCTCGGCGGCGAGTTGGCCTGGATGATGGAGCTGATCGGCGGCTGGCATGCATCGATCGGTAAAGCGGTGCTGCAAAGTTGGGGATTTGACGAGCCGATGTGCGAGGCGGTGGGAGATCAAGGCGAGATTGACCGCAGATGGAAGCACGAGGCAACCCTCACCGACGTGTTGATCGCCAGTATCGTGCTCGCCGACGCGTTGAAAACACCGGAACCACGCGTGCTTGGGACTGAAGGCATCAATGCCTTTCTCAGTATCGGCGTGACACCGGCCGACTGCACCGCCATTCTTGCGCAGGGCGAGGAGCAGATCCGTCTGGTGCACGAGGCTTTGGGATAGAATCCGAGCGATGAATTGGCAGGCAAGTTTTGCCGCGGCGGCTGCATGGCTGATCGCGGTTTGTAGCGCGGGCGCGGCCATCGCGGCCGCTGCGCCGGCAACTGCGACGCCGACAGCGCAAGCAACTACGCCGGCACCAACCCAGGATTGGCGCGTGACGGTGCGCGAATTTGCCGCCCAGCATTTCAAGAATCCGGCTTGGGGCTACTCGCACTGCATGCGCGACTATGCGCTGGCTAAAGATTTGGCTGCGGCTGATCACGTCGCGATCGACGATGATGTGCTATTTGCCGCCGCCTACCTGCATGACATTGCGGCGTTTGCGCCATGGGAAGATACCAAAGCGGATCACTCCGACGTCGGCGCACGGGTCGTCGACAGGGTCTTGAAGGGTACCGGTTTTCCGATGGCAAAGATCGACGCAGTGCGAGGAGCAATCCGCACGCATATGTACTATCGAGACCCCGTGGGCCCCGAAGCGCTGTACTTGCACGATGCCGACGCCTTGGACTGGTTGGGCGCGATCGGTGTGGCGCGCATCATCGCGCTGGTTGACCCGAATGGCGGCAAACCGGCTGCCCTTAAAGCAGCCGCCATGCTGGTGGACAATCTTAACAAGGTGCCGGCACGAGTCTTGTCGCCGGCCGGCCGCGCGCGCGTCCCCGAAAGAAAGGCCGAGCTCGATAAATTCCTCGCGGATTTACGGCACGAGACGGAAGATCTTCGCACGCTCTAGGGTACTCGCGGCGAGCGTTCATTTCGGGACGGCGTGGATGGGATCTATCCAATAAACCTCTTCGACTCGTTCAGCGGCATCGATGTTGAGGTTGACCACCACGGATTCGTTATCGCTGCGCACCAATACGCATTCGAGCGGCGCATCGCTCAAGGCATTGATCTCCTGGTGCGGCACATAGGGGGGCACGAAAATGAAATCGCCGGCGTCCGCCGTTGCGACGAATTCGAGGCGTTCGCCCCAGCGCATGCGTGCCGCGCCCCGCACCACGTAGATAACGCTTTCCAGTGCGCCGTGATGGTGCGCACCGGTTTTAGCATTCGGCTGTATGACTACCGTGCCGGCCCACAATTTCTGCGAACCGACCCGGGAGAAATTCACTGCTGCCGCGCGCAGCATCCCCGGCGTTTGCGCGGTGTTGCTGTCCAGCGTGTTACTTCTGATGACCCGCACACCGGTGGTGCGCCATGCGTCTTTTGGCTTCAACTATTTCTCCCGTTCGTGCCTTGAACGGCGCTGCCTTGAACGGCGCTGGCCTCGGCAGCCAACAGTATGGCCGCGCGGATGCGTGTATACGTGCCGCAGCGGCAAAGATTGCCGCTCATGGCGGCATCGATCTCCTCGTCGCTGGGTCGCGGCGAACGCTTGAGCAGCGCGCAGGCGGACATCAACTGCCCGCTCTGGCAGTACCCGCATTGCACCACATCGACATGGGTCCACGCCTGGCGCAACGCATCGATTTGCGGACATTGCACGCCCTCGATGGTCCTCACCTCGCGGCCCTGCACTGCCTCGAGCGGCGTGACGCATGAACGCACCGCTTGGCCGTCCAAATGCACCGTGCAGGCGCCGCACAACCCCTTGCCGCAGCCGTACTTGGTGCCGACCAGTTTGAGCTCGCCGCGCAGCACCCAGAGCAACGGGGTATCGGGCTCGGCATCGACCGTGGTGTTCTTGCCGTTGATATTGAGTATGGCCATGGCGGGTGCCTAAGCGAATTTTAACGGCAGCGTGCGAAGACGCACGCCGGTGAGGGCGTACAGGGCATTGGCAACCGCCGGGGCGATCGGCGGCGTACCCGGTTCGCCCACGCCGCTTGGGGTATCGGCGCTGTCAATGATGTCCACTTGAATCGCCGGGCACTCGCTCATGCGCAGCGGCGCATAACTATTGAAATTGCTCTGCTGCACCTGACCCTTGTCGATGGTGATCTCGCCGCGCAGCGCCGCCGACAAGCCAAATACAATCGCGCCTTCCATTTGTTGACGAATCAGGTTCGGATTCACGGCGGTACCGCAATCGACGACGCAGATCACCCGGTGCACTCGGATCTGCCGCAGCGCAGTCACCGACACTTCGGCGACCTGTGCAACCACGCTGCCGAAACTGCGATGCAGGGCGATGCCGCGCGCTTGTTTCGCCCCATCGGGCGCGAACCCTAGCGGCTGCTGCCAGTCGGCGAGCGCGGCCGCGCGGCGCAGCACCCGCAGGTGCCGCTCATCCGCGCTCAATAGTTCCGCCCGAAATGCGACTGGATCCTTGCCGCAGGCAACCGCGCACTCATCGATGAAGCTCTCGGTGAAAAAGGCATTCTGCGAATGAGCCACCGAGCGCCAGATGCCCACCGGAACCGCCGACTCCACGGTCACATGCGCGACACGGGCGTTCGGGAACGCATAGGCCGTATTGGAAGCGCCGTCGGTGGATTGATCCATGAACGAGGGCATGCCCATACTCGAGCCGGCGGAAGTGGTTTTCCAGGCGGTCAGCTTGCCGCCCGCATCGAAGCCCGCCGTGCACCGGCACAGGTAGGTCGGGCGGTAGTAGTCGTGCGCGATATCCTGCTCGCGCGGCCACAGCAGCTGCACCGGCGCGCCTTGAGTTTCGCGCGCCAGGAGCGCCGCTTGAACGATGAAATCCGTCAGATAGCGCCGGCCGAAGCCGCCGCCGAGGTATGACACCTTGACGTCGACTTTCGCCGACGGAATGCCCAACGCCTTCGCCACGGCGCCGTTCGCGAAGCCGGCCGACTGTGTCGGCGCCCACACGGTTGCCGCGCCGTCTTTGTACTGCACCGTGCAATTCATCGGCTCCATGGTCGCGTGGGCAAGATAGGGCACGCGATATTCGGCTTCAACGGTCTTGGCTGCCGATTTCAAGGCCTCGGCGATGCGGCCGGATTCGAAGTGCACCTTGCCCTCGTTGTCATCGAGCGCAGCTTTAAGATCACTGCTGATCGATTCGCTCGACAATGCGGCTGCCGCCCCGTGATCCCATTCAATGGCAACCTTGGTCAGTGCGCGCATCGCTCTAAATGGCGTGTCCGCAATCACGGCGACGCCTCCGCAGGTGCTGCCCGGCATGATGGCGCTGGCCTTGACCGGCTCCAACTTGATCACCTTGCGCACGCCCGGCAAGGCTTGTGCCGCCGTGGCGTCGAAACTCGCCACTTTGCCGCCCACGGTCGGACACATCGTGATGCTGGCGTAGAGCAATCCCGGCGGCAGCACATCAATGCCGTAAGTTGCGGAACCATCCAGTTTCGCCGCGTTGTCAATGCGCCGCACGGGTTGACCGATCAACTTGAACTGCGCCGGAGTCTTCAGCATCACGTTCTTCGGCAGAGGTGATTGCGCGGCGCGCTGCGCGAGCTCGCCGTAGGCAGCGCTTTTGCCGGAGGCGTGCAGCACCCGGCCGTTTTCGGCGCGGCATTCGCCGGCGGGCACCTGCCACGTCGCGGCCGCGGCGCCGATCAACATCGCGCGGGCCGAGGCCCCCGCCTGGCGCAGCGGCAACCATTGGTCCGTCAGACTGGACGAGCCGCCGGTACCCTGCAATCCGGATACCTGGCGGATCAGCTTACCGACCAAGTGCCCGGTGGCGCGCTTCACCAGGCCATGATCGTTCGGCTGGAAGGGCAGCCCATCGATGAGCACCGCCTGGTTGTTATAGATGGCATCGAGAGTCGACTGCTCGAGCGTCACTTGCGCCCAGTCGGCATCCATCTCATCGGCCAGCAACATGGCAAGACCGGTCTGGGCACCCTGCCCCATTTCGGCCTGCGACATCATGACGGTCACGGTGTTGTCCGCGGAGACCTTGACCCAGCCGTTCAGGGCCACTTGGCCCTGACGGACCGTCAAGGGCTTATCGGTGAGCAATCGGCGCCGTTGGGGCATCGCGGACCAACCAATCACGAGCGCGCCCACCGCCCCGGCGGTACCGAGGATGATGTGGCGACGCTTGATATTGGGCATGGCCACACGGTAAGGACCCGAGGCGCGAGTGTCAAACGCCGGCATGCTAAAGGTGGAGGCATGCGCTCCAAAGCTCGGTAAGATGCGAAAATTCCATTTCCGGGAGATGTAATGAAGCTCTTCCTGTCAGCGTGCGTAGGTATGGCATTGAGCTTGAGCGCCGCAATCGCCGCGGCGGACAGCCAAAAGCTGCGCGTGATCAGTTGGGCCGACTACGTGCCCGCCGATCTGATC
>Ga0210394_10004669_pt1 | contig 15818 bp, 15 predicted proteins | sample IncBWC12MmetaG_FD_160121 | JGI IMG/M metagenome (GOLD analysis project Ga0210394, IMG submission 160121) | Forest soil microbial communities from Barre Woods Harvard Forest LTER site, Petersham, Massachusetts, United States - Inc-BW-C-12-M | ecosystem: Environmental > Terrestrial > Soil >... | reverse complement strand
CGCGGAGTGGAGAATTTACGCGAGGGTGAGACGGCAACGGTCGACGTGGTCGCGCAACTCAAGGAAATGTGGTGAGTGCAGAAATGCGGTGAGTGCAGACGGCTCTACCCCGATCGGGGCCCGCCGAATCGGCAACCGCGAGCCAATCACCTACCAGCGACGCGGACCGCCGCCGCCGCCGCCGCCACTGCCGCTCGCAGGCTTGGATCGCGGCGCGCGCTCCTGGGCCTCGTTGACCCGCAGTGGGCGCCCACCCATCTGGAAGCCGTTCGTCTGCTGAATCGCGTTTTGTGCATCACCGGCCGCCATGTCCACGAACGCAAATCCGCGGGGGCGCCCCGTCTCGCGATCGTTGATGAGTTTGACCGATTCGACTTTGCCGTGGCGCTCGAACAGCGCCCGAACTTCGTCTTCCGTAGCGGTGAATGGCAAATTGCCAACGTAGATCGTCGTCATTCAACTAATCTCACTAACAGTGTTGTACCGAAGGTCCCTGTAGGGATCGGCCCTACGACTTGATGCTACGCTTTGGGATTATTGTTGGCAAACGGGCCTGGAGGAGCCTGTTATTCGACCTCGAGATACGCATAACCATTGAGTTCGTTCTCATAGAAACGCTTCACCGCCTGAGCTTCGCTCAAGGTCATGCGGCCCTCCTGAACCGCCCGCTCGCAGTCACGGGCGATGCCCGGATACAACTCGTCGGTGTCGTACTCCATGTACTCGAGCACCTTGTTGGCCGTGTCGCCCTTGACGATCTCCTCGATCCACCAGCCGCCGCCGTCCTGCAGCCGGATGTGCACCACGTGCGTGTCGCCGAATAGGTTGTGCAGATCTCCCAGGGTCTCTTGGTAGGCGCCCACCAAAAAAGCAGCCAGGTAGTAGGGCTCCGGGGGGTTCAGCTCGTGAACTTCCAGCGTGCGCTTGGTCGCACGGGGATGCACGAAGCGATCGATCTTCCCGTCGGAGTCGCAGGTAATGTCGGCCAGCACGGCATTGCGTGATGGCCGCTCACCCAGCCGTTGAATGGGCATGATGGGAAACAATTGGCCGATCGCCCAGCTGTCCGGCAACGATTGAAATACCGAAAAATTGCAGAAGTATATGTCGCTCAGCATGTCCTCGAGGTTTTCCAGTTCCTCCGGGACGCGGTCGAGTTTGCGGCAATGGTCGCGGATCTTGGTGCAGATCGCCCAGTAGAGTTTTTCCGCCAGGGCGCGAAATTCGAGGCTGAGATAGCCCAAGTTGAACATCTGCAGCGCCTGTTCGCGGGCCTGCAGCCCGTCGTGGTAGCACTCCACCAGGCGGCGCTCATTGACCGAGCGATAACTGTCGAACAAATCGCGCACCGGCTGCGGCACTTCTTCCTTGCCGTGGTAATCCTCGTGCGGAATGCCGGTGACTTTGAATTGATCGAGCTTGGAGCAGCCCAGGATGTCGAACACCAGCAGGCTGTGATGCGCGGCGATGGCGCGCCCGGACTCGCTCACGATCATGGGATGCGGCACGTCGCGGGCGTCGCACACGCTCTTGATGCGATACACGACGTCGCTCGCGTATTCGTTGAGCGTGTAGTTCATCGACGATTCGAAGTTGGTGCCGCTGCCGTCGTAATCGACGCCGAGACCTCCGCCAATGTCGATGTACTGCAGCCCGGCGCCCATGATCTTGAGCTCCGCGTACACATGCGCCAGTTCGTTGATGGCGTCCTTGACGCGGCGGATGTCCTGCAGCTGGCTGCCCGGATGGCAATGCACGAGCTGCAGGCAATCCAGCATCTTGCGCTCTTCCAGCAGGGCATAGAGGTCCAGTATCTCGCTGATGAACAGGCCGAACTTGGATTTCTCGCCCGCGGATTCGCGCCATCGGCCGGCGCCCTCGCTGGCGAGCTTCACGCGCACGCCGATCTTCGGCCGTACTCCGTAGCGCTCGGCGTGCTTCAGGATCAGATGAATCTCTTCGTAGTTCTCCACCACGGGGATGATGGTGCGGCCGAGCTTGGTGGCCAGAATCACCGCCTCGATGTAGCTATCGTCCTTGAAGCCGTTGCATACCACGATGCGGTCCGGCGCATTTTCGGTGATGGACATGACCGCGAGCAGCTCGGGCTTGGAGCCGACTTCGAGTCCGAAGCCGAATTCCTTCCCGTAGCGGTAAACTTCTTCGACCACCAAGCGCTGCTGATTGACCTTGATCGGAAACACCGCGGCGTAGCGATTCTTGTAGTCGTTTTCCGCGATGGCCGTGCCGAAGGCCTCGGCAAGGTGGCGCAGGCGGTGCGCGAGAATATCCGAAAAGCGAATGACCACCGGCGTGTGCAGGTCGCGGGCCTTCAGGCCCTGGACGACGTCATAAAGGTCTATTTCCCGCGCCGCGTCCAGGCTGGGCCTGATCACCACGTGGCCGAGCTCGTTGATCGAAAAGTAACCCTTGCCCCACGCTTCGACCTGGTACAGATCGAGCGACTGTTCGATTTTCCACGCGTGGGGCACGGGCAGCAATTTGGCAGGTGTGTTCATGTCGCGCGCACCATAACAAATTGGCGCTACATGTAAATGACCGGGCGCGCCTAGCGGCGGCCGGCCAGGTGGGCGCTTAGCGGCGGCCGGCGAGGTGAGCGCGCCCAGCGGCGGCAGGTCAGGTGGGCGCGCCCAGCGGCAGCCGGGGCGCGACGGGGGCTAACCGCGCGCGATGGGCCGGCTTGGATCGCGAATCCACTCGCTCCAGGATCCGGCATACAGCTTGCCGCCGCGCAGACCCGCCGCCTCGAGGCTCAGCAAATTGTGGCAGGCGGTGACGCCCGAGCCGCACATTGCGACGACATTCCGTGCATCCCGGCCCGCGAGACGCTCCTGCCAGCGGCGCCTGAGCTCCGCGGCAGGCAAAAATCGACCGTCGGCCTCGAGATTCAGGGTCAACGGATGATTCACCGCGCCGGGCACGTGTCCGGCCACGGGATCGATGGGCTCCACGATCCCGGCAAAGCGTTCCGGAGCGCGCGCATCGACCAGCAGAGTCCCGGGGTGGTGCAAATCGCGCTCGATTTCGGCCGTGCTCACCACGGATTGCAGCCTAAGCCGCGCCGTGAACTGTTCTTCGCGGACCTCTGCGTCGCCGAACTCGAGCGCGCCGCCGTGCGCCGTCCACGCCCGCAAGCCGCCGTCGAGCACGGCCACCGCGCCATGCCCCACCCAGCGAAGCATCCACCAGAGACGCGCCGCAAACGAGCCGTTGGCGTCGTCGTAGGCGACGACCTGGCTGTCGTTGCGGACCCCGAGCCGGCCCAGCGTCGCGGCGAACGCGTCCGGCGCCGGCAACGGGTGCCGCCCGGTGCCGGGACCCACGGGCGCCGACAGATCGCGGTTGAGATCGGCATAGCGCGCGCGGGGTATGTGCCCTGCCAGAAACGCCTGCCTGCCGGCCCCGGGGTTCAGGAGATCGAAACGGCAGTCGACGACGGCCAGCCGCGGGTCGCCCAGCAGCTTTTGCAAAGAGTCCACGTCGATCAGGGTCTGATAATCCATGAATCTAAAGCTTAGCGCGCCGCCGTGCGAACCGCATCCGCTACAATCGGCCCCATGGCACTCACTCTTTATTGGGGCAGCGGCAGTCCGTTCGCGTGGCGCGTGCTGCTCGCGCTCGAACACAAGGGGTTGCCGTACGAGTCGCAGCTCCTGCACTTCGACAAGCAGGAGCACCAATCCCCGCAAATGCTCAAGCTCAACCCGCGCGGCCGCGTGCCCGTCCTCAAGGACGGGGATTACGTCGTGTTCGAATCGGTGGCGGTGCTGTACTACCTCGACGTCAAATATCCCGAGAAGCCGATATTCGGCACCAATCCCGAGGAAGCCGGCGTGATCATGCGCGTCATCTGCGAATTCATGGCGTATGCCGAGCCGTCCCTGGTGCGAATCACCGAGGCGATATTCTCGGACCAGGTCGCAGACCACATCGACGAGCTCACCGACGCCATGCACATCGTGGCGCGCGAGGCGCGCACCATCGAAGGCCGTCTCAGCAAGGAGCAATGGATCGTCGGCGCCGGTTATTCGGCGACCGACATGGTGATTTTCCCCTGGATTCAACTGCTGAGGCGCGCCTTGGATCGACCCACCGCCGCTTCCTTAAGCGCACGCTTCCTGCCCATGGAGCGCAACTATCCCGCACTCGCGCGCTGGATTCGGCGGATTGAGGCTCTGCCGGGATACGAACGTACGTACCCGCCGCATTGGTAAGGCGCTTACGCGCCGAATCTACGGGGTCGGGGCGACCCCGTCCGATAAATTTACCGGAACTTGAGTATTTCATGCCGCCAGGTAGGCTGGCTGCGTCCGCGCGGCGTTGCGGCGGCAATCAAATCAAAAAGTGAGGGCAAACCAAAATGAGACAGGGATTATGAGCAACCACGAAGTGCATGTGAAGTTCGCGGGCAAGATCGTATTTGTGGGTTTCGGCAGCATCGGACAAGGTGTCTTGCCGCTGATCTTGCGTCACATTGGCACTTCGCCCGATCGCATCAGCATCGTCACCGCGGAGAACAGCGGCCGCGCCGAAGCCGAACAATTCGGCGTGAAATTCGTCAAGACCGCGCTCACGCGCGAGAACTATCGCAGCGTCCTCGAGCCGCGGCTCGATGCCGGGGACTTCCTGTTGAACCTATCCGTGGACGTGTCCAGTGTCGCACTCGTTCAATTGGCGCGCGAACGCGGCGCGTTGTATCTCGACACCTGCATCGAACCCTGGGCCGGGGGATACACGGACCCGCACGCGTCGGTGGACTCGCGCAGCAACTACACCATGCGGCTCGAGGCGCTGGCGTTGCGGCGCGGCGCCAAGAGCACCCCCACGGCGGTGCTCACCCATGGCGCGAACCCGGGCTTGGTGTCGCATCTGGTGAAGCAGGCGTTGCTCAACATCGCCAAAGATACGGGCGTGGATGTCGGCCGGCCGCGCAGCCGCGAGTCGTGGGCCAAGCTCGCTCAGACTCTCGGCATCAAGGTCATGCATATCGCCGAGCGCGACACCCAGGTGACGAATGTGCCGAAGGCTGCCAATGAGTTCGTCAATACCTGGTCGGTTGACGGCTTCGTCAGCGAGGGCGCTCAACCCGCCGAACTCGGCTGGGGCACGCATGAGAGGCACTTCCCCGCGGATGGCGGCCGCCACAAGGCGGGTTCGGGCTGCGCCATCTATTTGAATCGTCCGGGCGCCAGCACCCGGGTACGCACCTGGACACCCGCCGCGGGACATTTTCACGGCTTCCTGATCACGCATTCCGAAGCGATTTCCCTGGCGGATTACTACACGGTGATGGACGGCGAGCGCGTGGCGTACCGGCCCACGAGCCACTACGCCTATCACCCGAGCGACAACGCGGTGTTGTCGGTGCATGAGTTCGCCGGCAACAACTGGCACCTGCAGGATCGCAAACGCATCATGCTGAACGAGATCACGGCGGGTATCGACGAGCTCGGGGTGCTGCTGGCCGGCCATGCAAAAAACGCCTATTGGTACGGCTCGCAGCTGTCCATCGAGGAGGCGCGGAAATTGGCGCCGTACAACAGCGCCACGAGTCTGCAGGTTACGTCGGCCGCGCTGTCGGGGATGATTTGGGCCATGGAGAATCCCGACCGCGGCATCGTCGAGCCCGACGACATGGAATTCGAACGCCCGCTCGAGATTTGCATGCCGTACCTGGGCAACGTGGTCGGCGCGTACACGGATTGGACGCCGCTGTATCAGCGCGGCGAGTTGTTCGCCGAGGATCTGGATACCGCGGATCCGTGGCAATTCAAGAACATTCGGGTGGTTTGAGTCCGTAGCTCACGGCGACCACCGTGAAGGTGGTCGCCCCTCCCGGCAGCGCGACGCTCACTTCGTCGCCCCGGCGCTTGCCGAGCAAGCTGCGTCCCAAGGGCGAGTCCATGCTGATGTAGTCCTCCGCCATGTCGAATTCGTCCGGGCCGACGAGGCGATGCCATCGTGCAGCGCGGTCGCTCTCGATCTGCACCCACGCACCGAAGTAAATCCGGTCGGGATCGCGCCGGCCGGGCGCTGCCAAGGGGTCGACGATGGTCATGCCTTCGAGGCGCTTGCGCAAAAACCGCACCCGCCGGTCGATTTCGTGCAGGCGCTTCTTGCCATAGGTGTATTCGGCATTCTCGGAGCGGTCGCCTTGAGCGGCGGCCTCGGCGACGGCCGCTGTCACGCGCGGGCGTTCGTCGTGCCACAGCTGGTCGAGCTCATCGCGCAGCCGCTTGGCGCCTTGCGGGGTGATGTACTGTGAGCCGGGCGTTGTGGGTGGGCGATATCTTGACACGCTGCATCAAATCGTAAGGAAATTCTTCGGACGTGAACTGAGTTCAAAGCGATTGCAGTCGACTGAGCGGTCGTTCACAGATTGCGCGCGCCGCGAATCTTAAGCTCACACCCATGAGCGTCAAATACTACACCCACTTCATTGCGCAATCGGAAGGTGCCGTCGAATACAACGAGTATCGCGGCGTCGTCGAACTCCTCGATCGCTCGAGCAGCTTCCAGGGCGACCGCGACATCGCGCGCATGCTGGCACGCAGCTTCGATCTCGAGGAAACCGACATCCAAGTGCTGCAGTGGGACCATCTGCACTAGCGTCACGCTTACCGATCCCCTAGCGGGCTTTACTTCCCTTCATTGAAGTCCGCCTCTCTGCCCCGAGCTCATCACTCGGGGCTTTTTTTGCCACAGTGTTAGACTTATGTCTCACCCCCCATTCGAGAGGGGCAGGAGGGGATTCATGCGTAATTTGGCGTTAGGGTTGGCCGCGCTTGCGGGCTTGCTGTTGTCGGGCTGCGGCTACAACACGATGCAGACTCAGGATGAGCAGATCAAGTCCGCTTGGTCGGAAGTCCTGAATCAATATCAACGCCGCGCCGATCTCATCCCCAATTTGGTCAATACCGTCAAGGGCTACGCGGCCCAGGAGAGTTCCGTTCTGTTGGGCGTGACGCAGGCGCGCGCCAAAGTCGGTTCGATTCAGGCGACGCCTGAACTCGTCAACGACCCGGCGGCATTCGCCAAGTTTCAAGCCGCACAAGGCGAACTGTCGAGCGCCTTGTCGCGCCTCCTGGTCGTCACCGAAAATTACCCGCAATTGAAGTCGGATCAGAATTTCCGCGACCTTCAGGCGCAACTCGAAGGCACGGAAAATCGCATCACGGTGGCGCGCAACCGCTACATCCAGGCGGTGCAGAATTACAACGTGACCGTGCGCTCGTTCCCGGGCAATTTGACCGCCATGATCCTCGGCTACAAACCGAAGCCGAACTTCGCCGTCGAGAATGAAGCCGTGATTGCCAAGCCGCCGACCGTGGACTTCGCGGCGCCGGCCCAACCGCCCGCGGCAGCGCCGGCCGCGGCACCGAGCCCGGCGGCCCCTCCGGCCCAACCGCCCGCGCACTAGGAGCCTGTCTGGGCGTGACGTCTCTGTGCCGCATCGCTCGCGCGGCGACGGGCTTGGCCCTGCTGCTCGCGGCGTTGCTCGTGCGCGCGGAAGTCGCGGTGCCGCCGCTCACTGCGCGCGTCACCGATCTCACGGGGACCCTGTCGGGCGGAGCGGTCACCCGCATCGAGGCCAAGCTCGCCGACCTGGAGGCCAAAAAGGGCAGTCAGATCGCGGTGCTCATCGTGCCGACCACGCAGCCCGAAGAGATCGAGCAATTCGGCATTCGCGTGGAGGATACGTGGAAGCTGGGCCGCAAAGGCGTGGACGATGGGGCTTACTTGATCGTGGCGAAGAATGACCGGCGCGTGCGCATCGAAGTGGGGTATGGCCTGGAAGGAGCGCTGCCGGACGCCGTCGCCAACCGCATCATCGCCGACACCATCACTCCGCATTTCAAACTAGGGGACTACGACGGCGGCGTCGAGGCCGGCGTCGACCAGATGATCTCCGTCGTCAACGGTGAGCCCTTGCCCGAACCCGACCGCAAGTGGGAGCGCCACAGCGGTCTCGGCCATTTCCTGCCGCTGCTGCTGGTGGTGGTGTTCGTCGCGAGCGGCGTACTGCGCGCCATATTCGGCCGGCTGTTGGGGTCGGTGGCCACCGGGGGGTTGACCGGCGGCATTGCGTGGCTGCTCAGCCACTTCCTGCCCATCGGCGTGGGTGCCGGCATCGTCGCATTCTTGTTCGCCATGCTCGCCGGATCGAACTCGCGGGGATGGTCGGCCGGCAGCGGCTGGGGAGGGGGCCTCGGCGGCGGACTGGGCGGCGGATTTGGGGGTGGCGGTTTCGGCGGTGGCGGCGGCGGGTTCAGCGGCGGCGGTGGTGGTGGCGGGGGCGGCGGCGCCTCGGGGAGCTGGTAGTGCAATTTGGGCGCTTGATCCGGCACGCTGCGGCGACGCATTGGCGCACGCGCATGATGTTTCCCCGCGCCACGCTCGACGCCATCGAACAGGCGATCGCCCGCGCCGAGCGGACGCACGCCGGGGAGATTCGTTTTGCCATCGAAACGGCGCTGCCGCCGCTGCACGTGCTGAACGGCATGGCGCCACGCGCCCGCGCGCACGATGTTTTCGCCGCGTTGCGGGTATGGGACACCGCGCTCAACAATGGAGTCCTGATCTACGTTCAATTGGCCGATCGGGTGGTCGAAATCGTCGCCGACCGGGGCTTCGAGGGCCGCATCAGCCCGCCCGAATGGCAGGCGGTGTGCCGCCTGATGGAGGAGGAATTCCGGGCAGGCCGCTTCGAGGCCGGTTCGATTGCGGGAGTCGACGCCGTCGGCAGCTTGCTCAGGCGTCACTTTCCGGCCAGTGCCGACCCATCCGCACAATCAACGAACCAATTGCCTGACCGCCCGACTTTGCTGTAGATAGATCGGATGAAGTACCTCAAGTGGGCCGTGTGCATCGGCGGGTTGGCCATCGGCGGTTGTGCGCTGTTTCGGCCCGCGCCCGTTGCGCCGCCGCCCGTAGCGGCGCTGCCGCCGCCCGCGCCGCAATTGCCCACGCCCACCGCCACCCACCGCGCCGAGGTCGATCCGGGCAGCGATATCGTCGGCCACGTGCAGAAGACCGTCGTCGGCAAGGAGGACACGCTGCCGGACATTGCACGGCGCTTCGACGTGGGTTACGAGGAGATGCTCACCGCAAACCCCGGGGTGGATCCCTGGCTGCCGGGCGTCGGACGCGAGGTGATCGTGCCCACGCAATTCGTGTTGCCCGCGGCTCCCCACGAAGGTGTCGTGGTGAACGTGGCGGCGATGCGCATTTTCTACTATCCGCCGCACAAGAAGGGCGAGCCGCAGGTCGTATTCACGCATCCCATCGGCATCGGCAAGGTGGGCTGGAAGACTCCCGAAGGCACGACCAAGATCGTCAGCCGCCAGAAGGATCCGGTCTGGGTGGTGCCCAAGTCGGTTCGCGATGAACACGCCGAGGATGGCGAGAAGCTGCCCGCCCAGGTGCCCGCCGGACCGGATAATCCGCTCGGCCAGTACATGTTCCGTCTGCAGTGGCCGAGTTATTTGATCCACGGCACCAACAAACCCTACGGTGTCGGCATGCGCTCGAGTCATGGCTGCATGCGCCTGTATCCCGAGGACATCGCGGTGTTCTACGACTTGATACCCATCGGCACGAAAGTGACCGTGGTCAATCAGCCGTATCTGTTCGGATGGCGCGACGGGACGCTGTACCTGCAGGCCTACAGCGTGATGGAAGACGATTCACGCGATTGGAGCACGAACCGCAAGCGCCTGCTCGCCAAACTGCTGAGCCCGAAGCTGCAGAAGAAGATCACCGACCACGATAACGAAATCGACTGGCAGCGGGTGGGGGATCTCGCGCACACGCCGCGCGCCGTTCCCGTACCCATCACCGGCGATCAAGGCGGCGTCGATGCGGTGATTTCGAACTCGCAGCTCGTGGAAAACACGTTGCCCGTGGGTTCCAATTGGGACGGCAAGACCGGATTGCTGGTGGACGAGAAGACGTTCAAGGAATTGGTCGGCGGCCGCGCCGAAGCGCCGCCCACGTCGCAGACCCAAGCTTCCGTTCGCTGATGACCCGGCGCGGGATCGGCTGGGTTTGGGGGGGGCTGGCGCTCGCCTTGGGGTTGCCGGCATTCGCCGCCGATGAGCACTCCTTCGCCAACATCGATCAGTTTCGGGTGACTCACATCGACCTTGACCTGCGGGTCGATATGCAAGGCAAATCGATCAGCAGCACCGCCACGCTCAATTTCAAACGGCTCGATCCGCGTGCGGCGCAGCTGGTGCTCGACACCAAGGACTTGATGGTCACTGACGTAAGCCAGAAGGCCACGGATGTGTTGGGCGCGACCGCCAAGAGTCAAACCACCTGGGTTAGCCGGCCGTTTCACATGGGGAAACCCGATCCCATCCTCGGCAGCGCCCTGGTCATCGACCTGCCGGAGACGCGCAAGACCATCGAGTCCGTGCGGATCGACTACGAAACGCTGGACACAGCCTCAGCGCTGCAGTGGCTGGCGCCGAACAAGGCCGCGGGCCTGCACAATTCCTTCCTGTACACGCTGTCCGAACCGATAGGCGCGCGCACCTGGATTCCGTTGCAAGACACTCCGCGGGTGCGCGCCACCTACAAGGTAGAGATCCACACCGATTCCGGCCTGCTGGCGCTGATGAGCACCGACAACGATTTCAAGGCAAAGCGCAACGGCGAGTATGCGTTCGTGATGGCGCAGCCGATCCCGTCCTATTTGCTGGCGCTGGCGGTCGGCAACCTGGCCTTCAAGGAGACGGGTGCGCGCAGCGGAGTGTACGCGGACAAGTCCCTGATCAAAGCGGCTGCCAAGGAATTCGCCGACACCGAGGCGATGATCGCGGCCGGCGAGAGATTATTTGGCCCCTATCGCTGGAAGCGCTTTGACATCTTGGTGATCGGCCCAAATTTCCCAATCAGTGGGATGGGGAATCCGGGTCTTGCCTTCATCTCAGCCACGGCAATCGCCGGCGACAAGAGCCTGGTGTCGGTGATCGCGCGCGAATTGGCGCACTCCTGGTCGGGAAATCTCGTCGGCAACGCGACCTGGCGCGACGTATGGCTCAACGAGGCGATCAGCGCGTATCTCGAGAGCCGCATCATGAATGAAGTCTACGGCGAGCAGCGCGCGTCCATGGACGCGGTGCTGGCCCTCAAATCCCTGCGCGGGGATTTGGCGGGACTCGCCCCCAAGGATCAGGTGCTCGCCGTCGACCTGCGCGATCGCGATCCGGGAACGGCAGTGCGCGACGTGCCCCGTGAGAAGGGGCGGCTGTTCCTGAACTTTCTCGACGCAAAGTTCGGACGCGAGCGATTCGACACGTTCTTGCGCGGCTATTTCGATAATTTCGCCTTCAAGAGCATCACCACCGAGGAGTTCAACCAGTACCTATGGGAAAATCTGCTCGACCGTTTTCCCGGCATCGTCGCGCACGAGCAAGTGCTCGCCTGGGAAAATGCGCCGGGCATTCCGGCCGATGCCGTGTTGCCGGAGTCGAGCGCCTTGTCGCCGGTGGATCAAGCGCGCGCCTCGTGGCTCGCGGGCACGCTTGCCGCCAAGAAGTTCGGACTCGATTGGGGCGCGGATCAGTGGCTGTATTTTCTGGACGGCATGCCGGCAACGCTGCGCACCCAGCAGCTCGCCGAATTGGACCAGGCGTACGGCTTGACGCGCAGTCAGAACGCCGAAATCGAGCAGCGCTGGCTCGAACTCGTCATTCGCGCCGATTACCGGCCGGGCTATGCGCGCCTCGAGGAATACCTCAAGAGCGTCGCCCGCCGCCGGTTGATCATGCCGCTGTACGTCGAGCTGATGAAAACGCCCGCCGGCGGCGTATTTGCGAAGCGCGTCTACGCCGTTGCGCGCCCCGGACTGCACCCGCAAACCGCGGCGGCGATCGACGCCATCGTCACTCCCGAAACCGCGGAGGGGGCGGAATGATCAGCGAGTGGATGAAAGTGATGCTCGAGGAAATATCCCGCAAGAAGGCGGAAGCCGAGCAAGCCCGCGCCGAGGACCAAGTCCGGGCCGAGGAGCAAGCCCGTGCGGATGAACGGGCCCGCGCGGAAGAACGCGCCCGCGCCGATCAACCAGGACGCCGCGCCGGGCCAAACCGCGAGTTGTGATAGAGTCGGATACTGTGCCCGAGAGAATAAAAATTGGTGACGCCGAGCAAGTTCACGCCGAGCAGTGCAGGAATAGAGGTCGAGGAAGAGCGCGGACCCGACCATAGCATCGCGCGCCTCGGTACCGCGCGCACCGCGTTTGTCGGCCGCACGCTGCGCGGGCCGACCAATCGTCCGATACTCGTCACGAACTTCACCGAATTCCAACATATGTTCGGCGGCCTGTGGCAGCCGAGTCCCTTGGGATACGCAGTCGAACAATTCTTCGACAACGGCGGCCGCGAGGCCCTCATCGTGCGCGTGGTCAACGGTGCCCGCTCCGCGACCCTCACCTTGCGCGCGGGGGCGGCGGAGCTGCGCTTGCGGGCAGTGCGGCCGGGCACGCGGGAATACCTTCGCGCCAGCGTCGACTATGACAATATTCCGGCGGCTGACGGCGCGGATTTCAATCTCACGGTGCAGCGCGTACGCGTTCAGGGCACCGCCCAAGTGGAAGACCAAGAGATCTTCAAGGCGCTGTCGGTAGCGCCCACGGCGCCCGGCTACTTGCCGCAGGCGATACGCGATTCACAACTGATCGAACTGGCCGGCGACCCTCCCGCGCAGCGGCCCGATCCTACCCTGGACGCGGCCAGCGGACTCGCCACCGCTTATGTCAATTCGAACTGCGACGGCGATGACGGTGCGCCGCTCACCGATTACGACCTGATCGGCAGGGCCGCGGATCGCACCGGCCTGTTCGCGCTGGGATCGGCGGACTATTTCAATTTTCTGTGCATCCCCCCCTTGTCCCGCGATCGGGACGTGGGTCCGGTCGCGGTGTTGATCGGTGCGCGAATTTGCAAGGAGCGCCGCGCGCTCTTGATCGTCGATCCACCGTCGGGTTGGAGTACCGCGGATGATGCGCTGCGCGGGATGCGTGATTGGAACATCTGCGACGAAAACGCCTTGATGTACTTTCCGCGCGTGCTCGCCCACGACAAGCTGCGGGGCCATTTCGAATCCTTCGCACCGTGCGGCGCCGTTGCCGGCATGCTGGCGCGCGGCGACGAGGCGGCTCCGGTCTGGGCCCCCCAAAAGAACGACGAGGCCATCCTGCGTCCGGGATACCGGCCGGCCTGCCTCGTGACCGAAGATCGCCGCATGCGGCTCGCGGCCCTCGGGGTCAACACCATCCTGTCGGGACGATCCGCGGCACGCATCGGCGTCAGCGCGCGCACCTTGGGCAAGGGCAAAGCGACGCGCGCCGATTGGCAGTATCTGGCGCCGCGCCGCCTCGCTCTCCTCGTCGTCAACAGCATCGAGCGCGGCACGCGCTGGGTGGCAATGGCCCACCCGCACGTCGAGGTGGCGGAGATGGCGGCCGCCCAGGTGCGTGCCTTCTTCGAGGCGCTTTATGAGGATCAAGCCTTCGGCACGCGGCCGATGCAGGAGGCCTTTTTCGTCGCTTGCGAGCAGCGCAGCGAGATTCAGCTGATCATCGGTTTTGCCGGCCGGGCCAAACCCGGATTGCACACTTTTCGCATCGTGCACTCGCCCTCGGGCAGCAAGGTTGTGCCGGTCAGCTTGAATCGCTTGGGCGACGCGCACTACAGCCCGGCGGAACTCGAGTGGGTCGATACTCTGGCGCGGCGCCTGTCGGACTAGGGTACAGGCTCCCAAGTCGTCGCAGCCAAGCGTCTTTCCAGCTCCGCTTCCAGGGAACTGCGCGCCATGCGGCCGGCCGCGGCCGGCAACCGCGGCAGGGCCGGCAGCGCCTCGAGCGCGCCGCGCGCGTAATCGTAGCCGGCTTGGATCGCGCGATCGAACGCCTGCCAGTTGAGCAGGTCGACATTGGCGAGCGGCGGCTTCAGCAGCACATCGGCGAGCTCGCGCTGCACGGCCGCGCCCGTCGCACCATTGATCATGCCGGCGTGCATCAAGATCTGGAAAATGTTCATGCCGCGCTTGCCGCCGCGCGGCACCGCAAGGCGATCCGCACCGACGTCGCTGCCGATGACCAGCCCGGGTGCGTGCGCTTGCATGAGGTCGACGGGCAGATTGTTGATGGCGGCGCCGTCGACCAACACGTCCTCGCCGCGGTAGACGGGCGGCATGACTCCGGGAATCGCGACTGACGCGCGCAGCGCATCGGCAAGGCGGCCCGCGCGATGTTCGAGGGCGCGGCCGGTGGTCAGGTTGGCGCTGACGCAAAAGTACGGCTGCGGCAGATCTTCGATCAGCACGTCGCCGTACTCTCGTTGCAGCAGGCGCGAGACTTTGCGGCCGCGGGTCAGCGCAACGAAGGGAAACGTGTAATCGTTCACGGGGTTGGAGTCGACGAAGCTTCTGCGGTAGCGCATGCGCATCTCGTCGTCGCTCCATCCGATCGCGACGCCGGCGGCAATGATCGACCCGATGCTCGAACCGCCGACGAAATCGATGGGGACGCGGGCCTCGCGTAAAGCGCGAATGACGCCGAGGTGCGCAAAGCCGCGCGCTCCGCCTCCCGACAGCACCAGCCCGACGCCGCGCCGCGTCAGCAGGCGGGCGAGCCGGGCCAGGTCCGCCGCGTCGACGATGTGATGATGCTGAGCGGCGGGCGTCGTGCTTAGCCACCGCGCCGCAGCCCCTGTCTCGACGCGCTGCTCGTGCAGCAAGGCGAGCTCGACCCGCGCGCCGCGCGCCGACGCCGCCTCGGCGACGTCGCTCGGCCAGGGCTTCGCCGCCGCGCCGGCCGGCGCGAGCAGCAGGATCACATCTGCCTGGCGGCAGCACTGCCGGGTCCAACCCGAGGCGCCGGGATCCGCCACATACACCACATAGTCGTTCGATTCTTCGATGGCGTTGAACCAGCGCGCCGTGTGGGTGCTGGCCCGCGCATCCCAAACCAGCTCCGACCGTCCGGCGCGCGCGAATTCCGCGACCAGCCGCGTCGCAAAGTCGGCCACATCGACCTCGACGCTGTTGGGCACGATGACGAACACATGTGCCGGCTTCTTTTGCCATTGAAGTTGATTGCTGCACCGCAGCCGCCGGGCGCAGAGACGGGCGAGCGCCAGCGAGAAATGGGTCGATCGAGCGGCGAGAGCGTCCAGCAGCAGGGTCGGCAGCAGCAAAAGCTCGCTGTCGCGCATGGCAAACACGGCAGCGCTGCGCTGCTCCTTGAGCAACCAGCCGGCCTCGCCGACCAGCTCGCTGCGCTCGATTTCGGCGGTCAGCCGGGCGATCCCGGGAGTCTTGACGCCTAGGCGGCCGCTGGCGAGGAGATATACTCCGTCCGGAGCGGATCCGGAATCGAACAGCAAGCTGCCGGCCGGCAACGAGAAATGCACCGCACCGGCCGCCAGCGCCTCGAGGGTGGCCGGATCTACATCGGCCAGGTCGGCACAGTCGCGCAGGCAGTCGATGGCGCGGCGCATCTCGTGCGCTGCGCTCGATTGCTCTTCATCCAGTGCCATCCGTCTGTTAGCGGCCGTCAACCGCTGTTTCTTGAGTTTTGGAGTGTCATGTTGAGATCCTTCGGCACGGTAGTGTTCTCGCATGGGAAGGAAAGCGGCCCGTGGGGCTCGAAGATCACGGCGATGGCGGCGGTGGTGCGCGAACTGGGCGCCGCGGTTGAGTCGGTGGACTATCGGGGCCTCGACGATCCCGGCGAGCGAGTCCGCAAGCTTCTCCTGGCCGGAGCGGCGCTCGAACGCGGCATGGTC
>Ga0210394_10004668_pt1 | contig 15819 bp, 40 predicted proteins | sample IncBWC12MmetaG_FD_160121 | JGI IMG/M metagenome (GOLD analysis project Ga0210394, IMG submission 160121) | Forest soil microbial communities from Barre Woods Harvard Forest LTER site, Petersham, Massachusetts, United States - Inc-BW-C-12-M | ecosystem: Environmental > Terrestrial > Soil >... | reverse complement strand
CGTTGAATGTCGACGGCGTGCAGGATCACGCCCACACGGCTCTCCTGGATCCCGATGTCGGCGAGGTGCGTCACCAGCCCGTTGATGCAGCCCTCGTACACGGCCTCCCGCAGGTGGTCGGCTATCATGCCGTGGTTGGCTAGTGCGGTCTGCGTGCCCCTGAGCACATGGTATATGCGCTCCAGCGTGGCCCGGTAGTCGGGCGGCGGGGGCGGCATGTACTCCACAGTGAAGCCAGCGTCCCTGCTGGCTTGGACGTCGATGCTCATTCTTCTGCCTCTTCGCGGTATGCCTCAGGCACCCGCATTCCCGTGTCACTGACGAACATCTGTCGAATTCCCCAGCGCACATCGCCGTCAGCTGGGCCAAAGTCGCAGGTCCGGTAGAAGTACTGGAGATACTCCAGCTCCGTGGCTTCCCGTTGCATTACTCGGCCATGATCCGGGTGAGACCGCCAACCACCTCAGCCAGCTTCTGGATGTCAGCTACCACGCCGAACTCGTCCAGGACCTCCATGATCGCCTGGTACCCGGACTGCAGGAACTCGATCTGCTGCTTCTGCGGGCAAACGCTAAAAGCGACCTTGTACGCCAGGCAGGTCGTCAGGACGCTCTGCAGGACGTCCTTGTCGGTGCCGTAGATAGACTCCGGGCCCTCCTTTTCGGGCTTCTCCTGCTGCGCCACCTCGAAGCTGCCGTTCTCGTCGGTGGGGTACGGCTGCTTGCTGTTCTCTGTGCTCATTGAATGCTCCTCTTCGCAATTGTGTGTATAGCTGTCAGTACGGCCTCGACCTCGGCCGCTCTCATGGCGCCACGGTTCTTGCGAGGTATCTCTTTCATCACGTCCACTGGCTTCATCAGCGCAGCGTCACGGTAAGGATTGATTGTAGCACACTTCAGCTGCTGCCGCAGGTCGACCAGCTCCTTACCCAGCTTGTTGACCACGTCCAGCTTGGATCCGTTGATCCGTGCCTGGTTCACGCCTGCGCTCACGGTCCTGTGCGTGCCATCGTCGAGCACTTCGAGCATGGGCTCGCCATCGAACAGCACCGTGAGCAGGGGCTCGCTCATTCCTGGTGCGCGTCCGAAAACCCCATCGCCAGACCGGCGACGTAGTCCTCATCGTCACGCACCCCGTTCAGCAGGTCGATGAACGTGTCAGCCAGGTCCTTTGCGTCCTTCACCACGCGCTCCAGCCGGGCACGGTCGTGGTACAGCTCGTTCAGCAGCTGGTTGGTGCGGGTGTCCTTGGCGTCATGCGGGAACTCGGGAATGGTGACCACGGGGCCGGGCGTCAGCATGTGATTTTGCGCCTGCTCGTACCCTTCCTGCCGGGCCTTCGCGATCTCTCTCTCGACGTTAGGCTTCCACAGCCAGCGGTTGGTCTCGTGGACCAGCATATTGGGTGTGATCGCATACTCGGGCTTCATCCCGGTGGGCGTCCAGGCGCTGTAATCGATGTTCATTCCTGATCTCCTTTGGCTTTGCGTATCGTCTGCGTAGTATACCCGATCTGCTTCTTTGGTGCCACCTTGGGCGCCGCAGCTGGCCGTGGCTCTGCCTTCTTGAACTTGGTGGTGTCTATGCTCAGCCCGGCGGTGATGCCAGCTATGAATGCCTCGTTTGCGCTCAGGCGCTTCAGCTCGTCCTCGGCAGGAGGAGGATCCTCGATGTTCTTCTGGCTGTGCTTGGTGCCCCACTCCTCCTGGGGCTGGTTCTTCAGGTACCCGATCTGTGCGCTAGTGTCCCCAAGCTGGATCGCGTTCACGCTCAGGCCACGGACCACTGATGTCGTGCGCAGCTGCCTGCCGTTGGTCAGCTCCCAGTCGAACAGGCGCTGGCACTTCTGCAGGCTGATGTTGAAGAACTTAGCCACGCCCTCGTTGCTGCAGCCAGATGCCTTGAGGTCGATCACCAGCTCCCGGTGAGCATCCGTAACGACGTCGCTCTCGACAAGCGGGGCCTCACGGATGGGCTTCATGATGTCGTTCAGCGTCAGCCCGGCCACGCCCAGGAAGTCGGCTATGCGCTGCTCACGGGACCGGCGGCTGTTGTCTAGTATGCCAGCCTCACCGGCTGCGTTTTCTTCCTCGTCGCTCATGAGTCAGGTGGCCCCTCGTTGTCTAACACGAAGTCCCAGTTTGCGTCATCCTCTCGCTTGCGGCGCTTGGCGCTGGCATACGTAGTCTGTCGCAGCCGGTAATTGCAGTCGGTGCACACGCTGAATCCCTCAAAGCGTGCGGTGCCCTCATCACCACAGTACTCACATACAGGCTGGTCGCTCACAAGTGATTACCCACGAACGTCTTGACGACGATTATCAGCACAAGCAGCAGCACGATCACGCGTGTTGAGGTCGAAAACGGTGGTTCCATCGGGTATGCCCTGAGGCTAACTGGGGGTAACAGTATAGCACATCATCCCTTACCCTCGTTGATGCCATCCTTGAACCCGGCCCAGTACCCTGCGGTGTACTCCTCTGGCTGGTAAGCGAAGTCTTGCTCGTACACGTTGGAGGCGTCCCGGCCCTCCTTAAGCCCGCGCTTATAGCCAGCGTGCCAGAGGGCGTATGCCTCTTTCAGGCGCACTAGCTCGGCGTGCTGCTCTCCGGTCTCGGCGATGCGCTCAAGCGCACGTATCTGCTGACTAAGGCTCATGACAGCACCCTGTCAAGCCAGGCTTCGGCGGCGTTGACCCAGCGGTTCAGTTCGCGAAGGTTCATGCGACCACCTGGAACAGCGGCTCCTTAGGGAGCTTCGAGGCGCCAGAGCTGGCGACCGAGGTGCCGGTCTTCTGGTTCACGATCCACAGGAGGCTGATGAAGGCCGGGAAGTGGTCCTTGTTGATCTGGCGGCGCATCTGCTCCAGCTCGTCGACCGACATCTTCTTGTCGGTGCCGAACAGATCGATGTGACCCTTGCCACCCTGGATGCTGCGGAAGGCGAATTTGAAGGCCCTGGACTTGCTCATCTCATTCTCTCCTGTTAACTGCCTGAGGGAGAGCATGCGCCCTCCGCGGTTGGTTGTCAACTATACCCCGTGAGAGGCATCGATCTCGGTCTGCCTAGAAGCGTCCCGGTCGAGCATGGCCTCGTAGGCTGCGTCGCTGTCGTCCACGTAGTAGGTGCCGCTGTCGCTGGCCTCCTGGGCGTAGTACTCGTCGATGCCGTTAATGCCACCAACCCAGCTCCACTCGCTATAAGCCAAAAGTGCGTCGAAATTGCTCATCTCACTCTCCATTTGTCCGCCTGGAGAGAACGATAACAGCGTCCTCGTTAACGTGCAAGCTTTTTGTTTGCTGCCTCGCAGCAATGGCCGCCTTCCGCTTGTGCACCGCCATCCTGGTGACACCGATCATGTCCGCCAGCTGCTGCACCGAGCGGTCCCTGAGGCGCATCCAGCGCTCGATCTCGGTGACCTGCCACTGCGTCATGGCCTTGCGTGTTCTGCCTGGCCTGGGGGCTGTGCGTGCGCCTGTCGTGTACGCCGGGTTCGCCTTGCCGCGCATCGCATCCCCCCGGCACTTGCCGCCGCAGTACTTGCTTCGCTGATGATACAACCGACCCTTGGCGCTTCGCCAGGTGGCAGGGCGAGTGGTCCCACAGCCCTCGCAGCGCCACACATCTGATGAGCGTAGCCCTGAAGCTAGGGATACGATAGGAATCACTCAAGACCCCACCCACCGGTACCAGCACTGGGGAGCTTCAGCGGCATCCCGTGCCCGCCAGCTAGCATGTACTCCTCCCAGCTCATGGAGGCCTTTGTGGGGACCTTGTACGGGGCCAACTTGCCGTCCTTGAAGGTGTAGTTCACTGGCACATCGGCAAGGATCCCAGCCTGCATCGTAGACTCACGCGTCGCAGGGACCACCCGGCTGGGAATCAAACCCTTGTGTCGCGAGTAGGCAATAGCTTCGTCCTTAGTGGCGAACACCAACCCCTCGTCGAACCAGTGACCCTGGAAGTGCTCGACCTTAAAGCTCACTTGATGCGCTCCCGGATCTCGTCAGCCCACTCCCGCTTGCCGATGTCCTCCAGATAGGAGATGAACTCGGCGGCTATCAGCGGGTACTCTCTAGCCAACCGAGACTCCCGGGCGTACTGCGCATTCTTGGCCTTACTCTCGGCATCCCAGCGAGCGAACTTCTCCTTCCGCTTTGCCTCTACGGTGGCTGGGTCATGCTGCTTGCAGTAGTCGCCAATACTCTTGGCGCGAGTGCATTGGCTGTGCGAGTACCCTGACCAGATGGCTGCAATGCACTTCATCGGTTTTCGATTGCCGGTGTAGGGGAAGCTGCTCATAGTCGGTTCCTTGCTTGCAGGTCCTTGCGCTCCATCAGCTTGTGCCAACGCTGCTCAACCTGCTTGTAGCGTGCGTCAATTATAGCATACCTGGCCTCCATGGACTTGCGCTCGTCCTGCTCGATGCGCAGCTGCTCTTCGAGGAACAATACGCGTGATGTGCGCGCCGCCATGGCGTCAATCAGCGTCTCCAGGCAGGAGCGGTCGTCGCTCACTTCGAGCGCTCCTTGATCTGCGTCAGCCGGTTGGCGATCCAGTCCAGATCCTTTTGCATGGTCTTCTGCTTGTTGCGCCAGTAGTGCACCGACCAGGCGTAATCCTGTCGCTTGTGCATCAGGTGCTGGTACGCTCGATCCTTCTCCTGCGCATCCCGCTCGACGTTCAGTGCTTTGCAGCGGTCGTTGCACTCCATGAAGTCGGCGAACAGGTCCTTGGCGTCGGTGTGCGTCCAACTGCTGGCATCCGGCTCAGACTCCGAGTAGTACGGATCCGTGCCATTCATTCCCCATCGTCGCGGGGTGAAGCTGACCGGGATATAGTCGCTCTCGTGCCGGGTCACGTACCCGCGCGGCGGGGTCAGGATGTCGCCATCGCACCCCTTGCAAGGCAGCTGGAACTGCTCACCATTACCCTGAACCACGGTCACGAACTTGTCGCCGTTGCACTCGGGGCATACCTCGCGCACGTCACGGTAGTGCAGCGTGGCCTTCCACACTGGCACGTTCAACTCGAAAGGCAATTCAATCTTCATCGCTTCCTCCTCAGCTCTCCACCCTGACGCTGCAGCTCCTTAGGGTCATGCTGCCAGCAGTACCAGCTCATCGCCATCGGCCTCTTGCGGCACTGATGCCAGTCCTCCACCAAGTGCGGGCGCACAGAGTACCGGCACCGCCCTGGTAGCGGATGGTGCCCGTACAACGGCAGACCCTCGGTCACTTGTGCAACAACACCAGGGTGACGCAGAACACAACCACCAACCATCCGGTGATAAATATTACCGCCTCTGCGTACCTGCGTATTACACGCTTGGTGTTGTACCAGCACGGCACACCGTAGTGCGACTGGCTCATACCTCCACCTCTTCGAGCAGCTCGGACTTCACCACCGACCGCTTGCTCTCGGTGAACAGTTGAGCCGCCTCCAGGGATGCGAAGCCGCCCAGGTAGCCCTTGGAGGTGCCCTGCTGGAACTTGTCTGCCTCGTACACGTTGTACATCGAAATGCGCGGGTCGAACTGGTTGCGCTCTCTGCGGATCTGAAGCTTCATGTCAATCTCCTCTGATGGAAACGTAGCATACCACGGCAGCCGCGAAGGCCGCAACCAGGTAACCGAAAATTGTCAGTGCGCTCATGGCTAGTTGCTCGGGTCGAGGTTGAGGGCGGCCTTCGCCGGGCCATTCAGCCAGCCACGGCTCTGGGCGTACTCCAGGGTGTACTTGCCGGGGTTCTCCTGGATGTCGTCGTCGACAATCGGCTGCGCCTTGGGCAGCCCAAGGAGGTTCAGGTGCTGCAGCAAGGCAGCCCGGTTGCGGCTCATGCCCTTGGGGACGAACTGCTCCGCCAGGCCATGGTCAGGGGCTGCCTGGGCCTGCGCGATCGCTTCGTCCATTTCGCCCTCGAAGACCACGCCCATGTATGCCTGATTCTGGCTAAGGCTGCGAACGTCGTTTACATGCTTTGTCATCTCACTCGCTCCTGGTTGGTTGCTCGATAGGTGCCACTATACTCGCTCTTTCGAGGTATGCAAGCGCTTTTTTCACGCCCTCGATGGTGTCTCCAAACTTACCTAATCCGACATTACAGTTCCAGCATAACCATCCCCTAAATACCCCTGTATCATGGTCATGATCACGATTAAAGGTACGTCCATGTGGATCTGTCGTTCCACAGCATTCACAGTGATCCGGTATTGGTCGCGTAGCTTCTGGAATGCCGCGAGACAAGCGCACCTTGGACGCAATCTTGTGATATCTAGCGCGTCCCTTGGCGTTATTATTCGCTCTCCATGCAGGAGTGAAGCGCCTGGACTTAGTGCAAGTAGGGCAAGAGCCCCTAGAGTATCTACGCACATCCCCACAGTGCTTGCAGGGCTTTTTTATACGGAAGTTTGTCACACCTCCTCCTCTATGAGTATCAGTGCTTCCTTGGACCTCGTACAGGCAACGTAACACAAATTGACCTCCTGGTCCCGCTGCCATTGCTGGGTCGCCCACCGGGCTGGGCATTTACTGCTGTTTAACCAGTATACGGTCTTCGCTTCTGAGCCCTTGGCTTTATGAATTGTTGAGAGGATCGTGACATTCTTTTTGTCCGCGAATAACCCGTCAATTACCTCTATCAGAGCAGGAATAGTGCGCGCGGTTTCAGGCAAAGTATCGATTAAAAATATTAAGCAATCTGCTTTGTCCCGCACCTGCTCCATCTTGGCGTCGTCCTTCTTCGCCCTAGCCTTCTCGACCTCACGTGCGCGCCAGTTCTGGATCTTGGCCTCCAGCGCAGGGATGCCCTTTGCGTTCATGCGCTTAATCAGTGACTTCAGGCCTTCGCCGATGTCCTTGCCGAGGATTTGCACCGGGATGCGCGCCTTCAGCATCTTGTACGCCACACCGATTAAGGGGGCCGTGGTGCGGCAGATGACCAGGTCGTTGGCTACGAACTGCTTCACGCTCCAGGCGTCTCCCAGGGACTCCACGGAGCCCTCAATCGCACCCGGGGCGGCCTCGATGTGCTTCACCCACTGGTGCGCGTGCTTGACCACCGCAGTCGGGCACCGGTAGGTCACCGTGAGCGGCAGGCGCACGGCGTTGAACTCGGTAACCGCCTTGTCCATGCTGTCCGACTCCGCACCCCGGAATCCGTAGATGGCCTGCGCACGGTCGCCCACCATCATCACCCGGGTCTTGGCGTGCATGATCTTGCGCAGCACCGCGACCTGGATAGCGTTCGTGTCCTGGTACTCGTCGACCACGATGAAGTCGAACTTCGGCAGGCTGATGCCGTCCTTCACCGCCAGGTACAGCAGGTCATCGAAGTCGACAGAGGGCGCAGTGTTCGAGGTGTGCAGCAGCTCTGACGCGTACTTGATCGCGGTGTGGAAGTCGGCGTCCTCGTGATCCAGCTCCAGGTTGTGGTGGTCAGCGAGGTCGACCCAGCTCTGTTCTGTATCAGGCAGCAAGCAGCCGATGCCCGCGTTCTTGCCCAGCCCAAGCAGCTTCAACAGGAAGGGGCCGTACATGCGCGCCTCACGGTCACCGAAGCGGGCGTCGACCAGGTCGCGCATCTTGTTGCCGGTGACGTCCTTGATTTTCTTGGCACGCAGGACGGGGGAAAAGCACAGGCTATGGAAGGTGCGTGCGTTCACGCCCCGGGCCTTCAGGTCGTCCGCGTTGCGCTTGCCGAACGCGAGGAACAGGGTGGACAGGCCGGGGAACTTCTCAATCACCCGGCGGATGGCCTCGACGACCGTAGTGGACTTGCCTGAGCCCGCGACCGCCTCGATGACCGCATTGCCGGTGCCACTGGTGGCGAAGTCGAAAATCACGTCCTGCTTGTCGGACCAGACGCGGCTCACAGGGACACCTCAGAGACCACTTGACCGACCACGTACCCGAGGTCGCGCATGCCCTGCACCTGCTCCAGGTTGAAGGTCTTAACCCCCAGCATCTTGGCGAAGATGAACGCGGTGGCATTGCGGGGGTAGATCAGCCCCTTGCCGTAGACGTTCTTCAGCTCGACCTTGACGATCTTGCTGGCAATCTCCTCACCCAAGTACTTTAGCGCTGCGTCGTGTTCCATCTCAATCTCCTCAGTTATCGCCTGAGGTGCACAATAACAGGACCAGTGTTACCGTGCAACTACTTTGTTTGCTGCGGTGCAATCATGGGCACCTTGGATCTTTTGTGCTAGCCATAATCAGTTGGACCGCGTTCCCCAGCTCGACCTTCAGCGCTGGCTCGAACTGCGTGCCCTTGGCGGTCTCCAGCAGCAGCTCGTTCACAATGCGCGCCAGGCACGAGAGCACCGCTGGGGCGTGTTTTTCGATGCTCTCCTGGTAGAACATGGGGCCGGTCACGAGCGCCTCACTGCGGCCACGGCGTTGGCGTATACGCGTGCGTGCTTCATCAGGTCTTGGGTGTTCTCTCGGATCTTCCAGCACACCCGGTTATCTGCCGTGCACAGCACGTGCGCCGCCTCAACTAGGCGTGCGCTAGCACGCTCCATGCGCTCGATTGCCGTCCGGCGCTTTTGCGTCTTTGTCATCATCATGCTCTCCCTATAAGAATCATCATTCTGCGCCACATGCTGGGTTTGCGCAGCTCCATGGTTACCTCGTAGTTGCTCTGGTTGGTCCCGCTGTGCACCCGACGGATGTATGACTCCTGCTCGATGCGCGCCTTGTCGTGCTCCCAGAAGTCCAGCGCGACCTTCACCAGCTTCTCGGGGATGTACCCGGCCTGGTGCATGGCATCGACACGGGGCTTGTTCAGGCGCAGCACCATTAATCTGAGCACTATGCGTCGTTTAAACTGACCCCACTGCGCCAGCCACTTTGATTTTCGCAGCCGGTGGTTGTGTGCAGCCCGCTTCAAGCTGCCGGTGACACCAACCCAAACGCGGTGCCGCAGGGAGCGCTCAGCGGTCCTGCATTCTTGCTTCCAGTACTCCACGTCGCAGTTCAGCGCATCCATCACCATGCGGTCCTGCTTGCGCTCAGCTAGCAGATGATCCAGCTCCTTGCGCACCACCTGGTAGTTCAGCTTAGCGACCTTGGCATCCTCGTTGGCGTTGCACAGCTGCACGTGCTGGGATCCGACCTGCTGCTCCAGCTCCTGGATCTTGAAGCGGTCCTGCAGCAGCAACCCATCCCCTCGTCGCTCGTTGGCAATGTGCTTGGCGACGACGTCGGCGTAGTGCTCACGCTGCCTGGCGTGCTCCAGGCGAGATGCGGCACCATCATCAAGCGCATGCTGCAGCCGCTTCTCCAGCTTCGCGACCCGGCGCTTGTAGCTGTCCCTCGTGTTCACTGCGCGTCCACCTTGGGATTCTTGCTGGGTACTGGCAGGCACGCCACCTTGACGCTCAGGTCCCCGGTGTCGCTCTCGATCACCTTCATGGCCTCCTTGTCGGCTGCGTCCTTGCAATCACGTAGGCTGGTGAACCACTCGTCGCCGGATAGCTGCACGGTCTGGAAGCCACCAGCCTTGTAGACCACGATCACTGGCACGAAGATCGGCTGGATGGGTTCGGCTGCCACCGCAATAGCCATCGCCAGTAATGTGCCGAAAAAACCTGCTGCTACGTACTTCACTCGGATCTCCTTTAGGTAAACGCGCCACGCCCCTCGGCGGACTCCTTCAACCACTTCCACAGCTCATTCTTGTCGCGCTGCTTATTGTGCCTAACAACAGCCTCAATCAGCGTGTACGCCTGGAACTCTTCCGGCGTAGGTCGCACCAGTGACCATGAGTCATTCTCCATCGCCCACAGCGCTAGCGCCATCTCCGACAGTGCTCGTGCTCTCGATGTGAACATCATGTCGGTTGCCTCACGCACTTCACCAGCCGCAGAGGGCTAGCGTCAGGTTTGGGTTCAGGTAGAGCATTGTAGCACGACTGCGCGCTAGGGTACTCGCTCCACCCGCGCAGCTCCCGGTGTCCGTCCGGGAACTGCATGAACACCATCAGCACCCAGTGCACGCTGACACCAGATGCTTCTCCAGTGCCACGCGCACTGCCGACTCCACAATGGAGGCCAGTTCCCTCTCCGAGAGATGCGCCTCGCTGTGATTGCCACGCTTACGGAATACGATTCTAGCGGCATGCCGCGCAATGCGCTCCGGTGAGTACAGGCAGTTCATCGCAGGTACCCCGGGCCAGCCCAGGTGGCGTTCCCGTAGTTGTTGTCCATTACGTTGCCGCGAGCCGCGTTGAAGGCGGGCGCTTTGTACCCAGCGGCCATCAATATATCGCCCTTCCGCCAGAGCTTACCGCCCTTCTCGAAGTCCCGGAGGACGATGAAGCAGTAGCTAGACTTCTGGCTGGGGCCGACGTGAAGGATGCGGACCACGTTCTTGCCGGGAGCATCCGGCACCCAGGCATCGGGCTGCTTCAGGTGGTACTCGCTGCCATCCTTGGTGTAGTCGTTGCGCAGGAAGACGCTGAAGCGCCGGATGGCGGCACGCAGCTCGTCGTTGTCGATCTTGTCGAAGGAATCACTCATTTAACTCTCCAGTTGCTTACCTGGGATCAACTATACGCGCTTTTCTATGCCTGTCAATACCCTCGTAAAGTACCCGGGTCGGTGGGGAAACCGCCCGGGTGTCGTCTCGGCTGTCGAACGTCAGCCTTGGCGGGACCCCTCTAGTGTACCACAGTCGCTAGCTCGGCCCGTTTTCCCAGTAATCGACGAAGTACCAGATGATGTACGACACCGCTACGCACACCATTCCGCCAGCCAGCAGCTCGTAGCAGGTAAGCCCCCACTCGGTAGTGTCATCCAGCCCCAAAACCGTTCTCCACCGTGAACTCCTTTCGGCAGATGTCCGGGTAGCCTAGTTCGTCCAGTGCGGCGTCCAGATCCTGCCCCCACAGGGTTACCACTTGCCCTCGGCCATTCGGGGACACTTTAGTCACGCGCGCCACGCCCAACGCCTCAACATTAGTACGTCCTTCGATCATGCCGTACAGCACGTCCTCCCAGTCCTGGGTACGCGCCGGGCTGTCACGGAACTCCAGCCGCTTCGCGCCGCGTCCCTCTTGCGGGGTCAGCTCCAGCAGGAAGCCGACGTCGCCCAGCACTCGCTCGAACGATTGCCCCTTAATGTCCTTGCCTGACTGAACGTACGTGATCTTACCGTCCTTGTCAGCAAACCGGTTGCGGGCGTCGCCGACCCATTTGCCATCATAGTTGCTCTTGAGGTTGTCGATGTAAGCCTGGGGAATCATTTGCTTCTCCGGTAATCAAGTTCAATGGCATGTTCTTTGCAGAGGACCTTGAGCCATCCGCCTTTCGATAGGCGGTGACCAGCTGTGCCGCACATCTCGCAAGTCGTGGCGCTCTCCAGTTCGGCTTTGTCTATCATGTCCTCTAGCTTGTCGGTATCGGCCTGCCCGGGGTCGAAGTATACCCTCAAACAGCCAAATTTCTCTTTTATCTGTGTGATGGTCACGCCTATTTCGTTGGCGTGGGTAACGATGGGCGCAATCAGAGCATCCCAGCCCGGCCCATTCTCTCTAAAAACCTTGTCGTTGTCGCTGCTCATCTGGAACCTTTTTGTACTCTTTCGTCGCCCAATGCGAATAGGTAAATCTGTCGTAGGTGATGATCCGCACTTGCCCACCCAGTGTCCTGGCGAGTATCCGCTCGCCCTGCTGGGGTTGAACCTTCAGGATATCTATCCACGTTGTCTCTGTCACTTCAATCAGTGTACCACACTCGCTAGAAGCTCCACAGATGCACCGGAGGTGGCTCAGGTGCCTTCGGCGGGGGCGTGGCGACCTTCGGGGCCTCCGTCTCCAGCCCGTTGCGCTTAAGCCTCGCCAGGAGCGCCTGTGCGTGCCCCTCGTCCTTGGCGTGCAGGAACGCCTCGGTAATCAGCCCGGGGTTCTCTGGCATCTCTAGGATCTCCATGAACACCGTCATCGCCCGGGGCGTCATAGCCTTGAACCGGGTTACGCCCTTGTGCACCAGCCACTCGACGTCGCGTGGCTGCGTCACAGGAACCGGTACTCGCTAAATTGCACCCTGGTAGGGCTACCGTCGACCGCTTCGGCGTACATGGGAACAGGGCCATAAGCCCACTCTGGGCCACCTACCCACCCATCCCAATGGCTCTCGCGCGCCGCAGGGATCACATACCAATGCCCGTTGTCGTCGTTTGCCAGCTGGTACGGACCAGGCTCTTTGAACGGGTTATCCATGCTTCACCTCGGCATCAGAAGGTGTCAAAGTTGCACCGCACCCCTACGTGCATTCGTGCCGTCCTCGGCGTATCGCGCTCCAATCGTGGGCGCACTTTCCATCGGCCATCGTCAGCAACGGCGCTTGCAAAGCCCTGATCTGCCGCGTTATTAGCGCGACCTGTACGTTGATATGTTCGCTGCGCGGAGACTCATTGGACGCAGCCGTCAAAAGCGATACGACGTGCTCCAAGAGCGTGATTGTGACAATGGCTCGCGCCCGCTCGTCCACCTTGTCAAAGCGGCTGTTATCGTCACTCATGCTCTACTCCTCCGCTGTTAGTGGTCGAGAGCGACACAGTAGCCCCCTTTAGGATGTTCGGACCCGCCGCACCATTTGCATCGCGTCTCGTAATAACCTCCGGGCGCGAATGGGCCGATGCCAAGTTGCTCAAGCGTCTTTAGATCGACGGCTTGCTGTTCATCGGCCCCGAAGGCATGCGCCGATTCTTGACGGTGCTGTGCGAGTATTTGCATATGGTTCATGACTTCACTCCTCCGCTGGCAGTGATGCGCAGCGCCTTGCGTGCTGCCTTCATCCAATGGTTATCCATTCCGCCGAGATGGTTCAATCGTAAATAGTCAACCTGATCCTCGTACAGTCCTCGGAGTGCCGCCTCAAGCTCAGCGATGATGGCGCCTTGATTCCGAACAAAGTCCTCCGCAATAGACTTGGCAGCAACCACTGCATCGTAGTCGACGGCTAGGACGCATTCTGCATTCTCATAAACAACGTTTAGCGTCTTGAGATCGCCGGGATGTTGAAGATCGCGAATCTTGTAGCGGTCAGCCATGTTCTGCCTCTCCATCGTTAGTAGCTGCGATGCTCACGTGCCGTCTTCGCCTTTCAACCCACCCATCTCTTGCTCCGCCCATCCCCTCAGTCACCTTGCGCCACGCCTGCCGGTTCCAGATGCGGCCGACGACGCTCTGGCGGGTGTTTAGCATAGCGGCGGCAGCCTCCTGGGTTACCGTCCACCGGATGCTGTACAGATACCGCACCTGCTCGTGGCTCAGCACCGGCTTAGTGCGCTTCACGGGCACGCGCACTTCGGGCAGCGACAGGCCGAACCCTAGACCGGCTTGGCGGCTTCTGCGGTCCATAAGCTCTTCGGTGTGTCGTCGCCTTCGAGCAAAATCTTGTAATACTGCTTGCTCTGGCTGTGCCACACAATCATACCTTCCGGCCGCATGTACCCGGGAGCAGCCACGCTGCCAAAAGTCCTCAGGCGCTCCAATTGCGTGCCTATCTGGTCATGCTGAAAGTACCCCAATAAGGGTACAACGTCGCAGCACGCCGGGCGCTCCTGCTTGCCATCACCCCAGCGGCTTACGTTGAACAGCGAGAAGCGCTTCTCGGGCAGACCGTACCCGCGCTGGATGCCGCATCCCCACCACTCGCCGTAATGGACGCCGGGGCCTAGACGCGTCAGCGCACCCTGGTTGTCGTCGACCCATTGCGCGAAGGCGTAGTTGTCGCTCTTGGCTTTGATGCGCCCGGGCAGGATGAAGCGTCCCCGGCTCTGCGCCAGCAACGCATGCAAACCTATGGCGGTGCCGTGCTGGTCGAGCAGCTCCTCGTAGGCGATGATGTTGGGGTCGTCCTTGTTATCGTCGGTGACCTTCACCCATACCACAGCGGCATTGGTTCCATCTAATTTTTCTGTGAGAGCAATTTCTCGCCGGTAACGCGGGATCTTGGGAAACTCCTGGAACTCTATCATGACACCCACCCAAGGATGGCACCCAGTATGAACACCGGGATGCCAACAAGACGCGCCACCAGCATCGCTGTTAGCGGACCAGACAACGAGTGCACCACGGCGATAATGTTCAGCACCCAGCCGATCACACCAGCAATGATGGCGACTATGTAAGCTGCGCCGAATCCAAACCCAATACCTTGCAGAAATTTCATACCTTCACCTCGTCGTTGATTGTATCACACCTTGATCTTCAAGTACGCGCACAGCTCCTTCCATGCCTCTGCGCAACCGAACGCGACCACGCACTTCCGGCCCACTGCTTCAAGTCTCAGGATCCAGTCCTTCTGCGCCTCGCTCACGTCGCTGTCCTTGCCGCCCTCACTGCGGGGCTTCTTCATCTCGCAGTGCCACCCGCTATACGGAGGCACCGCGATAATACACTGGACATCAGGGAAACCAGCTTTAACGCCCTCCGCCTTGCGGCGAACGCCAGCAAGCATAGCGCGACGGCCGCCGGTCGTGCCAGCATTCGGCACAGCTGCCAGATAGTCTGATAGCGGCTTTCCAAGATAGCGTCTAGTGCTCGCCAACCGGAAGAAAGCCACTTGTTCCCGATGCTCGACATAATTCACTGCTTGGCCACGCCGAGTTTATGTCCCGCCTTACCAAATAGCGGGTGCGCATCGAACTTCGCCGCAGCGTCAGGCGTCACCCCGTGGAACTTTACGCCCTCGCTCCACATAGATGCGAGCACGGTATCAACCTCCTCCTGCGCTGGGGGAGGGTCGATGTCGCCGATCTCTTCCTTCAGCCAAGGTTTTATCTCCGCACCGTCCGGGAGAATCCCACAGCTATTGAGAGCAGCGGTCGTAAAAATGTAAATCTTAGTTAGCCGCTTTTGGCTCTGTATCCACGACATCTCGTTTGATCCTTGGTACGCCTAACCACTTGTCTGTCTCGTCGAGCAGGTGCTCTTCACTGCCGAATGCGCCCTCGAACTCTGCCCGGCTGTTGGCGAAGCTCGGGCCGTATATCCTGGTCATCTCTGGGGTGGTGATGCTTCCGGCGCAGATGCCTCGGTGATGCCACGCGCAAAGGGGAATGGTGTGACGGTGACCAAGACGCCGCCCTCCTGCGGTGAGATGCTGGATTTCAGCATCCACGTAGGCGCCATGTTGTATTCGACATACCACACACCCTGATCGGGCGAGGCGGTCCATGCGGTCCTTCTCTGCGGGGGTTGGAGATTTAGCCATGACATCTATGATACCACACTAGATTTCCCAGGGAGCCGAGGTGCTGGTATCACGGTCCACGGTGAACGCATTCCGGTTAAGGATGTGCTCCGGGATGTCCTCCGTCAGCCCGCTGGCCGGGTAGTTCTCGGCTGGCATGTAGAACGTCGGCTGCTGCGCGTACGCGTCCAGGTGGAACTGATTGTGGTTCCGGTAGAAACAGCCCGTGATCTCGCCAACCAATCCCCGGGTGCGCTGCTTGAGGATGTGCAGCTGCATCTGCGTGATGCTATGGTCCTGCCCGGCGACCGGCGGCCCACGACGAATGAAGAGCACGTTGAATGCGAGGTTCACCAGCTTCGAGCTGCCGCTGACGTTGTGCACGGTCGGCGGCGCCTCGGCGTCCATGGGCTTTTTGGGGTGCGCTACGAGTATGATGTGCACCCCGGTGGTGATCGCGGAGGCTGTGAGCAGGCCAGCGAACTTGCGCTGCTCGTCGATGTCGTCCTCCTCGATATCGAGCATCATCAGGCTGTCTAGGACTGCGTAGTCGAGGCCGCCCTGTTGCTTTGCAAGGTCACGTACGGTCGCCAGGATCTTGCGGTGATCCGCAACGCCCC